>Ga0302127_10001097_pt1 | contig 15777 bp, 14 predicted proteins | sample CB4_SCM_MG_FD_204452 | JGI IMG/M metagenome (GOLD analysis project Ga0302127, IMG submission 204452) | Marine microbial communities from Western Arctic Ocean, Canada - CB4_SCM | ecosystem: Environmental > Aquatic > Marine > Oceanic | place: Canada: Western Arctic Ocean | collected 2017-09-24
AAATCGCGTGGATACCCCGTCAGCGATATTGAACCGGGTAGTATTCACAACTCGTTTGTTTTAACGGAACCTGGCGGAAATCTGATCAAGGTGAATTCCACCCATGTGCCGGATCACAGTCTCGTTTAACGGGCATCCTGCAAAATAAACTCGGCACCCTTCTCCGCAATCATTACCGTGGGTGCGTTGGTATTGCCGGACGTAATACGCGGCATGATCGACGCGTCTATAACTCGCAAATGCTCGATACCGTGTACCTGCAAACGGTCATTGACGACGGCCATGGGGTCACTGCCCATTTTACAGGTGCCAATGGGATGAAAGATGGTCGTCCCTAAGTCGCCGATAGCCGTCATTAGCGATTCGTCCGACGTTAACTCAGGTCCCGGCTTGAGTTCTTCCGGCTGAAATGGCTGCAGTGCGGCTGCCTGCATAATCCGCCTCGTGTATTTAACGCCGGCCAGTGCAACGTCTCTATCCTCCTGGGTTGATAGGTAATTCGTTGTAATGGCAGGATAGTCGTCGACGTTGTTACTAATGATTTTGATGTGCCCGCGGCTGGAAGGCCTGATATTGCACACCGAAGGTGTGATCGCGTCATATTTATGTAGTGGCTCACCAAATTTGTCCAGAGAGAGGGGCTGAACGTGCCATTCCATATTTGGGGTAGGTTGCCCAGGATCGCTCTTTGCAAATGCGCCGAGCTGTGATGGTGGCATCGTCAAAGGCCCACTTCTAAACAGCCCGTACTCGAGCGCCATAGCTGCTTTGCCAATCAGAGAATTAAACCTCCGGTTGAGCGTGGTGGTATTGCTGACTTTGTAAATTGTACGAACCTGCAAATGATCCTGCAGATTTTCACCAACACCGGGGAGGTCATGGACCACCTCAATGCCTTTTTCTCGAAGCAGCGCACCTGGCCCAATGCCGGAAAGTTGCAATATCTGTGGTGAACCAATGGCGCCAGTTGCCAGAATCACCTCGCGCCTCGCTTTAACAGTTAGCATTGATCCTGACTTTGCGGCCAGAGTAACACCGGTTACTGTGCGCCCATCCATTTCCAACTTATGTACCTGCGCATGGGTCATTACAGTTAGGTTGCTGCGCTTCATGACCGGACGGAGAAATGCTTTGGTGCCACTCCAGCGTACACCGCGACGTTGGTTCATTTGAAAATACGCATTGCCGAAATTGTCACCGCGGTTAAATTCATCGATTTTCGGTATGTCGCATTGCGCTGCGGCTTCACGCCAGGCGTCAAGGATCTCCCAGTTCACCCGTCGTTCTTCAACGCGAAGTTCACCACCATTGCCATGAAACTCATCGGCCCCATGCTGATAGTCTTCAGAACGTTTGAATACCGGGAGTACGTCATTCCAGGCCCAACCTCGATTACCGAGTTGTGACCAGTGATCAAAATCACTAGCCTGCCCGCGCATATAGATCATGGCGTTGATGGAAGAGCAGCCGCCGAGGACCTTGCCTCTGGCATAGCCTATAGATCGCCCATTTAGACCTGGATCCGCTTCGGTTTTATAACACCAGTCTGTGCGGGGATTATTGATCGTATATAGATAACCGACTGGGATATTGATCCAGAAGTAATCGTCTTTGCCCCCGGCTTCGATCAGTAGCACCTTGTTATCAGGGTCTGCGGTCAGGCGATTAGCCAGTACACATCCCGCTGTACCTGCGCCGACGATGATGTAATCGTATTCGGTCATCTCAAAAGCCTTTGGATAATGTTGCAGGATACCAAAAAGACTAAAGGCTAGCGTAATTCCGCAAACACCGCATCGAGCGTATCGAGGCCACACAGTGTGTGGATGACACCGACCTTATCGGTTGTTTCAAAAATCAGCCGGAAACCACCGGAATCGCATTGACCATTGTGATGGATTGCATTGCCACCGAGTGTATCGGCGAGCGTTAAGGTGTTGTCCACAGGTACCAGTCTGTCATAGGGAGAGTGATAGAGATTGGCAACAGTACCTGCAAACACGGCCGACGGGTTGCTGATGTTTGTGAAGCTGTTGAGTTGCAGTAACGCACGCAGATTGTTGAAGTCGGTGTTATCGCTGAGGAACCCTTCAACAAACGCAGGCTGCAGGTTTTCCCCGTCAATAAGATCTGACAATTCGACGCGGGTATCCGTGTAAGCGATGAACCCTGGTAGGATTCTGTCGCTGGCGAATGTTATTAGCACATCTGGATCAACGAGATTGCAAAAACCATCCCCCCCACAGGTGTTATTAACCGTCTGCAGCACACCTCGGAAAGTGCGATACAAATCAAATGGTGCACCGCCGGCGTACACTGCATCGACAAGCAGCGAAGCTTCGTGATGGTGAATGATTTCTAGCCAACTGGCGATAGCGCTGTGCCCGCCCTGGGAATAACCAATGATGATGATCGGTGCTGGTGACACTTCGCTCAAGTAATAGGCATTGTAGGACTCATCTTCCAATACGCGTTGCACCAGATCCACTGTGTTTGCGCCGGTACTTCCGGCGAGAAGATAGGTCTCCGGTGAATCTACTGTGCTGCCGCGACCGTAGTTATCCGGGGTGATCACGAGATAACCTCGTCCGGCAAAAAGTTGGGCAATGATGAACCATGCATCGCTGGTATTGAATTCAGACGGCGTAGACCCTGTCGCATGATTGAGCAGTATCACCTGATCCCTTTCAATGGCGTCGAGATCATTGGGAAAAGCGATCAGGCCGCTGAGGTTTGTCGCTTCCTTACCATCCGGGCTGATCGAGGTATATTCCACGCGCTGTACGGTAGTACCATAGGCAACCTCTGGATTCGCGAGGTTTTGCCACTCCGAACTGGCAAGATCGATGATGACTGAAATGAGCAGTTGTTCCAATAGTGGCGGAAGATCCAGTTCATCGACCAGCCCGCCTGTGATGTAGTTGTCGAATAAAGATTCAATTTCCTCACGGCTGCTTTGGGTTTGAGCCAATACATTAAGACCAGGAGTTGTTGACCCCGAAGTAAATAATGCCAGCCCCTTAAAATTCTCGTTGGAGATTTTTGTCTCCACACTCATCTCATAGGAAGTGTTCGCGTCAAGACGATCGGGGCAGGAAAATCTATGCTCCAGTAACTGTGTCGCACTCGGGGTGTCGATGGATTCCCGCTCGATGGTGAAGCCACTGCCGTCGTCACAGGTGATGTTGAGATCATAGCCTGCGCCAGGTTGGCCGGTATGGCTGAGAGAAAACCCAGTGCGATAGTGCGCTACGCCAGTTACATCAACGTCAGGACTACTATCCAACACTTCTATTACGGTAGGCGCCGCTGGCATGGGCGTCGCAGGGGTGTTGCTATCACCGTTGTCTCTCCCACCCCCTCCCCCGCAGGCTGTGAGTAACAGACAGCCTGTGAGACGAAATATAGTACTAGGCCTGTACAAACATCTCGTCCAGGTGGGCCTGTGGTAATGGTTGAGTCATCTTTGATACGGCCACCGTAAAGAGCACGGAAACCAGTTCCCCCATTGCGGCGCAGGACACCGGGTTCGGCCCTTCACCGTGCAACCAGGTGACCACGTCGTGCAATGTCCCCGGCGCGAACCAGGCGGGATCGATGAGTTGTGTATAGAGAATCGCGAACGTCAAAAATCCAGACAGCAATCCAGCGTAGGCCCCTTGTCGGGTAACGCCTCGCCACAGGGCCCCCATCACCAAGGGTCCGGCGAACGCAGCCATCATACCGCCGACCCCTATCCAAACGATCATGGCGATGTTGAGATCAATCAAGAACCACGCCATGCACATACAGACGATCAGAACCAGGACGGTTGAAACCCTGCTGATCAACAGTATGCGATTGTCTAGTTCTTCTTCACTGAGATTTGGCTTAGTGATGGGCACAATGGTTCGTCGGTACAGGTCATTGGCGATAATCTGTGCTGAAGACACCACCAGACCATCAGCAGTGCTCATGACGGCGGCGAGTACACCCACCCCAATGAGTGCCGCGAGCCAGGTAGGAAAGAGCTCAATAAATAGCATGGGCAACGCCTGATTAGGATTGGCGCCATCCATGTAAAGTGCATCACCAAGATGTGCCCGTGCCAGCAGGCCGCCCAAGCCGAGCATACCGAGGGTTAGACCAAAGGCAAACGCAAGTTTGACAAACTGCATCTGACCTTGGGAGTCCTTTAGGGCCCAAAGTTTGTTCCCGAGGTGCGGTAATAAACCGAGTGGAATGTGGGCAAAGACAATGGCGACGATGGACCACCATGAATGGTAGTACGGCGTGTTGGGGTTTAATGGTGCAACCAGCGAGTCATCCTGAGCATCAAGATTGTCGAGCATGCCCCCGAAACCACCATCGATGCCGAACCCAGTCACTACGAGCACGACAACAACGACCGCGAGCACCAGCATCATGGCGCCCTGCACCGCGTCTGTCATGATATCGGCATGGGCACCGCCCATCACGACATAAACTAGCAGCACGATCGTGGTAATAATAAGCGCCCAACCGGATGACAGGCCAAGCATAATCTCGAACATGACGAGACCGGACACTAATTGCCCTGCCAGATAGAAAAAAAGTACCAGGGAAAGCAGTGACACGATGATCCGGATGCCTTCCGACTGGTACCGATCGCCCAGATACTCCGGGATTGAACGGTTACCAAATTTATTGCCGGAGGTCGCGATGAGCCGCATGGATATCAGGATCCCGAAATAGACACCAATGGGATAAAGGAAGTTGCCCCAGTTCGATGCGGTACCCCATTCATAGGCGAGCGCAGGGGTTCCCAAAAATGTCGCGCCGCTGGCGGTGGAGGCTGCGAATGCCAGAGCCAAAACATAGGGGCCATAGGACCCTCGCGCAGTTGCAAAGTCATCGGCATGGGTGACTTTCTTGCTAGCAAGATAGCCAATCGCCAGCATCAGACCGACATAGAACACCATGAAACACCAGGACCACGTAATCAGTGTCATTCTCCACCCCTTATAGATTAGTCTTATTTTTTGAACACCCTATGTGAAATAGCGCCTATATTTCAAGCAGCATATGATTGCGGCAGGTATACTTTTTTACCGAAGAGGAACGATTTATGGCACATACTATAGAGCCAGCGAGCAGCGGCCGCGCCAAGTGTCGGGGCTGCGGTCAGGCTATTGCCAAAGGGGAACTGCGTTTTGGCGAGCGATTACCAAACCCGTTTGCCGATGAAGGTGATATGACCCTGTGGTTTCATCCACAGTGTGCTGCCTATAAGCGTCCGGAATCAATGGCCGAAGTGCTCGAGGGTTCTGGTGTTGACAGTGAGGAAGCGCTAAAGGCGATCATAAACTTTGGCCTCCAGCATCGAAAAACCCACAGAGTAAACGGTATACAACGATCCCCGAGTGCACGCGCCCGGTGCCGATCCTGTGAAGAACCTATCGTTAAAGATGATTGGCGTATTCCCTTGGTGATTTTCGATGACGGCATGTTCAATGCATCAGGTTACGTACACCTGAGTTGCGTCACTGAATATTTTGAAACCAGAGACATTCTTGACCGCATTCGACATTTTGAAACTGAACCGTTGTCTGATGAAGATCTTACCGAAATCAGCGAACAGCTCAACTGAAGTGACGGGAGCAGTGCATGTCGAGTGAGGAACTGCGTTATGACGAGACCCTGAACATTGAAGCCTCTGCTGATCTGGTATGGCAGGCTATCATCAGTCCTGCGGTAGTGTCGCAATATTTCATCGTGCCGCTGGTGCAGATGGATCTTACGATGGGGGGGTGACATCGTCTACGGTTCCGTTGCGAAGCCACTGATCTCGGGCACGGTGTTGGCACTCGAAACAAACGTAAGGTTGGTGCATACTTTTTTATTTACGGCTATTCACCCGGGGGTTCAGTCCGAGGATCTTTCCAGGGTGACCTACCATTTGCAGGAGATAGAACAAGGTATTGCGCTGCACTTTGTTCACGATCACTTTGGAGATGACCGCGCTACCCATGACGCCATTGCTGACGGCTGGCCAGTCATCCTGTCGCGATTAAAGGCCCAGGCAGAGGGCCGGGAATTACCTGCCTTTTCCTAGCTCCAAGCCTCTTAGAGATCGATAATATTTACAGTTTGGCGCGGAAACGGCAGAATGCCCATTTTAACTTTATGGGATGACTACAAGATGTTTGATAGTTCTCGCGCGGTACTTGATGCTTGGCTCAACGGCATTAACGATGGCGAATTCGAATCAGTACTTGGGCTGTACGATAAAAACGCAGTGTTACTACCTACCTTCTCAAATCGAACGATGGCCAGCCCCGAGGCAATCAAAGGCTATTTTGAGCAACTGGGTGCACGCGAAGGCCTGGGTGTTGAGCTTCACGAGGGCACGTTGCTTACGCAGCAGTACGACGATCATATCGAGGGGATTATGGGGATCTATCGCTGGCGCTTTGATGTGGACCACGAAGGCTTAAGTTTTGAGGCGCGCTTCACGATGATCGCGGATCTGAACAGTGCAACACCGATTTTGCATCATCACTCATCTCAGGTACCCAGAGATCTGTCGTGACGACACCGAATTCAGCACATCAGTGCTCGTGAAGCAACACCAGAGATATTTCTCGACCTCTGAAATTCATGTTGGCGAGTATTCGATGCCCGTCTGTGGGCGGCGTGTCCGTTAACTGATAGACACTGGGTCTGGTTGTGATATCACCGTATTCCATACCCCACCAGATCTCATGCGGCACGGCGTGTGTGGCGTTGATGGGTAACTGGCGTCCTGGCACCAGGCGGTAAATCTCAGCGACAAAACCTGCAACATCCCTTTCCTGCTCGAACTGGGCGACCTTACGCGGCAATACGGCATCGACATAAATAATTCGGTACACCAACATCAAACCACAAAAGGCCAGCAGTAGATGTTTGGTTTTCCCGGTGATGTTGACCCATAACAGCCAAAGTCCCAGCAACATGCTAGCTAGTGACAGTGCGACAGCGAGATTGTGCGGCAGTAAATCGGGGGGCGTTGGGCCGAGGCTAAAGTTTGCCTGGAATAGAAAAACATTCAGCGCAATGGCGGCAAGTAACGTAAAGCTGGCAACCAGAGAACCCAACACACGAAGCCACCTGGGTGCGGTTTGTTCTGCGACTTCGAACAGAACGGCGCAGATAACCAATACCGAAGGCAGCATAGGGAGGAAGTAGCGCACCGCTGATTGGGCGATAAACCAGTACACGAGAAAGTTCGCGATAACGATGATTCCGGCGAACACCAGAACATCGCCATAGCGTTCGAACGCGATAGTCCTGCTCTCACGATGAAAAAACAAAAGCAGCATCAGGGAAAAAGGAAACACGGCCAGGGTGACCTCAAAGGGATAGGTGACGATGTGTTTGAGTGTCGTGGCCCAGGAACCCACCATGCCGCGGTTGACGACTTCGTTGACCGTGCTGCCAAGCAACGCGTCAATGCCTGCAGACTGGACCATAAACCAGACCCAAATACCGACGATCGCAAGGGTGATACTGGCGCAGATGAGGTGTGCCGGCAGAAATAGTTCCGTTAAGCGTTTGCGGTATAGCAGATATGAACCGAGGCCCACGTAATAGAACAAAAAGGCCGGCTCCCGTTTGGTGAGAAATGCCAGCGCAATCAATAGACCCGGCACCAGCCATAGCTTGAAACCGCGAATCTGCTTCCGATCGAGAGAGAACCAAAGCCACAGAGACGCACTCACCAGCAGGGTAAAGCACATGTCTATTTCGCCCAGTGTTGCCTTGCTCATAAACTCCGGTGACAGGGCAAGTGCCAGAGAAAGGAAGACCAGACCCGCAGTCCCCAGCCATTGTTGATGTAGCGATAACATCAGGCCGATTAGTAGTATCAGGCAGAGCAGCGACGTGAAACGTAAGGATAATTCATTGATTTCACCGAAGGCCTGACTGACGCCAATGACCAACCAGTTAAATAGTGGCGGTTTTCCGACATAGACCTCTTCCCGATAGTGCGGCACGATGAAGTCGCCACTTTCAAGCATTGCCTCGGAAATAAGTGCGCGCCTGGGTTCTTCGTGCCACAGTTGTAGGGTGTCGAGATACGGCAGATATAACAGTATCGACAGCAACGTGGTCATAGCGAAGATGCTGATGGATGTTTTGCTCATCTTCCAATCATGCCAGATCATGCAGGCATGTTGGTATCTGCTTTGCGCTGGATCATTGTGCAGAAACAGCCCGCGTCGCTATACTTCCTACCAGTACTCATAGAGAAAAATTTGATGTCTGATGCAGAGTTGCACCGGGAACGCAAGATCGTAGTTGAACGTCCGATGAAACACTACACGCTACTCAGAAACTCAGGGGGTGATTTCCTGGGCGTGGATGAGCGGCCTGACATTTTTACCGAGGAAGATGACGGGGTGATCTGGGACGAAACCGAATCAGGCTATGTTCATGTAGGGTCAGGACTGAAATTAGTCAGGGAGCAGGCAAAGGATGGCGCTAGTCTGCTACGCCACAAGGGCAAGCTATTGGGTGCTGATGCCAAGGACTGTGAACACGGTGCGCTGTTTACGGTGGGCGATGGCCCAGCAGAATTGCCGTCCGTTAATCTCAGCAAGTTGCTGGAAAATCGGCCCCTTCGGGGCTAGTGCCTACTAGCTCGATTTGACATATCGCGCCAATTAAAGGATTTTGTACTTCCTACTAATTAGCTAGGTTCACTCAGGAGACTACCATGCCAGAGTACAGTGACATTCTTTACGAAACAGACGGCCGACTGGCTTTCATCACCCTTAATCGCCCGGAAAAGCTGAACGCACTATCTAATAACCTGCGAGCCGAAGTGATGGACGCCATGCGTGAAGCTGAAAGTGATGACGAGGTGGGCGTTATTGTCTTGCGAGGCAACGGCCGGTCGTTTTCAGCAGGCTATGATTTGACGCCGTCGCGGTCAGCAGATGATGACAGTTTCGTCAGCCACCGATCAAAATTGCCGGACACTGGCTCCATGCACCCGGGTGCAAACCAGTGGGCCCGGCACGTCGTTATGACCAACTGGATTATCTGGGAATTGGCGAAGCCGGTTGTTTGCCAAATTCAGGGCCACTGTCTGGCGGGTGGGACTGAACTTGCTTCAATCTGCGACTTCCGGATCTGTGCCGAAGACGCCAAGATTGGCTATCCCCCGGTTCGTGCCATGACCACGATGGATATGATGTGGGCGCCCTGGCATCTACCGCCGGCCAAGGCGCGGGAATTTGCCTATGTAGGAGACTCCTTTTCCGGTTCCGATATGGCTGGGTTTGGCTGGGCCAACTATGCGGTTCCACCCGATGAACTTGCAGAGTTCACCGAAACTTTTGCTCGGCGCATGGCCAATGTAGATAACGAAATGCTGATGTACTCCAAGCGTTCTGTTAACCGCCAGTATGAAACCATGGGCATTCGTGATGGTCTGCATTCCGGTACTGAGATTCAGGCGTTGTCTTCAGCCCGGGCTGCAGGTGGTGAGTGGTCTCGCCGTATGCGCGATGATGGTTTGAAAGCTGCACTTGAGTGGCGTGATGGACCCTTCCGCGACTTCCGTGGTGCTTATGACAGTGCGCCGAAAGAGCGTGCAGTTGCCGGCACCACGAAGAAAGAAGAAGGTAATAAGGGGGGCGCCTACTAGCCTGTGGTGTTTTTCCCAGCCTCAGACAAGGCGATTCGTTACTGCGGTCGGGTTGCCTTGTCGGCAGAAGAATGCCAATTCGACTGGCCGGGCGTAGAGGTTCGTTTTACGGTTACCGGCGCGACTCATGTTCGTATTCACATGGATGGGGCGCGCAACTATTTCAATCTTATGGTCGCTGGCAAATCCTCTGTGCTAGCCAGCGAGCCCGGTGATGCCCGCTATCCCATTGATCTGGATCCAGGTCAGCAAACAACGATACATCTCTATAAGCGCACCGAAGCCATTGCGGGTTATCCAGATGGCCGGACAGGTTGCGTTATCTTCAAAGGTATTGAATTAGACGCAGGCCAGCTGATTGCGGATGAAGAACCAGCGCGACGAGTGATTGAAGTAGTTGGTGACTCGGATACAGCAGCCTTTGGCAACCTTGGGTCCCGAGCTGAATCTAAAACAGCCGTCAGTCGTCCGCCACTTCAGGATGTTTCGCGAAGCTGGGGCTCGTTTACGGCGCAGGCGTTTGATGCTGACTGCCATAACATTTCGTTTTCTGGCATGGGGGCTGTTTGGAATGCGCCGGGTTTGGACCGTCCGGCGATGAATGAGCATTACAAGCAATTGCTTGTGTCGTCGTCCGAGCAATGGGTCGCTACCCCTACCGATAATATCTTGCCGCATGTTGACCTTGTTATTTTCTATATTGGTGGCAATGACTGGTGGACGTTGTCCGATCGTGGCGATAAGGACTTCATTGAGGGATACATTAGGTTCTTGAGTGAGCTTCGAGCGTTAAGACCGGAGCAGCCATTTTTGATGTTGCTCGCCGATGATGCCTCTGGTTCCTGTCTGGTAACCAGGGATCGTCAACGGCTGTTTAGTGATGATATGAAACGGGTCTTTGGTGAGGTTGTCAGAGCTGTAGACGGCGAGCAACACGGCATCTATCTACGGGAGGTGTTTCCAGAACCTGCGATTGATGCCGAGGATGATGCTGACTGGGGGTTGGCAGAGCATTGGTCAGTTCAGGGGAATCGTAAATGGGCCAATGGCGTGATTCCCCTGGTTGCAGAAGTTACAGGATGGCATTCCTGACTAAACAAGTTCGCGCCGACCCATCAGGTGTTGCTGCCAGAGGTGCTCCTCACTAGGCCAGGGATTGGTAAACCATGCGTTGGAAGGTTTCCTGGTAATTATTATTCGGCATAGCACCCGCTTGCGTGACCTGGGTGAAGCATAGACCCATCAGCTCTTCTTTCGGGTCAGCGAAGTAGGTAGTACCTGCCGCACCACCCCAGCCATAGGTCCCGGGTGATCGAATCTGTGGCTTGCCCGCCCTGCCATGATAAACAGCTGCTCCGAGGCCAAAGTAAAAGCCCAGACCGGTCATGGGAATGAGCATATCGCCGGTATGATTGGCGAGCATCAGGTCGACGGATTTTCGACCCAGGATCCGCGCGCCATCCAGTTCACCGCCGTTTAACAGCATCTGGCCAAACCGGGCGTAATCGGTAATTGTTGATAGCACACCGCCGTTGTCGCCACCGACGCCGAAGTTTACTTTGGGCCCGACGTTTTTCTCACTGGACGCGACGGCTTCCTGTACCACCAATTCCACTTTGCCGTCGTTGTCGCGCGGCATATAACAGGTTGGGAAACGGTCAAGGGAACCCGCAGGAACGTAAAAATCTGAGTCGACCATCCCTAGCGGATCAAAAATTTGTTCTTTGAAGAATTGCCCCATACTTTGCCCGGACGCTGCTTCAAGCACCGCCCCAAGTATTGAAAAGCCCATGTGGTAGACAAATTGCTTACCAGGATGATCGGCCAGCGGTATCTGAGCCATGGCGGCTGCCCGGTCACGACTGTTGATCGGGTAGGGTCGAAAATTTTCGGATTTACTCCAGCCCAGTGTTTCCAGGGCATCGCGATATTGATCGCGATAACTCAAAGGCAGCGTCGCCGGTGTGCTGAAACTCGTCGTATTGGTCAGGCAATCCCGAATCGTGATGTTCCTGTGCGCAGGTTCGGTCAGACCATTCGGTAGCTGAACCCGCAGATTGGCCATTTCTGGCAGGAACTTATCGACAGGGTCGTCGGGCGTTAACAAACCCTGCTCGTAGAGGATCATGGTGGCGACACCGGCCATAGGTTTTGTGTTGGAGTAAAGACGAAACAAAGTCCCGGGTTTAACGGGCTTCCCGGATTCAAAATCCATGACGCCACAGGCGTTAAGATGTACTACCTGACCTTTGCGAACGACCATGGTGATGAGGTTTGGTACCCGTTTGTCATCGACGTATGCCTGCATCGCAGGACTGATCTGTGCCAGCCGATCTGGGTCAAAACCAAGTGCTTTGGCGTCCCCGTTAGGCAGTGTTGAATGCGTCACTACACTTTCACCTTGGTAAAATTGGGCGGACGTTTCTCCACAAAAGAAGCCACGCCTTCCTTGAAATCATCGTTCGCCAGGCTAGCTGTCATCCACTCGTTGTCTTCATTCATGGAGTCACCGAGATCGCTCATCAAGTGCTTATAGACCTGTCTTTTCATCGTCATGATGGAGAGAGGGGCGGAGGTGCCAGCGATCATTTTTAGATACTCCTGCGCCTCGGTAACCGACTCGCCCGCATCGCACAGACGATTTCCATAACCCATTCTATAGGCCTCTTCGGCCAGGACTTTTCTGGAGCTCCAGCAAATGTCCAGCGCATTTGATGCGCCCACGATGCGCGGTAACATCCAACTTGTGCCGTGTTCTGCGATCAGACCACGGGGTGCAAAAGAAGACACAATCTTTGCATTTTGGTCAAGAAAGCGCATATCGCAGAATGTGGCGTAGCTAAAACCGAGTCCGGCACATGCCCCGTTGATGGCCGCGATGATTGGTTTACGTAGTCCCAGCAGGTATGCAGGCGAGAACATATAGTTAGGGTCCTGGTCTGGATTTCCCGGATCTGCTGCTAGGTGTTCAAAGGACTTGCCGAGAGTTTTACCAGCTGCACTCATCTCACCGAGATCATTCATATCTACCCCGGAACAGAAACCTCGACCAGAACCAGTGAAAACCGTGCCGATCACGTCTTCGTTTCGTTCCGAAGCATCGAGGGCGTGGCGGATCTCAGCCTGCATCAGGCTAGTCATAGCGTTTAAAGTATCCGGGCGGTTCATGGTGATGGTCGCGGCTGGGCCATCGATTTCGTAGGTAATATGCTCGTAGGTGGTCATTGATAAGTATCTATGAGTGATCTTGCCGATAGGGTACCGTGAATTGGCGCAGAAAGTCACCCTGAAGAGCAACCTGTCGGTGGTCATATAGCGGTCGACAATTAGAACTGCGAAGTCGTAGACTCAAAGCATCCAGATTATCTGGGAGGATGATTGTAAAATTGAAAATTCTATTGACCGTTTTATTGGCCTTTGTGTCATACCAAGGCATGGCGGCAAATCCTCCAATCGCCAAACTGACTCAGCCAAGCGGTGTCGTCGAATACAGTGTTAATGGCAATACCTGGCGACCGGCGCCGCGTATCAAGTACCTGTTTGAAGGCTATATGGTCCGTACCGGAAATAGTGGTTCTGCGAAACTCATCAATCAGGCATCAGGCTTAGCGCAAACGCTCCGTAAGAACAGCAGGATTGAAATCGTAGCAAGCGCAGTTAAAGTACTTTAGGGCGAAATTAGCCAACCCAGGGAAAATGCCAGCAGCGTTTGGCAGAGTATTCTCAACAAGTTTGCGCTGGCGCAAAAATACACGACGGTACGCCGCGGTAGTAAAGCCTGCAATATCAAGGTCCGTACCGCCGATGTGACGCTTTCTCAGTCCTACCCGGATCTAGTGTGGCGGAACGTGTGCCCGGAATATTACTATCGGCTCATTATCGACGGCAGCGCTATTGAAATACCACCCAAAGCCAGCGCTGAGATGATCCGTTATACGCTTCCCGATTTATCGACCGGTGAACATACCTACAAAGTCGAAGTACTGGATGCCGATGGCACAATCTTTAGCCCACGCACCTGCAGTATCATTAAGATGCTCTCAGCCAGCGAGCAGAAGGAACTAGACAGACGCCTGGCATCAAACTCAGATGATATTTATCAGCTCACCAGCACCTTGCAGGACAAGAACCTGTTGGTCGCTGCCATGGATCAATGGCGCCAGTATTTTCTGGATTATTCAGAAGAAAATGACCTGCGGCCCATGTTGGCTGAGGCCTATGCCCGACTACGCCTCGACAACCTGCGCGATCGCGAAGCTCGGCTCTATCAATCTCAGGTGGATCAGTAAGAGCCTTCAGCGGGTTTTGATAAGAGCCTTCAGCGAGTTTTGATAAGAGCCCTCAGCGGGTTTTGATAAGAGCCTTCAGCGGGTTTTATAAAAAGCAGCCGCATGCATTTACGTGCGGAATTATGTATCCTGCGCATCTAGTTTTGTCAATAGATTAAGGAGCAGGAATATTAACGGCTTTGATTTGATTGCGCAGTGCCTAAAGGCGGAGGGAGTCACCTGGATGGGGTGCTTTCCTGCAAATCCCCTGATTGAAGCCGTATCCAAGATAGGCATAAGACCTATCGTATTCCGTCAGGAACGCGGTGCGATCAATGCAGTTGACGGATACGCACGCACCATAATGGGTAAGACGCCCGGTATCTATGCCTCACAGAGCGGCCCTGGTGTAGAGAACTCCTTTGGTGGTATAGCGCAAGCGTATGGTGAAGCTGTGCCAATGATCTATTTGCCGCTTGGCGCTGGACTGAAGGCCTACGATGTAAAACCGAATTTTTCCGCAATCCGTAACTATGAACATATCACTAAGGAAGCACTGTCGATCGATCGACCTGACCGCGTGACCATGCAAATGCAGCGCGCCTTCCATGCGGTCAAGCATGGCCGGCCGGGGCCGGTATTGGTCGAAATGCATGGCGACGTCTGCGGTCGCGAAGTGCCAGAACATGCGATGGATTACCAACCTACCAAGACGTTTAAGTACGCACCGAGTGTAGGTGATGTAAAGGATGCAGTAAAAGCGTTGCTGGGCGCTAAGCGTCCGGTGATATGGGCAGGCCAGGGCGTGCTCTATGCGGATGCCACGGAGCAACTGCGAGAACTTGCCGAGTTAACCCAGATTCCTGTGATTACGACCATGGAGGGCAAAAGTGCCCTGCCGGATGCGCATCCTCTGGCACTGGGTTCTGCCAACAGGACGGCCCCGAGAAATGTCTTTAAGTGGCTGGGTGAGTCCGATGTAGTTCTGGCGGTAGGATCTGGATTGACCCGAACAACTTTTGGCATTGATATTCCAGACGGCAAGACGCTAATTCATTCAACAGTCTCCGGTGAAGATCTTAATAAAGAGTACACCGTAGACATTGGTCTGATTGGTGATGCCAAACTAACCCTTGAGATGCTCATTGAGGAAGTGAAAGCATCCATCGGTGAGGCGGGTAAAGACACGGATCAGGAACTCGTTACCGAAATTGCGGAAGGCAAAGCGGCGTGGCTTGAGGAATGGACGCCGCTGTTAACCTCTGACGAGGCACCCATTAATCCATATCGTGTCGTTAATGAAATCAACAACGTTGTGGATCACGAAAATACGATTATGACGCACGACGCCGGTAATCCAAGGGATCAGATCATGCCGTTCTACCACGCGTCAGCACCGAGAGGCTATATTGGCTGGGGCAAAACCACACACCTTGGGTACGGTATTCCATTGATGATCGGCGCCAAGATCGCTGATCCCAGCAAGCACTGTATGAACTTTATGGGGGACCTGGCGTTTGGCCATACCGGCCTTGATATTGAGACCGCAGTTCGCGCCGGTGTGCCTATCACCACCGTCGTGATCAATAATCACACCATGGGTGGCTATGATAAATCGATGCCAACCGCTATGGAGCGCTTTGGCGCGGGAAATCAAACCGGGGATTATGCTGATGTGGCGAAAGCTCTCGGCGCGAAAGGCATCAAGGTTGAAAAACCGGAAGGTGTCGCGCCTGCCCTGAAGGAAGCACAGCAGGCCAACAAAGAAGGTGAGGTATGCCTGGTTGAAATCATTACACGCCAGGATACGCGCTTCTCACAGTATCCGGATTTGCTGGGCTAGAAGATAAGTTT
>Ga0302127_10001098_pt1 | contig 15770 bp, 5 predicted proteins | sample CB4_SCM_MG_FD_204452 | JGI IMG/M metagenome (GOLD analysis project Ga0302127, IMG submission 204452) | Marine microbial communities from Western Arctic Ocean, Canada - CB4_SCM | ecosystem: Environmental > Aquatic > Marine > Oceanic | place: Canada: Western Arctic Ocean | collected 2017-09-24
ATTTGTTGCATTATCATATGAGCATTGAACATCTACTTGAGTAAAAGCAGAAGCCCCGCTCGAATCCCACTTTTGTCCAATGAAATTAGGAAAATCATTGAATCCATACAAAGCACTGACATAGTCAAAATCATTTGAGTATTGGTCTAATGTGACCTCCATATCGGCTTTTGGTATTCCATTTCCCCTTTGGTTGTGAACCCATATTCTCATATCCCATGCTAAGTCGATGAATGCGCCATTAGCAATAACTGCTTGATTCATATCAATATTATCTGGTTTATGCAATCTAAGTGTAGATGATGCATCCAAAGAGATGACATGAGCCCCACTCTCATCATAGGTGTTCGACCAATTTGCATTTACATTCTGTAATTCTACAGAACCGCTGCAATCACTACTGATATTCATGCCATGGCCGATTAGGTCAGGATGATTAGTAAGGCTCAAGCAGTCGGCTCCACGAAGAATTACGTTGGATAATTCACTGGTCCATACTCCATTGTGGTCAGCATCCCAAGACAAGCCATCATGCGAACCCTGCATCTCCAATCCATTGATGACGCCCGCTGCTTCCTTCAGCACGATGGCAGGGCCACTGCGATTGACGGAACTATGAACTGCATGAAATTGAAAGCGTCCACCTTGATGCGATAAGGTCAGTCCACCATTGTCCACATCTATGGTTGGAGTGCCATTTTGTGGGTCATGAATACTGACATTGCTCAGCCATAAGTCAACACTATCCTCAGCATACACTCCACCCCATGCATCATTTCTCAAGAGACAATTATTACATGCTACATCACCACTGTTGGATTCAACATCATTGGCTTCTATGAATACTAATCCAGCACCGTCTGAAGGGCCGCTGGATGCGTGGCCATTGCCATTAGTTGTTAGATTGGTAAATTCTACTTTACGAGAATCGAATACTCTGGCCCCAGATAGTCCATTGCTGTTGAGGTTTAGGCCATCGACAACTAAAGACGAACTGTCAACCCACAGTCCTTGTTCGGTATTGTTTTCCAAAGTCCAATTACTTCCTATCATGGCCCCACCTTCTTCACTCCAAATGCCTGGGCCAGGCGAATCCTTGACTGTTAGATTATGAAATTCAGGAGCAAAGAAGGATGCTCTATTGTGAATGCCGGCCTTGTGAGCGCCTTTGTTGGGGTTTCCTGAATTCAACACTGTTGTATCCTTGAAAGTGGTAAATGAATCTGTGAAATAGAGTCTTATCCCAGGGGCTACGTTATCTTCAATGAGCGCATCTTCAATCCACGCGCCGCTGGCATTGATTTCCACCGCTGCTTCAGCCCAGCCTTGGGCTGCTGCTCCTGAACCTCCAGTTCCTCGAACTTCTAACCCTTCAATGATAGCGGCTTGGTAATTTGTATAATTTTGATGATTTTCCTTGTCCACCAATAAGCCGCGGAATTGACTGTCTTCGATGACAACTCTGCGCATAACAGCTCTAGTAATTGAGCCGTCACTGATATGGCGAATAATAACACCATTATCACATTCATCGATGTAAACATCTTCAAACAGCATTTGGGAATCTTCAATCCAAATTGCTGCTGATGGAGCAAGTACAGCGCCTCCAATATCTGTCAAATTTAGATTTCGATACAATCCCCCTGAATTACCCCAAATATTAACAGCTCTTGTTTCAAGCCCGTCAGCTGTGAATCCATCTATTATGGGAGTAGAGAAATTGCCAACAGATAGTCCGATGCCCTGCCTCCATGTCCACGAGTTGGATATATCTTGACCGCCATCTTGAATTGAGAGATTCCGGATTACCGGAGATGCTGAGTTGAAAAGGTCTATTGCAACAAAGTCCGCATTTTCAATATGGACATAGTTTAGAGCTGGATTGCTGTTGTACACTGTTATTCCATATTCAGCATCTTCAATGGTTAGATTATCAATAACACTACCACGGTTGCGGGAACTAGAATTGAATTGAATACCATCATGATCTCCGGCTCCTTGGCTGTGTAAAACCACCGGGCAAGATGTTGTACCTTGTATCGTTAATCTACCATCAACTACAATCCTGGTATTCGTTGCTAACCAAATTTGGGTGCAGTCAGTTATTATGAGTGAATCTGATGAAGAAACATGGTAAGAAGAGTTTAGCCAAACGTTTCCACTCCAAGTGGTAGTGGCTCGAGATTGAGTCTCTTTAGTCTGAAATTCTAAAGAAGGTAGAGTTTGAGCCCAAGGAACTAGAGTCAGTAAAAGCAGAGTGAAGACCACCCAACTCGACCTTGTGAACTGCTTCATATGCGATGTGGAGTGGCCCTTCGTCTGTTAAAGGAACCCCTTTATGTGCAGTTCAGAGTTCTGCGCCGATCAGAGTTTTGGTATCTTTGATACCTTTGATGGTACGAACTTCTTCGACAATACAGCGAGTTAAGGATGCTTCGTCATCTGCTTGAATTCGAGCGATTAAGTCATACTCGCCAAAAAGCATCCAGCGGTCAGTAACCAGTTCGATATCATCCAGTGCTGCTCGAATCTCATGTTCAAAGCCTGCTGAAGTTGTTATTAATACGAATCCTATTGCCATTTAATTCACCTCAATAATCAACTGCGATTAGAGTTTGGGTATCGCGAACACCATCTATTTGTCTGAAATCTTGCATCAAATAAGATGTAAGTTCCTTGGAATCTTTTGCGGTAACTCTTGCTACTAAATCATATTCGCCATATAGAACGTGTAATTCCGCTACATTTGAATGGTTGTCAAGAGCGAAATAAACTTCTCTTTCGTGTGAAGGCTGGGTCTTGAATAAAATGAATGCTTCAGGCATGATGTATCCCTACAAAGCATCCGAATCGCATTCCCTTTTTGATGCTTACGCCCTACAAAAATAGGCAAACATACCGCAATATGATGATTATCAATAACGACCGCGTTGTGGTGGTGATGGTCCACGCGAGCCTGGTACTGAAGACCCTCCGCCCATTCCACGAGAGCCCGGTAATGAAGGTCCTCCGCCCATTCCAGCTGCGCTATCCTGGGGTTTTCCCCCTAGTAGCCGGATTTGCTCCTTATTCTCAAAATCATCTCGTACTCTCTCAAACATATTCCTCAATAACATTCCGTGTTCCACTTTCACCTTCTTGTTGATGATTGCTTTGTCAATATCCTCTTCGTATTCTTTCAATACATCGATGTCTGAACAGTCACTTAACTTCCGCTTCAATTTTTTATAACGCCTGCGCTTTCTCGCCAAAGCAATAATAGTTAGTGGAACCATCGCCATCGGAATTAATAATTCACTGGTTATTAGATCGATAACCACGGATACAGAAATCTCCATTCCTTCAGGATCATATTGAGACTTGAACCCTTCACCGGGGACATAGAACAACCCTGTGTCCTGATCTCCATAGATATTGAATGGTGTTTTGTTTACATCCTTGTAATCACTGCCACGTTGTTTTTCCATGTCATCAGGGAAGCCATCCCCATCTCTATCCTCGTCCAATACATCAGGGATAGTATCACCATCGATGTCTGGAGGATATGAATCCGCATCGAAGATATCGAATTGAAGGCTTCCGGATGATGCATCCATTTCATTGTCATTTGTTATCCCATCCCCATCGATATCTGGATCGAGAATATCTGGCATTCCATCTTTATCTAAGTCGGAACAACCCATCATAAATCTCGAACTTTCCCCGGGAATACTTGGACAATCATCCGTTAATAAATGTCCAAATTGATCAGCCCACTCATCTCCATCTACATCAGACCAAATTTCAGGTATGTCGGGCCAAACGTCTTCATTGTCTCCCGATCCATCACCGTCGCGGTCCGCCCATTCAGTGGAATCCATTGGGAAGATATCAACAGAGTCGTTGAATCCATCATTGTCGCGATCCTCTGTACAATCGACAGTTTCATTCGTTTCAACATTGGTACAAGTGTCAGAATTATCTCCAATTCCGTCCTTGTCTATGTCTTGGTCCTCCTCAGGATCATCTGGGAATAAATCAATTACATCTGCAGCACCATCACCATCTGAGTCTGGACAGCCAGCCCATGGAGCGGAGGACCAACCCGAAATACCGGGGCATTGGTCGCCATTATCAGATACTCCATCTTCGTCTTTATCGACACATCCTAACCTGTCGAGATAGGAGTTTCCAGCAGCATTAGGGCAGTCGTCTCCATTTTCTTTGCTGGAATCATCTCCATATCCATCACCATCGCTATCACGCGACTGCTCAGCATCATCTGGGAAGTGGTCATTTTCATCTGATACTCCATCACCGTCTCTGTCAACTCCCCATTTGCTTGAATCTTCATCATTGAAATCTGAAGTCTCAGACCAGCCATCTTTGTCGTTGTCGGGACAACCATACATGTCTCGGAAACTTTCGCCGAATACCTGTGGGCATGCATCTCCTTGGGTTCCATTTATGTTATCTCCAAAACCATCGCCATCACTGTCTGTATTTTGAGAAAAATCATTCGGGAAAGTGTCGCCTTCTGTCCACCAAGAATCATTATTCGACCATCCATCCCAATCTGTATCAATACATCCGAATCTGTCCTCATAGGACCATCCCATTTCCTTTGGACAGTCATCTACGCCGAAGGGACTCAATCCCTTGTCCTCATAGCCATCATTATCGAAATCCAGTGGACTTACATCAGAATTAACCGCACCTGTAACCAATTCTCCGGGCCAATTAACATCTCGGAATGAAGTTCCATCGTAGTTATCTCCAAATCCATCACCATCAGTATCTTTCCATTGGGTTGGTTCTCGCCAGAAGTCATCACCGAGGTCAGACCATCCATCTCCATCTTGATCTGGGCATCCCCGCTGATCATATTGTGAATCTCCCCAGTAATAGGTACAGTTGTCGCCCATCCTTCCAATTTTACTGTCTCCATATCCATCTCCATCAGAGTCGGTGATTTGTGTTGGGTCTGTAGGGAATTCATCATCGCTATCACCCAATGAATCATAGTCAGTATCTTGTATTCCAAGTATTAAGTCCCATGGTGAACCAGAATTTTGTTGTAGTACATCTGGCCTACCATCATTGTTGAAATCTCCAATAGTCACACTCTCTGTATATGCGTATGACCCACCTTCCCAGATTTGTCCAATGATTGCGGCATAACCTAGGTCATGGATTCTCATCCGCTTGTTCTCTGATGTGGCAATTAATAGTTCTAACAACCCATCTTGGTCCATATCATAAACCTCAAATGCTGTAATTGCATAAATCACTCTGGACATACTCATGTAGGTGTAATTAGGGCCCTCCCGGACTTCTATTGTGCTACCATTTATGGACAATAAATCAGGTATTCCATCTTGTGTAGCATCGAAGAGCATACAATTTTCACCACTAACCGAGAGGTTCCAAGAAGCCATTGAGTAGCTATCACCTGAACTATTGTAAATTTCTATCGAATTGGAGCGGCATCTTACTAAATCATCCCTTCCATCATTATCCATATCCATTAATTTGGTATGTTGCATAACATCATTTAGTGTCTCATGTGATTCCCATAAATAATCAAACGAGTAATTGCTTCTTGGAGTGTGAGAATAATTTAGCCTAGAGTCATTGTATTCTATAATGCCTGCTTTCTCCCACAGCCAATTTGTCTGGTAAATATCATAAACAATTTCATCTTTTCCATCTTCATTGATATCTTCCAATAATATTGAATCAACTAATCCATAATACCCGTTCGAACTATACAGGGTGTAGTCGATAATTGAAGTTACATTCGCCTCGAATCCTTTAAATTGTGTAGAGACATTTACCCCCCAATAGACTCCAAGATAGTTGTTGCTAGCAACAACTAAATCAGAGATTCCATCTCCATCTATATCGCCAATATTTAGATCCTGAATAGCATTAGATGAATATATGTAGGTCGCGGCGAAGGAGCCCATTCCATCATTCACATAAATGCCAATCCAGTGGGCAGAGGTGGCAAAAATGTCAAGGTCTCCGTCAGAATCATAATCTGAAACCACTCCATTTCCAGTCATCGTCTCTGTTGAAAAACCAGCAGGCATCTGGGGGTTTCCGAAGTCGTTACTGAGAATACTACCCCCTTGAGTGAATATAACAATTGGACCGCCATCTTCGGTGACTGCAATTACGTCTAATACCCCGTTTCCGGTCAGGTCTCCTACTTTGAAAACTGATGCTTCAGCACCCCAGAAAGGTTCAAATTGATTACTTTCTCCATTATTGTTTGAGCCACTATTGAGATAGATGCTTTCGCCGTATAGAATGTCTACCAATCCATCATTGTTGATATCCACAGTTGCGCGTTGTGGTAGTTTCATAGCACAAGGACTAACGTAAACATCACAGAAAATTTCAAGATGTGAAGCCGCGTTCAAATCATCAGGAAACGAATCTATCGTTCCTGAACCATCATTGAAGAGAGCAAATCCAAGGTATGAAGAACTTACAATGAGGTCCATGAAACCATCACCATTGAGGTCTGCAGAATCAAGACCCGCGATAATAGAACCAGTAGATGAAAAAATATTCGTATCCCAACCTTCCATAGAAAATGACCATTCGTTTGATGGTAAAGTATCCAGTGTAGTACCATCTGATGGATATACAACAATTTCATATCTACTATTATTATCAACATCTACAGTACTGGCAACTAGGTCATCATATCCGTCATTGTTAATGTCTGTAAGTTCAACACCAAAAGACTTTGCTGATATTGCCTTCCATGATGTATCCCAACTCCAAGTAGTCTGTGTGCATTCGTTGAGAATAAGCATTAATCTATATGCAGTAACGGAATTAGTTGCCCAAAGGGAAGCTACAGCGATATCTGGGCGTCCATCTGCATTTACATCTCCAATGTCAAAACTTTCCCAATTTGCTCTTCCATTATCAGCTTGAGATACCATAATACCACCCCCCACGATATCAAGACTATCCATTACAATGATACCTATTGCATAACTGCCAGCAGCAACAATATCCAGATAGCCATCACCATTGAAATCTACAAGTTCAACCTTTTTGCCAACGCCAATGTCAAAACTATTTGCGGTGTCTACGGTATATGTCCAACGGCACTCATTGGCATTACATTCGCCTGGTTTTTGAAATTCGCCATCAACATTTTCAGAAATTTCAATAGAGTCTTTGTGGATGAATACCATGTCCAAGTCTCCATCATGATCAAGATCTCCAAGAGCCGCATCAGTGATAGATGAATACCAGGTTAATTCCTCAGTGAAAGGCGCGAATTCACCAGTTCTAGACAATGAGAATACATCTCTCCTGACACATATCTCATTGGTACAATCCAATGCATTTGTAACTGGCAAGTTAGGATTCCATGGTGCTTCATCTTGACTGGAGTCCACTCCATCTCCATCAGGGTCATCTATAGTAGGAACGAACGGATTTGTTGGCTCCCACCAGGCATTAGTTACTTTGTGATATCCTCCAATCTCAAAGTTGTTTACGGAGTAATTACTATTTTGACTGAAATATTTCGATTGTTCATCAACAGTTTGAATGAGTGATGACTCAATGCTTTCATCTGTTTGACGTGCCATCGTTAAAAAAGGAGTCATCACCATTATCAGAATGAGAATCAGTGCGGCAGTTGGAAGTTTATTCCGTCTGCTAGGGTCAGGGGCAAGGCTCGTCATCACTTCGCCAAGACGCGGACTCCTACATGAGGGGTGCGCCTGCAAAGTCTAAATTTGGGTTTTATTAGTAGAAAAAGAAATTCACCAACTTCGCTCTTTTGGAGCAGGAGTTGGTCTTCCACGCCCTTGATTTGGTCCTTCGCTGCCACCACTTCGCTTGGGAATGCTGGGTTTGTCCTTGGCTTCACCCATTTTGTCCCGGATTCGCTCGAATAGATTTCTAAGCAACATGCCATGCTCAACCTTCACCTTCTTTTTCATAATCAAATCATCAATATCTGTCTCATACTCTGATAAAACATCAGCATCTTTACATGTTTCAAGGCGTTTTTTCATCTTCTTGTAGCGTCGCCCTTTTGCAAGCAATGCAAACATGGTTAATGGTAGAATTAGCATTGGAATCAGGAATTCACTGGTAACCATATCCAACACCACTGACAAAGAAATTTCCATACCACCTGGGTCATATTGAGACTTGAATCCCTCACCTGGCACATAAAAGAGTCCAGTATCTTGATCTCCATAAATGTTGAATGGAGTTTTATTTGTATCCTCATGGTCGCTGCCTCTTTCCTTTTCCATGTCGTTAGGAAATCCATCTCCATCGGTATCCTTGTCCATCAGATCAGGAATGCTATCTCCATCCATATCTGGAGGTGTTGAATTAGCATCAAACGGATCATATTCAATAAGGCTGGTTGATGCATCCATTTCGTTGTCATTGGTGATTCCATCACCATCGATGTCTGGATCGAGTAAATCTGGCATTCCATCACCATCGATATCTGAACACCCCATCATAAATTTTGAACTACTACCAGGAATGCTTGGGCAATCATCGGTTAGAAGGTGGCCATACTGGTCGGCCCATTCATCGCCGTCTCCATCAGACCAAATCTCGGATTGACTCGGCCAAACATCGCTATTATCACCATACCCGTCACCATCTTGGTCTGACCACTCAGATGCATCATCAGGGAATACATCGCTTGAATCGTTAAAGCCATCGTTATCTCTATCATTAACGCAATCTACAGTAACATTCGCATCTATCGAAAAACAGGTATCGTTATTGTTTCCAAATCCATCCCCATCGGAATCGGTGGATTCGTTTGAATCATCAGGGAAGAGGTCTATGACATCAGCAAAACCGTCAGAATCCCGGTCCGGACAACCTTGGTACGGGGCTGATGACCAACCAGGTAAATTTGGACATTGGTCTCCTTGGTCAGAGTAGCCATCACCATCTGAATCCACACAACCCAGTCTGTCAGTCCGAGAAGTCCCACTGATTGAAATGCAAGCATCTGCTTCAGTTCCAGCCTGATTATCACCATATCCATCACCATCAATGTCTGACCACTGCAAATCGTCATCAGGGAAGGCATCTTGAGTATTAGCAACACCGTCTTCATCCCCATCAAGGCATCCTGAGGAATCGACTGGCTCTTCTCTTTCTGTGTTGGCACATAAATCAGCATCATTCATAACTCCATCACCATCATCATCAATTTCAGAGGATGCACAACCCATTTCATCAACAGAGGCTTGAGCAGGAGTGTTTAGGCACATGTCAGGATTATTTCCTGATTGGTTGTCTCCAAAACCGTCTCCATCAGAATCTTGCCATTGGCTTGAATCATCTGGGAATATATCAGGGCCAACCATCATGAATAGGGGACGCATATCTGTATAGGAATCATTGTCCCAATCACCATCACTGGCATTTGAGGAAAACGTGTACGGGTATGGGTCATTCATGTCACTGACCGCATCATTATCGCTGTCAGGACAAGCGATACGGTCGAGGAATGAAGTTCCAGCAGTATTGCTGCAATCATCGAATATATCAGGGACTAGGTCGAAATCGGCATCAGCACAGCCGTACCATTCGATGATACTACCATCACCGATGAGGCGTTGTTTACTGTTACCAGCTTCATCCTTGCACTTGTCAGATTCGTTACCGTCATTTTGGTCTCCATAGCCATCCCCGTCCTTGTCGTTCCATTGAGTGCTATCTTGGGGAAATGCATCTCCATTGTTTCCATTTGCATTATCTCCCTTACCATCACCATCAGCATCGGCCCATTGAGTAGGGTCAGAAGTGAATTCATCAGGTTGATTTCCGAGAGGGTCATCGCCATAACCATCTCCATCAGCATCGAACCATTGAGTAGCATCTGTTGGGAATGCATCATTGCGGTCTGCTTTCAAGTCCCCATCACTATCTGGGCACCCGCGGTCTGGACCAGATGTTAGATTTGACCACTGGTAAGGGCATAAATCACTATTATCTCCAACAGTGTCATTATCAGTATCCGATTGCTCTAATGGGTCGTTATCATCAAGATCGGTCAAATAACTGACACCATCAAAATCATTATCTAGACAGCCATAATAATCTATCACGCTTTCTCCATAATCATCTGGACAATGGTCACCTAACCAGCCACTTTCGTTATCTCCAAAACCGTCTCCATCTGTATCATTATGCTGGCTATTTTGGGTTGGATAAGTATCGATTACATTGGCCCAACCATCAATATCGGAATCTAAACAGCCATATGTATCACCTTCTGAAGAGGTGCCTGCAGAGAATGGGCAATCGTCGTATGGAGTGGCTGCTCCTTGAGGACTTAATGTTGAATCTTCGTAGCCATCATCATCCCAGTCCAAAGGATATGAGTCGTAACTACAAGGAAGTCCACCGTCAGGACAAACTTCACCAGGCCAATGAGAAGGCCTCCCTGAGGAAGAAGCAGCAGGAAAATTATCACCATAGCCATCTAAGTCGGTGTCGTTCCATTGGTTTCCATCACGCCAGAAATCATCATTCAAATCAGACCAGCCATCGCCGTCTTGGTCTGGGCATCCGCGGCGGTCTTCGGTAGAGTCGCCCCAGTAGTATACACATGCATCAGGATGATAGCCTAGGGAATAATCTCCAAATCCATCAGAATCATAATCTGAACCTTGAGTCGGATTTGTTGGAAAATCATCTTCTGTGTCGGAAACGCCATCGATATCCAGATCTTTCACTCCTAGAATCAGGTCCGGTTGAAGGAACATATTCAGTGCTACAAGGTCTGGCACCCCGTCTTCATTGAGATCACCATGTAACATCCCTCTGGTCAGCCTGTAATATCCCCCCTCCCACAAGGTGTATAGGGTTCCACTATTGTAGGATACAACTTTGACCATATTCGTTCCTTTTGTTGAGATTAACATGTCGGGAGTGCCATCAAGGTTGAAATCTGCAATGTCGAAATTCTCAATTGCTTGAACACTTGAATAAGTACTTGTTGACGATTGAGATACAGGTCCCATGTAGACAGACATGCCGCCAGTATTACTCAGTATTAGATCGGGAAATCCATCACTGTCTATGTCTGCAACTTCACAGTCTCGATTATATGAGGTGCTTGACGGAATGACCGATGAAGTGGAACTGAAGTTGTACCTTGTCGAATCACCTGAACCTGTAGATGTACCTTGATAAACCAAAGTCATTTTGTAAGCACATCTGATGTAATCAACTAACCCATCGCCATTAATATCTGCAATCACTGCATTCCGAATATTACCCGTGCTTGTATTACTTTCCTCACTTTTCCAATATTGGTCGAATCCGCCATTTCCATCGTATGTGTATATGTATGCACGTAGAGTTCCTTGCGAACCTCCCATAGAATCCATTGAAATATCCAGATAACCATCTCCGTTGAAGTCCTTGATATGAACTGCTCCAAGGCGCTTATTTGATTCGGGGATGATTTCAATATCCTCACTTGTGTTGAATCCGCTTGAATGACCCCACCTGAACTTTAATTCATTCTCATAACCAGTAGTTACAAGATCAAGATATCCATCTCCATTGACATCTCCAGATGCAAGGTGTGTGCCATAATACTGATCTAATGTAGAATCGGGAACACTGGAAAGCCCATTCGAGTTCTTGTAGACCGAGATCTCCTGCTGTCCACTCAGCAGTAGATCGTTATCTCCGTCTGCATCGATATCAACAATCAATCCACTTCCCGTTCCGTAATTTGAACCGGATACCGCATCAAAACTGCGCTCTACTGTTTCCTTGGCAGACACTCCACTGAATCTCTGGAATGAGATAGTGGTATCTTTGGTTGATAAGACCACATCATTCAATCCATTACCATCTAAATCTCCAGCGAGTAAAGATGTCGCTGATGTAGTATAGGTAGCCCATACGACTTCATATTCAATTTGTGCTCCAGCAGTTTCCAAATCAGTAGCTAGGGCTATGCCAACTTCGTAGCCAGAAGATCCCGTTCCCAACAATAAGTCAAGCAGTCCATCTCCATTCATATCAACCAGATTGAAGTGTCCTGCAGTATAGAAATCATTTGGAGATAAATCTAGGGCAATCGAATAATTGTCTCCGATTTCAGGAAGTCCCAGCCCGGGTGAACCTGTTGAGGAATTTAGGTTCCAGTATACATGTACGTCTGAGCCACTGTCAGCAATCACTAATTCATCATCGCCATCATGGTTCAAATCTGCAGATTCCATGCTGATTGGAAGGAAAAAGTTTTCTGGTTCCAACAAGAGATCATGTGTATCATTGACCATGTCAATACGGTTTGAATCAACGTTGAATATGAGTACAGGATAGCAAGCGCTATTATGTTCACATTCCGAACTCGATAATTGGGTCGAGAATGAGATATCAGAGTCGCCATCTGAGTCATAATCAATGAATGTCGAAGATACCGCTCCGGCTAGTGCAGATGTATACGCCCATTCTTGAGTGAATGAATTGCTCCCATCTCCTGCATTAACAAATAATCGGATTATGTCGCCACTATTGGATTCAGCCCCTAGGAGTATATCGGGATAACCATCATTGTTGACGTCGCCAAAGTCCATCTGGAAAAAATTGGTCTCTGAGCAGGAATCGACCTCACAGTCAATGATACGATTTGAAGAAACCAATGAATCCCCATCCATTTCATGAACATAGGCACCTTTGTATCCTCCGGTGACTATGTCCAAGTCTCCATCTAGGTCGATATCCACGACATCAATATTGCCACGCGCCAGACGGTTTGAATTAGTAAGAGTTGAATCTCCATCAAATTCGCCATCTTCATTGATGGAAACATAGAGGGAGTTACCATGTGCCATGACTAAGTCTAGGTCGCCATCTTTATCCATGTCGCCAAGCTGAGAAACACTAATCGTTCTAGAACCAGTATAATCTAGACTATCATATGCCAGAAGATTATTTCCACCATGACATCCATTCAAGCAACTACCCGATTCGGTACCGATATTCCGGTTCCATGGGTCCGTGTCGGTGGATGAATCGATACCATCTCCATCAGGATCTCCGCTGCTTGGAACTGCACTCAACAAACCTTCCCACCAATCCCCTGTTTTCAGATGATATCCACCTACTTCCAGATTTCCGGTGTCCAGAGTAGGGGCCTGAACAAGCCATTTTTCATCCCCAGAGATTTCAGGATTAACTTCACCATCTGATTCAGGAATCAGAGTAAAAACTTGCATCATACTAGAAAGCAAAAGCATCAACACAAGCCCTCTGGCAATTGTCGTTCTGCTTTCATCGTTGGGCTTTGAAATCAGCATCAAGTCGCGGGACATTGCCTTGCGCTAATCATGATAGGTGAAAAAACATACGGCTGCAAAATATCATCGCTCACCTATAGTGAGCGAGAAATATTTATTCTTCTTGTGAAGATGCTACAGAATTGCGGGTGGCAAGACCGAATTTTTCTAAGCGCTCAGCCATCTCTGCTAAAACCCACTCTGCCTCTAGAGTATCCATGTCGCAGTACAGTCTTTCATCACCCATCAATAGGGTCAGCCTTCCACCCTCAGTGACGTCCATGTCTCGGAAATCATCCATTGGCCAACTTCGAGATGGCATTCCGAAAATACCCATGAAATTGGGAATGACGTGGATTTTTTCTTTGGTCAGTCGAACTTCATGTTTTGATTCGAACATACCAGTTTTCATCGCTGCAACATAAGCAAGGCTGATAACTGCTAATAATGGTGCGAGGAAGTATAGAATGCTGAGCAATGGAGAGTCAGTTGCTGGGGCATTGGTTGTTACTGGAATGCCCAAAATGAGACCGATGAAGGCAGCACCCCAGAAAATCCACTTTTCGCCATCTCGAATACGAGATGGAATAGTGAAGCAGACAATGGAACCGATAGTAATGAACTTCACCATCTGTAGGTCTAGGTTTGGTACAGCAGGCCATCGTTCCGGATAGTTACAGATTTGGTCAACTACATTCATACCATGTTCATCTGCTTCAACACTCCGGCCAGTGTGTTCTGAGAATCTTACTTTGAGCATGGCAGAGAGTAATTCTACGGCTCGCAAAATGTCTTTTTCTGAACTGCTTCTAATGACTTCTTCATTGCCTTTTTCCTTTTCAACAAAAACCGCGTAGCCTGGGCCGCTTTCACCTCTTGAATCGGTGTGCAGTCCAATGATATCAGTGGTTTTCACCGAACTGGAGCCGAACTTCAATTCTTTTCTTGTTGCAGTCGCTTCATCATTGCCAGAAGAAACGGTAGTTTTCTTTGCGTCGTCCCTGATAGTAAGGGAGGCGTGTGCAGTGCCCATGCTCGGCAAGCAGCGGTTTCACTGATGAACATTGCCACTACAATGCGAAGACGTTCCCCTCTAAAGGCTAAGCCTCCTGCCTCGCATCATGTCTGATGTCATGGCGGCTGAATTGGCCGAAGATGCAGATGCTATTAGAGCAGTAAAGGGCTTAAATTTATCACTCTATTCCACATTTGCAGTCACTGTTACATTCATCATTTTAGCAGCTGCTTTTGGAATTCATTCAGAGATGGAGTCAGAACGGGATGGGGTGATGGAGGGAGCAGTTGGAAATTCAATTCCAATTACTTGGAACCAGCCTGTTTACATGCCACGAGACAGTGAATGTATTGATCCAAGCAATGGCCAAGAAGAGGGATACGAGGGCTTTGGAGTTGGCTATGAGCCATCATTGGCAATTGATGGAGATGGCAATATGTTCATCACTGCTCACAAAGATTTGAGTTGGGGTGGAGATGGAACCCCAACTGCCCCAATATTCGGTGGAGACCCAGGGCTGTGGTGGGCTTGTGAAGAAGGTCAAGGAACCACTTGGGATTACTGGGCATCTTGGTTTTGGATTTCCAATGATGAAGGCAAGAATTGGTCACATGGCGCAGACTTTGAGCCAACTCCGGGAAATATGATTACAGCAAATTATCTTGCAGGTGGTTCAGAATGTCTTGGAGATGAGGGTGATATCGCGGTCGATGGAGAGGACAGAATATTCTACCTCGATACTACACTTGAGGATAATTGGTGGCATGTTTTTACTGATGGTGGAAATACCTACGAGATGAATACCTGTCAAAGGATGAACACCATGGCTGGTGATGACCGCCCGTGGGTGGCTGCTCAAGGGGATGGAATAATCCATTATCTTGGTAATTCAGGTGCCCCGCCACCTGAATGTACCATTGATTCAGGGCGTTATTGGTATTATCATTCTGAAAATGGTGGTAATACCTTCAGCCAATGTTACTCTGTTCCTGGTGGCTGGTCAACTCTTTCTTCAGAAAGAGATGGACCCTATGTCTACATCGCTCAAGAAAATGCTGATTCAAGTAGCGGCACAGTTCATATTAGAATTAGCGATGATTATGGACGCGGCACTGGAATCAGCGATGGAACATGGGATGCGCCGCTTTCTGTAGGTCCACGCAAGGGAAATTGCCCTGAAGGATACCCAGTTGTTAACAACAACGAGAAGGGAACAGTTGCGGTGGTCTGGGCTGATTGTCCAAATGGTAATACTGGCCCTTGGGAGATGCAATTTGCAATCTCATATGACCACGGTGAAACTTGGGAGAATTGGAATATCACCCCCAATTGGCCGGGAATGAATCTGTATCCATTCGTTAGTATAACTGAGGATGACATCGTCACAATTGCTTACTATGGCTTGGATTTATCTGATAATTACACAGAGGGAGTGCCATGGTATCTCTATG
>Ga0302127_10001100_pt1 | contig 15759 bp, 7 predicted proteins | sample CB4_SCM_MG_FD_204452 | JGI IMG/M metagenome (GOLD analysis project Ga0302127, IMG submission 204452) | Marine microbial communities from Western Arctic Ocean, Canada - CB4_SCM | ecosystem: Environmental > Aquatic > Marine > Oceanic | place: Canada: Western Arctic Ocean | collected 2017-09-24
TTTAGAAGTTCTACAGACTGCCTGATGGCTTCCTGGTTTGTGGTCTCGAAGCCCTGATACTCACTCATGGCGTAACCTTCATGTTCGATGCTCATGATATCATCGTAACCCACAGACCGGAGCCGGTTAACGAATTCACGCCACCAGTCCTCACCGTGCTCGTAGCCAAGAGTCACATAGTTCCAGGCACGATCTGCCAGTTTGATTCCCCCGCGGCTTTCCAGTGCTGTATTCGTCCCCGCTATTTCCGGGTCGACCCGGGTGTCCTTTGCGTGGACGTAGTAAATGGCATCACCAAGCGCGGATGCTGCGCGCAGTGGATCGGCACCCATCCACATCAAGTGGCTGGGGTCCAAATTTGCACCTATGGTGTCACCAACGGCTTCGCGAAGTCGCAACAACGTTGCCGGGTTGTATACCAGCTGAACGCCATGAATCTCGAGGCAGATACGATTAACCCCTTCATTTTTGGCGAACCCCACCAAGTCCTGCCAGTAGGGTATGGCTACCTGTTCCCACTGGTGCGCGAGAATTTCACGCTGTCCGGGTTCGAAGGCAGTAGTGATCCAATTGGGATGCGAGTCACCGGGTGCGGCGGGTAGCCCAGACATCATGACGATGCGATCAACCTCCAGCAGTCGGGCCAACTGCACCGTTTTGCGAACCACTTCGCGCTGTTTATCACCGTCGTTCCCGGGTAACAACTGGTTTCCAGAGCAGTTCAGTGCGCAGATCGACAGTCCGTGGTCGTTGATTTTGGCCTGAAACTCTCGTCGCTGTACGTCACTGTTAAGCAGGTCATCCAAATTCAGGTGGGGCACTCTCGACCAGTTGCCGGTGCCAAATTCAAGGCATTCAATGCCCATGTCAGCAACCGCGGGCAGCAGTTCGTCCAGGGCAAGATCAGGCAGCGTATCTGTAAAGAGACCTATTTTCATGGTATGAGTTCCAAAGTGATGCAGTCGTATTATTGGGTTATGGGTGCAGGCTACATTTTTCAAAATGACCGTTCTTCATCACGGCCAGAATGTTATCAGAATCCGCTAACACACGGATGTCTTTACCAGGGTCGCCATCGACCACCAACAGATCAGCGAGTTTACCCGTTTCGATGCTACCTACATCGGCGGCATGACCGTGGAAGTCGGCTCCATTTTGGGTCGCCCACCTAATGACGGTTAGAGGGTCAATACCAAGCGCGTTCATTGCCAAAAATTCGCGTCCATAGGTACCATGAGGCATCCAGCCCAGGCCAAAATCATCACCCAGGAGAATAGGAACACCCGCAGCGTCCGCAACTGGTAACCATTGCCGGTGCGCTTCGAAGGAGGCTACTTTGTCGAGCAATGCCGAACTGTAGGTGAAGTCGTCCCGTGATTCGGCATCCATCAGGTGCCACGCTTGATAAACGCTGGGTACCAGCGTTGTGCCATATTCAACCATGGCGTCGATACATTCCTGATCGATACCATCCGCATGGTCGATGATGTCGATGCCCGCCTTCGCCGCGGTTAGGATGGCCTGCTTACCGGCGATATGCCCTCTGATTTTCTTGCCACGGCTATGTGCTGCGTCAATGGCCGCCTGCAGTTCCGCTTCAGTCATACTCATGCGATCACCCGAGAGCGGCTGTCCATGACCACCTGTAACGAACAGCTTGACGATATCCACGCCGTTTTTAATTTCCTCACGCACCGTTTTACGAAATTCATCCTCACCATCACAGGGGCGGCCCAGACCCTGAATACCCAGTTCCCACCAGGAAGGATAGCTGTCACCCGAGTCGCCCGTGGTCACCACTGCACCGCCGCAGGCCATTAATCTGGGACCGGGAATCAAACCCATGTTCACTGCATTACGTAGCGCGACATCGATGTAATGGCTGCAGCCGGCACCGACCGCACCGGTATACCCTGACATCAGTAGCGTTCGGAGGTTTTTGGCCGCAATCAACGTCAGCATCGTGGGTGGGTAGTTGAGATCCAGGCTCAGTATTGAGTTGACGTTGTCGTAACTGGCATGGAAGTGGCAGGAATACATGCCGGGCATAAGCGTGTGATCCACAAGGTCGAATACCACATCGTCGGAACCAGCCTGAATCGGCGCATCGGAGATGCTGACAATGCACTCGTCCTCAATAACGACAGATGCGCCGCGCTGAGCGGGGTTAAGTCCATCCAGCAATGTTACGTTGTTGAAGTGTGTGCGACTTGTCACGTCGGTGTCCTATGGTGTTGATCTCAAAGTAGCATAGTTTATTCCCTAAGCCGTCGAGTAGGGGATACGAAAATAGATCCCAGTTTAGTTGTAATCACGAAATACCCCATTTCCCATTGGCTCAGCCCCGAGGGTTGGCCCACTGCGCACGTCAAGTAAGTAGCATAAATTGATCCGACACTTTGCGTCGATATGGGAGCTGATCTGTTTAATCCAAGGACATAACAGCCGAGTTCCGGTTACTCGACGATAGTAAAGGACATTCCCGCTTTTCGACTTAGACGATCGAGAAGAGATCGGCCCATCGCGACCGCTGGTGTGAGGATACCAGCTGCTGAGTCCAGGTCATCTTTGGCGAGGCAGATGGCGCTTTCCGCAATCATTTTTGACGTAGCGCCGTAGCCCGGGTCGCGGTCTCCCGTTACCAGCGCTTTGATGTTTTTATTCGGGTCAGTTGGATGCAGTGCCAGTATTTCTATTTTGAAGTAACCGTTTTCAATGGCTTCCCTTGATGGGCCTTCTCCGGGTGCGGGTGCCATTCGACCGAGTAATTTTCTGGTGGGACCGAAGACCATTGCACCCATGAGCACAGCGGTCCCTGCAACCAACATCGCAGCCTTGAAGAATCCACCCGGTCCACTGCCGGTCAGCACAGACTCGTCATACCTGAAGCCGCTACCCCAGGGGTAACCCATCAGCGCGTGGCTGCGCCGAACGACGCGAGTGTTAATACCCGCCATCACAAACGGACCGGTCCATTGTCTAAAGTCAGGGTCGAACTGTGCGCCGGTCTGGTCACCCACATCCTCACCCCGCGGAAGATTGAGTGGATTAAGCGCATAGGGGTCGGCCATCAGTGCAAAGATATTGGGGTCCTTTTTGGCTTCCTCCATGATATTCATCATGCTGGCAATGGTGCCGCCGCTTGCGCCCCCTGCGGTGCCTGCGACTCGAAATTTCACTTGAGTTGCGTAAACACCATGTCTCTTGAACATCTCAGACTGTACAAAGTAGGTACCCAGGTCAGAGGGGATACAGTCGAAGCCGCAGTTATGAACAATTCTGGCACCGCTTTTTTCTGCGTTAGCACCGTAATCATCAATGATCTGCCGCATCCAGGGTGTTTCTCCGGTCAGATCACAATAGTGTGTGCCGAGTTCTGCGCAAAGCGCGACCAACTTTGTGCCGTACAGAGCATAGGGGCCGACCGTTGTGCAGACTGCACGTGTACTGGCGACCAGTTCACGCAGCGATGCTTCATCAGCACTGTCGGCAATAATCTGTGGCAGTGTATTATCAGCAATATCCTGGTTCAGTTGCGTCAGTTTGGCTGGGTTTCTACCGGCGACGGCCCATTTCAGATCACCATCTGTACCGTAGGTTTTGAACAGGTATTCGGTCACGAGCCGACCGGTAAAACCGGTTGCTCCCCAGACTACGATATCAAAAGTTTTATTCGTCACCGGGCCATCCTACATCAGAAACCGCTGTGGTGCCGCGAGCCGCAGCTTGCGCTTGTTGATCGTCACGCTGTTGTGGACTTTGGTTCGGCTTTAAACACGCATTTACAGTGATCGAGGATTTTTTGGACCTTGGCGAGCAGGCAGTATGATAGTCAGTGCGCAAAGCTCCAGAGACCACCACCGCTGGCAAGTAAGAGCCATGGAAGAACTTGCTGAAACTGATACGGACTTAAAGCACAGCCCCCAACACGAGTCAGGGTGTTAGAGAACCGATAGAAAGGGGTGAAATTGTATCGTGACAGTTGTATCCAGATCAGAAACCGATACGAGTTTTTATCTGTGTAACGCTTCAGCTTCACCAGGTAACAGAAAATCGCGAACGTAATCACCAGGGATGGGTTGAAGTGAGACCCCATGATTACTTAGATGCTCAGTGGTTTGAGCATCAAAGAAGATCACGGCATGAAGAAGGGTCATTAGGAGTTGCAGTCGTTCGTAGTTAAGTACCCTGAATCCATCCGGACTGAAGTTCCTTTTTTGTTCGAGTATTGACTCTGCCAGATTCCAAACCAGGAACTCGGTTTCTATACGTTCGATATGTGCCTGACGTGAACGATTCTTCAGCTCTGAAGTTACAACAGCCATACCGTTACCTACCTTACCGGATTGGTTGGTCGTTTTCAGGACTACCAGCTTCAATGGTCGTTGCGAGTCCGGGAGGCGTATTGGTACGGAGCCATACTGCATGAACAGCAAATTTTCAGTGGTGGGTTTGATGTCCTCGCCTCTCAGTTTGAACATAGTACCGCCATAGGGCGTGTCGCAATGTTCAATCAGGTCATCGATTGTGTGAGTCTGCCTGTGGTATATGAGATTACCGTTAACGATTTTTGCCGTGAAGCAATAGTGCTGGCTTTGGATTAGTTCATGAATGGTTTTTTCAGGCAGAAAGTCTGGAGAAAGCGCGAGAACTCCTCGGCCATTGGTAGCTGTGAGTACGCGCTCAACTGCCTTTTGAATCTCGTCCGTATCACTCACATAGTCGGGGGCATGACGGGACCACAAGACTGAAAGCAGCGGTGTGTAAAAAGCAGTGCCGGGATTGTGCGCAACGATTTCACAGATTCGATAGCTGTAATCAGCATGGGTGAAGCAGGAAAACTCATCATGATATTGCATCATCCTGGATTTCGGTTTCTCAAGACTATGGCTGATCACCACCAGTGTCGTACTTGTCTTGACGTACTCTGCAGCGTGGTTGAGTATCTGGTTAGCCACGGTATCTGCAAGTTCTTTTCGGATCAGGTTCCTGCTTAGTCTCTTTTGTGTGGCATGTTGATTGATGTCTTCGTTCAGGACTGCCGCGATCTCAGTCAGGTTGACAGATCTGGCACTATGTATGCCGACAATCATGTCTCGCAGGAACTTTGCAGAAGGTTTGTGGTTGCCTTCTGATAACCACGCTGCGAAATCTTCGATAGTTTTGTACCTTAGTGGCACTTTCATCTGGTTTCGTTCGCCTCACGACTTATTTCACCCATTTTTCGAGTATTGGTAGGTGAGTCAAGCAATGTGGAGTTTGAACCTGATCACTTTCACCCATTTTGACCACTTCCGGGCGCCGACGGGGTACCTTCAGCCTAGTGTCGCGGGCGTAACGCGTAGTTCGATAGCCCTGCCGGTTGTCACCCACACGACTCAACCATTTGGTTTGAGCTGTACCTTGATCGACTTGCTCGTTTTGTCGAGAGCCGTGGCGAAAGCGGTATTGACCTCGTCCAGCGAAAACCTATGCGTCACGAGGCATCGCGATTCTTCTGCATAGTCCTGAATAATGTTGAGGGCAATCTGGTAATCGGTGTGCCCTTCACTTCGTGCGTAGGTCATCGAACCAATGATTTCAACCTCGCGCGCCGCGAGATGTAAAGGGTTGATGTTCACGGGTCCACCGCTGAACACCCCAAGAACAACGACCTTGCCTTTCGGACGGACGATGAGTTGCGCCTGCATCAACGTATCACCGTTGCCGCCTACGGTCTCTACCGCAACGTCGACGACCTTGGCGCGGCGCAGTTCTTCCATGCGCGCAACGCCCGCTTCGTCTTCACCGATGACTTCGTCCGCCCCGAGCGAACGGGCAGCAGCCTGTTGATGTGGATACCTCGCAAGCACAATCGTGTGTGCGCCGTTGGCGCGGGCAGCGAGAATGGCTGTCAAGCCGATCGATCCGGCACCCAGAATGAACACCGTCTCGTGACCACGCAGACGCACCTTGTCGAAACCGTGCACCGAACATGCCAGCGGTTCAGCCAGGGCGACGAGCTCCGCATCAATACCTTGCGGCGCTTTGAATGCAACCAGCCCGGGAACGGTAGTAAACTGCGCCATCCCACCGTTATGTTTTTCTCCAATCACAGCCCGATCCGCGCACACATGGTAGTCACCAGATATGCAGAATGGGCACATTCCGCAACGTAACAGCGGTTCGACACCCACAAGATCGCCTTCCTTGACATGTTTGACATCTGCGCCGACAGCGCTGACCGTACCGCCAAACTCGTGACCTGGCGTCCCTCCCATGCGTGCCGGGAAATCACCGCGAAAAAAATGCAGATCCGAGCCACAGATTCCAGCGCTGCCAATCTCGATCTGCACCTCATCGTGCGCGGGCGGCACTAGCGCCACATCCGCAACTTCCAGCTGACCAACATCACTCCACCGCGCTAAATGCATCGTTGTTCCTCACAATTTACAAGTCGCCAGTGTGGACGAGAGTAATCGATAATACACTATCGCTACTCTGAAGTATCGTTAGCATTGGTACCAGGATCGATCTTTCCGCCATGATTGGCTTCGTATTATTCCCTATTTTTCAAGTATTAGTATGGGGGCCAGTAACGGTGGAGTTTGAACAAGATCTCTTTCACCCATTTCGCCCACTTCCGGGCGCTGACGAGGTACCTGCAGCCTACGGCCTATGTATAGCGTCGTATAGTGATTGTGGAAGGCAAGAAAATATCATAAAGATATCACTATATAACCCCCAAAGATCTACAGATTTCCCGAAATGGGTGGAAGAGAAGAGCTGCTTGCTTGTCATTTGTTGATAGGTAGTTTTATATGTTGTACCTGTCGCTACTGCTCCAGTAAGCGCAACAAAATTTACACGGAGCCCTAAATGGAAGTGATTAAACGTGGTGTCTAGTCTTGCGCTCACGGCTGTCTATTTTCTTCTTCGTAGTTTTGTTCCCCCAAGATAGCGAAACCAAAGAAAACTAGACAGTCGTGAGCTTTTTCTTTGCGGCGGTCTCACCCAGCTGAATTATAGCCATACCGCTGTGGGTGTGAATGCGCTGTTGGCGCTGGAAGATGTGGTGTTGGGAAAAGGTTCGCCAAAATGGGTGAAAGTGAAAAGCAGCTTCCTTGCCATTTGTTAGTAGGTAACTTAATAATACATTCGTGAGTATGAAAGCTTACTTTGAGATATTTTGCATGAGGTGAGAGTGATGTTTGAAAGCTCACCAAGTTGGTTTGTGCATAAGAAATGCTGTATGCAATAGTATAAACAATCATGGGGAAAACTATGAACAATCTTATCAGACGAATGTTATTTGGGTTGGTGTTAACTTTAACAGGATTCTCTGTCTTTTCAGCCGATGATGCTGAAGATAGTAAATATATTGAAGAGGTTATTGTGACCGGCGAGCGAGGTGAAACATCATCTCTCGACCGTGCAATGACGGTTACCGGATTTAACGGTGCCATGATCGAAAAACTCGGTCTTCAGAATATGAATGACCTGGAGGTTCTCGTACCGGGTTTACAGGTTGGCGTTCGGAGTTCTGCAGGCAAGAACGAAGATGGCCACTTGGTGATGCGCGGCGTCGCCAACGATCGGCGCGTTAACTTCTTCCAGGACACCTCAGTCGCCGTTTATGTCGATGGGGTCTACACTCCGACGAGTTATGGTCTCGACGCCACGACCTTTGACGTTGAACGAATCGAGGTGGCTCGAGGCCCACAGGGCACCACCGGTGGTAAAACAGCTATCGCAGGCTCCATCAGCTTTGTCACCAAGAAGCCAACCGAAGAATGGGACTTCAAGGGCTCTGCTGAATTTACCGACCAGAATTCGCAAGAGTTCAGCCTCGCCTTCGGCGGGCCAATTGGCGATACTGGTTTTTCCTATCGTCTGGGTTTAAACCGACTGACCGGCGACGGCCGTACCAAGAATATTGGCTTTGGTCCGGATGCGGGAGCGCCAGATCGGCTACAGTATATACCGCAACTGCGTTTCACCAGCGACCGTTGGGACATTACCGCGAGGTATAACAAACTTACGGACAATGGTGTCCAGGCAATCGGCCTGACCATTGGCGCTCGAGACACGCTTACTCAGTTTCAGCGCAACGCCGACGGCACGCTGCGGTGTGAGTTGGATCGAACAATATCGTCCGACACAGCCGAATGTGCTCTGGACGCAAGCGGAAACCCCATCCGGATCATCAATCCTGGTTACGGCCTGGGTCAGAATCCTGCTGTTGCAGGCTGCGCAGGGTTTAATGATGATGGCACGCGTGATGCCGGCCTTCCCGTCGTCTGTAAAGGCAAGTACCTTAGAAATGTCATTGAGCTGAATGCGCCCCTTGGCGAGGACAACCAACAGGCGTCATTTAGCATAGAAGCGCATTTCTCTCTCAACGATACCCATGAAATGGTCTATCGTTATGGTGATCGCGATACCAGAACCGATACCAATATCGATGCCGATCAAACCAATCGAACCGGTGGTGGTGTCTGTACGGGCAGCCATCCCCGGGTTATTAGCGGAGAGCTCACCGAAGGACAAAGGCACTCTCGCTGCGCGTTGGATGGCCAGGGTGACGGTGCATACGTTGACACTATTACCAACTACATACGCTCCTCAGATCAGATCAGCCACGAGATAACGCTGATATCCGATATCGATGGCCCCCTGAACTACACATTGGGCTATACGTATCTTTCGGGTGGTGAGCCTTATATTTACCGTGGATTTTTTAATGGCGTAGAAACCGGTAATAGTAATCTTAATAATGCGACTTTCTACACCGATACCTCTGCCGCATGCACAGCCGGCTATACCAATAATCGTCTGCCAGACGCAATGGATCCTGCATCTCCGGACCACGCGCTTACGACGGCTTGGATTCAGGGTTGTTATGGCACTGATTGGATCACTAACTACAGCGATGTCACCAACGGTTTCACCATGCACAACGGCAGTGGTAATAATGGCGCCTTCTATGGCAGCACGGAATATGAGCAAGCGGCTTTCTATGCCAATGTCGAATATGTGCTTGACGACGAGTGGAAATTGTTTGGTGGCCTTCGCTACAACGACGACCACAAGGAGCACAATCAGAATGACTTCACTTCCGCGTTTCAGACGACACTAGCGGACGGTACCGTAGTCAATGCGTACAACGCCATATTCAGAGGTAAGTATATAAATGCCCAAGCTAATGGGTATATCGGTATTGAAAAGGACGCTAAAGGCTTCCCCATACCGGATGACCGTACGTATAACGATTCAAAGTACGCAACCTGGAAAAAAACGACCTGGAACATCGGCACGGAATATAGCCCGTCTGAGAATATGATGTGGTACGGCCGAATCTCCAGTGGTTATCGAGTCGGCGGCTTTTCAGGCTTTGGTAACGGAATTGGTGAAGCGCACGATCCGGAAGAAATGATCAACTATGAGGGCGGCCTCAAGGGTCTGTTCTATGACAACGCTGTGCAAATCGAGGTCAGCGCCTACTTCCAGGACTTCAGTGCGTTCTGGGCACAAGCAAGAAGACTGAAGACGCCAGCGGAAATTGCTTCGTCACCAGCAGGCTCTAGCGCATTTACTGGTGAGTCCAACGCAGTTGATGGTACGGATATCGCCGGTCTTGAGGTCCAGGGTGCGTGGCAGATCAATGATCGCCTAGTTCTGCGTGGCTTCTACGAGCATATGTACTCCAGTTTCGGTGACTTCGACACCCTTTACTGCTGTACACCGGCAGGTACATCACCTCCGGGCGCTACCGCTACATTTACCGATGCGAATGGCGCCAATGTATCACTCAATACGACCGGCCTGGTAAACTTTGGTGGTCACAGTCTGCGAATGCAACCCGAGAACAAACTCTCGGCCACGCTGACTTACGATGTACCCGTTAATCCTGACTGGGGTTCGCTGGACGTTACCACTATTATGAGCTGGCGCGACACCATGTATCCGGACGAAGGTAATCTGGATATCATGGCGATTCCTGCTTATACCCGATGGGACGTTCGTGCTAACTGGGTGTCTCCTTCTGGTGCCTACACAGTCACCGGTTGGGTCACCAACGTGCTTGATCTCATTCAGGTACAGAGTTATTCACCGCGAGACGGCAATGGTGTAACGGCACCAGTCAACGGTACGGTTACTGACGCACGTCGCATTGGTCTGACCTTCCAATATCAGTTGTAAGTGACCAAAGGGTCTTTTCCCGAAGATCCTGAGATTTAAGAAGCGCACCCCATTGGGGTGCGCTTCTTTTTAACGGCTTCAATTTTAAGGAATCCCCAAATGGATGGAAGGCACGTTCTGCCACTTGATACACGTGATGCTTTGTTGGATGTCGTTGGCGGAAAAGGGAAATCGTTAGCGGCAATGGCTTCAGCGGGTATGAATGTACCGGGTGGGTTCTGTGTGGCTACATCGGCTTACCGTCAATATGTCTCAGATGGTGACCTGCAGGCTTCTATACTGGATCTGGTCAGGCCCAGGATTAGTGGCAGGGTAGTGTCGTTCGATGAGGCTTCAGCTGCTATTCAGCCGTTGTTCAAAGCGGAACTGCTGTGCGAGGTCATCACTGCGGAGATTCGGCGAGCCTATGTTTCACTGGAAGGCGATAACCCGGCGGTAGCGGTGCGATCTTCTGCAAATGCAGAGGATCTTCCCGACATGTCTTTTGCGGGTCAACAAGACACCTACCTAAACGTACGTGGTGAAGACGCAGTTATTGAAGCGATATGTAATTGCTGGGCATCGCTATGGACCCCCAGAGCGATCAGCTATCGACATGAAATGGGAATTGACCAGGATGCTGTAGCGATGGCGGTGGTTATTCAGATCATGGTGCCATCTGAAGTCTCCGGAATCCTGTTTACCGCTAACCCGGCAACGGGTGAACGTTCCGAGATGATTATCAATGCCAGTTATGGTCTGGGAGAGGCTGTGGTTGGTGGGTATGTTGCGGCTGATACATTTATTGTGGAACGGGATTCGCTATCCGTAAGGGACGTAATTGTTGGATCGAAGAAACAAAAAATTGTGTCCAACGATGACCAGGGTACACGGCTGGTGGACATAGCAGAGAATCAGCGCGATGAGATGTCTCTGTCCGAGAGCGCACTCAGGGAATTGGCGACCCTTGCCATTAGCGTTGAGGAGACGTTCGGCGGTCTGCCTCTGGATATTGAATGGGCGATTCACGACAACAAACTTTGGCTACTGCAGGCCAGGGCCATCACCAATCTGCCACCGCCACCGCTTGAAAATATCTGCTGGGAACCCTCGGAAGCGGGTTCGCGCCTGGAGCGAAATCAGGTCGTAGAATTTATGCCCGGACCCTTGTCGCCTCTTTTTGAGGAATTATATTTACCTGCAATTGATGAGGGGTTTGCCCTCAGGCGGGACTGGCTTGATGGTACATCTGACGGAATAGCGCGGGTGGCGAAGTCTTCTCGGCATAGCAATGAGACCGTCAACGGCTATGCATATCGGTACCTGGGCCTTGTGACCCCTCGCAAACCGGCGGTGCCGCAAACTGCGCCACGAGAAAAGCAATTGACGATTGATACAATAAGCTCGGTTTGCTACAAGTGGCCGAGGCGCTGGCGCCATGAAAAGCTGCCCCAGTATCTCGCCACCATAAGACACTGGCGCCAGTTGGATATTCAGGGCGCTGAAGATGAGCAACTGCTTGAGGGTATCTGCAAGTTGACCCAGGCAGATGGCCACTATTGGGAAGCGGCAAATGGCGTACTTGCACAGCCGCGATGGCAGGATCAGGCCTTACAGGATTTCTTGCAGCAACATGCACCAGATGCCGGATTCACCAGTGGTCTGTTACTGGATGCGTACAATTCAATGACCATGCAGGCACAGATAGATTTGTCGGCTATTGCCCGGCAGATCCAGTCCAATGAAGCGCTTAACGATCTGGTCATCAGCACCCCTGCACGCGGGTTGCTCAAGGCGATACAAGCCCACCCTGAAGGGGATAGAGTCGCAGATTCACTTGTGTGCTATCTGGGCCAGTACGGACATCAGATATATTCGCTTGATTACGTTGAGCCGACGCCGTGTCAGGACCCCACGCCTGTTTGGTCAACATTGAAGACTCAGGTGCAGGACAGAGATTACGATCCGATCGCTCAACAGGCAGAAGTGAACAAGAGACGGCAGAAGGCTTTACGCGAGATTTCCCGATATTTTAAAGGCAGGGTACGCTGGCAATACCGGTGGCGTTTGTTTTGGGCTCAGCAATTCTATGCCGATCGGGATGAGGTGCTGTTCTACGTTGGCGCGGCGTGGCCTGTGTTGCAGCGTATGGCTCAGGAACTGGGCTCTCGTCTGGTATCGACGGGCACCTTGAAAAGCGCGGATGATGTTTATTATCTGCTGAGTACAGAGTTAACGAGTGCGATCAATGCCCGTAAAAAGGGTGAACCCATGCCTGATCTGCGGCAGAAGGCAATCGAGCGAAAGGAATTGCGTGAGGCTCGGAAGAGATTGGCTCCACCTGAAAAGATCGTCCCCATGCCCCCTGATGGAGAAGCACAGGTTGGCAATCAATCTTTGGCACAAGGCGAGAACCCTGACAACGTAGAGCAGGGTACGGCCGTCAGCCCTGGAAAGGTTACGGCTGAAGTCAGCGTGATCCGCTCACCGGCAGAGTTTGATCAAATGATTCCAAACAGTATTCTTGTCTGTCCGTTCACAACGCCTGCCTGGACGCAGCTATTCTCTCACTCTGTCGGACTGGTTACAGATATAGGCAGTATTACCTCACATGGATCTATTATCGCCCGGGAATACGGTATTCCTGCAGTACTGGGTCTGGGTGACATCACAAAGCGACTGGTCAGTGGGCAGGTGATCTCGATTGATGGTGATGTGGGGACAATAACGATAGAAGAAGGGGTAGTACAGGCATCCAGTTTCATTAGCCCACCGACAAAATCTGTCGTACACACGAGTGACCCGACGTTTGACGGGCTTAAGATGCCTTTTCCATTCAAGTTTTCGGAACGTCAGAGAATACTTGGATTGATGGCGTACCCATTTAAGGCTGCTTTCTATCGGACCATAGTCACAATCATGTTCCTCGTTAGTGGTCCTCGATCGCTCTAAACAAGGTTTGAGTGGAGCAGATGTATGCCAGAAAATGATGTTTCTAGTAACACCGCGGGGCACGTAAACCGTCGGTTGGGCGTCGTTGGCGGCAAAGGGAAATCGTTAGCTGCATTGGCTTCAGCAGGCATGAATGTACCTGGTGGGTTCTGTTTGGCTACATCGGCTTACCGTCAATATGACACAGATGGTGACCTGCAGGCTTCCATACTGGATCTGCTCAGGCCCAGGATCAATGTATCAGGGAGTCAACGTTGAGCAGTCACCACGTTTTACCGTTCGCCGCGAAGATCGCCGACCTGGAGACGGTCGGCGGCAAAGGCTTGTCGCTGGCCAGTATGAGCCACGCCGGGTTTGATGTACCCCCGGGTTTCACCATCGCCACTTCCGCCTACCGGGAGTTCGTTACCGCGGGCGACCTGCAGCAGAAGATTATCGGGCTCGCGAGGCCGGAGCTCGTTGGCCGGATGGTCTCATTCGAGGCGGCTTCGGAACGTATTCAGGCCCTGTTCACCGGTGTGGAACTTAGCAATTCGCTTAATACACAAATCGCCGATGCTTACCGCGAACTGGGGGAGCCGCCGGTAGCGGTGCGCTCGTCGGCCAATGCAGAAGATCTGCCGGACCTGTCCTTTGCCGGCCAGCAGGATACCTATCTGAACGTGCGCGGTATCGATGCGGTCGCTGCTGCCGTACTGAATTGTTGGGCCTCGCTGTGGACCGCGCGCGCGATAGGCTACCGCCACGAGAACGGTATCGCCCAGGACGCGGTGGCCATGGCCGTTGTTATCCAGTCCATGGTGCCCTCGAAGGTCTCAGGCATCCTGTTCACCGCCAATCCTGCGACCGGTGAGCGCTCGGAGATGATCGTAAACGCCAGCTTTGGGCTGGGTGAGGCCGTAGTCGGCGGCATGGTGACACCCGACTCCTTCATCATCGAGAAGGACACGTTGGCCGTGAAGGAAACGATGATCGGCGGCAAGGAGCATATGATCGTCTCCGCCGATGGCCAGGGCACCGATACCCGGGAGCTGACGGCTTCCGAGCGTGAACAGGCGTCACTGTCGGAACCCCTGTTGAAAACCGTCACGGCACTGGCCATAGAAGTCGAAGATCATTTTCAAGGCGTGCCCCAGGACATTGAGTGGGCGATGACTTTTTCATCGAGGGGTGCCCCCTCGAGCACCCCCGCTGAGGGCTCCGAAACTCTTTTCTTGCTGCAGTCCCGCCCCATCACCAACCTACTGCCACAGCCACTAAAAGATGTGCTGTGGGAGAAACCCGAGCTGCCAGACTACGCTGATGAGGGACCGATGCTGCGAAAAAACCTGGTGGAACATATCCCAGGACCGGTCTCGCCGCTGTTTGAAGACATTTATGTGTACGACGCCGTTGCGCTCGGCAGCGTGCACGCCGTAGTTAACGGCTATGCTTATTGGGTCTTCGGTAAACCCCCGGGTTTTAAACCGCTACCAGGTGTCGCTAAGGTGCAGCCGGGGTCGCGAGCCCGTGGGGCCATGAAAGACGCGCTTGCTGACCCGACATTGAAAGGTACGGTCGTCGACCTGGGCACCGACCTATTTGCCAGAATGTACGCCTTCAGGCTGAAGCTTTGGCGCGATGAAGTCATACCCGCCTATCAGGCAGTCGTAGATAAATGGCGCCAGGTGGACCTGGTGACTGCATCCGATGAAATCCTGCTGGAAGGAATGGTCGCTCTCGCGCGGGCGGATGGTAAAACCTGGTTTTCCAGGAACCTCGGGGGTACGGTGATGCTGATGAACGCAATACGAGGCGCTGAAGGTACATTCCAGTTATTTCTGGACGAAGCCGCACCGGGAAAAGGTTTTACCAGTGGTCAGTTCCTGAGCGGCTTGCGTTCCATCTCGATGGAAGCCCAGGATGAGATTGGCGACATTGCCGAGATGATCAAGACCGACGACGCGTTGGTGGCACTGGTGGCAACCACACCGCCCCGGCGTCTGCTGTCAGTATTGCGGGAGGAGGAAACCGCAGCGCTTATCGTGCAGGTGATTGATCAGCACCTGGATCACTATGGCCACCAGATCAACACCCTGGATTTCGTCGAGCCCACTCTGGTGGAAGATCCAACCCCCTTGATGCTCAATCTGAAGGCGGTGGTTCTGGATCCCGATCACGACCCCGCTGCGAAGCAGATGGAACTGGCGAGAAGGAAGCAGACCGCGCTCAGGGAAGCGAAGGAAACCTTCAGCGACGCCGACTGGAAGGAGCTTTGTGAGTTCCTGTGGATCATGAAGCGCATCTATCCCGATCGCGACAATGCGCTGTTCTACCTTGCGCTGGGGTGGCCGACCCTGAGACGTTTCGCGCTGGAACTCGGCCGTCGCCTGGTCGAGGTCGGAACGCTGCAGGCGCCGGACGATCTGTTCTATCTCAGGCGCGCGCAACTGAAGGACGCGATTACCGCACATCAGGATGGCAAAGCAATGCCAAAGCTGCAGAAGAGTGTCGCCGAGCAGCGTGAACTACGCGCCGCACGCATGCGCCTGGTGCCGCCCGACACCCTGCCCCCGGAGGAAGGCCAGGGCCCGGGCTGGGGCAAGGTGGCCAACGATGCGGACAGCAATGAACTGAATGGCAACGCCTGTAGCCCAGGACAGGTCA
>Ga0302127_10001102_pt1 | contig 15755 bp, 13 predicted proteins | sample CB4_SCM_MG_FD_204452 | JGI IMG/M metagenome (GOLD analysis project Ga0302127, IMG submission 204452) | Marine microbial communities from Western Arctic Ocean, Canada - CB4_SCM | ecosystem: Environmental > Aquatic > Marine > Oceanic | place: Canada: Western Arctic Ocean | collected 2017-09-24
CAGCACAGCTGGATACTTGGTCTGCCATTTCGCGTCAGATTTCGTAAATCACGCATTTACATCAGTATCATCCCACCATTCGTCATCGGCGCTTGTGTCGGTGTTCTCGCTGCAATTATGGGGGTTGGTGGCGGATTTATAATGGTGCCAGCAATGATCTACCTGCTACGCATGCCGACTAATGTCGTTATCGGCACGTCTTTATTTCAAATCATCTTCGTCACTAGTCTTGTGACCATTCTGCATTCGGTAGAAAATCAAACGGTTGATATCGTCCTAGCGCTTATATTGATGGCTGGAGGTGTCATCGGCGCCCAGTTCGGAGCGCGAGTCGGACACAAATTGCGCGGCGAACAGCTGCGCGCCCTTCTGGCGGTGTTGGTGCTGGTAGTATGTGGCAGAATTTTGATCGATCTCGTAATTGAACCAGAGGAACTATTTCAGATTACCTCTGTGATCGGGAGAGGGCATTGATGCCGCGGACAACCGGCTTCAGCATGCGCGCTCTGATACATATGTTGGCAGTGCCCTGGTTCATTGCCACGGCAGATGTGGTCTATGCTCAAGAAGAACTCGTGACAGATCTATCGCATCACCAAGTGTCAATCCAATCGAATTTCACTGGTGCGGAACTACTGCTCTTCGGTGCGATCAACGTCAATACCAACGCTAAACACGACATTGTAATTGTCGTTCGCGGACCAGATAGTCCTGCAATTGTCAGGCAGAAGGAGAAAGTTGCTGGAATTTGGATAAATTATGGTGCGAGAGAACTAACCAACGTCCCCGGTTATTATTCCGTCATCAGTACAAGGGTTACATCAGAAATTGCATCCCAAACAGTACTCGAGCATTACGGAATTGGCCTTGAAAATTTACAATTACGATCGTCCGATGATGACGATGCTGGGCCTCTTCATGATTTTATCGAGGCCACTAAACGTATTCGCTTGGAAAACAGCCTTTACAGTGAGGACGAAAACGGCATTCAGTTTCTTGGCACCTCGCTATTTCGCGCCTCGATAGAAATGCCAGCCAATGTTCCAGACGGGCGCTATACTGCGCGGGTCTATTTATTCTCTAATGGAAAGATCATGCAGACCCAAACTTCAACCTTGTTTGTCAACAAGGTTGGTTTTGAGAGGCTAGTGTTTGATTTTGCCAACAAACAACCCCTGACCTATGGCGTTATTGCCGTACTCATTGCTATTTTTGCGGGTTGGTTTGCCTCGGCAATCTTCCGTGGACGGTGAGACCTGCGACCTCCATCCCCTTTAAGGGTTAAACCGTGCCAGCATTGCCACACCAGCATCCTTGTTTTACCCACAAGCGAAAGTGCGGGAAGTTATAACCGTGGCGCATCAAACTTCCGTTTTACCTTCGGCCTTAAGCAGGTGCTCGGGCTTCCTATTATGTGGGCAGACACAGCTAATAACCAAGATTATCCTACCCCACCGAGGGAACAATCATGATTGAGCGTTTTTTGCGGCCCAGCCTCCTCAGTCATATTCCACCTGATAGTAATATCGATTATCGTCGGCATTATCATGACAATCATTGGTGTCAGCCCGTTTGAAATAGTCGATAGCGTACGCCGCTTATTACAGCATATCTACAATATAGGATTTGAAACGATTGAATGGGTATTCCGGTATTTCTGGCTTGGCGTCATCATTGTTTTTTCGCTGTGGGTAACTTCAAGGTTACGATCAATATTTTACACCGATAATTATCCATACACACAGCCATCGAATTCCGCTACCGACCACAATTCTAATGTAAATTCACCGCCAGGAGCCTCGGATTGATCCAGCAAAACCGCATCCATAAGCCGATTACGCAATCGGAAATCTCGCACCGGCAAGTCCTGCGAATTGCCGTGCCAATGACACTAGCCTTTCTTTCTACGCCACTCCTCGGTCTAGTCGATACAATGGTAATCGGTCAGCTTGGTTCTGCACAGCTTCTCGGTGGGATCGCCATCGGTGCGATCTTATGTAATTTCATTTTCACTATCTTCAATTTCCTAGGGAGGGGAACGACTGCTCTTACCGCCCAAGCAGTCGGCGCCAGAAACCAGCCAGAGATTGCCGGGATCCTTGGTAGAACTTTATTGCTAGCCACTATTGCTGGCGTTGCTATCATCGCTCTCAACATCCCACTGCGTGAGGCTGGCATAGCTCTGATGGGAGGGAGCACTGAGGTCAACAACGCCACTGCCACCTATTTCAATATCCGCATCTTTTCCGCTCCCTTCGTTTTTGCCAATTATGCCATCCTTGGGTGGCATCTAGGGCAAGGTCGTGCTGGAATCGGGCTAGTGCTGCTAACAATTTTAAACGTCACCAATATGGCTTTGTCGGTATTACTTGTCATCGGGCTTGGGTGGTCGATCGCAGGAGTTGCCTGGGCGACGGTCATAAGCGAAATCCTTACCCTCTCCATCGGACTTTTTCTGATTTGGCGCCACTATGGACGCGTGGCAATTGCGCCGTTCGCACTCATCATAAACCGGGCGCGGCTTGCCAAGCTATTAGCCGTCAACCGCGATATCATGATGCGCACAATGGCTCTGCTATTCGTCCTCGCATTTTTTACATCAGAAGGAGCAAGGCAAGGCGATCTTATATTGGCAGCTAATGCCGTTTTAATGAATTTCTTCTTATTTGCCGGATTTTTCCTCGACGGGTTTGCCGTTGCCGCCGAGCAGCTTGTTGGCTCTTCGATTGGCGCGCATGCGCGCTCCCGCGCTGTGCGTGCTATATCCCTGAGCGTAACCTGGGGTTTTGCCCTAGGTGCTGTAACATCCGTCTGCCTTTACCTAACCGGTCCGGTGATCATCAATTTTGTTACCATATCGCCGGAAATTCGCGAGGCGGCGCTTATTTATCTGCCCTGGGCAGCAGCAACTCCAGTGGTCGGCGCGCTGGCCTTTGAACTGGACGGCGCATATATAGGCGCAACTTGGAGTCGGGAGATGCGCAACTGGATGCTTGCCAGTGTAGCTATCAGTGCGATCGTCTGGTGGAGCACGCTACCCCTGCTCGGCAATCACGGACTATGGCTCGCATTACTAGTATTCCTTGCTGCGCGCGGCATTACATTGGCTTTGCGCTTACCATTCAACCTGAAAAAGACATTCAGTGAAAATAAGCATGCGACAACATTATAAACGATCGAACATTCAAGGAAATATCGACCATGAAACGGCCCTTAGGCCTTACATCTTTAATATTGCAAGCTGCTTGGCCGATGCTCCAACCGCCTCAGAAACGCTGCCATATCCGTTTTCTTTTAGAAGAGCAGCAAGGTCGGCCGAAATTTTCGAGGCTATACTAGGCCCCTGATAGACCATTGCCGTATAGAGCTGCACAAGCTGTGCTCCCGCCTCGATCTTCGTCAGAGCATCGCGCGCCGACGACACCCCACCTGCCCCAATTAGCACCAATTTACCTCGCGCCATCAGATATGCTTGCGCAAGAACCCGCGTAGATAGGGCAAAGAGCGGCGGGCCTGACAGTCCCCCTTCTTGTCTCGCAAATTTCTGATCAATCAACCCATCTCGTGATATAGTAGTATTTGAAATGATCAATCCATGAACATGCTTAGAGATAGCAACCTCAACAATTGCAGCCAGTTCATCATCCCTCAAATCAGGCGCAATTTTTACTAGAACCGGACAGGAACCTTCATCGCCCAGCGCAGCCATAACCCGGTCAAGCAATTCTCCAAGTAACCTATCGGTCTGCAAATTACGTAAGCCCGGTGTGTTGGGGGAGGATATATTAACCGTGAGGTAATCAGCCAAACCGGAAAATATTTTTACACCCTTCACATAGTCCTCAACCCAATCGGCACTATCTTTGTTGGCCCCGATATTTACTCCGATAACACCGGTGTCAGTACGTGAAGAAAGACGCGACAGAACGCGGGCATGCCCTTCGCTGTTAAAACCTAGGCGATTGATCACTGCTTCATCAGCTTTCAATCGGAACATGCGTGGGCGTGGATTCCCGAGCTGTGGTTCTGGCGTAACCGTCCCAATTTCGACAAATCCAAAACCTAACTTGATCAGCGCGTCAGCGACTTCTGCATTTTTATCAAATCCTGCTGCCATGCCGATTGGGGTTGGAAATAAATGACCAAACAAATTTTGTGCAAGTAAAGGTGCCGCAGGCCGAACTGCGCGAGGGTATATCCCAACCTTCAGTGCGCTGATAGCAAGGTCATGAGCCACTTCAGGTTCAGCACGAAATAACACGGGACGAATAAGACGGTATCTTCCCAAAATCACCTCACCCCCAATAAATGTTTGCTGATCATTACCTTAATATTATAGCGCACCAGACGACGCGCTAGAGTGACTGCAAGAATCAAGGGTCGATACAAGCTCGCCCTCAAGCGCCGAATCTATCAACCGGCACGTTTGTTTAACTCCATAGAGCGCGATAAATGAACCAAACCTCGGCCCCTGGCTTTGCCCGAGAAGAACCTCATAAATCGCTTTGAACCAATCGCGTAAAGGCTCAAATTCAGCATCTTTACCAACAGCATAGACGACGTTTTGAATAGTTTCTCCATCGGGCTCACCAGAAAACTCCACCAAGGCATTACGCAACTGCAAAAGCGCTGCTCTTTCTCGGTCATCCGCAAGCCTGTAGCATTTTCCAGGTTTCACGAAATCATTGAAATAAGCTATTGCGTAGCCCACTAGCTCATCGAGCTTAGGAAAGCGTTTAGGCGTTGCGTCTGCCCCGATATAATTGCGGATAAAACCCCACAGAACATCACGATCTTCTGAATTTGATGCGCTGACCAAATTGAGAAGAAGCGCGAAACTCACCGGAACGTTGGCTTCTGGCAGATGTCCTGAATGAATATGCCAAACCGGATTGGCTAGCGCCTGGATCTCTGTCTCCTGAGAATAGCGCGTGAGATGGGTGAAATACTCATCAACATTTTTTGGTATCACATCAAAATAAAGTCGCTTGGCCTTTCGCGGCGCCTGATACATGAACAAGGACAGGCTTTCTGGAGAGGCGTAATTCAACCACTCATCAATAGTTAGGCCATTACCCTTTGATTTAGATATCTTCTGACCTGTTTCATCTAGAAATAACTCATAACTGAAGCCCTCCGGCGGCAAACCGCCAATCGCCGAGCATATCCGTCCAGCATATTTCACCGAATCGATGAGATCTTTGCCCGACATTTCATAATCTACCCCAAGAGATGCCCAGCGCATCGCCCAATCCGGCCGCCATTGCAACTTACATCCGCCCGAAGTCACCCGATGTTCAAATGGTTGTCCAACCGCATCGCCACTGACTGGATGGACAGCCTGAAACACTGCTGTAGCTGATGAGGGTTTAGCCTCGATAATCTGAACAAAGTGAAGCACCTGCTTTCGCACCTCGCCATTCCACTCATCGACAATTGGCAAGAACGGACAATAGGTGCGCTGTCGTTCAGCTCCCAGCAGCGGGCGCACTATTTCACTAATCTTTTCATGTTGTTCAAGTGCAACCTGGAGCGCATCATCAAATTGCCCTGAGCCATACATCTGTGTTGATGAGACAAACTCATAATCAAAACCAAACTGATCTAGAAAACGCCGGAGCACCGCATTGTTATGATGAGCAAAGCTCTCAAACTCACCAAAAGGATCTGGAACGCTAGTCAGTGGAGAGGCATCGCGCTCTATCTCACCGGACGGCCCGCGCGTCTCGACATAGCCACCAAGCATCTCCTTGTTGGGAACATTGTCTGGAACCTTACGGAGTCCATCCATGTCGTCAGAAAAGCAGATCAACCGTGTCGGGATTTTGTTTTCAGTTAAAATTTTAAACGCATGCTGCACCATAGATGTGCGGGCAACTTCGCCAAAAGTGCCAATATGCGGCAGGCCGGAAGGTCCGTATCCAGTCTCAAATAGCACAGGCCTATCACTAGCGCGGCCGGCAATTCTATTTACAACTTTGCGCGCCTCTTCAAATGGCCAGGCACGCACCTCTCCACCTGCTACCGCAAGATCGTCCATTCCCATTTCCTTCCGCTACGCTTTTCTCATCAATCGACTCGCTCGGCCTTAAGTTTAATAAAGGCTCATCGTGGAATAGCTTAGCAACAGCTCTTCGTAGTTGCTATTGGCCAGCGCCAGCTTGACCCCCTTGCTCAAAATCGCAGCTAGTCTGTACGGTCTTCAGCAACCTCAACACCAGCCCCTTTGCCAATGAATAATGCACGAACTTACACGACGCAGCCAAAAACTATCTACAAACTCGCATGCCGTAATTTAACTTAAATTTTGCATACTTGTTATGAGTGACATTCGCGAAAAAAGAAGTCGCACGAAACATCATATTACATATTGGATCGCCAAGACTTTCTGCATAAATACTGCGCTAGAAACTCTCTCTACAAACGAGCCAAACCGTTAAATTAAAACCCATCCATTCACGACCTGAATGCATCTACAAACGCTAGAATGTTGCCTCTACCGCACGATATAGCTCCGGGCTTACCTGCGGATCAATATCAAACCACAACTTCCAGCACGGTCTTGCCTGGTGAAGCAACATACCAAGCCCTCCAACTGTTCTAAATCCTCGGCGCTCAGCATCTACAAGCAATGGCGTACGGCGCGGCACATAAATTATATCGCACACAATCGCGCTAGAATTCATCTTAGCCAGATCAAGATCGAGGGGCGGAAGATCAATCATGCCCTGGTTTGTCGTGTTCACCAACAGCCCGGCATTTTCAAGCAAATCACTACGTCGCTCCCAGTCCATCACCTCAATTGGTCCCGAAATTTGTCTGGCAAGTGTCTCTGCCTTAGCGCGCGTTCGGTTGACTAGCGTTATCGAAGAAGCACCGCATTGTACAAGCGCATGTATGATTGCCCGCGATGCGCCACCCGCACCAATCACGACCACAGCACCACTATCAGCATGCCAATCTGGTACCGCCTCCTTCACACTTTCCACAAAGCCATAGCCATCGGTATTGGTGCCTGCGATCCGTCCACTCTCCAACACAGTGAGACAATTTACCGCCCCGACGATACGAGCAGTTTCATCAATCTCATCGATGAACGACATTGCGGAAACTTTATGGGGCATGGTGAGATTGCAACCGCGAAAACCTAGCGACGGTAGAGCCCGAACCGCGTCTTCAAATCGCTCGGGGCTAATATCCAGGGGAATATATGCGCCGGCAAGCCCATAATGTTGCATCCAGAAGCCATGTAATATTGGAGAACGCGAATGTAGCGCTGGCCAACCCATGACCCCAGCCAGACAATAGCGCCCCGTTCCAACCTGTCTCATCACGAGCTCCCAGAATGTTATCGCCAAACATGACAATCGTGTCTTACTCCCGCAAGACCAATGCATGGGCTGTGCCTACAAACCAATTAAACCGCGGCAGCACTACAACAACAACCAGCTTCCTCAGCATCCTCAACTACAGGTCTCTAGCTATATAATTCATCATTCCACTGCAGGAAAAGTCAGTTATGAACTAACATTAAAATCAGACTAATCTGATGAGATTTGGTTATAATCTTATGGTCGAAAGGCTAATCAATTGAAGCCAGACAAGGTGAGTTAGATCGAGTGTTTGCTGACATACGGAAATGCTTGTCATAAGCCGTTTAAAATGATCGAGCATTCAATCAAACCAAACTCTAGCGCACACAAAGATATTTAACGTTTAGCCTGCTGTTCTATTTATGAAATTTAATGCCAACGCTTCTTATATATCGCGTATCAACGTGGTTGTTTGACTGTCAGGTGAAAAAGCATAAAGCCTTACCCTAGCGGGTGAACCGCTCACCCACGTAAACTCCCCACAAGTCTGATTGCTCAATCCAGCCACGATAGCCGTCGACCTCGACATTGCACCACGCTCCATCACATTTCTTGATATCAACCACAACACGCGGCTCAAGACTTGCCACTGTACCGGCATGCTCGGAATTATCCTCGCGCAAAGCACGAAAACGCTCACCGTGATCCCAAGGCGCCACCTCGCCGGCGCGTGCGCCGGACAGTAGACTTCCATGTACCCAGCCCTCTTCCCCTTCTGAATCGCGTATCATCCTCCAAAGTTCAAACTCGCGGATAATCTCAACCGGCAGCCTAACGTCCATCTTTGGCTTTTCCCACGCGATTGAATAGTCCCTACTGGGTCCCTTGCGCACATTAGCCCGGTTTTTCTTCAAACTAACAAAACGGGGAACGGGATGGCCTGAAGCTCCGATCTCGTTGGTTTGCACACTCTGCAACACCATTGCAGCATGCGCACCTGTATTGAATACTGCGCCAAGATCCTGAATTATAAAAACAATTACCGCCACTACCGGTATTGCCACACCAACCAACCTAAAACCTTGAGTAAATTGGACCATTACGCGCTTGCATCCCCTGTTTGCATTACCTGTATAATTTGACCACCACTCGCTCATTAGCACGTATGCTTTTTATTAACGCGCCTCGACAGCACAACCGTATTTTACCAAAGCTATTGGTAGACCAGTTAATTAGTCTTGAACGTATGGGGGAAAGTAGCACATTTACCCTCCAAACCGACGAGGGCGAGGTTCTTTTCGTGCCTAGATCATTTACCTAATTTAAGGCAGCAACGATGAATGGGTATTACCCCATCAATAAAGTCTAACAAACCGTCCGCTACATTAAAGACGGAGCGCGCTGACTATATATCAACGGCGTTGATCAAAATAGCGTTCTCTGCTCACAGCGCCATCTCATAGGCTACTTCCGGTAAGAGGGTTTTCCGGATTCCAGCGATACGAAATCTCGTCGAATCTCATCGTCAGCACATCAATTAAAAGTAATCGGCCGACCAGAAGATCACCAAGATCCAATATAACCTTCAACGCTTCAGCTGCCATGATAGTCCCGACAATTCCAGGAACAACACCCAATATCCCGGCCTCGGCACAAACCGGCACAGTCTCCTTCGGCGGTGGATTTGGAAAAAGACAGCGATAGGTCGGATTAGGGGTGCCGTCGCTGGAACATATATACGGCATGAGCGTAGTCACCTGACCATCAAACCGACCCACCGCCCCGGTAACCAATGGTACTCCGGCATCAAAGCACACATCCGAAACTGCGTATCTCGTTGCGAAATTATCCGATCCGTCTAGCACCACATCCATACCGGACACAAGATACATCCCATTCTCCCGATCAAATCGATCCTCTACGGTCTCAACTTTAACATGTGGATTGATGCGTGATATGGCCTCCACGCTACTTATGGTCTTAGCATTGCCAACCTGCCCAGTCGCATGAATGACCTGGCGTTGAAGATTGGAGAGATCGACCGTGTCATCATCGATAATGGTGAGGGAGCCAACACCAGCGGCTGCCAAATAGACAAGGGCTGGCGCACCAAGGCCGCCCGCGCCTACTACCAGAACATGCGCACCTTTCAAACGTTGCTGACCTGGCCCACCTATTTCCCTAAGGACAATATGGCGTGCATAGCGCTCAAGTTCGAGATCTGAAAGTGCCATCACGCCATACCGCTTTGTCACTAATCACCGGTTGAACCAAAGCCGCTGGTACTGCGTGCTGTGGCATCCAAATTATCAACTTCTACTAGTTGGACCTGCTCAACACGTTGCACCACCATTTGAGCTATCCTATCACCCCGATTGATCAAGAACTTATGCTCGCCTAGATTGATCAAAAGAGCCTGAATCTCACCACGATAGTCAGAATCTATAGTGCCGGGAGCATTCAATACCGTAATGCCATGCCTGAGGGCCAATCCCGAGCGCGGTCGTATTTGGGCTTCATATCCTACTGGGATGGAAATTGATATGCCAGTTGGCACGGACTGGCGGCATCCAGGCGCAAGAGTGATAGGCTCGGCGTATGCGACTGCAGCATGCAGATCCATGCCGCTAGCACCTATGCTTTGATAGCTCGGCAACTCAAGCCCGGCACAATGGTCAAGCCGCAGGACCTTCACAATAACGCTGGATTGACTGTCAGTCATTCGCCAGTGTCATCAGAACCCGACAGTTCTTGCTCAATCCTTCTGACAAGGCGTTCTGCAACTTCGACTTTGTCCATTTCAGACCAGTTATCCACACCTTCGCGGGTTAGCAAATGCACTCGGTTACGCTCACCACCCATCACACCGCGCTCATGCCCGACATCATTGGCAACAATCCAGTCTGCACTCTTTTTGGTAAGTTTTTCCTTAGCATTCTTAATCAGATCATCGGTTTCAGCCGCAAATCCGATGACAAGTCCGGGGCGTAATTTCTTGTCCTCGGCAATGATATTTAGAATGTCTGGGTTTTCGACCAGATGCAATACCATCCGCTCCGTATCCGCCGCATCCTTTTTTATTTTCGAGGCCTGAGGGATTTCAGCACGCCAGTCAGCAACAGCCGCGGCAAAAACACCAATATCAACCGGCATTTCAGCACGCACCGCCGCCAACATCTCCGTAGCGGTCTGAACATGAACATTGCGAACGCTCGCCAGCTCGTCCAGATCCGTCGGGCCTGAAATAAGAGTGGTACGCACGCCAGCAGCCGCAAGTGCTGCTGCGATAGCATATCCCTGTTTTCCCGATGAACGATTGGATATATAGCGCACCGGATCAATTGGCTCATGCGTTGGGCCAGCGGTCACCAGCGCGCTCCGCCCAGACAGCGCCTGTTGGTTAGGCGCCAGAGTACGTCTGATTGCCGCCACGATCTCAACCGGCTCGGCCAGACGGCCCAATCCGTATTCACCGCAAGCCATATCACCATCACCCGGACCAACAACCACAATGCCATCTTCCTTAAGCATGGCGAGATTACGTTGCGTTGCTCGGTGATGCCACATCCGCACATTCATCGCCGGGGCAATCACAACCGGTTTATCCGTTGCAATAAGTGCCGTTGAGGCCAGGTCATTCGCATGACCATGAGCCATCTTGGCCATTAGATCAGCCGTCGCTGGGGCTACAACCAACAAATCCGCATCGCGTGACAACTCAATATGACCCATCTCTATTTCTCCCGAAATATCGAAAAGATCGGTATAAACCCTGTTCCCAGTGAGATGTACCAATGAAAATTCAGTGACAAATTTAGCACCAGCGCTGGTTAATATCACGCGCGTTTTCGCACCAGAACGCTTTAAAAGACGCACCGTCTCAAGCACTTTATAGGCGGCAATACCACCGCCTATGATCAACAATATACGTCTGCCCTCAAGTCCGGCCATTTATAACTCCATAACTCACTCAGCACCGCTATACTTTTGCATCAGACCATTGCACCAACCTCATCTATGTCTACCACAATGAGGTTAAGGCAAGGATGGCAAGTGAAAGTGCTATAATCCACCACACCACGGGGCGGGGTCCCTCTGCCGGATGCCGACCTCCATCCTCGCGTGAAGCCACAGCAAGGGCTCTCGCCGCCCGCTCGGCCTGTTCAAAAAATTCAGGGAGATTCTCAACCAACCTACCAAGGCTTGCTGCACCGTCTTTAATCCGGCCCTCCGGCGACAGCCGGCTCTCGAGCCAACGGGCAACCACCGGTTTGGCAGTAACCCACATATCAAGCTCGGGATCCAGTTGACGTGCAACACCTTCGCTTACCACCATAGTTTTTTGCAGCAATAGTAACTCGGGCCTCATCACCATATCAAACTGTTCGGTTACCTCAAAGAGTTGGGTCAACAGATGAGCCATGGAAATCTCTTCGGCATTACGGCCGGCAAGTGGCTCACCAATAGCACACAGGGCTTGGGCAAACTCAGTTGCCTTATGACGGCGAGGCACATAACCAGCTTCAAAATGAACATCCGCCGTCCGCCGATAGTCTCGAGTGATGAAGCCCCATAAGATTTCTGCTAGAAATCGGCGCTCCTTGTGTTCCAGCCGTCCCATAATCCCATAATCGACAGCAACCAATCGGCTCTTATCATCGACAAAAAGATTTCCTGGATGCATGTCGGCATGAAAAAAACCGTGATCAAGCGCCTGAGTTAGGAACGACTGGATCAGGACTTTTGCCAAATGTTTAAGGTCGTGCCCCGCGGCCTCAATCTGAGCAATATCGCCAAGCGAAATTCCATCAATCCATTCGGTAGTAAGTACCCTCCGCGATGTCCGGGTCCAATCAACTATTGGCACTTGGAAATCTTGCAGATCGGCCATATTAGCAGTCATCTCCACCATCGCTGCTGCTTCCAGTCTGAGATCCATCTCAAGATCGACTGATCGCTCAAACGTTGCAACCGCTTCGATCGGCCTTAAACGACGTGTCGGCGCATGAAGCAACTCAGCAGCTTTGGCCGCAACATAAAATCCCTCAAGATCATAGGCAAACCGACGCTCTACACCGGGACGCAGAATTTTGACGGCAACAGGTCCATTTATTGGTCCATCGCTGACTTCAGCAAAATGAACCTGTGCGATAGATGCCGCTGCAATTGATTCACCAAAAACATCATAGATCTCCGCCACGGGTTTGGCGAAAGCATGAACGATTTCAGCTTCCGCCTCACTCTGGGGGAAAGCTTCCAACCGGTCATGTAGCATGGACAAGCCGCTGGCACCCCGCATTCCAATAATGTCCGGACGTGTGGCAAGAAACTGCCCAAACTTGATGTAGCTCGGCCCTAACATCGTAAAAGTACGTGACAGCTCATCAATATCTGCCTCGCTCTTACGCGCCACAAATCGTGCAATTCGCGCAGCAAACGTCGGCAACACATCTTCAAGTCCTGCGACTTCGACAAGCCCTGCCCGTGTCAGCGCCAAACCGGCGCGGGCAAGACGATAAAGATGAAAGGGAGCTGATAAGAATGACATGGATAGGGTTCTAATTCATTTAAGTCACAACAAGCATACTTTAAATTCTGATGCTTAAAGACGCCAGCCAGAATGCAGTGCCGCAATACCTCCAGACAAATCACGCCAGGCAACCCTGTCAAACCCCTCTGCACTAATCATTGCAGCAAATGTTTTCTGATCTGGAAAATTTCGGATGCTCTCGACCAGATAGCTATAGGCCTGTCCATTCCCCGTAACAGTCTGACCTATTAGTGGAATTATACGATCTGAATAGGCATCATAGATATGATCTAGAACCGGCACACTCACATGGGAAAATTCGAGGCATATAAATCGCCCGCCGAAACGCAGCACACGGAAAATATCGGCAAGCGCATTTTCGATCCGCGTTACATTGCGTATGCCGAATGCAATGGTCACCGCATCAACCGAGTGGTCAGGTAAAGGAATATGTTCGGCATCTCCCACCACAAACGAGACTTTCTCAGCCAACTGCTCAGTCTCCAAACGCCGCACACCGCGTCTAACCATCGCCTCATTAATATCGACCACAATACTGCGCGCTGCGGCGCCCGCTACATTTTGAACACGGTAGGCAACATCTCCGGTGCCTCCTGCAAGATCAACATGCAGATAAGAGCGGCGTTCGCTGCCAGGAGCCATCCAGGCAACAAGATCACCCTTCCAGCGCCGATGCAGCCCGCCCGACAAAAGATCATTCATCAAATCATAACGCTCTGCGACCGAGGTAAAGACCTCTCCCACGCGCTGCGTTTTGGACTGAATTTCAACCCGCTCGGCACCAAAATATGTATATTGCTCCTCGCTCGCACCTTCAGAGGAGTGATTGCTATTCTTACTCATATTGGTAAGCACCATACGTTACTTTTACTCCGAACCCAAAATCCTGTTATCCCTGCCCGGAACTATTCAGTATTTAACCTGAGTTTAAGATATGCCAGAATTACCAGAAGTTGAAACCGTACGACGTGGCCTTGCGCCCGTCATGGAAGGATATGTATTTGACGAGATCGAGCAGAACAGGGATAATTTACGCTTTCCTTTTCCCTCTAATTTCAAGAGCAAACTACGCGGGAAAACTGTTGCATCTTTAGACCGACGCGCAAAATACCTACTTGCCCATCTCTGCAACAATGACGTGCTAATCATGCATCTAGGCATGTCAGGTCACTTTAAAATTTCTGGCATTAAAAGCTCTGATATAACCAAAGAAATCGACCACGTATCCACGCTACATGAGCATATCGTGTTTTACATGTCAGGCGGTGCGCGGATCGGATATTTCGATCCGCGCCGGTTTGGACTCATGGATATAGCGGGTGCTGGTGAACTGAGCACCCATCCTTTGCTTTCAAAGCTCGGGCCCGAGCCATTGGGAAATGAATTTTCTGAGTGTCACCTTAATAACGTATTCCAGACCAAGCGTACCAACATCAAATCAGCGCTTCTTGACCAACGCAATGTAGCCGGGCTTGGCAACATATATGTAAATGAGGCGTTATATCGCGCTGGGATCAATCCTGGGCGTCAGGCAGCAAGCCTTGCTCAAAATACGAAAAACGGGGGCTCCCTGACGTGCCTTGTCATCGATATAAAAGACATCTTGCGCGAAGCCATCGAAGCTGGCGGCTCCAGTTTGAAAGACCACGCCCGTCCGGATGGCGAACTTGGCTATTTTCAACACACTTTTTCTGTCTATGGCCGCGAAGGTAAACCTTGCTTGCGTGATGGCTGTGATGGCCAGATAAAGCGCATCTTGCAATCTGGCCGCTCCACCTTCTGGTGCCCCCACTGCCAGACATAGCCAAGCACGAGCTTGACATACAATACCATGCTCCTGTCAGCTCGATCTTCTCACCAGCAACCAATCCGGGAGAGCCTCAATGGCTTACAACACCATTTTGTGCGAAACGCGCAACTCCGTCGGTCTTATTACGCTTCACAGACCAGAAGTGCTCAATGCGTTGAGTGCAGAACTAATCGGTGAACTAAACGCAGCACTCGACGACTTCGAAGCCGACGATGCCATAGGCTGCATGGTTATAACGGGATCACCAAAAGCATTCGCTGCTGGAGCGGATATCTCTGAGATGGCCAAATTCAGTTTTGTCGATGCATACGCCAACGATTTTGTAAAATCCTGGGAGCGAGTATCGATGTGCCGAAAACCAGTTATTGCGGCGGTGGCTGGCTACGCGGTGGGCGGTGGATGCGAATTAGCAATGATGTGTGATATCATCATCGCCGCCGATAACGCCAAATTCGGACAGCCAGAAATCACGATTGGTGTCATGCCGGGTGCAGGTGGCAGTCAACGGCTGACTCGGCAGATCGGCAAGTCGAAATCTATGGAGATGTGCCTCACTGGACGCACCATGGGTGCTGAGGAAGCAGAACGCTGCTGTCTTGTCAGCCGCATAGTGCCAACAGACGAACTAATCGAAGATGCAGTACGTACCGCACAGAAGATTGCTTCCATGCCGCGCGTTGCCTCTATGGCTATCAAGGAATCTATCAACAGATCCTACGAGATAAATCTAGCTGAAGGGGTTCGCTTTGAGCGCCGACTATTTCACGCTCTTTTTTCCACCGAAGACCAGACAGAGGGTATGGCAGCATTTTTAGATAAACGGACACCAAAATTTATCCATAAATAATGTAACCGCACCGGCGTGAATTTGCCTGCGCTCTGCCATGCATGAGCGGTTGACGATACTTAACCCAAAGCCTATAAGCTGCGCGATCTAGGGCAGTGATATGCGCGCGCCCCTTTTTGACCTGTAGGTACAAAAACTGATGGCAAATACTAAATCCGCTAAGAAAATGGTACGCAAAATTGCAACTCGCACCGACCGTAATCGGATGCGTCGCAGCCGCGTTAGAAATTTCGA
>Ga0302127_10001105_pt1 | contig 15744 bp, 9 predicted proteins | sample CB4_SCM_MG_FD_204452 | JGI IMG/M metagenome (GOLD analysis project Ga0302127, IMG submission 204452) | Marine microbial communities from Western Arctic Ocean, Canada - CB4_SCM | ecosystem: Environmental > Aquatic > Marine > Oceanic | place: Canada: Western Arctic Ocean | collected 2017-09-24
CCAGGCGGGAGTCGGCCCCCATTGAACATCCTCGACAAGATCGTCGCCCACAAGCGCACTGAGCTGGAGCATCTGCCCGATGTTCCAGTTACTGTGGATTCTTTACGCGCCGAGGTGTCCCGACAGGGTCCTCGGCGCGATTTTATTGAATGCCTTCTCAATCCACGCAAGGGCAACATTGGCCTCATTGCCGAGGTCAAAAAGGCGTCGCCCTCTGAGGGTGTCATCCGCGAGGACTTCGACCCGGTTGCTATAGCGAAAGCCTATGAGACTGCCGGGGCGAGTTGCCTGTCAGTACTCACAGACCAGGAGTTTTTTCAGGGCTCACTTGACTACCTTAGTGCTATTCGTGAGGCCGTTTCACTGCCGCTGCTTCGGAAGGATTTTATGATCGACGAACGGCAGTTGCTCGAAGCGATCCAGCACGGGGCAGACGCCATCCTGTTAATTGTCGCCTGTCTCGATGATGAGCAACTCGGCCATTTGCATCACTTGGCCACCGGCGCTGGATTAGCTGCACTGGTGGAGGTGCACAACGAGGCCGAACTCGACCGTGCGCTGGCCATCGACGTCGGGCTGGTTGGCGTCAACAACCGCGACTTGACCAACTTCACCGTCGATCTCGGCACCACAGAGCGCTTAGCCAAGCGCATCGCCAGGAGCGGTGGCTCGGAGAAAGTGCTCGTCGCCGAGAGCGGCATCCACACCCGGGCCGACGTCGAGCGACTGGAGGCGTGCGGCGCCAAAGCCATCCTCGTCGGCACCGCGCTCATGAGGCAACCCGACATCGCGGCCAAGGCTGCTGAGCTGCTGGGTTGAGTTTCGAGAATTGACCAGGCGCTTGGCCAAGCGAAAAAACAGCCAATCAAGGCCAAATCTTGCGCGCTGTGGAGTACGGCGCGTTCGAGCGCGTGGGCGGCACCGCAAAAGTTGAGATCGATACCCGCATCATCGGCGTCACCAACTTCGACATACCGCAGGGGAAACTGGAGGCTATCCGGGGTTGGCACAAAACATTGCTAACGAACGCGATGCAGACCAAAAAGAGCAAGCGGGTACGCGATCAAGTGCGGGAGGCGGATAGCACTAACGTCTTCCTTCGGCTCGAGCAGATGCTGCACCGGGTGGATCTGATGGTGGCAGAGCGGAACTGGCCTGGGTACGAAACTCCTTGCTCGATAAGGAGTTTGCCAATCTCGAGACGGATAAGGAACTGGGAGCGGAATTGGCGGAATTGAACTTCAAATCAGTTTAAATTGCGGATGAGGCAAGCTTAACGAGGGTGGGTTCGGGTTACCCACATGAGGCAAACCGTTTAGAATGTGCCCAAGTCTGACCGAATGAATGAAATGATGGACTAGTGTATAGGTTCGCCGGACGATGCTAGGATTGTGCCTCTGTTTTTTTCTTCGGCTTTGGATTTCTGGTCGCTTGCTGGAAAATCATCGAATTGGTGAAGATTCTCAAAGGAGGCAGAAAGAAGGAGCGAAAAGCCACCACCGAGGAGACTTGGATGATTCAGGAACTACACCAGAGCCCGAGAAACTGGATGATTGGATTGAATCACAGTAGACCGTATTAATTCATTAAAAGACGATAAAACTCATTAAAAAGACTTATTATAACATAAAATACGATTAAAAATAAAAATACCGGTTTATAAGTCAAGGAATGGGTAGGTCTTAGGAGTTTGCGTAGATATTTAGTTTGTCTCTTTTTTGGATTCAGACGCTGCTGGTTTTGGCGTTCGTGTTCACCGGTTTTTTTCCGATTGAAGTTCTTTATCTGCTAGCTGCGTTGTTGATGAAAGCGGAGCCGCTGATTCAGCTCAAGAGTCCGCCTGAGTGGGAGTTTTACAATTCGGACCCCAGTTCCAAGAGCTTGGCCTTGGTCCGGCTCAATCATCAGTTCGAGCGGCTGGAGGACTTTATGACAGGAGGCGGGGGTACGGCTTCATGCCGATTCGGTCCGGAATAAAGCCGCCGCAAGAAAACCGGCAGCCTCCTGCCTGCGAACGGTGTCCGCTTAGCTGGCCTGTTTCCGGTTTTCTTTTATCCGCAGATTTCCGAGATTGGTTTTATCAATTCTTCCTCTTCGTCCTCTGCGGATTCATTGTTTGGTTTCTGATCGAAGCCCGTTTTGTTTCGTGAGTGGGCTGCCGCGCTTGGCCAAGCGGGTGAGCGGGGGGCTCTCTCGGCCCTTGTTTCTGGCCGGGACTTGTTTCTGGCAGGGATTTTGATACGTTTTTCTTTGTTCGAGTTTTTCTGTTTGACGCTGTGTCTCAATTCCTTTAGCAACCTCGGCCACTTTTCTGGAGATGAAACTGTTGGCGGGGCAGCGAGTTGTTGAACGGATGGGCGTGGTTTGCCGTCCAATCTATTGAAATAAAATGAGTTCTAAATCCTTCCTGACAATTGACATGGGCGCCGGCACCCTGCGTGCCGCTGAGTTCGAGCCCACTGCGGAGGGCGGCATTCGCCTGCTTCGTTTTGGGGTCAAGCCTTTGGGGTTGGAGGGTTCTAGTGAGAGGGCGCGTCCCAAGGCGCTGGAGAAGGCGATCAACGAAATATTCGAGGAGGCCGGATTCTTAGCCAAGCGCGGCTTGGTGGCTGCTCCCGGTTTTCAGGTTCTGTCCAAGCCGATCCGCCTGCCTGCGATCGACAAGACCAAGGTCGCGCAGCTCATTAAGTTCGAGGCGCAGCAGAACATCCCGTTCCCGCTGGAGGAGGCCGCCTGGGATCACTACACGATGGGCATGACCAAGTCGGGCGAGGTCGAGGTGCTGTTGTCCGCGCTCAAGAGCGAGGTTGCGGAGGGGATGATCAAGCTGGCCAAGGCGCAGGGCGTGAACGTGGAACTGGTGGACACGGCACAGGCGGCAATGGTCAACGCCTTCCGCTACAACTACGGCGACATTGAGGGATGCTCGATGATGCTGGACATTGGCGCCAAGACGACCCACGTCCTGTTCTTCGACGGTGAGAAATTTTTCATCCGCACCATTAACATCGGCGCCAACTCGATCACGCAGGAGTTCGCGACGGAAACGAAGATGCGCTTTTCGCAGGCGGAGGAGATCAAGCTGCAAAAGGGGCTCGTCGGCCTGGGTGGGGCGTATGACGAGCCAGAGGATCCACACGAGGCGGCGCTCTCAAAGATTGCCCGTCAGGTGATGACCCGTTTGCACGTGCAACTGAACCAGACGCTGCAATATTGGCAGAAGCAGCAGGGAGGCAGCACCCCGGTGCGGGTGTTCCTACACGGTGGCGCGGCGATCATGCCGTATCTGCCTGAGTTCCTCGCGGAGAAGCTCCAGATGCCGATCGAGTACTTTAACCCGTTTATCGGTGTGGATATTGACCAGGACACTGTGGACGTCGCCGAGTTGGAGAAGGTCGGCCACACATTCGGGAGGATCGTCGGCCTGGCCATTCGCGAGGTGGCCAACTGTCCGCTCGAGATGAACCTGATGCCAGGCACGGCCCGGGTGCAGCAGGATGTGGATCGGAAGAAGCCCTACTTTTACGGTGCGGCGGCCTGCCTGACGGCGGCGGTTTGGGCTGGTGTTTATTTTAACATCACCGTGAACAGCGCACAGGAGAAGGAAATTGGTGCTCTGGATATAGCGATGGAGGAATACATGGGTCCCCACAGTGCTATTGAGAACGAGGTGGAGAAACTTGAGAATTTAAAAAAGGAGGCGGACCAGTTCGACAAGTGGATCGGGGAACGGTTCCTGTGGGCGGACGTGCTGCAGGCGGTACGCGAGTCGATGATTATCACCGAGGTTGAAATGCGGAATTTCACTGGGCGGAAGGTTGGTGTCTGGGTGGCGGCGTTTAACAAAGCGGATGCCGAAGACATGGATTACGAGGACGCTTTCGGCGGAGGAATGATGGGCATGGGCGGCATGTATGGTATGGGCATGATGCCGGGCATGGGTGGCATGGGTGGCATGGGCATGATGCCCGGAATGAACCCCTACGGCATGGGCATGCCGCCGGGAGGCGGCGCGGGGGGTGAGCCCGGGAATCCTATGGGGGGAATGAACCCCTACGGCATGGGAGGCATGGGCATGGGCATGGGCATGGGCATGGGCATGGGCATGGGCATGGGCATGGGCATGGGTGGCACAAACGACGTAAAGGTGGTCGGCTCCAAGGATCGTCCGCTTGAGGTCGTTTGCAAGGCTATTGATATGCGCGATGTGAACGTTACAGCGAACAACCGGCTCGAAACGATTTTGCTTCAGCAACTCAAGAACCGCGGCATAACTAATCGATTAGGGAAAGTAACTACTTTGTTTGATTACAACGAAACCAAGCGCAGGGAATTGAAGGAATCAGAGCAACAGGAATTGGCAGACGTCAAGGACGACAAGGGCGACGAGGGCAAGCCCCGGCTCAAGACCTACATGTTCGGCCTGAACCTAGTGCTGCGTGATCCCATAGAACTGTAAACCATGGCTGGCAAAATCAACATCAACCCCGACACGGTCAAGGGGAACATTGGCCTGATTATCGTCGTTGTGGCGACACTCGGCCTGCTGGGCTACGGCTGGCTCCAACTCGGTGCCACCGAGACGAAACGGGTTGACAGCTCCCAAAAGCTGGAAAGCCAAACCAGCAAATACAACGAAAAGAAAAACTATTCGCTCCCCGAGAGCCTTGGCCTGACCAACTCTCTCTCCATCACGACGGACAAGTCCCATGGCAACCTGGACCGGGTGAAAAAAGCGGAGACCAACTTTGTTTCCCACTTGAATCGGGTGCGCACCAAGTTCGCGCCGCTCGTCATTCCGGACGGGCTTGAGTTGGACGAAAAGACCGGGGCCATCAAGAAAGTTACGTTGATGCAGCGCGGCACCAAGTACTCCGCCACTGCCCCGTCCGTGTTTGTCAAGAGCGTCAAAGGCAAGGGCGCCAAGCTCGAGGCGAGCACCCGCTCCCTCGGGGGTGAAAACGCGTCGGATTATTACGTGGAAAGAATCGACGTGATCGACGGCGGCAGCGGCTACACGAAGGGTGACATTGCAATCATCATAAGCGACGATTTCAGCGGCGGCGGCTTTGATCCGGCACAGGGCGGCGACCCAGCAGCGGGCGGCGATCCAAGCTTTAACTCTCCCCCGGGCCAGGCGATGTCCAACCAGATGGGAATGATAGGTATGCCTGGCATGGGCATGGTGGGCAGCGGTGGCGTCAGCGAGGATGACTCCGAGGCCCGATACGGACTGGACAACGACACGTTCCGGGACTTCATGCAGAGTACTGTCTTCGGACTTCAAAGCCGGTGCAAGGCGCAGCGCATCCGGCTTCCTCAGATCGAAGATGAAAGCAAGGATTTCCGTTTCAGTTTTTCCAAGGTATGGAACAAGTATGAGTTCAAGCCGTTGGAGCGCGAGCTCATGTCGTTCCAACTGGCCGAAATTGAAGTGCTTTGCGATGCGCTCTTCAAGGCAAATATCCATGAGATTTATAACCTCAAGCGCCTCAAAGTCGTGCGCAAAACGGATGACATGGGGGTGGATATGGAGGATGCGCTGGAGTACCTTCAGGAGAATGAGTTTTCGCTCAATGACGTGATGAAATTCGCCACTGGCAGCAACGCGGACGGCAGTTCGCGGGATGGACTTGTAGCCGGTGCGCGGGTGATGCCTTACGAGGTGACCTTTCGCGGGTTTAGCGCCGAGTTGTCCAAGGTGCTCGAGGAGTTGTACAAGTCGCAGGTCTTTTTTGTGGTGAAAAATATAGCCGTCATCGCGGCGACCGATGTCGTGGACGTGTTCGAGGAGGAACAGAGCGAGATGACTCTGGGTGCCTTTGGTGGCGGTGGCCGTGGTGGCAGGGAAATGTACGGCATGGGAGGGAGCGGAGGCATGATGGATCCGCGCTATCAGGCCATGCTTGGAGGGCAGGGCTTAGGCGGGGTCGCAGGCGAGAACAAACGCCGCCGTCCCGCTTCGCTGCTGCTTGACGAGAGCCCGCTAAAGATCACCCTGCGCATCAACTCCCTGAAAGTTGTTGCCAAGGAGAAGGACGCGAGCGACGCCATATCGGCCTTAGCAAAAATTATCGAGGACGCAAAGGTGGAGGAGGAATCCGGGGGGGACAACGACGAGTTTGCGACCGGTGATGATGATGAGGTCGATGATGAGTAGGGAGCGGTTCACGGGGAACTTTTCCAAGGGGACAACAAACCAATTTAAGCGCTGATGGAGCAACTAAAACAGCATTACGAGAAGGCGATTCTTGGCTTGGCCATGTTGGCCTTGGTGGGCTCGGCCTACATTGTCTGGGCCGATGATTCCGAGGAAAAAATCGAGGAGCAAGTCCAAGCCCGGGAGCCGGGACGCGTGCAGCAGGTAAAAGAAATGGACAAGATGGACATGTCTAAATATCAGGAGACACTTGCCCGGTTGGAAGATGCCGAGACTCTGAACCTGAGCAACCCACACAACCTGTTCAATCCTGTCCAGTGGAGGGTGACCCGTCAGGGAACCACGCTCAAGGTCGAGCTCGGAAACGAGATCGGCGCCGGGGCCATCGTACTTAGTGAAACCTTGCCGCTTTACCTGAAGATCGAGTACCGTGGCACCACCGGCACCGCCCAAAAAACCCGATACCGCTTTGCCGTCACGCGCGAGGCGGCGGAAACCAAGAAGAAACGGCTCCGCATGACGACAACGGCCCAGCTGAATGACAAGGATACGCGCGACATGTTTACCCTGATTAAGATCGTGGGAGCCCCCGCCGATCCCACTGCGTTTGAATTGCAGTTGGCCAACAACGCGGGCACCGTCACCGTCGAGAAAGGCAAGCTCTTCCAACGTGTCGACGGCTATACAGCCACCCTGAAATACCCGCCCGATAACAAGACCTACGCCAACAAGCGTGTCAGGGATAAACTTTTTTTTGCGGATGATGGCCATAATATCGTTGCCATCGAGGCGAGTGAAGTTGTACTTTCTACCGCCTCAACGTCCAAGCGGACATCAATTCGCCTTCGTTAGAACCAACAATCAATGGATTACCGTTCGGTTTCTTGCAACCGTGGCGCACCCCTCGTATCTCGAGGAGGTCGTGTTGCTTATGATTTGAACTCCAGCCGGTGGGTGGACTCGGAGCGATTGGCCCAGAAAAAGGACCGCTTGCCTAGGCGTCACTGCGTGGCATCCACGCGCAGTGAGTCTCTCTCACGCGGGGCCCGCACTTGGCCAAGCGTTGAACTAAGCCAAACACCCCCAGTCAGCGACGCTTCGCCGATGGCATGTACGGTGCTAAAGCCCAGTCCCTTTTCAATGAGCTGAGCGTAATATTTTTTTAACCCCGAATACCAACCAATTTAACAGACTGACTCAAGCAATCATGATTAAACCAATCAAGACAGCCGGCATCGCACTGCTTTTGGGCGTTGTTGTCCTGCCTTTCGCGCAGGCACAGACCCCGGCCCAAAAAGCGGCCCAGGAAGTGGTGCGACGCCAGGCAGCCATCATCGAGCTTCGCAATAAACTGGCTGAGGCCAAGACGGTCGAGCAGGGCGGCAACCTCATTGCCGCGGCAATTCTTTACGAGGCAGCGCAGATAGAGGTCGAGTCGATCGGTGTCAGCGCCAAAGGTATCGACGCGGAGAGCGCGTCCACACTTGAGGGCCTGACCCGCGTCCGCCTGAGCTTGGGGGAGAAATACGCCACTAGCGGGAATCTTACCGAGGCGAGGAAGCAGGTACAGCGCGTTCTTTTGCTCTCTCCCGGCAACCTACAGGCTCGCGGGCAATTGCAGTCGATCGACGCGCAGCTTGAGAAGCTACGCGGCCGGATGCCAAGCGAGGAAATCATCGGGGAGGTCAAGGACGTCGTTGAGGAGAAAATCCAGGCGGCTACCCTCGTGCAGGATGCCAAGCTGTTATATGAAATGGCCCGCTACGATCAGTCCGAGGCCAAGTTGAGGCAGGCGCTTGAGATCGACCCGTCCAACCGGGGCGCCAGTTACTACATGGTTCTCGTGCAGGAAGCCAAGAACACCATTCAGGTCAAGAAACGCGATATGACCTCCCGCGAGGCCATTAAAAATGTCACCAAGGATTGGGTGGCTCCCACCTCCCACGAGAGTCTCATAGTGCCGAACCCCTTGGCCAACATTTCGCCGACAAACAGTTTTCCTACAGAGATTTACACCGGCCCCGGCCGCACACGCATCCATCGCATGCTCCAAAACATCCGGCTGGAGCGCTTCCCCGTCACCGGCACGTTGGACAACATCTCACTGAGGGACATGATCACCGATCTCACCGAAACGATCGATGGGATTGACCCGTTGGGCATCAATATCATCGTTGACCAGAACACCGGCCTTATACAGCAATCGGGATTCGGTGCAGATCCGTCACAGGGTGGATTTGGTGACCCGAACGACCCCTTCGGTGGAGGCTTACAGCAGGTGCAGGAGGATACCGAAGTGAACATTGCCCAAGAGGTCACCATCTCGATAGATCCGGCTCTGCGAAATGTTACTTTAAAGCAGTTGCTCGAAATCATCATGAAAGTCTCCAACATCCCGATCAAATACTCGGTCGAGGACTGGGGCATCATTTTCTCCCACGCGCCCTCCGAGGGGCCGCGTCTTGAGACCCGCACTTACCGGGTTGATCCCGACACGTTCATCCAGGGCCTGCAGTCGGTCGGCGTTTCCTACGTCAGCGCCGATTCCGGTCAAGGTGGCGGCGGCGGCGGCGGCGGCATGGGTGGCGGTGGCGGCGGTATGAGCGGCGGCGGCGGCGGCGGCATGGGTGGCGGCGGCATGGGTGGTGGCAGCGGCATCGGCGGCAGTGCCTCTTCTGCATTTGCCGAGGGTGGCTTGGCAGGGGTGACCCGTGCTACTTCTGCGCTTGAGATTCAGGTTTTAGTTCGTGAATTTTTCACCGCTTGCGGCGTGGACCTTGGCCAAGCGAACGTGCCCCAGGGTGCGCAGGGAGGGCAGGCCGGCGCTGGTTTTGGTGGTGATCAGGGAGGCCTCGGCGGTGGCACAGAACAGAAGGCGCTCTTTTTCAATGACCGCTTGGGCCTGTTGTTCGTTAGGGCGACTCGGCAGGATCTCGACATCATCGACGAGGCCATAAAGATACTTAATGCTACAACGCCGCAGGTTCAGATCGAGGCCAAGTTCACCGAGTTCTCTCAGACCGACTCCAAGGCCATCGGATTTGACTGGATCTTGGGCAACTGGATAATGCCAGGTGGCAAAATCGGCGTTTCCGCCGGTTCAGCCCCGTCATTCAACGACGGTAAGGGAGGCCTCTTCCCAGGCGTCGGGCCGGAAGGCGGCGCGATTGATCCGGCCGGCGCGGGAGCGGCAGGCGGCGCGGTTGGCCAAGGTGGCGGCGGTGGGGCTGCTGCTGGCCAGGGCAATGCAACTTATGGATACAGTCCGACTGTGATGCTCCCGGCCGAGACGGACGGACTCTTGACCTCCGGGCTCCGGCAGGCTGTTGGCAAAAACCCCAGCATACCCACGCTAGGCACTGTCACCGGTATTTTGACCGACCCACAGTTCCGGCTGATTATCCGCGCCATCGAGCAGCGTGACGGGGTGGATCTGCTTTCCGCGCCGAAAGTCACCACGCTGAGCGGACGCCAGACACAGATTTCCGTGACGGATTTGAAATCGATCGCCACCAGTAGCCAGGGCGGCGGCGGCCAACCAATTGAGGTGCCGCAGGTCTCCGTGGTCAGCTCACAGGGCGGCGGCAGCTTCGGTCAGGGCGGCGGCGGCGGCGGCATGGGCGGCGGCGGCGGCATGGGCGGCGGCGGCATGGGCGGCGGCGGCGGCATGGGCGGCGGCGGTGGTTTCGGCGGCGGCGGACAGGGCGGCGGACAGGGCGGCGGACAGGGCGGCGGTCTGGGTGGTTTGCTCGGCGGCGCTGGTTTTGGTTCAGCGGCTCAGAATTACCAGACCACAACGATGCCATTCGGCACCACGCTCGACGTGATCCCTTATGTGGCTTCCGACGGTTACACCATTCATTTGACCGTGATCCCGAAGATCACCGAGTTCCTCGGGTACGAGGAAGCGCCGTTCACGAACCAGGTGATTGCCGGTGTCGGCAACACCGTGTCGGGCGCGCTGCAGCAGCCGCTGGCACTGCCCAGCATCCGCGTGCGTTACATTACCTCCACGGTGCATGTCTGGGACGGCCAGACACTGGTGCTAGGAGGGTTGATCGCCGAGAACGTCGTCAAGGTGAAGGACAAGGTTCCAATGCTCGGCGACTTGCCATTCATCGGCCGGTTGTTTCGCAGCGAGCGTTCACACACGGAGAAGAAAAACCTCATGATTTTTGTCAGCCCCCGGATCATAGACCCGGCTGGCAACCCGGTACATACCGAGGACGACTGGCCCTACAACTCCGGCAACATCCAGTCACAGCAGCCGGCGCTGGATCAGGCCAGATATTGATTAACAAACCGTTGGCGTTAGTTGAAAAGCAGATGCGACTTTTGATCATAGACGGGCATGCGTTCGCCTACCGGGCGTTTTACGGCATCCGTGGGCTCACGTCGCCGTCCGGCCAGCCGACCAACGCCATCTACGGTTTCATCAACATGCTGGCCAAGATCGAGGCGCAGGTACTGCCCACTCACGCCGTTGTGGTGTGGGACGGCGGCCTTGATGCGGAGCGCGTTGAGGAGCTCGACGACTACAAGGGCCAGCGCGACCCGATGCCGGATGACATGGAGGTGCAGCTCGATGAAATGGTCGAGTACCTCGAGGCCGAGGGGTGGGCAAGCGTGTGTGACGACGGCGTCGAGGCGGACGACCGCATCGGCCAGTTGGCCAGCCGCGCAGAGGCCGAGGGGTTTGAGGTGGCCATCGCCAGCTCGGACAAGGATTTTCTGCAGTTGATCAACGACCGCGTCAAGATGTGGAACCCGGCAGACAAGTCAGGTGTGCCGATGGACGTCGACGCCGTCGTGGCAAAGACCGGCGTTCAACCGTCGCAGATCGTCGATTGGCTGAGCCTCGTCGGCGATGCGGCGGACAACATCCCCGGCGTGCCGGGCGTGGGCGTCAAGACTGCGGCGGTGCTGCTCAACCAGTTCGGCTCCGTGGACGGGATTTACAGGCGCTTGGCCGAGGTCAGGCGCGATAAGCAGCGCGAGTCGCTCGCCGCCGCCGAGGTGGTAGTGCGTCGTAACCAGTCGCTCGTGGCGCTGAAACTGGATTTGCCGGGCGTGCCGGGACTGGACGATCTCCGCAGAGGATTCCAGGACACGGCCCGTCTGGAGAAGCTCTTCGAGACGTGGGGTTTCAGGACGATGCTGAACAATTTGCGGGAGGCCCGGCAGGGCGCCCTGTTTGAATGATGATTTTGAAGTACACAGCACAGACAATGCGCTTGGCTTGCGCGCTTGGCCTGTCAGCGGTGGGGCTTTCCACCGCCACGGCTGACCTGCGTTACGAGGCTAAGGGCACAGAGTTCGACCTAACCGGCAAACTTGTCGGTGACCAGATCGGCACGCGCCTGGCCATGGGGCCCAAGGGTGGCTTTCTCGTCTGGCAGGACAACGCCACCGACGAGTCCGGTCTGGGCATCAGCGCGCTGCGTGTCGACGCTGCCGGCAACCCGGTCGGCGCCCCGGTGCGGATCAATAGTTTACTAGAGGGTAACCAGGAAAGCCCGCAGGTCGGTATGCTGCCCGGCGGTGGCGCGGTCTTCGCCTGGGAGGGCGGCGTGAGCGGTTTTCATCGCGTGCATTACCGGGTTGCCAATGCGAAGGGCGTGTTCCTCGCTAACGATCTTTTGGCCATAGGCCCGGAGTCAGGCGAGCAAACCGAGCCGTCGCTCGCCGTGTTGAAGAACGGCAATTCAGTGCTGTCATGGACCGATTATCTCGCCGACGGCAGCGTCAAGGGCGTCTCTGCTCGGGTCATCGGTGCGGATGGCACGGCGGTGACCGATCCGTTCCGGTTGAATGAATTCTCGTTGGGAAACCAGCACAAGTCACGCCTCGTGGCGCTGCCCAGTGGCGGGTTCGCCGCCGTGTGGGTGTCCGATCAGCAGCAGGATGCCAGGTCGCTCGACGTGGTGGCCCGCATTTTCTCCGCGACTGGCCAGGCGCAGGGCGCCGAGGTCGTTGTTAACGCACCCGGCATCAGCGCCAACCCCAGCGTGGCCTTGTCCGGCAGGAGTCTCGTGGTCGCTTGGGAGCAGCTCAACCTGAAGCAGAAGCAGCATCGGTGGGATATCGGGGCGCGCAGTTTCGATCTCAATCTCAAGCCACTCTCTGAGCCGTTGCTGGCCAACACGCATCTGGCCGGCGACCAGTTCGCGCCCCAGTTGCGCGGCGGGAAGGAAGGGGCGATGTTGGTGTGGAACAGTCTCGGGCAGGACAAGTCCCGCGAGGCTGTCATGGGTCGGTTCATCAGCACGACCGGACGGTTGCTCGACGACGAGGTGCGGGTCAACACCGCTCAGGCCCACTCGCAGGTGCAGCCGGCGCTGAGCGTCTCGGATACTGGAGAGTTTTTGGTGGCATGGTCCACTCCTAGGCTTGGGGAGAGTGGGTTCGATGTCGTCGGCCAGCGTTATGGCAGCGACGCGGCGCCCGCGTTGTTGCCGGCCATTGCAGAGGTGTTCGTGAACGCGGTCAGCGACACGGAGCTGCTCGTCTCGTGGCCGGCGGTGAACGGCATGAACGTGAAACATTATGAGGTTTATTTCGACGGGTTGACGACGCCAAAGTTGTTTGCTGTCAACCAAGTGGTTTGGCGGGGGCTACGTCCTGGCAGCGAGTACGCCTTTCAGGTGGCGTACGTGCTTGGGGACGGACGGCGCTCGGAGCTTTCATCGTTCGGCGTCACAAAGACGTGGGGCCGCGACTACAATACCGACGGACTGCCGGATGACTGGCAGCATCGGCACTTCGGTAAAGACGCCGCCGTTTGGCCAAGCGCCAGCGAAGACAGCGATGGTGACGGGGCCAGCAACGAGCAGGAATTTGCTGCCGGCACCGACCCGTCGGATGGGGCGGACGCGCTGAGTGTACGCTTGACCAAGCTAGAGAAGGGGACGCGGCTCGAGTGGAACGCACGACTCGGCGCGCTGTATCAGTTGCAGCACACCGCCGCGCTGGGCAGCGACGACTGGGCGAACGTCGGCGAACCAGTGTTGGCTCTGGAGGGCCGCGCCGGCATTACGCTGGAATCGGTCTCAAACATGAATTTTTACCGGATCAAAAAGATTCGTTGACGGTATGTTTAATTTTTCAAAAAGAACGGTGTTGGCAACGGGTCTCCTCCTTGCGGGGGCGTCGGGGGCGCATGCCTTCACCCTGGCCAACGGCACCAACCGGGTGGTGGTGAACAACCTTGGCGAGGAATACCGATGGAACTCGCCGGTGATCACGTACACCTACGATGAGTCGTTCCTGAATTACTTTGGGTCAAACGGCGTTGTGGCGATTGAGAAGGCGATGGGCATCCTAAACGCCATCCCGCCGGCCTCCACCATCGCCACCAACTATCCGCCGTCCTCCGCCAACGAGAACAATCTCTGGAATTACCCGGTTCGGCCGGATCGCTTTCATCCCCGTGCGTACAACGATCGGATTCTCGACATCAAGTCGTACGCCTTGGCCGAGTTGTTCGGCTTTATGGGGCTGGGCAACCCGGAGGACAGCGCGTTCCAACTCGAGTTCGGTTCGGTCACGCTTCGAAATTGGGATCCGATCAGCTACGGCCCGAGCAAGTACGTCAACGGCACGCTCCTCTCGTGGGTCGTGCTGGGGGCCACCAACGCGCAGCCGTTCCCGATCGATGTCACCAAGCCGATCATCACGCTTGCCGGCACGATCGACAACCGGGTGCCGAGGCTCGATGAGGGCAAATATCTCGTGGCTCCCACGCGTGACGACATCGGTGGTTATCGTTATCTGTATCGGAAAGATAATTTCAATATGGAGCCGCTGCCGCCGTTTACTTATCAGGTCATGACCAATGAGCCGAACCTGACAAACCCGGCGATCTTCAGCATCGACCTGCGCTGGTTCTGCAAGGAGTCCCGCACCAACACCCCGGCGTCGTTCAGGCAGTTTGTGGCGACCAACCAGTGGTGGGGTTCGGTGGTCACCAATCTCAACATCCCGCCGCTACTGATCCTCAAGACAAACGTGGCGTGGGAGATGGGCTGGACCACTAACGTCACCCCGTACCTGACCAACTTCCCCTGGACGCCCATTGGCCAGCCGGCCACGCTGGTTTATGTCACCAATAAGTCCCGAACGTTCCAGCCGAGCTACGACTACATATTCGGCAATGTGATAACCAATATCCACGTGCCAGCTTCCGAGTCGGAGGTGCTGTATCGCTCATGGGAGGTTGTGCCCAAGGCGCCCCTCTGGAGTGTTCTTGGCGCGGTGCCCACCACCACCAATTACAATACCACGGTGATGAACGACAACTGCCCGCACGGCGAAATTATCATCCTGCCGTCCACTAATGTCGCAGGTTATCACTTTACGGACATGCAGTTCGAAGTGGTGAACACACTCACCAATCTTCTCACTGGCACGAATAACCTGGCCAACCCGGGCGGGGCGTTGCCGGGGCAGGGCGGCGGACTTGGGGCCGGGGGTGGGGCCATCACAAACTTTGTCGGCGTGATGGAGGATGAAGTCTGGCAAAGCACCAACCATGCCTATCTGGCCTTCCCGATTGTGTTGCAGACCAACACAATGTTGCTGGGTGGCATCGACAAGATTCGCTACTTCCGCATGCAGGGCGATTCGCTCGTGACGACGAATTATTCAGCCAACCGATTCCTTAAGGATTACCGCTTCCCCAGTCTGGAGGAGCAGACGTTCACTTACATCATCCCGAACTCATCGCAGGCCGCGACCAATGCGGCTCTGCCCTCCTATCAGTACGAGATGGATTATGTGACGGAGGGTGTTCGTAAGACTGGTACATTCATCAAGTTTTTCACCCAGCCGGACATACTGTTCAGCGCTATGAATGCCCCGTCGACGGTCACCTCGACCAACGTTCCGCCGGCAGCGATCGACAACAACGAAATTAACGGGCTACAGACGCTGGGTCTGAATGGGCCAGGTGTTATTCAGGCATCCGGCAATATGGTGATCGGTTTCAACAAGATTGGCATCCACTGGGATCTAGACCCAACATTTTTCCGGAATGAGGAAAATCAGGAGCCCGGCTGGATTTGGGGCCATTACGATGGTTCGATGAGTGAACCCATGGTTTTTCCAAACAGCCAAACAATTCGAGATCTTGAGAAGCAAATATATTCTAGCGAATAAAGAGATACAAATATGTTAAATATATTTAAATTATTTCGATGGTCGTTTCGTCTTTTATTGGGCATGGCGATCAGTGGTGGCGTAGTTTCTGTGTCTGGCCAGAGCACTAAAACCGGTGACGATAATTCTAAAAGTTCTGTATGGGTAAATAATTCGATTTTGGATGAAGCGCCGTATGTAAATGCGGAAAAAGTTGAAAATCGGGGGTTTATAGACGCAGCTACGCCTGACAATGTTCCATTTTATTTTTTCAATACAAAGTATTTCACAAATTCAGGAACAATAAATATTCATAAAGATTTCGAATTCAGCACTTTTAAAACTGAAAATCAAGGTGTTGATTTTGACCCTAAAAAAGCAAAAGTATTTCATAATCATTCAACTGGTAAAATTATTAGTATAAGTGATGAGTTTTCTACCGGAAGTGT
>Ga0302127_10001107_pt1 | contig 15731 bp, 14 predicted proteins | sample CB4_SCM_MG_FD_204452 | JGI IMG/M metagenome (GOLD analysis project Ga0302127, IMG submission 204452) | Marine microbial communities from Western Arctic Ocean, Canada - CB4_SCM | ecosystem: Environmental > Aquatic > Marine > Oceanic | place: Canada: Western Arctic Ocean | collected 2017-09-24
CCGTGCTCGTGCATGCCCTCGCGGTAGAGCCCATTACGTGGGCGGGCATGCGGTTCGTTTTCGGTGCGTGTATGACCGGACTCTATGTGGTGGTCGAGTCCTGGCTCAACGATCTGGCCACCAACAAGACGCGCGGGCGTATCTTGTCGATCTACATGATGGTCAGCATGGGCGGGCTCACCATCGGCCAGCTCCTGTTGAACGTCAGCGACGAGAGCGGTTTCAAGCTCTTCATCATCGCTTCGGTGTTGGTGTCGGTTTCGCTGGTTCCCGTGACCCTGTCGGCGACAAGCTCGCCGCCCTATACCGTCCCCGAGCCCATGAAGTTCAAGCGGCTTATGACCATCGTTCCGACCGGGCTGGTTGGGTCGTTCTGGAGTGGGGCGACTGCGGGAGCCCTGATCGGCATGGCGCCGGTCTATGCGTCGGCGGTCGACCTGAGCGCTGCGCGCATATCGATCTTCTTGTCGGCGCCGTTGGTCGGTGCGCTCGTTGTGCAGTACCCTATTGGGTGGCTCTCCGATCAGTTCCCTCGACGGGGCGTGATGTTTGGCGTAGCGCTGGTCGGTGCGTTGGCGGCGCTGGTTCCCTTGGCGGTCGACGATGGTTCGATGGTCGCCATCATTGCGATGGCGGTCTTGGGTGCGTCGATGTTCCCGCTGTATTCACTGACCATCGCCTACACGAACGACTGGCTGAAGGTCGAACAGATTCTGGGTGCCTCGGCCACGCTCGTTCGGACCAACGGCAGCGGCGCTGTCCTCGGCCCCCTGGGAGCGGCGTTGCTGATGGCGCTCTTCGGGCCTGAGTATCTCTTTGCTGCGCTATCGGCGTCGTTGGCCGCGATCGTGGTCTATCTCGCGTACCGAATCATCGCGAAAGATCCTTTGCCGCTGGACCAACAGCAGGGCTACGCAGTGTTTCCGGCCCGCGCATCAGCAGGTGCCGCGCACCTCTTGCCGCGCCGCCGCCGGACGACCAAACCCCAGGCCTAAGACAACGTGGGAGAGTGGGCGATGCGCTTTGGATGGCTGATTGTCACGATGGCGATGATCGTCGCTGGGTGTACCTCCGGTAACGGATCGACCGACTCAGTGAGCCTGCCGTTCGGCTCGTTCTACAACGGCTGGGATCCGGACTCGCAGTTTGTGGCTTCGTTGGGAGTGGTGGAGCGCGACGTAATCCTGACGCTGACTGGCCCCAGCACGGGCGAGTTCGCCACGGTCGGACAGGGTGTGCGGTTGTTCTTGTCTTGGGAGGCGGGCGGGGATCGCATCGCGATGAATACGGGTGGGGTACTTCGGGTGATCACCACCGATGGCGCCCAGCTCTTCGGGCGCCCATCGAGCGAGTTGCTCCAAACACCGGTGTGGATTCCGGGAGGCGCTGAAGTGCTCGCGGTTGTCGACCAGCCACGGGGGCCTGCCGTTGTGGCGATCGACGTCGAAACCGGCGGGGAGCGCACGCTGTTGCTCGTGTCGGGGCCAACCTCAATGGTCATCGATCCAATGGGAACGATGGTGGCGATCTTGCATGTCGCGGACACGTCGGGTGTTGTCTCCGCTGGGTTTAGCTCTGCCCAGCCGACCGTCCCGTCGGGCAGCTCGTATTCCTCGTCGACCTCGCGACCGGAGATGTGACCGAGATAGCCGACGCGCAACGTGGCGGGGTGTTCTGGTCTCCAACCGGCTATCGGCTTCTGTCAGTTGTGGTCGACGCCACCGATGGTGAGCTGTGGTTCAGGTGGCAAGTACACACCGCCGAAGGTGAGCTCACTGGCCAGTCGGACCGGGTGGTTCCGAGCCTCACGATGCGGCTCGCGTATCTGCCCTTTGCCGATCAGTATGCCCAGGCGTTGACGATGTGGTCCCCTGATGGCACCCAGTTCGTCTTCGCCGGTGAGGTCGAGGGGGCAAGCGACGGCATATGGATCCAGGCAGCCGACGCCGACGGCAGTTCGCAGTTTCTGATCGACGGCGACTTCGCCGCGTGGAGCCCGAAGTGAGCGTCAGTACGCGGCGTCGGGCATTTCGGCCTTGCGGCGGGCCATGTAGTCCTGCAGTTCCTCATCGATGGCGCTGTCGAGCGGTGGCGCCTCAGATTCTGTGAGCATGCGCTTCCACTGAGCACTCGCGCGCTGGGCTGCACTGAGGCCGCCCTCTTCGTCCCATTGTTCGAAGCTGTTGTTGTCGGCGATGGTCGATCGATAAAACGCTTCCTCAAAGTTCGCCAGCGTGTGCTCGTTACCGAGGTAATGCTGGCCATGGGGATTGCTCCGAAATGCGTCCATGGCTTGGCCGTTGGCGGTCATGTCGATGCCGCGGGCGTAGACCTCCATCATGCCCAGCTGGTCAGCATCCATGATGAGCTTTTCGTATCCGACCGATAACCCGCCCTCGAGCCAACCTGCTGCGTGAAGGACAAAGTTCACGCCGGCGTTGACTGTGGGGAGCAGCGTCGAAGCCGACTCGTAGGCCGCCTGGGCATCGGGGAGTTTGGATGACGTGAACTGGCCGCCCGAACGAAATGGCGTGTTGAGGCGGCGAGCCAAGCCGGCCATGACGTGGATTGCCTGGCCCGCTTCGGGAGTGCCGAAGGTCGGCGCGCCCGTGGCCATCGACATTGATGACGCGAAGGTGCCGAAAATGACCGGCGCACCAGGCCGAACCAACTGGGTGTACGCCATGCCCGACAGTGCTTCGGCTAGCGACTGCGCCGCCAGGCCGGCAACGGTCACGGGCGACATGGCTCCGGCCAGGATGAAGGGCGACATGATGCAGGCCTGGTTCGCCCGTGCGTATTGGGTGGCCGCGCCCAGCATGGTTCCATCCCAGCGCAGCGGAGACGATGCGTTGATCAGTGACGTCATGACGGTTCGATTGGCCAGGTCGCCGCCAAACGCAATCCGGGACAATTCGATGGAGTCGGCGGCCCGTTCGGTTGCGGTGACGGACCCCATATAGGGCTTGTCGCTATAGCGGATGTGGGCGTAGACCATGTCGAGGTGGCGCTTGTTCACCGGCAGGTCGACCGGCTCGCAGACCGTGCCGCCCGAGTGGTGCAAGTGCGGCAGCATGTAGGTCAGCTTCACCAGGTTGTGGAAGTCCTGCAGGCTGGCATAGCGCCGGCCATTGTCGAGGTCCATCGCAAATGGCGACCCGTAGTTGCGAGCGAACACCGTGTTGTCCGCACCAATGACGACATTACGTTCGGGGTTGCGGGCGTGCTGGGTATAGACGGCCGGAGCATTTTCTTGCACGATCTGACGGCACATGCCGCGCGGGAATCGCACCAGCTCGCCGTCGACGTCAGCGCCGGCGTCCCTCCACAGTGCGAGTGCGTCGGGGTAGTCCTGGAAGGCGACACCGACCTCGCTGAGAATGATCTCGGCGTTCTCTTCAATCTGGGCGTAGCCCTCTTCGTCGAGCATGTCGACGGGCGCTAGCTTCCGTACGAGATATGGGGAGGTGACTTCGCTGCGTGCCGCGCGGGCAGCCTGGCGGCCGGCGCGGCCGCCGGAGCGACGTCCCCGGCGTTGTTCACTACTCATAATGTCTTTCTTAGCTTCGAGCTGATCGAACGCGCCTTCGGCGTCGCCCCCCTTCAGCGTTGGTTGTGGCGGTGGATTGCGGAAAGCCCAGTGCGGTTACGAAGAGTTCTTGGAAGCGGGGTTCGATCGCGGTCTCGATCTTGGTGACGCGGTCGACGACCGCTTCCACCTCGTCTCGCTGTGACTGGGAGAGCAACACGCGGACCGCGCCTGACCCGGCGCTGTTGCCAACGGCGCGGACGGTTTCGATTGGCGCCTGGGGTATCAGACCGATGACCATTGCATGGGCCGGGTCGATGTGGGCCCCGAATGCGCCGGCCAGGCGGATCTCGTCGACGGCATCAAGCTCGGCGTGCTCGAGCAACAACTCGATGCCGGCGCGCAAGGCAGCCTTGGCCAGTTGGATAGCGCGGACGTCGGCCTGGGTCACATGAATATCGCCGTGCAAGACGTATGAGAAGGTGCGCGCATCGGCCACGATGCGATTGGTTCGTTGTGCCATCTCACCAACAACGACGCCCTTGCGGTCAATAAGGCCACAGAGCACCATCTCGCTGATGACCTCGATGATGCCCGAGCCGCAGATGCCCGGGACTCCGGTGTCCTCGGTGGCTTCGGCGAAACCGTCCTCATTGGACCAGAGGTCGCTGCCGATCACCTTGAAGCTGGGCTCGAGCGTCTCACGATCGATACGGACGCGTTCGATGGCTCCGGCCGTTGCGCGCTGACCGCTGCTGATCTGGGCCCCTTCGAAGGCCGGCCCGGTTGGGCTTGATGCCGCGAACATCCGCTCGTTGTTGCCCAGGACGATTTCGGCATTTGTCCCGACATCGACGAGGAGCTGGATGGCCGATGAACGGTGGGGGCCCTCGTTGAGGATGGCGGCAGCGGTGTCGGCGCCGACGTGTCCGGCGATGCAAGGGGCCACATACACCGTCGCTCGCGGGAGGTTGAGGTCCAGCGCTGTCGCAGTGGTGTGGACAGCATCGTCGGTGAAGAGCGGGAAGGGGGCTTGGCCCAGGGGAGTGGGGTCGTACCCGAGCACGAGGTGGTGCATGATTGGGTTGCCCACCAACGTCATGTCGAGGACCCGATCTGCCTCAATGTCTGTCTCTTCGAGGAGTTCGGCGCTGAGCTCGTCGAGCGCTTGGCGCACCGCGTTGGTGAGTTCGGTATCGCCCCCCGGGTTCATCATGACGTAGGAGACCCGACTCATCAGATCCTCGCCGAAGCGGATCTGGGGGTTCATGCGGCCCGACGATGCCAGCACCTCGCCGGTGGTCAGGTCCATCAGATGCGCGGCGATGGTCGTTGATCCAATGTCGACGGCGATGCCGACAATGCGGTCCACGAAACCAGGCCAAACAGCGCTCACCGTGCGGCCGCCTTGGACTGCCACGGTGACGTCGCCCTCGGGCACAGTCTCGGTGACACTCTCCACTTCGAGGTCCCAAACGGAGCGGAGTGCCTCGTGGATGTTGACGTCAGTGAGATCTTCCGCGGCGAGGTAGTGCAGGGTGTAGATCGGATCGAGTGTCAGATCGCCAACGTCGACTGACTTGCGGATCACTTGCTTGTGAATCTGGCTGTCTGCGGGGACGTCGATCACGACGTCGCCACAGATCTGTGCCGAGCAACCCAAGCGACGTCCTTCGACGATCTTGCGCTTGCCCTTGTAGTTCTGTTCGAGGGTGCCCCAGCTACTCAGATGGTGAGGTTCGGCTTTGATGGCCCACTTCGCGAACGACCCGACACTGGGCTCGACCTGGCAACGCCCGCAGATGCCGCGCCCACCACACACCGTGTCCAGATCGACACTAAGCTCGCGGGCTGCTCCGAGGACCGTCGTGCCCTCGGCGACGGTTCCACTGAGCCCCGATGGCGTGAAGACGACTCGGTGCATGACTGGTGCTACTCGGTTGGGCGGCGTCGTCGCCCGCCGCGACGGCGCCCGGCGCCGACAGGTTCAGAGCCTGGATCACGGAACTGTTGGATCCACGCTGCGCAATTCTCGTCGTTGCCGGCCAGCACATCGGCGGCCATGATTGCGCTCTTCACTTCACTGTGCAGCGGGTTCATGATGGCGGAGGTCATGCCGGCCGTGATCGCCATTGACAAGAACGTGCCGGTGATGTTGTGGCGGTTTGGCAACCCAAAGCTCACGTTGGAAGCGCCGCAGGTGGTGTTGACGCCCAGCTCGTCTCGGAGGCGACGCACCAGGGCAAACACCTGTTGGCCGGCAGTGCCCATCGCCCCGATGGGCATCACCAGCGGGTCGACGACGACATCGGCTGCGGGGATGCCGTAGTCCGACGCACGGTTCACGATCTTCTTCGCGACGGCGAAGCGGACATCGGGGTCTTCGGAGATCCCGGTCTCGTCGTTTGAGATGGCTACTACGGCGGCGCCGGCCTTGGCCACGAGTGGCAGGACCCGCTCCATCTGCTCGTCTTCGCCCGTCACCGAGTTGATCAACGGCTTGCCCTGGTAAACGGCTATCCCGGCTTCGAGGGCCTCGACGATGCTCGAGTCGATGGCCAACGGAACATCGGTGATCGACTGCACGAGTTGGATGGCTTTGGCCAACAACGCCGGCTCGTCAGCCAGCGGAATGCCGGCATTGACATCGAGCATGTGTGCGCCCGCCGCCACTTGCGCCAGCGCATCTGCCTCGACCCGGCTGAAGTCATCGTTCTTCATCTCTTCGGCCAGCAGCTTGCGCCCGGTCGGGTTGATGCGCTCGCCAATCATGACGAACGGCCGGTTGAACCCAATCACCACTTCTCTCGTTGCCGAGCTGATGATGGTGTCGGTCATGGGTGCTCCTGGGTTGGTTGGTGCTCGCCACCCTGGGCGACGAGATCTTCGAGAGTGTCTTTGTCGTAGGTCGCCTCGAGGCGTTGGGCTTCGGCAGTGGCCAGTTGTTCGTAGTCGCCTTCGGTGGGGCGGGTTTCGCGACGCCATTGCTGAACATAGGAGTCGGTCTCAGTGAGACCAGCGACGCCGGCAGCACGATCGATGGCGTGCTGGAAACGCGCGCTGAGCATGGCCTGATGCTTGTCGCGGCCTTGGCCGGCATTAACTTGGGCGGGGATGTCTCGCCAATAGATGGTGACGAGTTCGGGTCCCGTGGATCGGCGGCGACTCATGAGGTTGTTGCTCCCTGCAGCGCTGGCCGGGTGGTGAACTCGACAACGGACTCCTCGAGTTCGCCATAGCCCGTGTCGATCCGGAGATACTCGAGCCCGAGATCTGTCGCGGCCTGTTGGGCCTTCGCTTCGATCTCGGCGTTGTTGGTTTGGGCCAGGTAAATGAGTTTGGTGTAGTTCCCGAAGTACATGGCAAGCAGTTCCGGGTGCGCCTCGATACCGAGCCCGCCCATGATCAGCCGCTGAAAGTGCTTGGCCAGATAGTCGGTCAGGTAAAACGCGGTCGGATCGTCACTGTGCATGGCATCGAAGCGGTCGCTGCCCGCGAAGAACTGATAACAATGCGCCCCCGGGAGCCGTTCGACACCCTCGGTCGCGCAGATGTCGTCGAGGAGTCCGCCCGTGCCGCAGTCTGCGTAGCCGATGAGGATCCGGTCGTAGTCGTCGCGCACCTCGTCGAGGCGACTACGGATGGCATCCGGAATCTTCTTGGGTGTGTTGTGCAGCGCCGCCGGAAGACAGTCGACAGTTACGCCGTCGAGTTCATGCAAGCGAGCGACATCGAGCAGCTCGCGCGCCAACGCACCGCAGGCCAAGATGAGCGTCCGGGGGACCATCATCGCTCGACCCTGAACCGGCTGTTCATGCAGCTGCGTTGCGGCGAGCTGCGACCAGGCTTGTTGCCATCTCCGACGCCACGGCGGCATCGCGGCAATAGGCATCTGCGCCGATGGCCTCGCCGAACTCTTCGTTTAGTGGTGCGCCGCCGACAAGAATGATGAAGTCGTCACGGCGGCCCTTCTCGATGAGCGTGTCGATGACGACTTTCATGTACGGCATGGTGGTGGTGAGGAGTGCTGACATGCCCAAGATGTCTGGGTTGTGCTCGTCGATCGCAGCCAGGAACTCGTCGACATCGGTGTTGATGCCCAGATCGAAGACCTCGAAGCCGGCACCCTCGAGCATCATCGCGACAAGGTTCTTTCCAATGTCGTGAATGTCGCCCTTCACCGTGCCGATCACGACGGTCCCGATGGGTTCTGCGCCGGTTTCGGCCAACAACGGCCGCAAGATGGCCATACCGGCCTTCATGGCGTTAGCCGCCAGTAGTACCTCGGGGACGAACAAGATGCCGTCACGGAAGTCGATACCAACGATGCGCATGCCCTCGACAAGGGCGATGTTCAGCACCTTGTCGGCGCTCCAACCTCGGCCAAGCAAGATGTTGGTGCCCTCGTAGATCTCGTCGGCGAGGCCGTCGTAGAGATCGTCATGCATCTGTGCGGTGAGGTCTTCGTCGTTCAGTGCGGACAGATCGATCTCGTCATCGAGCCCGTCATCGCCCGGTCCGTCGTTCTCTGCTGTTGCATCGTCTGCCATTGCGCAGCATCCTTTTCTTTCACGGGCTCTGAAGTCTGAGAGTCTACCGGACAACGCTGTGCTACATTGTGGAACAGTACCGTATAACGGAATGTCATCCGTCTGAAGTGGTGCAGACAGACGCGACGGCACCCACCGATTGGTTTCCATCGGTTGGCGTTGCCCGTGGATGAGGGTTTGAGGCGCCCGACGCTCAGCTGGTGCTGTAGCCCTCGATCGAGTCCGCGGTGCCGACGAACGGCACGCCTGTCGATCCTGCGGCGTAGGTGATGAGGCCGATGTACACGTTGTTGGGATACGCGGGCGCAGGTCCAGGCAATGTGCCACTGCCTCGGTAGAGGTTCCATGCGTCGTTCTGCGGATCCCCGCTGAGGTTCGGCACCTGCCAATAGACCGTGAGCGTCCGGTCCGCATTTCCACGGATGCGGATGTCGGCCCGGCCGTCAGGCGCAGTATTGGATCCGACGTCGTTCACACTCGAGCTCCCGCTGTTCGTGTTCTTGCCTTCAACGGTGAACCCGGTGCCACCACGGTGGCCGACCACGACGTGGCTCGATGTCCGGTCGTCGAAGTCGGGAACGTGCACCTGCACCCCAGCGAAGATGTACGGGTTGCCCGATGAGGATGGGGCAGTCTGAGAGTTGGCTTGGGTGCCGATCCCGATATTGCGCACCGCCACATCGAACGGGAACGCAACTATCTTGGCGTCCAGACGACCCTGGGATCCGTTGAAGTGCAGGGTGACGTTGCCTGAATTGTTGGTGAGGTTGGCCCGATACCGACCATTGCTACGGGTGACGTCGGGGAGTGCCGAAGTGTTGTTCGTGGAGTAGCCCTGTAAGGCCCCGCTGCCAGAAAAAGTGTCGTTGATGCCCCCGACGGGGGTTGGCGCCGGCTCGCAATTGCGGACCGAATCGGCGTTGGGGCCGCCGCTACAGGTGTCGTTACCGGTGCCCCCATTGATCACATCGGGGCCGCGACCGCCGGCGATCGTGTCGTTGCCAGAGTTCCCGAGGAGGCGGTCGCGGTTGCGTCCGCCGGTGATTTCGTCGTGGCCGCGTCCGCCGTGGATCTCGTCGTTGCCCCTGTTGCCATTGATGTCGTCTCGTCCGCGCTTGCCCCGGATGAAGTCGTCGCCCTTGCCACCACGGGCTGTATCGTCCCCGCGTCCGAGATTGATCCAGTCGCCACCGGCACCGCCGGCGATGTTGTCCGCGCTGCCAAGCGAACAGATTCGGTCTCGGCCGCCCCGACCGTTGATGACGTCGGGCCCATTTGTCCCCAAGATGACATCGGGACCCGAAGTTCCCACCGTGGGGTCTCCCGGCTGGGCAACGATCGTGATGAGCTCGCCAAAGCAGGTGGCCTGAGCCCCGCTCGACGTGGTTGGGATAGCGACGGCAGCCGCAATCAGCGCCGCAGCTGCGGCCATTTTCCCTCCACGGGTTCGTACCAAGGGGTTCTCCTTCAAGAAACGAGCTCGCGCCCATCGGTCATGTCTCGTCGCGCCATCGACGTGGGAGCGCGCGCAATGAGGGCTTGGGGCCGAATGGCTCTGTGCCCGCTAGCCTCATCTGCGGAAGGTTGCCAGAGCGGACGAATGGGGCGGCCTCGAAAGCCGTTGTAGCACTTCGTGTTACCGGGGGTTCGAATCCCCCACCTTCCGCCACAAGGACACCCCCGCCACTGGCGGGGGTGTTCCGCTATCTTGCGCCCATGTCCGCAGACCAACTCGCACCGTTCGCCAAGGATTTGTTGAAGGGCCGCAAGGCGTTGGTCACCGGTGGTGGCACCGGCCTGGGTAAGGCCATAGCCACCGGGCTCGCACTCGCGGGAGCCGACGTCGTCATTTCCTCGCGGCGCGAAGAAGTCCTGACCGACGCCGCCAAGGAGATTAAGAAGGCCACTAAGTCAGCGGTCGAGATCGATCTCGTCGATATCCGTAACCTCGAAACCGTTTCTGCGCTGGCCGACCGCCACCCCGATGTCGACATTTTGGTCAACAACGCCGGTGGCCAGTTTCCCCAAAAGGCCCGGGACTACAGCCCCAACGGGTGGCGCACCGTCATCGACCTCAACCTCAACGGCACTTGGAACATGACCCAGGCCTTCGGCGACAAGATGCTGAGTGGCAATGGCGGGGTCATCTGCCAGATTGTGGTGGTTATGGGGCGCGGCATGCCCGGCATAGGCCACTCGGGCGCGGCTCGCGCCGCGGTGGGCGAACTCACGAAGACGCTGTCCTATGAGTGGGGCCCCAAAGTGCGGCTCAACTGCGTCGCCCCCGGGCAGTTCCGCACCGCCGGCTGGGACGAGGCGTACGAGGAAGGCGTGGGCAGCGGCGTGGTCGAACAGCCTCTGCCCTATGAGGGTCATGTTGATGATATAGCGAACAGCGTGGTGTTCATGGTCTCACCGGCCAGTCGCTACATCACCGGCCAAGTCCTCTACTGCGACGGCGGCCTCATCAACCGCGGCCTCATGAGCGCCCTGCCCGACGGTGGTTACCCCGAACGAGAGAACAAGCCGCTGCGGAAGTGATGGAGCCAGTCAGCGTTTGGCTGCGAAGAAGTTGACCAGGAGCTCAGCGCATTCGGTTTCTCTGACGCGTGGCGTGACCTCGAACTCGTGGTTGAGCCGGGGGTCGGCACCCAGGTTGTAGAGGCTGCCAAGGGCGCCAGCCTTCAAGTCGCCGGCACCGAATACCACACGTTCGACTCTCGCCAGCCAAGCTGCACCGGCACACATCGGGCATGGCTCCAAGGTGCTGACCAGTGTGGCACCGTCGAGGCGCGATGAGCCGACCGCCGCGGCCGCGTCGCGCAGCGCCAGCGTCTCGGCGTGCGCGGTCGGGTCGCCCAGTTTCTCGCGTTCGTTGTGACGGCGGGCCACGACTTCGCCGTTCATCACCACGACTGCGCCGACGGGCACGTCGCCGTGGTAGAGGGCAGCGCGGGCCTCTTCGAGCGCGATGATCATCAACTCGTCGTCGTTCATGTCTGCAGCTTACGAGGATGGGTCCGGCGAGACATTTGCCCATCGCCGGGCCCTCTGCCTCTACGTACCGTAGGTGCATGCAGTCGCCCTGATTTCGCGCGTTTGCCCGAACGCTGACTTCTCTTGTCGCGTTCATGATGGTGGCGACGCTGCTTCCCATTGCGGCATCGTTCACGGCCCCGGCGGGAGCATTGCCGGTCGACGACGTCACGTTCTCCGAGGGCCACATTGATGTCGGTAGCTACAACATGCACGACAACCCGACCGCGTACTGGCTGCAAGACACCGACAATTTCGGGCCTGCGGGGACCCATGTCATCAACAGCGTGACCCTCCAGACCCAAACCGCCGACGTCACTCCCGCCTATTTGTCGACCGTCGACGTCTTCTTTGACGGGTGGGTCTGGAACGGCACGTGGGACGAAGCCGAGCTCGATGCGCTCGTAGATTGGGTCGACGCCGGCGGTGTCCTCATCGCCAACGAAGACCATGTCGACGCCGACGATCTGGGTGCGCGGTTCGGTCTGGAGACCACCGGCAGCGGCGCGAGCACTGGTGTGGCCATCACCCCAGTTGCCACGAGCCACCCCATGGTCGATGGGCCCTTTGGGGCCTGGGCCAGCCTGGCGTCAGCCGGCACGACTGGCTGGTTCGATCCAGTCCCGCCGGAGTGGACCGTGATTGCCGAGGGCGACTTCAATCGTGCCGTGCTCCTGACCCGGACGTGGGGTTCCGGTCACGTCATCTTGAGCGCCGATGAGGCGATCTTTCGTGCTGCCGTTGCCGGTCACGAGGTCTCGACAGGAAACATCTTGGCCCACGCCATCTCGCTCGTGGACGACGGAACATTGCCCCTCGTGGCAACTGACCCGGGCGACCAGCTCACCAACCTCGGCGATGCTGTGGCGCTGCAGATCGTGGTGACAGAAGGCAACGGGCCTGACATCAGCTACGCCGTCGACCAGCTGCCATCCGGATTGTCGATCGACGCGGACACGGGCCTGATCACCGGGACCGCCAATGCCGCTGCTGTCACACCGGTCGAGGTCACGGTGACGCCGCTGAGTGGCCCGGTGGCTTCGGTCACCTTCGACTGGACCGTCATAACCGATGTCCCGCCCGTCCCCGAAGATGACGTCGTTGTCGGCAAGGTGGGGGAGTCCCTCAGCCTGGACATCTGTGCGAATGACGACGACGGCAACGGGCCAGCGACAACAGCGCTGGTGGACCCATTGCCTGACGGGCTATTGGTCAGCGGTTGCAACCTGAGTGGTGTACCGACCGCAGCGGGCCAGAGTGCCATTGGCTACGAACTCACCGACGCCGACGGCGACACTGGTTCGGCGACGGTCCACGTCTCAGTCGACCCAGTCGATGCCCCCGTGCAGGTTGGAACATGTCAGCCAGGAGCAGCACTGTCGTTCGCCAGCAGTGTGCCCGGGTCGGTCGATCCGGGCGACGCGTTCGGCGAAGTGTCCGCAACTGGTGACTTCGACGGTGACGGCAAACTCGATCTTGCGGTTGGCTCTCCCGGCGACAACGACGGAGCTGGTGCTGTCACTATTTTCTCGGCGCCGTGCGCTGATGGTGCGGGCTTCCGTATCACCCAGGCCGGCGCAGTTCCCGGCATGAACGAAGCCGGAGATGGGGTCGACGATCTTGTGATCGGTGCGGACGACCCAAGCCATGTTGGTCGGGTCCTGGTCTACGCGGGCGTCGCCGGAGCAAAGCTCGGGCTCATGGATGTCATTGACCAGAGTGACGGCAATGCCTCGTCTGCTGCACCCGGTAACCGGTTCGGGGCAGGTCTCGAGATCGTTGACTTCGACGTCTCCGGAACGACGATTCGGCTGATCGATCAGCGCTATCGCACGAAGTCAGATGCGGACACGGCTGGCAGCCTGGATGCGGGGGCAAATTTCGGCGCCAATCTCGTCGGCGGGGATGGCGTTCTCTTCGCAGGAGCGCCCGGTGACACAGCCGGCGCAACGGTCGGAGCAGGTTCGGTGACTGCCTTGGTGGCCCGCAACGAGACGACGACGTACCTGGCTCCCAATTGCCTGAGTTCGTGCACCGAGCATGAGTATCCGGTGGGAGTCGCTCTTCAGCCGGGGACGTACCGCACGTCGTTGACTGCGGGTTCTTGCCTGGTAGCCACCGAAACCGGCGGCGGTGCACAGGTCGCGTTGACCAATGCCGGTGACGGGACTGGGATCTTGCAGGTCACTCCCGATCACGCACTCGTGCTGGTCGGGACCGACTGCGGCGGACCCTGGTTCTTCACGTCGATCTAAGCCAGCCTCGCTACGACGGCTCGGCGCGGTACACGCCGCGCTCGTCGACCTGGGCGAACAAAGACCGGAAGCGCCACTCGCCCTCGTAGCGGGTATACCGGTCGGTGTATCGACCAATGATGCGAGTGAAGGCCCCGTCGGTCCCGGTGTAGAGCATCACGAACTTCCAGTGCCCGGCCGCTTCGTCACCGTCGATGTCGATGACCGGGTTGGTGACCATGTGCGACGACCGCACCATGAACTGCCGGTCTCGGATCCCAAACATCTGGGCCGCAATCTCGTCGTGACCTTCGTGGGGCCTGTCGCCGCTTCGCTGCCAGACCCCGTCAGGGATGAATAGTTGGGCCACGGCATCGCCGTTGTGGTCGTCGTCGCAGGCCTCGCAGTAAGCGGCCTTGAGCTGGCGAATCTGTTCGATGTCTTCCAAGGCGCTGATGCGCGCCTCCATGTTGGTCATGGTTGTACCCCCCGGTTGCCCCACGTTAGGTGGGCCCGGCGACTCACCGGTGTTGTGTATGGCCGCTTTTGTGCCGATAGGTGGTGATGTCGACGAGTCGCCCGGGACATTGGTTCCCCTTCGTGTTGGTGCTGGTTGCCCTGCTGTCGGCGAGCTTTGTGGTGGTTTCGCCTGCCGTTGGTGCCCAGACGACGTGTTTTGGGCAGGCGCCGACGTTGTTTGCCGTGCCGGGTCAGACGACCACCGGAACGTCGGGTGCCGACGTGATAGTGGGCACGAATGGGCCTGATGTCATCCGTGGCTTGGGTGGCAACGACCGGATCTGCTCGAAGGGCGGTGCAGACGAGGTAGACGGTGGTGGGGGCAACGACCGGATCTCGCTTGGCAGCGGGGCAGACGTTGCGCGAGGCGGCTCCGGCGACGACATCGTGCATGGCAAGAGTGGCGCTGATCGACTGTTTGGCAACGAAGGTGCCGACAAGCTGATTGGCGGGAACGGGCGCGACCATCTTTCGGGCGGTCGGGGCCACGACGTCGTCGAGGGCAACAGGAAAGCGGACACCCTGGTTGGCGGTAAGGGCAGAGACACCCTCAACGGCGGCAAGGGCAAGGACATGCTCCGCGGCAACGGCGGGAGTGACACCTGTACGGGTGGCACGGGCTTGGACACGATCTCGGGCTGTGAGTCTCAGGCCCCGGCCCCAGCGCCGATACCTGCGCCTACCGCTTTGCCGACAGCAGGCCCGGCTGCAACCCCGACGCCGACAGCGACACCCGTCCCGAGCGTGACGCCGATCCCGACGCCAACGGCCACGGCGAGCCCAACCGCGACACCAACACCGGGCACTCCAACACCTGTGGACCAGCTCGGAACCTACATCGACACGACCATCGTCGGGACCTACGGCGGCGCCTATCCTTGGATCTCGCAGGCATGGAGCTTCGTGCAGGCTCAAGGGACAGTGATCGTGGCCGACATCGGGCCGCCACTGGCAGGCCAAGTCGGGGTGACCTGTGGCGCCAATTCGGTGAGCCTCGGCTCGTGTTATGGCCCGGCCATGACGATCGACGACGGGGTGATCGATGAAACCAACACGATCATCCATGAACTCGCACACGTCTATGAGTTGTCGACCGGTGTCGTCGCAGATCCTGGTCCGCTTGGTATGGCGCAGTTGTACTTCATGACCGAGTGGGAGCACCTCTGTAACCCCTCGGAGATCTTTGCTGACACATTGCTGCACGTGACCAAGTCTGATGCGTCGTTGTCGTATTACCTGTTCGCATGCCCCAGCCTCGCTGCAGTCACGACAACGCCAACAGCCGAGGCCGAGGCTGTGGTTACGTCGATGCTGGCCGGCACTGACCCAGCTTGGTTCGCTGCTACCTATGCAAACGGGGCCGAAGCTTGGGCTGATGTCATGACGCTCGGCTTTACCGACAAGGTTCGTGTGGTGACCAACCTGGCCAACGAGTTTGGCGGCTACTGCTCGGCGGCCGAGGCCATGCAGGCGGCTTTCTTCAGCAGCGGCGACCCAAACCCATGGGCCGATGGCGGCTGTCCATAGGGCATCTCGGTGTCGCACGGGCTTCGCTGGACTCATGGCGGCATTTCGTCGCGTTTTTCGAGATTGTGCGGCCTGCACTTGGCCCGGCCATTGCTGAGCGAAGTGTGGCCGCCTCGGCTCCAAGGGATGTAGTGATCGGCTTCGAGCCAGGCAAACGGAGCGTCGCATCCGATGACGTCGCAGCGGCCGCGGGCCGCAGCGAGGAGGGCGTCCTTGAGATACCGAGGGAAGTTCCGAACGGATCGGCCGAGGTCGGCGATTTCGGATTCGGCCGTCAGGACCAGCCGACGCAAGGTGGACTTTGCCACAGCAGCAAGCGCGAGTGCCGGGTGAATC
>Ga0302127_10001108_pt1 | contig 15716 bp, 15 predicted proteins | sample CB4_SCM_MG_FD_204452 | JGI IMG/M metagenome (GOLD analysis project Ga0302127, IMG submission 204452) | Marine microbial communities from Western Arctic Ocean, Canada - CB4_SCM | ecosystem: Environmental > Aquatic > Marine > Oceanic | place: Canada: Western Arctic Ocean | collected 2017-09-24
GCTGAAAATTTATATCTGTTCTTGAAAACTGAGGAGTAATGTAATGGACATAGTCATGCATACGATTAAGTATCATTCCAGTTGCATCCTCAGCTGTATAACCTCGAACGTCCTTGTCTCGATGAATTTTTTGCATCCACTCAAGGTTAATTATTGGTACTACACCGATCAATAAATCAACATGTTGCGCAAGATTAATGTCTCCTGTAATAAGACCGCCATGTAGTCCCTCGTAAAATAGTAAATCGGTATTTTCTGGTATTGGCTCCCAGGCAGTGAGTGAGCCAGGTGGAGAACCGTGTTGCTCGCCATCCAGTTCATTGTGAATATAATGGCGATGTTTCCCTGTTCCGTTTGCCGAATACTCACTGAATAGCTGTTGCAGATCTTCAAATAAGTTTCCATCAGGACCAAAATGGGTAATTTGTTGACCTTGTTGTAGCGCTTTTTCAATCTGGATATCCATCTGTTTTCGATCAAAGCGATGAAAACTGTCGCCTTCGATGAATGCGGCATTAATATCAAGACGACGAAAAATTTGTTCAAATGCTATTTTAACATTGGATGTGCCGGAACCGGAAGATCCAGTTACAGCTATAATGGGATGTGATTTTGACATATTTTTTGAATACTCATTTTGATTCAGCAACAATCAACAATACAATAGCACAGTACTGTTAAAAATGACTATGAGCTAGACTATGGAACGGGTATGGACTTAGAACTACTTAAAATTTATAGAGTTACAATCATTGATCAGATGCAATTATCGGAATATTAGATGATGAATTTGTTTCTGGCATCACCAAAAGACATTCAGCTATACCGAAGATTGTTAGGGTATATTTACCCTTACCGAATGCTTTTTGTACTTTCCTTAAGCGCAATGTTGATCCTGGCATTATCTGACGCTGCTAAAGCGGCAATTCTCAAGCCATTGCTCGATGGTGCTTTTATAAATAATGACCCAGACTTGATGATAAGTATTCCACTTTACCTTGTATTATTATTTATAATTAGTGGATTTGCGATTTTTGTATCCGGTTCTTCGCTTCACTATCTTGCAAATAGAATTGTCATGGACATGAAAGAACAAATGTTTGATCGATTGCTAAAGTTGCCTAGTAGTTATTACGATGAATACAGTACTGGCAGTATTGTCTCAAAGTTTACATATGATGTAGAACAGATTAAAGACGCAACCACTACCGCTATAAGTGTATTGGTAAAAGATTCACTAGTAATAAGTGGCCTGTTAATTTGGATGTTCTATCTTGATGTGACAATGACTGTAATTACTTTGCTAAGCGGTCCATTTATTTTAATGATTGCCTTTTTTATTCGAAAAAGACTTCGCATTATGAGCAGCAAGGTTCAGGAAACGATGGCGGATATAAACCGCACAGTGAATGAGGCAATTAGTGCACACAAAATTATTAAATTATTTAGTGGGCAACAATATGAAAAGGAAAAATTTCACAAGGTTATTAATTTAAACCGAAGGTTTACCATGAAATTTGTAAATGCCTCTGTTGCAAGCGGTCCAGCCGTGCAATTAATAGCCTCTATTGCCCTTGCAGTAATAATCTACTATGCAACGGGACAAGCATTGCTTGGCACCTTGAGCGTTGGCACATTCGTTTCTTTTTTTGCCGCGTTAGTAATGATGCTTGATGCGTTAAAACGGCTTGTTAAGGTGAATGAATATATCCAGAAAGGGCTGGCAGCAAGCGAGAGTGTATTTGGACTTCTGGATGAACCTGTGGAACAAGATTTTGGAAATAATTCAGCTTTAAATTTTAGAGGAGAAATCACGATTCAAAATCTTGAATTCTCGTACAATAAAGACTCTAACGTTCTGAATGATATTTCATTATCAATAAAACCTGGCGAAACCATTGCCCTGGTTGGTTCTTCAGGCAGTGGAAAAACCACATTGTCAAACCTGATTCCACGCTTTTATCAGTATAGCGAAGGAATTATTAAGATTGATGGTATCGAAGTAAACGCAATGCCATTGTCATCTTTACGTGATGCAATCGGTATGGTGACACAAGATATTATTTTGTTTAACGATACAATAAGAAATAATATAGCTTATGGACAGTTAAGAGACTTTACGGACAAGGAAGTTAAAGATGCGGCAATAGCAGCCCATGCAGTGGAGTTTATAAATAAATTATCACTGGGTATGGATACCTTGATAGGGGAAAATGGCCTTCGATTGTCGGGAGGGCAGCGGCAGCGTATTGCATTAGCAAGATCATTATTGAAGAAAGCCCCGATACTAATACTGGATGAAGCTACCTCAGCGCTGGATTCAGAATCAGAAAGACATATTCAGCTAGCTCTAGATGAGTTACGAAATAACCACACTTGTATAATTATTGCCCATAGATTGACTACAATTGAATCTGCAGACCGTATAGTGGTGCTTGACCATGGCAGAATCGTAGAAATAGGAAAGCATGCTGAAATGATTGACAAGAAAGGGCCTTACTCAAAATTGTACGCGAGCAGTCTGACTAGTCTAAATTAAAACAGATCAACAATTTGTTTTATTAATATCAGTTGATTTTTATTTAAGCTATAAATTTTCTGTGAATCAAGTTATCCAGAGAAACGGTACCAGCTCCATGTTTTACCAGATAAAGCAGTAAGCCTGCCCAGAGGATATGTACACTCCAGGATTCTGGATAAACAAAGAATTGAATTACCAGGGTCATTATAAGGAGCCCTACTGCACTAAGTCGTGTTAAAAATCCAGCAATGATAGCCAGTGATAAAAAGAATTCACCAAAGGTGGCAGAATAAGCAGCAAATTTTACTGGCAGGAAAGACAAGGAATATTCATGTTGAAATAAAAATATTGTACTATCTGTTATATTCCAAAATTTCCAATTTTGACCAAACATGGACCAACCATCTATTTTAGTTTGTACTGATCGCCAAAAAACTGAAGCGATGGCAAATCGTATAACTAATGCAACAATTGACTCCGGTACTATAGAAACTCAGGCGTTTAATTTGTTGATTACTAAGCTGACATTTTTTTTCATAGTGTTTCCTTGTTAATATTCTGGAATATGCCATCTGTTAAGCATCTTGCCAGGCATATATCCATTTCAAAATTCGGATTTTCTTCAGAAGCTAGTAACATTACCTGTGCAAGTGTATGTCCGTTTTGTAACTGCTGAAGGAATGTAAACGACGCTGTATCAAGTTGCCTTACCATAACATCATTTTCTGGTCGGAAGCAGCATAATGATTCACCACCGGATTCGAGATCAATTTTATCCTCAGTTTCCTGTTCGGTGTGATTTACATCCCAAATTTTAAATATGGGAAACGGTGATTGAATTAATTTGACTGATGGGTGCATTAACAGCTTTGTATGTGCCAGTTTGTTAGCCGGAATCATAGCAAGTTGATCAGGTATTAATGGAGCAGCGTCAGCTGCATGATAGGACTGGTGCCACGCCAAATCTACACGGGCGATATCTGAAAGCCAGGGATGCTCCTTTGTATATTCAAAATTTAAAAGAAAATCTGGAAAATTTTCTGCAAAATAAACCATCGCCGCGCTTCTTGGTGGATGCTCAATCATAACAGGTAAAAATTTGTAAAATATTTACATTAAGGGTTTTGTGGTGTACTTAGAAACTTCGATGGGTCAGCAGGTAATTCTTGTGTCAAGCATACTGCTTTCTGCAGAGTGTGTGATTAGGTTCCAATTGCAAAAGAAAGATTGCTGATCATGTGAGTTTCCGTAAATCCCGTATAAAATATAAAAATTATTTTACTCCATTTTGTATAAATCAAACAGAGGAATTAGTTTCCGGCAATGGTCATGTTTTCGATTAAAACAGATCCGGTCTGGATATTTCCTCGCGTATCTACATCATTACCGATTTTCACTATGTGTTTGTACATATCAGCAAGATTTCCAGCTACAGTTATTTCGTCTACAGGATATTGGATCTCTCCGTTCTCAACCCAGAAACCAGATGCACCACGTGAATAATCTCCTGTTACCTGGTTTACGCCAAAACCGATTAATTCAGTAATAAGTAATCCTGTGCCCATATCATACATTAATGAATTCAGATCTTGTTTACTCGTATCAACTATGAGGTTATGAACCCCGCCTGCATTACCTGTTGGTGACATTCCTAACTTGCGTGCAGAATATGCGCTTAGTATATATCCCTGTAATATGCCATTATCTATTAGCGTCCTGTCCTGGGTTGCCATCCCGTCATTATCAAAAGGTGTGCTACCTATCGCTTTCTTTAAGTGTGGCTTTTCGCGAATATTTATATATTCGGGAAAGACAGAATCTCCTATTTTATTCAATAGAAAAGAAGATTTTCTGTATTGCGAGCTACCTGAAATTGCATTTATAAAAGAGGAAAACAATCCGCTGGCAACTGGTGCTTCATATATAACAGGTACAGATTTAGTAGTAATCTTGCGTGAATTTAGATGCAATAGTGTACGCTTGGCGGCTTTTTCAGCAATGTTTTCAATAGTCTCAAGTTCTGCATGATCTCTGCATCGAGCGTACCACCCATTTCTTTGCATCTTTCCGTCTTCTTCTGCAATGACACTGCAATCAATAGAGTGTGTGGACCAATCCCATCCATCGACAAATCCATGGCTATTTCCATAGATGTGGGATCCCTGATAAGTATGAACTGTTGCGCCCTCTGAATTTGATATCCGGGCGTCGTAATTACGAGCGAGGTTTTCACAGTTAATAGCAATTTTTTGTGCACTTTCCGTTGTTATCTCCCACGGGTGGCAAAGTGCCAGGTCAGGTACCTGCTTGGCAATAAACTCCGGGTTAATTAGTCCTGCAAATTCATCCTCACTTGAGTATCTTGCGATGTTACAGGCGGCTACAACTGTATCCTTAATTGCCTGGCTGCTAAAGTCACTGGTGCTGGCGCTACCTTTTTTGGTATTTATATATACCGTAATATTTAGTCCCTTATCGTTTTGATGTTCCACCGTTTCTACATCACCTAATCGTGCAGTGACTGAAAAGCCCATTCCTGTACCTATGTTTGCTTCAGCCGTGGTAGCACCTGATAGTTGAGCATGTTCCAGGGTCTGATTGATGATTCTTTCTAAATTCGAATTATTCACTACAACTATTCCTTAACATATTAAAAAGATTACTATTCTAGCATTGATATGGACGTTAAAATGTATCCATGGACGTATCGAGTGTTTTAGAGAGTTTAAATGAGGTGCAGCGAGAGGCTGTTGCAGCCCCCACGGGTAATTTACTCGTTTTGGCGGGGGCTGGTAGTGGTAAGACGCGTGTTTTAGTCCATAGGATTGCCTGGTATATCCAAACGGGACAAACAAATCCTTATGGTATTTTGGCGGTAACATTCACAAACAAAGCGGCAGCTGAAATGCGAAGCAGAATTGAGGTGCTGCTGCAGAAACCAGCGGGTGGGATGTGGGTAGGTACTTTTCATGGTTTAGCCCATCGATTACTACGGGCACATTGGCAAGAAGCAGGTTTGCCAGAAAATTTTCAGATTCTTGATAGTGATGATCAATCACGAATTATAAAACGGGTAATTCGTTCTATGAGTCTGGATGAATCCCAGTATTCACCGCGTGAGATACAGTGGTTTATTAACTCACAAAAAGACGAAGGTCTACGACCTCAGAATATTGAAACCCACGGCGATCCAGAGAAGCAATTGCTTGTAAAAATTTATCAAGCCTATCAGTCACTCTGCGATAGATCTGGATTAGTAGATTTTACTGAACTTTTACTACGTGCACACGAATTATTCCGCGATCAGGAACAAGTGCTTGAGATTTATCAGCAACGTTTCAGGCATTTGCTAGTCGATGAATTTCAAGATACAAATGCATTGCAATATGCCTGGCTCAGAATATTGGCCGGTCAGAACGGTTCATTATTTGCGGTCGGGGATGATGACCAATCAATATACAGTTGGCGGGGAGCGCTAGTGGAGAACATGCAACGCTTTCAGCGGGATTTTGACGGATGTACATTATTGCGGTTGGAGCAAAATTATCGTTCCTCAGCAAATATTCTCAAAGCAGCAAATACACTTATTGCAAATAATTCTAGCCGATTAGGTAAGGAATTGTGGACAGATGATGAGGAAGGCGAAAAGATAGATCTGTATCTTGCCTATAATGAACATGATGAGGCAAGATTTGTTGTAGATCGTGTCGCGACAGCGAAGATCAATGGAAATTATTATTGTGACCATGCCATTCTTTACCGGGTTGGTGCCCAGTCACGTGTTTTGGAAGAGCAGATTATGCAGGCCGGTATTCCTTATAGAGTATTTGGTGGAATGCGGTTTTATGAACGTGCTGAAATTAAGGATGCCCTGGCCTATTTACGATTATCAGTTTTTATAGATGATGATGCATCATTTGAGAGAATAGTAAACACACCTACCAGGGGAATTGGCCAGCGGACTTTGGAAGAACTTCGTAACAGGGCAAGGCAGGATAATATATCCTTATGGCAATCTGCGGTTCAGACGATACAAGATAAAACAGTACCAGAAAGAGCGCTTAATGCTTTAGAGCGTTTTCTTAAACTGATAGCGGAATTAAGACCAGATCTAAAAGATATTGAGTTAGGTGAGGTAATGGATGTAGTAATAAAAAATAGTGGATTGATTGATCATTTTCGTAAAGAAAAAGGAGAAAAAGGTCTGGCCAGGATCGAGAATTTAGATGAATTAGTCGTTGCCGCTTCGGAATTTGATGCTGATAAAGAGGAGTATGGTGACATGGATCCACTTAGTGCATTTTTATCACACGCCGCATTAGAATCCGGCGATACACAGGCAGATAGTTACACAGATTATGTTAGTCTAATGACACTGCATTCGGCAAAAGGTCTTGAGTTTGAAAATGTTTTCATAGTTGGTCTTGAAGAGGGATTATTTCCCCATCAGCGTAGCAGTGGTGATTTATTACAATTGGAAGAAGAACGTAGGCTTTGTTATGTTGGTATTACGAGAGCAAAGGTTAAATTATCTTTAACATATACTCAGCACAGACGTTTACATGGTGCTGAATATTATCCACAGCCATCGCGCTTTATTGGAGAGCTGCCGGTTGAGGTTTTGTCTGAGGTGAGGTTGGGAAGCAGTTCAGGCTTGTCCATGTTTACTAGTAATGAAAATACAAGTAAAAGCGATACAGGCCTAAACCTTGGCCAAAGGGTGAATCACCTGAAATTTGGAGAAGGTATTGTATTAAACCTTGAGGGCAAGGGTAGCAATGCAAGGGTCCAGATAAATTTTAAAGAAACCGGTAGTAAATGGTTGGTGCTTGCTTATGCGAATCTACAAACAGAGTTTTGACATGAGATAAATTACAATCTGTTTACATTATATCTAATAGGGGAGTAAACCTGAGCATGAAAATATTTCGTTGGTTATTCGTATCGATTACATTCTTGTTATTGATAGCCTGTAGTGATAGTGATTCTAATATAGATAGCGCTGTTGATAATCCAGTAGAACAAAAGAGTTTCAATTGGAAAATGGTTACTACTTGGCCGGCAAATTTTCCTGTGTTCCAGGAAGGAGCAGAACGATTTGCAGATCAGGTTGGGTTAATGAGTGATGGCCGGTTGAATGTACAGGTGTTTGCTGGCGGTGAACTGGTTCCCGCATTGCAAAGTTTTGATGCAGTGTCTCTAGGAACAATAGAAATGGGACATGGTGCTTCATATTATTGGGCTGGCAAGGTGCCAGCCGCACAATTTTTCTCAGCAGTTCCGTTCGGCATGACCGCAAAGGGAGTTGAAACGTGGATTTATTCAGGAGGTGGGCTGGAAATCTGGCGAGAATTATATAAACCCTTCAATGTACTCCCAATTCCCATGGGTAATACCGGTGTTCAGGCAGGGGGATGGTTTAAAAAAAGGATTGATACGGTTGATGACCTGAAAGGTTTAAGAATGCGTATTCCCGGTTTAGGAGGAAATGTATTGAAAGGAGCTGGAGGTAATCCTGTATTAATGTCTGGTAGTGAGATTTATACCGCGTTAGAGAGAGGAATACTTGATGCGACTGAGTGGGTAGGTCCATACCATGATCAGCGACTAGGCCTGAATCGTGCCGCTAGTTACTATTACTATCCTGGTTGGCATGAGCCTGGAACAGAACTAGAATTATTGGTAAATATTGATGCATGGGAGCAATTACCCAACGATCTAAAATCAATAGTTGAAAACGCCGCTCAAGCAACAAGTTTGTGGATGTTTACAACCATGGAATATCAAAATACTAAAGCCTTGGAGGAATTAAGGACGAAGCAAAATATTGAGATTCTGGAATTTCCTGCTGAAGTGTTAGCCGAGCTTAGGCGAGTTGCCTCAAATGTGCTTGAACAGGAAGCATCAGAGAGCCCGGAATTTAAACGGGTTTATGAAAATTATCTGCAATTTCGAGAGGAATATGCAAAGTGGACCGAGATATCTGATGATTCCTATGAAAAGAGTCTGCGTGATTAACGATCCTGACTAACAATATCTATTTGCTATTTTCAATCATATAGTCAACAGCAGCCCTGATATCATCGTCACTTAAAGACGTGTTGCCACCTTTGGCTGGCATGGTCATGCCAGAGTCACCTATAAATCCGTTTATTGCCCGCTCGTATAGCAGCAGTTCTCCTTGAGCAATCCTGTCAGTCCAGTCCTCTGGGGAGCCAAGCTGAGGTACGTTAGGTAAACCGGTACTGTGACAAAAGGTGCAAAGACATTCATAAATATTCTTACCTCCGAATGCGGACATTCTAATCTGGATAGGGACATGATTTTTAGGCAGTTAGTATTAGGTGTTAAATCCAGCGCTCACTTTCGTGATTCTGTACTTTACCGTTCTTTTTCAATCAGCTGATCAATTATATTTAGCATACTGTCAAACGTTCCGGATATAGTTCCAGAGGTTAAGTATTTGCCATTAACTACTACAGAAGGAACACCGGTAATTTTATAATCTCTCGCAGCAAAATATGCCTGCCTGATTTTTGTATCAATCTCCTTGGAGTTATAAACCCGGTTAAAATCTTCAGCCGTTACGCCATGACCAACGAAAAAGGCCATTATTTGCTGTTCAGTATTTAACGGTTGTTTTTGTTTATGAATTGCATCAAAAAATGGTCTGTGAATTTTTTCAACGATGTCTAGTTTTTCGGCTGTATAATATGCCTTTGCATGGGGTATCCATGCTTGGTTTAGTACTCCAGGGAGGCGAATAAATTCGACGTCATCAGGTAGTGTTTTCAGCCATGCCTCAAGAAATGGTTCAAAACTGTAACAATGGGGACAGCCATACCAGAAGATCTCAATTACCTCTATCTTGTCCCCGGTTTGGGTAGGAAGGGCAGGTTTAATTTCTGAATATTTATCCTCAATCGATTCTTGCGAAGAAAGCGGAAATGCCAACAGAAAACTGACCAGGATGGTTATTGAAATAACAGCCTTTTTAAACATTATAGACACTCCAAATTAGTTGTTCGGTAAAATCAGGGGATCCGCTTTATATTTACTGCGCATTCATCCTATAATTTAATTTGATACGATGTGTTCCGAAGCGTTCCCTTCAAATATGAGAAACAGTTCAATAATATTGAGGTTTTAAATAAAATTTAATATAAACCCTGAATATATTGTGAAACAGCTTCAATTTCCTCATTAGTTAATTTTATTGAAACTTCACGCATTACACTGTTCGTGTCATTATTTCTGGATTCGGTCTTAAATGCCTGTAACTGCGCTGCAGTATAGCCAGCATGTTGTCCTCCCAGGCTCGGATAATTTGCTGCAGGGTTGCCTTTGGCACTAGGACCATGGCAGGCCATACAGGCAGAAAGATTTTTACTTATATCTCCAGCTCGATAAATTCTTTCACCCAGTTCCACATCCCTGGATTCCATTGATGAGGAAATCTGAGACTCTGAGATGGTTTGTTCTGCGTAATGAGCTGCTATATCTTCTCTGTCCTGATCGGTTAATGCCGCTCCCATGGGGGTCATCTGAGGATTAGCGCGTTCGCCGGATTTGAAGTCCTCTAGTTGTTTTATGGTGTAGCTGGAATGCTGTCCTGCAAGCTTAGGCCAGACAGCGTTAATACTGTTCCCATTCGGCCCATGACAGACAGAGCATGTTTGAGTCTTCTGCTCGCCCGCTACGGGATCACCGGCTGCTATTACCTGTTGCGTGAGGAATACAGAAAAAATACAACTAATTAATACGATCTTGTTTACCATGCAGGGTTTATCCTTGTAGATTTAGTTTATATCTGACATTTGTTATCTTATACAGGAACGTGCATCTTACCTAAAAATACAGATAATTTGGATGCTTAGTTTGGGTTATTTTATCAATTAATTTCGCGGCAGGCTTAAATGAACGTAGACAATAATCCCTATCGACAATGCAATTATCTTCTCAGCGCACATACTTTACAGCAATTTGCAGAGGATAATGGGCGAGAAGTCGCATTTGTTGGCAGATCAAATGTTGGCAAATCTAGTGTTATAAATTCGATTACAGACCAAAAACGGCTCGCAAAAACGAGCAAGTTACCAGGTCGAACCAGGCAAATTAATTTTTTTACTGTCACTTCAGATGTCCGTTTGGTTGATCTCCCTGGCTATGGTTTTGCCAGGGTTGACCAATCATTAAAAAAACAGTGGGAACGAGTGATAGATGGATATTTTACCAATCGTCATTCATTGGCTGGTTTAATGCTTATAGTCGATATCAGGAGAAAGGTAACTCTCGAGGATGAAAACATGCTGCAATGGTGTGATACAGCGAATGTCCCTGTACATTTAATTATAAATAAGGCGGACAAGTTACCTTTTCAGAAAAAACAAAAGGCATATAACGAATTTCATCAGTACTTTAAGGGAAGACAGGTATCCATGCAGTTATTTTCAGCACAAGATAAGACAGGTATAGGTGAAGCTGTTGATATCCTCAACGGTTGGTTGGATCTATAAAAAAACAAGGCCCCGGCAGTCTATAGGGGAAGAATGCTAAGCCGGGGCCAAAGTACCCGGACGGGGGAGTCCGGGTTGTCCTGTTCAATGGCTCAGAAGAGGATATATTGGGGGTGTAGAATATGACTGACATACCCTCAAAAGGTTCCCTGGCAAGGGGATTCGGTATGTGCTGTTATGCACAGATATTTCAATTAGGTAAATTATTACTCAACTTATGTTTTGAAAACACCTCTGAAACACAACAAAGTACATGTAACCTATTGTATTAATAGTAATATTTATATTTTGTACAAAAATTAACATATTTGTAATAAAGCTAATAACCAAGCCAATTACAGGCCGGTATGCTCATTTAATCCACAAAGTTATCCACAGAAAATGTGGATAACAAATGAATTCTATTCCACGCAAGTAGTTAAGATTTTATGATTACAAATTGCATTAAAGAGGCGCGCTAACTTAAGCTTTTGAGAACCGACTTTTCAATGATCAATTTATTACATATCTGGGCAGGCAAGTATTTACATGCATACAAAATCTGGAATCAGTGATGCGTGGCGTTAGCGTCAGCGACTGTTAAATACAGGCTTTGTTAATTCGCCTGAATAACCTTCATTAACTGGCCACCTTCAACTTCTCCCTGGGGATATTCCGCATTAATAAGACGAAGCTGCTCTTCGGGAAACTTTTCAAGCGGTGAGGATTTTGCAAGATCATCAAAATCAGTTCCGTTTTGGGCACGAATAAGTTTTATCCGTTTGGTCTTATTAGCTGCTGTCCTCTCCGGATTTGTGAGATGTCTGAATGTTTTGGTTGTATTAATAAAGTCGTTATCATAACGGTTTAATCCATTTGCATTCCTGGTATGCCCGGTGATGATAAACGCCATGTTCTGCAGATATATGACGGATACTCTGGAAAGCCGTTTACCAACATTGGTATTAAGCACTGCGGTAGTAGAATATGCTGGCAAACCGTTGATAGTGAGGGATTGCCCGTTACGATTGGTGTCGATTCCCATACGTTGTGCCATATAGTCTTTGGGAGTCAGGCGTGGATCAGCAGGTTGCATCATCACCTGGACTAATGCGAGTTCTGCATTGGCCGAAGCAACCAGTCTGTCAGGTAAGTTTTGTATGCCCCAGCGTTCCGGGAAACGCATCGCAAAGCCCATGTTGCCATGGTAGAAGTCCCTGCCCCGTATGATGCCATTATCCGCGCTTTCGCCATATACCATACCATCCACCCTCTGCAGGTACTCAGTACGACCAATAAATGTTGAATCACTTGATGCTTCCTTTATCGCATAAGCATATCCAACCACTTCCTGTAAACGTGTATCGCTGGATGGATGGGTTGAAAATACCCCGTGGTAAATGCGAGGTTTTCTACCTTCCTCTCTGGCTAATTTAAATTCAAAAGTCTCTTGATTCTTGAGGAGACTGATAACCTCGAGCATAGCACCCGGGTCATAACCGCTAAGGGCAAGGTATTCAGCCCCAAGTCGATCAGCTTCGAGTTCATGATCTCTACCATAACCACTTAACATTGCTGTGCCAGCAATGCCCACTAGTTCTTGTCCTCCAACAGAACTGATACCAGGGATAAATGATTCACCAATAATTGCGCCAATTGTGCTACCAATTCCGGTTAATTGTGTGGCTGAGTGTTGACGAACCGCATGACGAGCGGTGACATGACCAACTTCATGGCCAAGAACCGCGGCTAATTCTCCCTCAGTATTCAGATAGGCCATCAGCCCTCGGGTAATATAGATATATCCACCAGGTAAGGCGAAGGCATTTACCTCGGGACTATCGAGAACTGTAAAGCGATATTTCAGGTCTGGACGATGGCTTTTTTTAGCAACCTTATCACCAACATATTGGACGTAGTTTTGTAATTCTAGGTTGTTGAATGCGGTATATTCACGCATGATTTGATGGTGTGACTGTTCTCCGATAACTAGCTCATCTTTTTCTGACATGAATACCAGGTCTTGACCCCCGGTTGCTGGATTTGTCGCGCAGCCGTATATAACAGATAGCAGGAGAATTAGAATTAATGTTTGAATGTTCATAACTATGTTCCTGCTTATTAACGGTTTTGATTAGAAGAATTGTACACTGATGATAAAATCTTTAAATCCAGAGGATATCTTAATAGTATCCAAAATTTCCCATCTTGTTGATAAAGTTCTCCTTGTACCTGTATTTGATTACCAAATAGGGCATTTATATCCATAGATTTAAAATATTTTATTCTTGATTTATCAATAATCGCAGAAAAATACTGGTTAAAATGTAATATATGTGAATGCTTACTATCAGTTATCCTTAGTATTTTTCCATAAATAATCTTATATCCAAGATTAACTTCGGAGAGATTCTCACTATCAATTGGTTGATAATTAGCCAGCGCCCATAATCCGAGTTTATCTTTATTCGCAGACTCAGCGGCCTGGTAGTAACAACTGGTATATTTCAGGTTTGGTGGATAAGTAAAAGGAATAGCCATTCCACGCGATAACATGATTGATTGTATATTTGTGCCATCAGCCAGGAAGAGATGTGCCAGCGTTCGCCCATATTGATCTTGCTTCGCATCATCAAATATCATTCCGATTTGCGGTACATCCTACATTAGGTCTTTTAAGTAAGTTTTTGCAGTAATTACGCCAGTTTCAGCAATACCTGTTTGGTAATTAATTTCAGGTGTGTCAATGCCTATAAGTCGTATGTGTTCATCGTTATGTGAGATAACGGTGTCACCATCAATAACATATTTTATCCGTATTACCTGATCAAACGGTTGATTAGTGCAATGGTTGACAGCATAAGCGGATTGAATAGAAAGCTGTAAAAAAAACACCAAATACAGATACAAAAAAACGCCATGGTTAGGCGTTTTTGTTTGGAAATGTTCGTGGTGAAATGAATTATGATTTCATACCGTATTTACGTCTGAATTTGTCAACACGACCAGCTGAATCAAGCATTTTCTGTTTGCCAGTATAAAATGGATGACACTCAGAGCAGACTTCAATATGCATCTTTTCCTCTTCAAATGTGGAACGTGTCTGAAAAGTATTGCCACAGCTGCACGTTACATTAATTTCTTTATAGTTTGGGTGTATATCCACTTTCATATTCTTGCTCTCTGAAGTTATACATTTTTATGTCAATTAACAGGGTCGGGAAGTGTATTGTAATCCACAGATACTTGCAATGGTTAGACCAAACCTTGGAAGATAATTCCATAAAATACTGGCTAAATATTGAATTCTGCTACAACTGGGGTGTGATCTGATGGTCTTTCAAGTTTACGAGGTGCAATATCTATATCACATTTTTGGCAATGGTCTGACAGGGACAAGCTGGCGAGTATAAGATCTATGCGAAGTCCACGGTTCCTCCGAAAACCGGCCGCTCTATAATCCCACCAGGAAAACATATTCTTTTCCTGGTTAAATATTCGGTAGCAATCTTTTAATCCCACATTAGTCAGACTGGATAAGGCCTCTCGTTCATTATCGCTGCATAGAATTTTACCTGCCCATTCTTCGGGATCATGGACATCTTCATCGGCAGGTGCAATATTAAAGTCCCCTAGCAGAATGCAATGCTTAAATATTTTTAGAATGTCATTAGTATAGTTTTGTAAATGTGATAGCCAATCAAGTTTATATTTATATTTTTCTGAATTGATTTCACTTCCATTCGGTACATACAGATTGAGCATGTAGATGTCGTTTATTAATGTTCCTAATATACGTTTTTGAGGATCAGTGTAATCAGGAAATTCAGTTGTAATAATGTCTGCGGTGGTAAGGCTAATGGTGGCAACACCATTGTAGGTTTTTTGGCCCGAATACATGGCCTGATATCCTATGTCAGTAAACTCCTCAACAGGAAATGCGTCATCGGTTACTTTGGTTTCCTGTATAGCCAGGACATCTGGCCGTTCTGATTCTAACCAATCAAGAACATGTGGATGACGAACTCGGAGAGAATTAACGTTCCAGGTGGCTATCTTGAACATAGGTTGTGTAACATCAGGGAACTATACTCTGAATCCTCCATGACGTTTTCGATTGATAAAATCCATAATATACATGCCAGTAAATATTCCTATTACTAACAAAATGAATACTGCAATAAATACATTTTTTACAGTAATCCAGTTTCTGCCTGTGTCAGCAGGGTTTGTCTTGTTTAATAAGCTGGCAGGAGATCCTTCGATAATATTCGCCAACTGTTGTTCCATCTCTCGGTTCGATGCAGAAAGTTGATCAATTTTTTCATATAACGAATCTGGATTTCCCGCTAAATCAAGTTGTTGAACCAGACCAGACATATCAGTTTCTAATGTATTTGCTCTTTGTGTTTCCTGTTGTAATTGTTGTCTTAATAAGTCAATTTCATCATTTGATATATTTATCTCCAAGCCGCCGGTATCGGCGGTCTCAGAACTTGATTGATTTATCGTCGCTTCAAGTGTTTTTATTCGTGTCTCTGCAGTACGCAATAATGCACTGGCTGACTTGGTGGGAGAAATATAGCTGCTATCTATCCAGCCACCAATTCCATCAGGTTCTCTGACAAATGAGAGTTGTTCTTCTGTCTTAATCAATTCCAGGGAAGTACCCGAGGCTACAATCTTGATAATTGGACTAT
>Ga0302127_10001109_pt1 | contig 15696 bp, 14 predicted proteins | sample CB4_SCM_MG_FD_204452 | JGI IMG/M metagenome (GOLD analysis project Ga0302127, IMG submission 204452) | Marine microbial communities from Western Arctic Ocean, Canada - CB4_SCM | ecosystem: Environmental > Aquatic > Marine > Oceanic | place: Canada: Western Arctic Ocean | collected 2017-09-24
CCGGGGTGATCTTCAAAGCGTCCGACTCACCACCTGCTTAGAGCGTCTGAGGTCTCTCGACTTCCATCTCCCTAAGGCTCGCCCGCACGTATCTATAGGGAGGGCGTCAGAGACGCCCCCTGCCCCCCACAGTGGAGTGGGTGGCAGACTCCAGATGTGAAGGACTTCGCGCCACGAGATCTTGTTGCGGGTGCTCTTCTCGTTGTGCTTGTAGTGGCGGCCACCGTGTTTGTCGATTCCGACCGAGCCGTGTTTGAGGACGAAGCGGTGGTGCTGGCTGCGATCTCTGCAGTTGCGCCCGCCGAAGAGAACTGCGACATCTCCTACGGTCTCAACAGCGACGAAATCGTGATCAATTCAGAGTTTGAGCGCCCCCCAGGAACCATCCCGGGTCTGTCCGACGAAGACGACACGATCAAGACAGTCCTCATCTACTGCTGGGTCTCAGATGATGTCCACTGGGCAACTTGGGACCAGTGGGGCGTGTGGTTCCGTTTGCGCGTTCGCTACCCGCTAAAGAGCGGCAGTCACGCCGAGGAGGTCAACGATCTCATCCGTCGTGATGTCGCAGCCATGATCTCTCAATATTTGATCAATGCTCGTGACCGACTCAATAGTGGTGGAGGCACGCTGACAGGGGTTCCAGACGACTCGAGCGCCCGCTACGGTTTTTTAGAGATCGATGGTATTGCCTCTTTAATGAACGACAGCCTCTACAGCGTTGGTCTGTATTCATCCGCTCACGACCCGGATTCGAACACCTCTGAGAACTACCTCAGAACCCTTAACTACGACCTCGTCACTGGTGAGCGGTTCCGACTAACCGATTTTCTTCACCCGTCGCGTGAAACCCTTGATGCGCTCGTGACTCTCGCCTACTTCGGCGATCCCTGGTTCGACGTGTCCTCACAGAAGTTTCGCCATGGGCAAATCGGAGAGAAACTCCGAGAGCAGGAGTTCACCCTCACAGCCGATGCCTTTGTTCTGCATTGCACATGGGATTGCAATAAAGGCATCGCTCCGGTGCAAATGATGAATGGCTGGGATCTGGAAATCCGTTACGGAGACTTCGCCGACTACCTAGACCCTGACGGCCCCTACCGGCACATCCTCAACAACTGACCCGACTCCACGTATCTACAGCCAGGGGCTTCGGTGTCGTTCCCCGCGCCTCAGAGGAGGGATGGCAGACTCCAGACGTGAAGGACTTCGCGCCACGAGATCTTGTTGCAGGTGCTCTTCTCGTTGTGCTTGTAGTGGCGGTCACCATGCTTGTCGACACCGACCGAGCCGTGTTTGAGGACGAAGCAGTTGTGCTTGCTGCAATATCTGCAGTCGCGCCCGCCGAAGAGAACTGCGACATCTCCTACGGGCTTAACAGCGACGAACTCGGTAGATACCCCCACCAAGGCCGTGCCTTTGGTGTCACGTGGGGTCTTCCCCAGGCTGACGACTCGATCAAACGTGTCGTGATCGAATGCACCGTCTGGGACGATGTTGCCGGACCGGATTGGGACCGGTCCGGCATGTGGTTTGACTTCGATCTCCGCTACCCGCTGAAGAGTGGCAAACACGCCGAGGTAATCAACGAACAGGTCCGCAATGAGGTCGCGGGCATTGTCTCTCACTACCTCGCGGACGCTCGTTCACCAAACGTCAACTATTCCGGCGAACCAAACGAATCCACGGCCCGAAAGGGCTGGCTGAGCACCTACGGCTTTGCCTCATTCATGAACGAGGGCATCTACAGCGCGCACATGCACACGTCCCCGCATCTACCGGGAGCAAACACTTCCCCGAGCTACCTGAGAGTTTGGAACTACGACCTCACCACTGGCGAACAGTTCTTCCTCCCCGACTTGCTGTATCCGGGAGAGACATCCCACAGCGCGATCCTGGACCTGATTATCGAGGCCTACAACGGCCAGACCGGCGAGGTCCGCTACGAACCCGGAGAACCGATCTTTCCGCAGAACTCCGTGCAGAAATGGCCGCTACGTCTTGATCCGAAGGATCTTCGAGACCAACAGTTCGCCCTCACCGCTGACGCCCTGGTGCTCGACTGCATCAGGTACTGCGCTTCAGGGATAGCCCGCGTGCTGATGTTCAACGCACCCGGATTTGAGATTCCCTACAAGAACATCTCAGAACACCTCAATCCGGACGGCCCTTACCGGCTCATCCTCAACAACTGACCCGCCTTGGGACATGTAAAGCCAGGGCATCAGAGACGCCCACCACCCTCAGGGGAGGGGTGACAGACTCAGAGTGTGAACAAGGTCTTGACGGGTGTGGTTGCTCTGGCCCTGTTTGCCGCCGGCTGTGGCGGAAGCAGTGATTCTGAAGAACTTGCACAGGTTCGAGCGGAACTTGACGCATTAAAGGAACAGGTCGCAACCACCACTGCGGCGCCCACAACCACTGCTGCACCGACGACCACTACTGCGACGCCGACGCCGACGCCGGCACCGACGACGGTGGTTCCTACAACGACGCTGGCACCGACCTCGACAACCACTCAGGTGCCGACAGCCACAGTTCCTGTACCGACTGCGGAGTACCAATCGCTATGCGTTACATCTGTCCTCCCTGCGATTCCGGTGTTCGAGGCACCAGCGGGATCGACTGCTAGGAGGTGTGCTACTAGTGCCGGCAACGTGGTCTTTGACTTCACGGCGTATCCGGGAGTTCTGGATTCGCTTTACGAGGGCGTAGTAGCGGCGATCTTCCATTCCGCTGAGTTGTTTCCTATTCCCCTAGATGCTTTTGACGGCACGGCCCAAGTAATGGTTGCGGTCTGGCATCGTTCAAAAACTGACTACGTCAAAACGGTAGATCACCGTTGCAGTTATACGGCTCCGGATTTGGAGCAGTGTTCGAGGGATCTTTTGGGTCCGATGCCATTTCAAGGGATTGGAATGGCGAAAGTGAGTAACAGCCCGGTCGTGTTTGAAGTGGTATTTCCAACAGAAGATGACTACATCGACACCGACGTAAGTCACTGGCTGCCTTCATCACACGAATGGTTCCACGTATACCAACTGGCGTACACCGTGGAATCGCCACGAACTGCTGTAGGGCCCGACGCAGTTCCTCTTCATGGGCCTATTTGGTTACACGAAGGTCTTGCCGATTACGTCGGTGCACTCATCTCGGATCAAGCGGGACAGGCTGACTTCGAATCGACCTATTACGAGTGGTTCGATTGGACGAACGTTGAATACGAGAGGAGCACTGGCATTGCTGCGTCAGAGATTCTGCCTAACTGCAGTACCCCAGCGAGTCAGGTAGCGGCGGAGGAAAGTCGGAATGCGTGGCAGTGCCCGGCCGGGCGGGTCGCAGTTATGCGCCTATTGGATCTTGCCGGCGATGGACAGATCGAGCGGATGAAGGACTATTACGAAGGTCTGGTCGAGTTGGGTTGGGAGACTTCGTTTGTTCGGTCATTCGGGCGGACACATGATGCGTTTTACTTGGAGTTTGGTGACTTTCTCGCCCTGCCCGTCGAGCAGCAGAAGTCCATCATTGCTCAGCCAGTTTTGGAAACCTCGTGATCCGGAAGTAACTGACGCATAGTCCACCACCCGTATCTACACCTAGGGCGTCAGAGACACCCCCGCACCCTCAGGGGAGGGGTGACAGACTCTGATCGTGAAGAAGGTCTTGACGGGTGTGGTTGCTCTGGCCCTGTTTGCCGCTGGCTGTGGCGGAAACAGTGGCTCTGCAGAATTTGCACAGGTCCGAGCGGAACTTGCACAGGCCAGCGCAGAACTTGAAGCGTTAAAGGAACAGGTTGCAAGCATCGCCGTTCCTGTGGCGACGACTCAGACACCGACAACCACAAACACTCCTTCAACCACGACTACTGCGGTACCAGGGACGACGGGGACATCAATTGCGCCTGCTTCTAGCGCAACAACGGTTTTCGATGAACGGCTAGTGCTCTCAGCGGTCGCTGAATTCTTGCCTGACGGGCAGGTGTGCGAAGAGCAATTCTTGTCGGCTGATTCCCCTGAAAGGGGATGGGAGGGTTGGAATAGCGCCCAATGGGAGACAGGGATTGATGGCTTCGAAGAGTTCGTGGTTCAGATCACCTGCGATTTCGACTCAGAGGAGTATTGGTTCAGCCATACGTTGCGGATTCAGTACCCGCTTAAGACCGGGGAAGCAGCAGGGGTGATCAACTCAGAGGTTCGCTCAGTGGTGGCTCGAGGGGTTCTCGACTACTTCATTGATTCACGTGACCGCTTCTCAGACCTCAGGCTCACCGAAGAAGAGCAACGCTCAGATCAGACGCAGGACCGTGGCTGTGGCACCCCCGGTTACCTTGCCATTAATGGCGTCGTTCCCTACTCGAACGACGGATTACACAGCGTGTACCTGTCATTTGGCCAGCACCATCCGTGTGCGAACACGACCGGTAACCCTGTGGTGACTTTGAACTTCGACGTGTTTGGCAAGCCGGACACGTCGGGTTACGACAGACCGCGAATGTTCTTCGATCTTTATGATTTGTTCAAGGACGGCTCGGGCTGGGAGGACAAACTCGTAGAGGTAATTCTGCGCCGATGGGCCGAAACCGACAACGGTCCCTATGAGGGGCTGAACCAAAAGTTAACTGACGAATTCGTAAGGTCGCTCGACTTCACCATGGGTCCTGACACCCTTGCACTACACGCCCAGCCCTACACCGTCTGGTTCCCGGGATGGGGTGGCGGGTCGAGTTCAGATCACCTAGAGATCGACTACGAGGAGTTGGCCGAGTACCTGCATCCGGACGGCCCCTACCGGCTCATTCTCAACAACTGAACTGGATCCCGGCATGTCCACCCCAGGAACCCTTTTCCAGGTTTGAGTTCTCATTTCAGAAGACCCACCCCACCGCCGTTTTTGGCACCGTCTGACGCACCAGCAGGGACCTCAACTGGCGTTTGGAGGGGTCAGCACCTATGAGTGGGGTGCTGGGATCGCCCTACAGGCTGCCCAGCGGGTAGATGGTGCGTCATGTGACTTCAGTCGTAGACACAGCGTCCGTGAAGATCCAATCCGCAACTGGAAGTTCGACTGCAGCTGAAGCGACGGGAGGCGTCCCGCCTGGTCCAAGAGGTGATCTGTCCGGATCCTCGTCCGGACCTTCGTCCGGATCCCAGGGGGAATTGTCCGGACCCCCGTCCGGGTCGTTGACGTTGCCGGGAGGCAGCAGCAGGTAGCGGCGGTGGCCAGCTTTTACAAGCGCGCCGCCTCCTGCATAACAAACGCCACTGCTGAAATCGATCACCCGCCTTGCGAGTTCATGCTCACAGCCCACCAAGTCGACCGCTACGACCTCGCCATTGCTGAATCGGTCTGCGATCTCTTGAACGTCATTGAAGCAGTCAGGTTTAACCAGGTGCGGCTTCTTCGGCATTGACCAAGTTCCTGTTCCGGGTGCAGTTTCCGATCGTATTCGACCAAACCAGTTCAGATCGAGCGAGGCATCCGCAGGTTCTGGGTTCAAGTCCCAGGGGGCGCACCCATAAAGATAAAAATCCGATCTCACCTGGTGGCGTGCAACTTCCGCCGACACAGGGCCCTGCGGATTAACAGTTCTCGGTGACCACGGTCAGCGAGATTCCCCAAGACAACAGGAAAGTGCTGTCGCATGCCGTTCATCTCCGTCAGATGGCTTGGCTGTCAACTTGTGCTCTCCCCTAAATCGGAAGAACCTACTGACGGTTGTTCACGCCTTGACCGTGAAACGCGCCAGACCGGTGCGCTCCGAGACGAGATCACCTGCGTCGTGACTGACTTCCGGCAGCAGAGATACTGACTGGCCGCAAAGGCGTTACCAACTGGTCTGAAGCCGTCCGCGATCGATGACTGGTCTTCCGTCGACAAGAAGCGTTCCACCAGCACTCGAATCGGTGGGTCGGAGATCCTTCACAAGATCCCAGTGAAGCGCTGACTGGTTGGTGCCACCACATTCCGGGTAGGCGCGCCCGAGGGCGATATGGACGGTACCGAGAATCTTCTCATCAAAGAAGAGATCCCCGGTCATGGTGGAGATCTCGTCGTTCACGCCGATGCCGAACTCACCAATTGCCGATGCACCAGCATCGGTTGTGGCCAACTCCCGAGCCGTCGACTCACCAACCTCTGCCTCGATACCGACCAACCGACCGGCATCCCACGTCAGCTGCAGACCTTCGATCTGTGCGCCAGCGAAGACCACAGGGCCGGGAAAGTAGATCGTCCCATGCACGGTGCTGGTGATCGGAGCAGTGGACACCTCTCCGTCAGGGAGGTTGCGCTCACCAGCGAACACGACCCAGCGCCGACCCTTCACCGAGAATCTCAACTCGGTGCGGTCACCGCGTATCTCGACTTCCTCGGCACCCTCTAGCGACGCTGCCATGGTCTCCCAGTCGCCCCTCAGCGAGTCCCAATCCCGAACCGATGCGGCCATGAACTCGTCAAGCAGCTTCTCATGGGATTCACCGATCCAGTCGGCCCAACTCGGTGTGGGAACCCGAACGATGCACCACCGCGTTCCCTCCCACCTCATCGAAGAGATTCGGCCCTTGGCGGTGCGCAGTCTGGCCACCTTGGCGGCTGGCACGACCGTCGAGCGAGGCGGCCGCTGCCCACGGATCGCTATATAGACGTCGGCCCACTCCATCCCGAATGCTTCCACTTCGGGGGTCTGGCCGAGCATGTCATCAGAGGCATGGGCCAGGGCGGCTTCATCGAATCGTTCGTCAACGAGCTGTACCTGCGGGTAGGCACCCCGAGCGAAGACGGCTGTCACCACCGCAGCAGTTGCGCTGAAGGCCTCGACATCGGTCAGCGCGATCATCACGCGATCACCTGGCGTGATGCGTGTCCCCTCGGCGATCGCTTCTGCCAGTTCGACCCATCGCGAGTTCGTGTCAGCGTGCATCAGCTGGATTTCCCCTGCTCTTCCGCTATGTCGTGCATCATGGACTTCGTCGCCTCGTAGAGAGTTCGTGTGCGGTGTGCCTGATTCTCGTAAAGCATCTGGAGAGACCGGTCGGGTTCGACGCGACTGGTTGTAACGGTCCACGTGTGGATATCGGCTGGCTGCGATACGAGACCTGTTCCGAGGGCGGCAAGGAATGCAGCGCCGAGGGCCGCTCCCTCAGAGGCGACGATTTCCTGACCGATTCCGGAAGCGTCCGAAACCGCTTGTGTCCAGACGGCGTTCTGAGTCCCGCCACCGGTGGCCCGTATGACTTCTGGAGTGACGCCGCACTCAGCGAAGACGTCGAGATTCGATCGTATTCCCTGGGCTGTGGCCTCAAGCAGGGCGCGATAAAGATGCCCCCGGCCGTGTGTAAGGGTCAGGCCGAAGAACAGGCCGCGGGCGTGAGGATCGTTGATCGGTGTTCGTTCCCCAGAGAAGTACGGCAGGGCGATGAGCCCATCGGCGCCGGGCGGCGTCGATGCAGCAGCAGCCTCGAGGTCCCGAAACACGGCACCATGCAGATGATGCGAGACATCGGGCGCCACGAGGTCGACGAACCAACGGGTGAGGGTGCCCGCGGTCGCCATACCTCCGGCGAGCACATGTGTCCCGTCGAAGAGGAACGGGGCCGACCACAACTTTCGATGAGCGCGCGCCTCGTCCATGACGGCGATCATGAAGACCGATGACCCATACATGACCATTACGTTCGCTGATTCGTAACAGCCGGCGGCCAACGCGGCAGCTGGCGCATCGGAGGTGCCGACTACCACGGGCGTACCCGCGTGCAGACCGAGAGAGTCAGCGGCGGCCGGCGACAGGACACCGGCGATTTCGGACGCCCACGCAAGGTCTGGAAGCCTGTCCTCGTCGACGATATCGACGAGATCGGTGGCCCAACGATGGCCGACCGGGTCATAGAGCGGGTCGTAATACCCGGCGGTCGCGTGGTCGATGACCCACTCACCGGTCAATCGGCCCACGAGAAAGGTCTGCGCTGTCACGAACAGCCGGGCCGCCCCGTAGATGTCGGGCTCTTCGTCGCGGATCCAGAGAATCTTCGGACCGGCAGATTGTGTCGTGAGCGGGTTCAGTGTGCGCTCGAAGAGAACATCTGCACCGACAGCGGCAACCAACGCTTCAATCTGCTCGGTCGACCTCGTGTCGATGCCGTAGAGAATTCCGTCCCGCAATGGTTGATGGGCCTCGTCGAGGGGAAGAACGCACGGTCCGATCGCACATGTGCCCAGTCCCGTCACCCGATCGGCTGAAACGCCCGGCGAGGCGAGAAGTTGCGACACCACATCGACCAAGCCATCCCACCACACGGATTCTGGGTCGTGTTCAGCCCAGCCCGGCCGAGGAATCGTCAGCTGATGACTTCGGCGAGCCCGGGCCACGACGTGACCGCCGGCATCGACGGCAACGGCCTTCGTCTCGTAGGTTCCGACGTCGACACCGATGACAAGCGCTTCGCCAACCCCCACTCCCCCTACTTCTCCCGGTGTTGTCGCACGATGTCCATGATCTCACGCACTCTCGTCACATCAGTCGGATTCTCGAACCTGCCATCGCGCTTGAAGTACGTTCCCACGACAGCGCCATCTGCGATCCGAAGCTGTTGAACGACGTTGCCGGGGGTTACGCCCGTGTTGACGAAGACCGGGGTGTCGCCGGCCACGTCCTTCACCTCCCGGAGCTCTGCAGGATCGGTGGCAGAGCCAGCGATGAGCCCTGATACGCAGATCCCATCGGGTCGAGCATTAAAGATCGTCGATCGCGTGATGTCGGCCAGGTCACGCTTCCCGAGATATGAAGCGGCCTCTGGAACAACGTTGAACAGGAGACGTACATCGTCACCGTGGACACGACGCCGGTGGCGGGCGGTCGTGCCGACGTCGGTGTTCCACATGCCGAAGTCGCTGGCGTACACGCCGGTGAAGATCTCGCGGACGAACGAGGCTCCAGTGGCAACCGCCAGGTCCACGGACGCAACTCCGTCCCAGAGCACGTTGACGCCAAACGGCACACGAACGTCGGAGCGTATTTCGCCGAGGATCCGGGCCATGCAGATGGCGGTGATGGGCTCGGTCGTGGTCAGATAGGGAAGGCTGAACTCATTGGAGAACATCACGCCGTCCACACCCCCGTCCTGCAGTGCCCTCAGGTCTGCCTTAGCCCGCTCAATCACGACGGAGAGACCGGCCTCGGCGTCATAGCCGGGGTCCCCCGGAAGGGCCATGAGGTGACACATGCCGATCACGGCCGGTTCAACGCCGAAGAGCTCCTTGAGCCAGGTCATTTACAGAAGTCCAGTCATCTACAGGTTCCATCCCGGTCTCGTTGGTCGGTGCGCGACTCGATCGCACCTCTGCGGGCTCCGCACCAGTGGCAGGCTATGACCGCGAAGCCCAGGTTTGAACGGCGTTTTCGGGTTCAGCGACGCTACGGGCACAGCAGGACCTTGACTGCGCCGGAGGCCGGATCAGCGAGTGTTTCCATGGCCTCCTGGGCATCGTCCAACGAGAATTCATGCGTGACGAGAGGCATCAGATCGACGGTGCCGTCCGCTACCAGGTGAACAGCATCTGCCGACTCGTCGTTGGCGCCGGTGCAACCGATGAGCAACAGCTCCTTGTGGAGGATCGGAATGGGGTCCAGCTCGATCGTCGGGGCGGCAGCACCGAAGAACATGACCTTGCCGCGGCGACGAGCGATAGCGATGGCCTGCCGGTAGACGGCTCCGACACCAACCGCCTCGACCACGATGTCTGCACCCAGTCCACCCGACAAATCGGCGACGACCTCCGCCACGTCGTGGCGACCCGCGTTCACCGTGGCAACCGCACCCAACGCTGTTGCGAGCTCGAGCTTGGCGTCGGAGATGTCCGTCGAGACAATCCGGAAGTCTCCGGCAGCAGCAAAAGCCTGAACGATCGAGAGCCCCAGCGTTCCCGCGCCCAGCACAACCACGAGGTCGCCCGCTGCTGGCTCCGCTCTCTGCACCACATGAAGTCCATTCGACAGGGGCTCAATAAGCGCTGCCTGAGCGGGAGAGACGACGTCGGGTACCGGGAGTACCTGTTCAGCTGCCACACAGGCGTACTGGGCGAATCCTCCGTGGACGAAGCCCCGGCGACTCGACCCCAGTACCTGCTTGTGGGCACAGATCGAGAACCATCCGTTCTCGCACGCCACGCACCGACCACACCGGATCTGCGGATCAACGGTAACGCTCGTGCCAACAGAGAGGTGGGGCACGAGCGAGCCGACATCGGCGATTTCACCGCCGAATTCGTGGCCCATGATGAGACCGGGCTGGCGGGAATCGTCGGAGGGGTCGGAGAAACCGTGTAGGTCAGAACCGCAGATACCGACCTTGCCCACGCGTACGAGCACATCTGTCGGTCCGATCAGCGGTAGGTCGACTTCGCGTGTCTCCAGCACCTTCCCTGCCGCCCCGAGGGCGATGACCGCGGCCTTCATGCCGTCAGCCCCCGGCGCGCAGACCCGACTTCTCGAATGAACTCGCGAAGCGCTGTTTCCGGATCGTCAGCCGAGATGAGCGGATCACCCATCACGACGACCGATGCCCCAGCCGTTACTGCGGCTACCGCCTCAGTCACGTCATAGGCGGCGTACGAGACCGGGACCGATGTGTTGCCCACGATTTCGCGCAACACTGCGATCTGAGAGAACTGCGATTCGTGTCGACGTTGGTCGACGCCGACATGCACCATGAGTGCCTCCGCCCCCAGATCTACGGCGGTCCGTGCCGCACCTACCGGATCTTCGACGTTGAACAGATCCACCGTAACCAACACGTCGTATTCACGCCCGGCGGTGACCGCGTCTTCGATGGTCCTGCGGGGAGCTAGCCCTGTAACCGTCACTCCATGCGCACCCATGTCCGCAGCCGCTCGCACATATCGAGTTGCGCCCGCCATGATCATGAGATCCAACTCGAACCAAACTTGGGGAAAGGCCGCCACGATCGAGGCGCTACGGGTCAGTCCGACGAACTCGACCAGTGGCTTGCCGATCTCCAACCGGTCTGCGCCAGCAGCCAACGCTGCCTCAGCCAAATCGACAGCGACCTCGGTGGTCGTCACGTCAAGCGCGATCTGAACCAGCGGCCCACCGGCATCGGAAGAAGCGGTCGGAGTCGACGCAGATCTCAACATGCTCATCAGCCGCTGCTCGCCGCGAAGATTTCGGCGATGGACTGGTCGAGCAGTTTGTCGAACTCGTGGTCTGTCTGTCTAACGTTGAGTCCCTCGACCAGGGCCCGCGAGAAACTGGCCACAACTCTGGCATTTCGGGTCAGGCGGGCGTTCGCCTCCTTACGTGAGTAGCCGCCGGACAGGGAGACGACCTTGAGGACCTTCGGATGCCTGACGAACTCGTCGTAGAAGCCATCCTTATCAGGCAGCGTCAGCTTCAGCATGACCTGACGACCGTCGGGAATCGACCCGAGCTTGGCGGCGATGGCCGCCCTCAACAAGACCTCCGCTTCGACCTTCGACGGGCTGTGGATATCGACCTCGGCCTCCAATATCGGCATCAGGCCATGGTCGAGGATGCGAGCGGCCTGCTCGAACTGCTGGTGGACAATGGCGTCAACGCTGACCGGGTTCGCCACCTTGACGACCGACCGCATCTTCGTCCCGAAGATCCCCTTCGCACGCGCCTTCACGAGGAGGTCGTCAAGCATCGGATCCACCTTCATCAACTGCGCACCGTCGGTTTCCGGCTCGAGGCCGATGTCGACCTTGAGGAACGGGACCACGCCCTTGGTGGCCCAAAGATACTGCGGCGACGGGAGCCCCTCGATATCGCGATCCACCGTGCCCTCGAACAAGATCGCCCCGAGCACCCGATCGCCGTTGAAGCTCGAGCTGGTGACGATCCGGGTACGCATGGCGTGCACTTGGTCGAACATCTCCGCCTCGGAGGCGTAGGTGGTGTTGTCGATGCCGTAGGCGCTCAGCACGGCTGGCGTGCTTGCCCCGCCCTGGTCGAGGGCCGCGATGAATCCCAACCCTTGGCTAACCAGCGCGAGTTGGTCCTGTGCTGTTCCAGACATATCTTTCTGTTCCTTTATTTCGAGGGGTTGCGGGACAGGACACATGGACTCGGCTGCTGCCCGCGTGCTTCGATTGAACCCACGATGCGCCTGTTCGTATAGAATTCGGCAATTGGCCACTGACCGCATTCAGTCCCAGATCGACATCCTGCTCGTCGGATCGAAGAAGTGGAGGTTCTCTACAGCGACCGCCACGTCGACTCTATCGCCGGTCCGGACGCGGGTCCGTGGATCGAAGCGCCCGACCGCCGATGTGGCGCCGACCTCATCGACCGCGTCGGGATCGCCGGAGTCCACATGGGTCGCATCGAGCTCGAAATGGACGATGACCTCGCTCCCCAGCTCCTCGGTCAGGAGCACCGTCGAGGTGATCACCTGGCCGGTTTCGGGGGAGGTGGCAAGCGACGCGTCCTCCAAGTCCTCGGGCCTGATGCCCACGATAACCGTGCGGTTCCAATGCTGCTTGAGCGCTGGGCGACTGGCGATCACCCCCTCCGGCAGGTCTAGCGTCCAGGACCCGAGCTTCAGGCCATGCCCGGTCAGGTCGGCCTCGTACAGGTTCATGGCCGGCGAGCCGATGAAACCCGCCACGAACACGTTCGCCGGATGGGCGTAGAGGTTCTGCGGCGACTCGACCTGCTGGAGGTGGCCGTCCTTGAGGACGGCCACCCGGTCACCCATCGTCATGGCCTCTACTTGGTCGTGGGTGACGTAGATGGTAGTCACGCCGAGCTCGTGCTGAAGGCGAGCTATCTCGGACCGCATCTGGACCCGCAGCTTGGCGTCGAGATTCGACAGCGGCTCGTCCATCAGGAACACCGACGGCTGACGGACGATGGCCCGTCCCATCGCCACCCGCTGACGCTGGCCACCCGAGAGCTGGCCAGGCTTCTTATCCAGTTGCTCAGTGAGTTCCAGGACCTTGGCCGCCGCCTCAACCCTGGCCGCTGCCTCCTTCTTCGGGACCTTGGCCAACTTGAGCGCGAACCCGATGTTGGCCCTGACAGTCATGTGCGGATAAAGCGCGTAGTTCTGGAACACCATGGCGATGTCCCGATCCCGCGGTTCCACGCCGTTGACTAGCCGGTCACCAATCCACAGTTCGCCGCCCGAGATCTCCTCCAGGCCGGCCATCATCCGGAGCGCGGTGGACTTGCCACACCCCGACGGCCCGACCAGGACCAGAAACTCCTTGTCATCGATCTCCAGATCGAGGTCGTGGATGGCCTGGAACCCGTTGGGGTAGGTCTTGTTGACTTTCTTGAGTGCTACTGAAGCCACTGTCGTTCCGTTTCAGCTCGATGACGCCAGGCGTACATGTGATCAGAGTTCATTGGTGGTCAGACCTCATAGGGGCTCCGGACAAACCTCAGCAGCAGCGCCGAAATGGTCACGCTGATCACCAGCATGACCATGGCGATCCGTGCTCCGCTACCGATCTCGAAGATCTGGAAGCCCGTGAAGAATGCGTGCAGGTCGAGGGTCTCCGTGGAGTTCCCGGGACCCCCTCCAGTCATGATGAAAATGGTGTCGAACCTCTTGATCGAATCCATCACCCGGAATAGCACGGCGAGGACGATCATGGGCCTGATCATGGGCAGTATCACGAACCGCATCTGCTGGAAGTAGGACGCCCCATCCACGCTGGCCGCCTCACTGACCTCGTCGGGGACGGACTGCAGCCCCGCCAGCAGGATGATCACCACGAACGGCGTCGACAACCAGACGTCCACCCCGATGATCGTGGGCATGGCCAGGGTGCTGTCACCCAGCCAGTTGAGCTTGCCGATCCCGACGGTGGAGAGCGCCCAGTTGATGAACCCGAAGTCGGTGTGGAGCAGCATCTTCCAGACAATGCCGACGACGACCGGCGTCATCATCATCGGGATGATGTAGACGGACCGCAGCACCCTGACGCCCGGGAACTCACGGTAGAGGAGCAGGGCGACCGCCAGGCCGATGCCCAACTGGAGCGTGACCGTGCCAACCACCTGGTAGACGGTGCGACCGACCGCTTCCCAGAGGTACGGGTCGGCGAGGGTCTCCCGATAGCCGGACAGGCCGGCGTAGGAGGCCCCGTCGGGGTCTACCAGGTTCCAGTCGTGGAGACTGACCCAAACCGCATGGATCAGAGGCGCGCAGGTGAGGAGGAAGAGGACGATGAACGGCGGCGCAACTAAAATTGGATAACCCGTCAATGCGCGACGAGCCCGAGTTCGCAACGAAACGCCACCCGACAGGTTCGTGTTCATCATCCTCTCCTCCTCCTCACCTGCTCAACTCAGGCCGGCTAGATCAGCCGCCTGAGGTGAGTTTCACGACTTCGGCGTTGGCCCTGGTCAGGGCCTCGATGATGTCGTCGCCGTCGAGGATCTCCGACAGAGCGAGAGCCACGGCGTTGCGGATCGCACCACCCTCGGGAATGAGGGGGGTGTAGGCCGGGTTGGCCTGCGGGATAGCAATAGCCAGAGCGTCGAGGAACTCCGACCCGAGGGCGTCCTGGACGTCCGGGTCGCTAAGCACCGACGTACGACCCGGTGACGGGTTGACGCCACCGACAGCCTGTCCGGCTGCCACCTCTTCGCTGGTCAGGAACTTGATGAGCTCCCACGATGGGTCTCCATTGGAGGTGCCGTCCATCATCGCCCACGCCCACACGGCGCCGGTCACGTAGGCGTCACCGACTCCTTCGAGCGACTTGAAGCCGATGTCACCGGCCACCAGGGACTCTTCGGGGTCGTTGAGCGCCGGACCGAGCTGGGCGGCGTCATACCACATGGCCGCCAGGCCCTGCTGCATTGCCAACTGAGCGTCGGCGTACGTGTACGAGGCAATGCCGTCAGGTCCGTAGTTGCCGAGCAACTCGACCATCTGCGTCGTGGCCTTCACCGACTCGTCCTCTAGCAGGAGGTCGAACCTCGCGTCGGGCCCCGGTGCCGGCCAGCGGCCACCGTTGAGGAGCCAGAACATCAACCACGGGAACGAGATCTGGTCACGCGTGCCCCGGCCGACATAGCCGACCTGGCCATCGGCGTCGAGCACCTTGGCAGCCTCGACGACCTCGTCGAGATTGCTCGGCGGGTTGTCGGGATCAAGTCCGGCAGCCGCGAACATCGCCTTGTTGTAAAAGAGCAGGTTGGCGCTCGCAATGTACGGAACGGCGTACGAGACGCCGTCGGTCTGCAGGTTGGCCATCAGTTCAGGCGGCATGCCACCGAGCCAATCGCTAGAAGACTTCGCCTCGTCGGCCAGGTAGTCGTCGATCGGCGCAAGCCAGCCGGCGGTGATCGCCGGACTCCAGTTCTTCACACCGACCATGACGACATCGAACTGATCGGAATCAGCACCCAACGTCATCCGGGCGTCCAGACCCGACTCGGGAATCACCTCGACGGTGACATCGATCCCCGTCGCAGCCTCGAACTTCGGAATCCAGTTGTCGACCAGGTCCTGCACCGCAGGCTGATCGACCATCAGAATCCGCGTCTCACCCGGATCGGCAGACTCCTCTTCGACTATGCCTGAGGTGAGTTTCACGACTTCGGCGTTGGCCCTGGTCAGGGCCTCGATGATGTCGTCGCCGTCGAGGATCTCCGACAGAGCGAGAGCCACGGCGTTGCGGATCGCACCACCCTCGGGAATGAGG
>Ga0302127_10001114_pt1 | contig 15669 bp, 16 predicted proteins | sample CB4_SCM_MG_FD_204452 | JGI IMG/M metagenome (GOLD analysis project Ga0302127, IMG submission 204452) | Marine microbial communities from Western Arctic Ocean, Canada - CB4_SCM | ecosystem: Environmental > Aquatic > Marine > Oceanic | place: Canada: Western Arctic Ocean | collected 2017-09-24
TGGCGGTCGTGCAGGGCGTCTGACAGGCGATCTTCCACTGCCCTGGCGCGGTGTTTCCAATGCACTGGGTCAGGCACCCATTCATCCCGATGGCAGACATAGGTCCAGGTGCGCACGTGGGCGATGCGGGCCGCCAGCATGTCGATGTCTCCATCTACCCGATCCAGGCGGGCAATTTGGCTGGCCATCCAATCCGTCGGAATCTCTCCATCCGACCCGGAGAGAAATCCGAAAATTCTCCCCAATATCTTAGTATGAGCCTCGACCATGGTCTTGCGGAAATCGGGGATCTGGCAGACCTCCCACAACAACCGCACGGATTGGGCTCCGTACACAGCGCGCGACGTGCTCAAGGCCGCAAAGGCTTCTTGGTCCACAGCCCGTTTGGGGCGCGTTAAAAATTTGCGCCAGCGTTCCGGTGGTGGCTGTTGCAAACTTTTGACAAGGGCAGGACCCGATGAAAAATCTAGGTCGGCATTGCGCCAATGAACCGCACTAATGTCTTTAAATCTGTGGCCTTCGACGTTTTCCACCATTTGAGGATCGAATTCGGCGCAGTCCAAAGTCGCGCCAAAGGTTCCGTCGCGCAGATAGCGTCCGGCCCGCCCAGCGATTTGAGCGACTTCGTGGGCCAGTAATTCGCGTTGAACAAAGCCGTCAAATTTCGCCCGGGCGGCAAAGGCTAAATGGTCCACGTTTAAATTCAGCCCCATGCCCACGGCGTCGGTGGCGACCATGTAATCGACCTCGCCATTTTCGAACATGGCCACCTGGGCGTTGCGTGTGCGCGGGCTCAATGCCCCCAAAACAACGGCCGCCCCGCCCCGGTGGCGGCGCAGGGAATCGGCTAAACCGTAAACGCCTTGGGCGGTGAACGACACCACCGCGCTGCGCGATGGCAAGCGCGATAATTTTTTGTGTCCAGAAAATTTCAGGTTGGAAAGGCGGGGCCTGGAAATAAATTCGGCTTCGGGTACCAGTCGCCGCAAAATGGGGCGAATGGCGTCCGATCCCAAAAACATTGTTTCTTCGGTGCCCCGGGCATAGAGCAGACGATCGGTGAACACATGGCCGCGTTCAGGATCCGCCGCCAACTGAACTTCGTCCACCGCCAAGAATTCAAACCCTCGGCTGATAGGCATGGATTCGACCGTGCAAACAAAATACTTGGCATCTTTAGGCACGATTTTTTCTTCGCCGGTAATCAAGGCGGTGGCGTTCTCGCCCTTGGCGATTACCACTTTGTCATAAATTTCCCGCGCTAACAGCCGCAAGGGCAAGCCAATCGCGCCGGTGCGGTATCCCAGCATACGCTCGACCGCTAAATGGGTTTTACCGGTGTTTGTGGGGCCGAGAACCGCAGTGATGCGGAAGTGGGGCTGGGTATCCATGGCAGAGCTTAGCTTTACCGTTCAGATTCAGGAGGTCGGCAATGTTGCGGAGCAACTATTTGGATCAAAAGTCGCACCACGATCTGCACTTAGACTACCATATTTTTCCCAGATACTCTGCCCGGACGGGGCGGGCTAAGAGCCGGATTTTGTTGGTGGTTTGGTCTTGGTAATTTTAGCCACCCGGCGTTTAGCCTTGGCGGGGGCGGTGGGCTCCGCCTTTTCATCCGTCTCATCTGGGTCATCAGACTCTGAATCCTCAAAATCTGCGCTCTTCTTTTCTGCTTGTTCTTCACCGGGGTCGTCCGATGGTTGACCGCTGGGCCAGGGATTAATTGGCCACGGCATTTCATCGGATTTGAAGGTTAAAAAGCGGACGATTTCGTAAACATACGTGGACAAATTCTGGCCAAAAATTGTGCCATTTTCCACGACCTTGCCAGTGAACAGCTTGGACAGGAACTGAATCACTACCACGACCGCAATCACGCACGTCGTGATGTTCAGAATAGTGGAGAACAAAATAATGAATACTAGGCGCAGCCAGGTGCTCCCTTCTTTCAGATTGGCGGTAGTTTTTTGAGTCATTACTCGTCGCTCATTCGTCGCTTAAGAATTTCACAGGCCGACCATACTCATAAACAGTCCCGGATAATTCTTTTACTTTTCACTATGTGAATCTTGGACAGGGTCGGGTGGACGCCCTCAAGGTCAGCCCAGGACAATATCAGGGCTGCCGGCGCGCCTCCTCCTCGGCGATGGTGGCCTCTATGACCATGCCGACGAAGCCGCACTGGCAGCACCAATTCTTGCTATGGCTGGTGATGGCCGCAACGCATTAATCAACAAAGCCATAAGAAATTGGGCCCACGGACACGAAATTTTGTCCCGCATGGACCTCAAAATAGGCAATAAGGACCCAGGTCCTCGCCGACCAAATGCTGCGGGACTAGCCGCCAAGGCCGGTCAGCCTTGACCCGATGCGTGGGAGCCCTTAAAAACTCTGGGCGTAGGCGGCGTTTGGCTCGTGTGCGACCCAAACATAAAAATTGAAAGCTTGGACGATGGCGAGACGATGTGAATTGACGGGCAAGGGCGTTATGGCAGGAAATAATGTCAGTCATGCCAAAAACCGGACTCGTCGGCGGTTTTTGCCGAATCTTCACAAGACGTCCCTGCTCAGCGATGCCCTGGGCCGTACGGTCCGCCTGCGGGTTTCCGCCAATGCTTTGCGTACCGTCGAAAAACGTGGCGGTCTGGACAAGTTCCTGGACGACGCCAAGGTCAGCGCTCTGTCTTTGAGGGCTCGGCGTATCAAACGCCAGGTTGCGCGGGCGCTATTGGCGGCCGCATCCTAGAGCAGATCGTGACACGTCTTCGAGCCACGTGAATCTGGTCGTAGACAGCTAAGGTCCGGGGGTGATGAGGGGTGGAGTAATTCTGATCGGCCTCATGACTTCAACTTAAACACCAACAATAATGTTCGTTGCAGAACTGAGAAATTGTTGTCGGATAAAATATAAATCAGTGTGCCAGTCGGCGTTTCCACCGTAGAGATTGCTTCGAAATTATCGGTCACCAATGGGCGGACTAGACGCGCAATCTGGGTGCCAAAGATCGCACCGTCTCCCACAATTTCGGACTGCGCAAAAATCCTAATGCGGGATCGGAATCCCAGAAAATTGAACAGGCGTTCCAACACCAGTACATCGCCGTTGGCTAGCGTCGCGGCCCCCGTGGGCACATAGCCGTCAATGGTGGCTAGGCTGATGGGGATTTCCATACCATCGCCATTGGTGATCCAACCCAGGGTGCCCTGTGGCCCTGTAAGCTCTTCGGCGAAGGCCAGTAAATTTCCGTCGCCCAGAGCTGTCAGTGCTTCGATGCCTCCGTTGGGTGGCGCGTCATGCATGGAGTGGGGGTGAAAAACCGGCACTGGCACCGCCACCGCCAATGCGTCAGGCGTGGTCCCGGCGTACCACCAAAATCGGTGCGCACGCTCAAAGGCAACCAACAACCCGCCGTCCAGGGCGGCGATGGATTCGGCGTCAGCCCAGGGCGGCTCGATCGCAATTCCATCGGTGCCAAGCATGGGGAATAGGTGCGCGTCGGTCAGATCGGCCAGTCGCCCATCGGCGGAAAAGGCAATGTCTGCGGTCAGCCAATGGCCGCGGTCCCCTACGACCACCAAGCGGTTGCTGTCGGGGTTGATCCACATGCCGGACCAGCCGCCAAAATCCCGGTGGGGGCTGTTCAGGCTAAGGCCGCCCAAATAAGTTAGGTCGCCGACGGTTACTCTGTCCGGGTCGGTTAAATCCAAAGAAACCTGGGTCGTCCGCAATTCGATGGGCTCACTCATGGCTCCACTCGCCGCCAGGGCAACCAACCATGCCCCCACCGTCGCCAGTAAATTCAGATGGGTTTTAATGAAGTCGGCCCCGTGCGCCAGAGGCTAGTTGCTCTTCTTCGAATAGATTGCCCAACTGTTCCATGACTGCGCCGCCCAATTGTTCGGCGTCAACAATCGTGACTGCTCGACGGTAATAACGGGTGACGTCGTGGCCAATACCGATGGCCACCAATTCCACGGGGGATCGGGCTTCGATCCAGGAGATGGCGGCGCGCAGATGCTGGTCTAGGGTGTCGCTAGGGTTAGCAGAAAGGGTTGAATCATCCACCGGTGCACCGTCGGAAATGACCATCAAAATGCGGCGTTCTTCGGGTCGGGCGATCAGTCTTTGGTGGGCCCACAATATTGCTTCGCCATCGATATTTTCTTTCAGCAGCCCCTCGCGCAGCATCAAGCCTAAATTTTTTCGCGCCCGGCGCAACGGCTGATCGGCAGATTTGTAAATAATGTGGCGCAGATCGTTAAGGCGCCCTGGGGTTTCCGGCTTGCCTGCGGCCACCCATTTATCTCGAGCTTTGCCACCCTTCCAGGCCTGGGTAGTGAAACCCAAAATTTCGGTCTTGACGCCACAGCGTTCCAGCGTCCTCGCCAAGATGTCTGCACACATCGCCGCCTCGGCGATGGGCCGCCCGCGCATAGACCCGGAATTGTCTAACAACAACGTGACCACGGTGTCGCGAAAATTGGTTTCTTTTTCACGTTTGAACGACAACGGGTTCAGCGGATTGGTGATGACCCGGGCCAGGCGGGCAGAATCGATAACCCCTTCGTCCAGATCGAATGCCCATGCCCGCACTTGCTTGGCCAACAATCGCCGTTGCAGGCGGTTGGCAAGGCGACTGATGACCCCTTCGATTTGCACCAAATGTTGGTCCAAGTTGGCGCGCAGGCGTGTCAGTTCTTCGTCGTCGCACAATTCTTCCGCCGCCACGACCTCGTCGAATTCGGTGGTGTAGGGGTGGTAATGGGCGCCCAGGTCGTTGGCTCCTGCTTCAGGGATATGCCATGGGTGACCGTGGCCTCCGGGCAAGTCTCCAGCTTCATTGGTATCATCGGAAAAGCCAGCCTCTGATTCGCCGCCGGACTGGCTGGATTCTGCCATGGCATCCTCGCCTTCGGCCAATTCTGCGGCGACCTTGCCGGTGGATAAGCACTCCGTTTGATCCGGGTCATTGGGGTCATTGGGGTCATTGGGGTCATGGCCGTCTTCCTGTTCACGCTCGCGTTCTTCGTCGGGGTCTTCCAGATCCAGGTCTACCAAAATCCGCCGCACCGCATCGGCAAACCCTTTTTGGTCGGCCATTTTCTGGCCCAAGATTTTTAGGTCCGCCTCAGCCTTTTCTTCGATGGTTTGTCGCCACAAATCCACCAGGCGTTTGGCGGCGCCGGGCACTGGTCTCCCGGTCAGACGCTCGCGCACATAGAAGCGCAATGCCCAGGCCAACGGAGCGTCCGCACGGTCCGTTAGTCGGTCAAATCCCAGCGCAGTGCTTTGGAGGCCCAGGGCAGCGTCCAGGTTTCCCGCGGTGCCACGCATATCCAGCGCCCCCAGAGATTCCACCCTGGCCTGTTCGCAGGCATTGAAGGCCTCGCGCGCCGCCCCGCTCCGGGGGGCGTGGGCGACATGAACCTCGTCGTCATGGTAGCGCAGGGCCAAGGCAAATTGGTCGGCCGTACCACGTGTCTGGGAAACCTCAGCCCTATTCAGATGGGCGCTGGGAGCCGGCATGCGAAGATGTGGGCCCTTTGCCGACGGGGGTTCCGTGGCAAATATAAGCGTGACCTCGGGTTGTTGGGCAATCGCAGCCGTTGCCGCACCCACTGCTCGGCGAAACCGTGTGATGGCGTCTTCGGATTGTCTCACGTTAATGCCCTTAAAATTCCCTTAAGGTGGGCTGGCGGCGGACTCCGGCAAATCCTCGCCAAAGCAGCGTTGGTAGTATTCGGCCACAATGGATCGCTCCAGCTCGTCGCATTTATTCAGAAAGGTCATGCGAAAGGCAAAAGCAATATCGCCGAAAATGTCAGTGTTTTCGGCCCAGGTGATGACTGTGCGCGGCGACATCACGGTGGAGATATCGCCGGCGACAAAACCCGCCCGGGACAAATCCGCCAAGGTAACCATGGCAGAAATAGTTTCGCGCCCTTGTGGTGTGGCAAAGCTTGGGACCTTGGCTAATACAATTTTCATTTCCTCGTCGTGGGATAAATAATTCAACGTGGCTACAACGTTCCAGCGATCCATCTGGCCCTGATTGATTTGTTGGGTGCCATGGTAAAGCCCGGTGGTGTCCCCCAACCCGATGGTGTTTGTAGTAGAGAACAACCGGAATCCGGGATGAGGGCTGATCACCCGGGTCTGATCCAACAGGGTCAGACGGCCATCGGCCTCTAATATCCTTTGGATAACGAACATCACATCGGGGCGGCCAGCGTCGTATTCGTCAAACACCAACGCCACCGACGACTGCAGGGCCCAGGGTAAAATGCCTTCGCGAAATTCCGTGACCTGGTAGCCGTCGCGTAAAGCGATGGCATCTTTGCCGATCAGATCGATACGACTGATGTGGCTGTCCAAGTTCACCCGCACACAGGCCCAGTTCAGGCGCGCCGCCACTTGTTCGATGTGCGTGGATTTCCCCGTGCCGTGATAGCCCTGGATCATCACTCGGCGGTTGTTGGCGAACCCCGACAAAATGGCCAGCGTGGTTTCCCGATCAAACTGATAGGCCTCGTCGATCGTCGGCACATGTTCATTGGGCTCGGAAAATGCCGGGACTTGGAAATCCGTGTCGATGCCGAACACCTGGCGTGCGTCCACGGTGATATCCGGGGTGGCGTTGAGATGATTCAGGTGCTCGGTCGATGTTGTCTTCACGAATGAGCCCGAGCAATGAGATATGAATAGGCTTGGTTCACGTCTTTCAGTTGCTCCTCGCTGCGCTTGTCTCCACCGTGCAAATCCGGGTGGATGCGTTTGACCACCTTCTTATAGCGAAGTTTAATTTCTTCTAGGGTCGAATCGGGGCGCAAATTCAGCTTGGCTAAGGCACGGCGTTCCTCGGGCTCTGGCTGGCGTGGAGCTCTGGCCTCGCCAGAGAATTTGATACCTTCGGACGAGAAAACGCCGAAATAGTCGCGGTATTTGCCGTTTATGGCCTGGGCAATGGGGCCGGTGCCCACGGGCCACGTGGGCCGGTGTCCGGTCACATCGTCCTTTTGGAACTGTTCAATTTCAGTGCGCGACATATCGCCAAAGAAATTCCATTCGGCGTTAAATTCCCGGGCGTGGTCTGGGCACAACCAACGAAACGCATCCATACGTTCCGGGCTTTCCGGCGTTTTATGGGTAGAGGATTCCTTACATCCAGCCTTGTCGCACTGGCGTAAGGTTTCTCCGTCATCCCAGTTGAGAAACCTTTTTCGCTTGCCCATATATCTCAATTATGGAAATTTAATTGCCGACTTGCAAGGTTGGCGCAGGCTCCTATACGTGATCAAATAATGCGCTTCTAATGGTTGATATTTTTAGAAAGTCATACATCGAAATGGCCGTGGTTGTGGCCGTGGTTGTGGCTGTCTTTGTCGGCGTAACTTCGGCGCGAGCGGATGAAGAAGCTGATGCACTGATAAGGTCCATGGAGGACCGTACCCGGGCCGAAACCAACACCGCCACATACCGTATGGTGGTCACCCGCCCCGGTGAAGGCGATCGGGAAGTGGTGATGCAAAGCTGGGATGACCGGGTTGGCGATCGCTCGTTTATTCACATTTTGTTACCGCGTCGGGACAAGGACACAACCTTCCTGAAGGTGGAAGGAAATCTGTGGATGTACTTGCCGAATTTAGAGCGGGACATCAAAATCCCCCCGGCGATGATGCTGAATTCATGGATGGGCTCAGATTTCACTAACGATGATTTAGTCAATCAATCATCCGCCGTGAACGATTATAATAATACCATCCTTGCCCGTGAAACCGGCGCAGATGGAATCGAGGTCGTGACCATCCAAGCCGTCGCCCATTTGGATGCCCCCGTGGTGTGGGGCCGGGTGGTTATGCAGGTGCGCATGGACGGCATTCCCATCATCCAGAAATTCTATGATGAAGGTGACGTGCTGATTCGGTCTCTGATTTTTTCCAACATCCAGGACATGGGTGGTCGGTTGGCCCCAGGGAAAATGGAAATGATCCCGGAAACCGAACCGGGCCACCGCACCGTCATGTTCATCGAAGATATGACCTTTGATGAGCCCATTGCCGAAGACATCTTTACCCGAGCGAATTTGAGCCGGAGAGCCCGGTGAGCGGAACTCTGCTCGCTATTGCTTGGCGGAATGTGATTCGCAACCGCCGACGCAGCCTGATCACTATCTTATCGGTGGCCATCGGCTTGGTGGCGTTGCTGTTCATTTGGGGGTTTAACGACGGCAGTCATAACAACATGATGGCGAACTTCCGCGCCTTGATGACCGGCAGCTTTCAGGTTCACAAGGGTGATTTTTTTGACCATCCCAAATTAGAGACCAACATCCCTGACCAAACCGTGCTGTTGGCGGCAATGGAATCTGCTGGCATCGATGCTTGGACCACACGGCTGTCCAGCTTTGCGCTTTCGGCTGGGGAAGAAACCTCAACCGGCATGCTGTTGTTGGGCATGGATCCCCTACGCGAGCCATTGGTCACCACGTTGGATGAAAAAATTTCCAGCGGGCGGTTTTTGGAACCAGGGGATGAATACACGGCGGTTATCGGCGCGAAGGGCGCGGCCAAGCTTGGGCTGGGGTTGGGGGACGAAATCGTCCTGCTGACCCAGGACCGTCGAGGTACCCTGACGGCGGACAAATTTGACATCGTTGGCTTGATCAAATCGGGGGATCCAATCATCGACCAGGCGATGGTCATGGTGCCGATCAAATCCGCTCAGGAATTGTTGGTGATGGAAGGGCGCATTACCGATTTGGTGGCCCAAGTGCCGGAATCCGAACTCCACCAAATCGCTGCCGAATTACGGCTGGTCTTGGAGCCAGAAGATCTTACGCTTGTGGAATGGGAAGAAATAAACCCCATCATTCGCCAGATGGTAAATCTCGATAACGGGTTTATGTACATCTTTATCGGCATCGTGGTGCTGATCGTGATTTCTGGTGTCGTAAACACCGTGTTGGTTTCCATGTTGCAGCGCACCCGAGAATTTGGCGTGCTGATGGCCATGGGTACTAGCACCGGAGCCATCGGCGCGGTGGTTCTGATCGAGGCAATATTTTTGGGGCTTCTTGGGACTGCTGTGGGGACTGCTGGTGGTTTGGGACTGGTGGCATGGTTTGGTCGCACCGGCATTGATCTAAGCGCGATAATGGATCCTGAATTGGTGGAATTGATGGGCGAGTTCTATTTGGACAGCACCATTTTTGCCGAAATCGACACCAACCATTTGCTGATCACCGTTCTGGGCCTGTTGGCGGCAACTATCGTCAGCGCGGTTTACCCGGCTTGGCGGGCCATGGGTTTGGAGCCTGTGGAGGCGATCCGCCATGTCTGAGCCCTTGGGGGCTTCAACGCCCCCGGCCAAAAACGGCGCAGTGACGCTTTCCATGGTCACCTATTTTTTGCTGGCCCTGCGCAACCTCACCCGCAACATGCGGCGCACGGTGCTGACCCTGATCTCCCTGGTGGTGGCCATCGGTTCGTTGACCTTCATGTTGACGTTGACCGAAGGATACCTGGGCAGCATGAAAGATAACTTTGTGCTGACAAACTTTGGCCACATCCAGATCAATGCTCCCGGCTTCCAAGACGACGGACTAATCGACAACTACATGGCTGATACCGCACCAGTTGTTGCGGCGGCCCAGGCCGATCCCAATGTGATTGCCTCAACCCAGCGCGCCTATGTGTCGGGCTTGGCCAATGTGGCGGCCGCCAGCGCCGCGATTACCGTGATCGGGGTCGAACCGGACAAAGAAAAAGCCGTCACCCGCATGGCTGAATTCGTGACCGACGGCGCCTGGCTAGAGGTTGGCGATAATGGGGGCGTTGTTTTGGGGGTTGGTGTTGCCGAAACCCTGGAAGCTGAATTGGGGGACAAGGTAGTGATGACCACCCAGGCTCCCGGAGGTGATTTCAGCTCCCAGGTCTTTCGGGTGCGCGGGATTATGGAATCCGGGACCCCTGAAATTGATCGGCTGATGGCCATCGTTACTCTTGAGGCCGCGCAGACGTGGATGGAGTTGGGCGACGGTGCCACCACGGTCGTGTTGCGAGTGGATAGTCATGAAAACACCGATGCGGTGTACGAACGCATGTTGGACCAATTGGATGGCCAACAGTTTGAAACCCAACGGTGGTTCGATGTGGACCCGTTTATTCAGCAAATTGTCGAGAGCAGCGACGCCAGCATCGTGTTCATTTTGGCCATCGTCGTTGTGGTGGTGTTGGGTGAAATCATCAACACCATGTTCATGTCGTTGTACGAACGGACCCGGGAATTTGGGCTAATGGAGGCCCTGGGCACCGGGCGGCGGCAATTGTTTGCCATGCTGTTGTGGGAAACTACAGTGTTGGTTTCCATCGGTGGGGCGTTGGGGTACGGCGGCGCAGCCCTACTCACAGCCATTTACGGCAGGAAGGGCATCGACCTTACTGCATTCACGGAAAGTCTCAGCTCGCTTTACATGGACCCGATCATCCATCCGGTGATGGATTTGAAAATCACCGTCTATATTTTGGCGACAGTCGCCATTACCGCCCTGTTGGCCGGTGTGCTGCCAGCGTGGCGGGCGACAAAACTCAATCCTGTTGAAGCGATGAGGCAGATCTAATGGTCGAGGGGGTCCCAGTGGCATTAATTGAAACGCGCGATTTAATGAAGGTCTATGGCCTGGGCGAAGTCAGCATAAAGGCCCTGGATGGAGTCAGCTTGGTCGTGGAAAAGGGCGAATTTTTGGTCCTGGCTGGGCGCTCTGGATCTGGCAAAACCACCCTGCTGAATATGCTCGGAGCCTTGGATATGCCGGATTCCGGCACCGTGCGAATTCACGGCGAGGAATACCAACAACTTTCCAAAAACAAGCGCGCGCGCTTTCGTCTGCGCCACATAGGCTTTGTTTTTCAAGCCTATAATTTGATCCGGGTTCTGACGGCCCGGGAAAACGTCTCCTATGTGTTGGAACTCCAAGGCATGGCAAAGGCTGAACGCCTCGAATGCGCCGACAAGTGGTTGGAAGAAGTGGGCTTAGGTGGATTTGGCAATCGCCGCCCCGACCAACTTTCCGGTGGCCAACAACAGCGTGTCGCCGTTGCCCGCGCATTGGCGGCGGCCCCGGATATAGTGTTGGCTGACGAGCCCACGGCGAATTTGGATTCCCACACCGCGTCGGAATTGCTGGATTTGCTTGTGGAGCTCAATGAGGCCCACAAAACGACTTTCATCTTTGCTTCTCATGATCCCGGCGTGATCTCCCGAGCCAAACGGCTGATCGAGATGCAGGACGGCCGCATCACCAACGACGAAATCAAGGGATAATGTCCCGCCAGCGCTGGGTCCCAGCGTTTGCGGTTGCTGTTGGGGTTTCGTTGACGCCCATATGCACCTCCGCTGCCGATCTTGGCGGGGCGGGGGAATTTTTTGGCAGCTTCAGCAATCTGGTTTGGCGGTCTAAGAACTCTGATAAGCGACCGATCAATTCGGTGAGCTCGCGATTGCGATTGGAATTGGACGGGGGACAGGAACTGGGCGACGCCGACTTGTCGTGGCGCATCGCCTATGACAACGAAATTATTGGCGGCGGCCTGGTCAAAAGCCCGGAATTTGCGCTTTTGAGAAATGCTATTGAGCCCACCTTGGTGGACGGCGGCGGCGATGTTACCAGGGGCGGATCATATTTGTGGGGGCACAAAATATTCCGCGCCTCGATAGCCTATGAAACTAATGATTGGCGCGTCATCCTTGGCCGTCAACGGGTCGCCTGGGGGTCTGGCCGGGTGTGGAACCCAACCGATCGGTTCAATCCCACGGTAGCCACGGCCCTAGAAGCCGGGCAAAAAATCGGCTCTGATGCTCTATCCGCTGAACGCTTTGTTGGCCGGTTTGGGTCTCTGCAAATGGTGTTCGCACCGGGTGTGTCCAAACGCGGGGTTTCGCGCAAGGTCGCGGTTCGCTGGCGAGACACTATCGGTGAAACCGACTACGCCATTTTGGCTGGTGGCATCGAAAACGAGTTGGTGATCGGTTTGGACCTTGCCGGGAATTTGTCCTGGGGCGGCTGGCATTTGGAAACCACGGCGGGCTGGCCCAAGCAATCGCCGCGCTACGCCCAAATAGCTGTTGGTATTGATGCCATTTTTCAGCCGGAATTCTTGGACCAATCCGTGGCCTTTTCGCTGGAATACTTCCGCAATGGCGCGGCCACGGGAAATCTGCCCGTAGGCCTTTCCCCTGACCGCATCAACAGCCGCCACCGGGATCTGTGGGCGTTCACCACAGGGTACGACATCACGTACCGTTGGCGGGCCGGGTTCACCACCCTGTTTGACACCCAGAACGGTAGCCGAGCGGTGATCCCCAGCCTGACCTGGTCGGCCTCCCAAGACGTGGATGTGTCGTTTTCGGCGCAATTTTTCCAGGGCGATGCCACCAGCGAATATGGCGTTGGGCAGGATTCTTTCGTTGGCCGGGTGGCGTATTATTTTTAGCTAAAGGCCAAACAAATCCCAGCGGCCCCAAATCACGAATACCGACAAGCCAAGCAGAATCGTATTCATCGGCAGATATTTCTTCAAATCGTTGGGTTTCATATGCACCGGGACGGCCAGAATCTGAATAACAGAGAAACCTATGGCCGCCAGCGGCGTCAGCCACGGCAATATGCAACACTATGCCAAGGGTCCCGGCGGACTTCGGCCACTCCAATAAAACGGATGGTCGAGGGCCGATAATCGGGAACAAAGGTCATCTTCTCCGCCAGCACATCCATGGGTCGCGTGCTTTTCATCATACCGGCCATGCCGAACATGGCTGCCAACATGCCCTGGGCGATCCAAACGCCCACGTTCAAACTAAATATCAAGATTTCCTTTTAAAAAAATCGGCGATGCGCCGATCCAGAGACTTCCCGATATGTGGGGAGAAAACTGACCGTATACCAAGCCCCGCTTGACGGCTTGCCAACCCCGTCTTACCTATGACCCATGCCCATCATGCCCATCATCACTGCCCCTGACCGGCGGCTAAAGGCGAAGTCAAAGCCGCTGGATCAAGTGGACGATTCCACTCGTGCGTTGATGGACGACATGGTGGAAACCATGCGTGCCGCCCCCGGCATCGGTCTGTCAGCGGTCCAGGTGGGGTCGCCCATTCGCGCCATCGTTGTTGGCGTGCGCGAAGCAGACCGGGAAAATAATGCGCCAGAAATATTGTTCTTGGTGAACCCGGAAATCACCATCGAATCCGAAGACACGGTGTTGGTCGAAGAAGGCTGTTTGTCCCTGCCCGATCAATTCGAAGACGTGGAACGCCCGAATACCATTTCCTTGAAATTTCTGGATTACGACGGGATTCCCCAGACGATGCAGTGTGGCGGCACTACCGCCCGGGTTATCCAGCACGAAATGGATCACCTGGAAGGCGTGTTGTTTGTGGACCATCTGTCGAAGATCAAGCGCGACATAATTTTGCGCCGGCTGCTGAAAGTGCGAAGGCAAAAACAGACAGCCGTCGCGTAACTTCAGTATGGCGCTTAGATTAGCATTCATGGGCACCCCGGAATTTGCGGTGCCTACTTTGCAGGCCTTGGCTGACGCCGGGCATGAACTTGTTTGCGTGTATACCCAGCCACCGCGGAAGTCGGGGCGGGGCCAATCAACCAAGCCTTCGCCAGTGCATAGTGCGGCCACGGTTTTGGGGATAGAAGTCCGCAATCCGGCCAACCTGAAATCACCTGACGACCAAGCAGCCTTCGCAGATTTGGGCCTGGATGCGGCAGTGGTGGCTGCCTATGGCCAAATTTTACCAGCGGCCTTTCTGGAGGCCCCGCGACTGGGCTGCATTAATCTGCATGGCTCGTTGCTGCCCCGGTGGCGCGGCGCTGCCCCCATCAATAGGGCGATCATGGCAGGCGACGAGGTGTTCGGGGTCACCATCATGAAAATGGATAGGGGCATGGATACCGGCCCCATTCTTATCGCCGAGGAAATTGATGTGGGGGATAGCCCCACGGCCGGTATTCTGCACGATGCCTTTGCTGCACGTGGGGCAGAATTGGTGACCGACGCCTTGGTGGGGCTCGACGGTGGTACCTTGGTGGCGACCCCCCAGACTACGGAAGGTGCCACCCATGCGCCAAAGCTCACGAAGGAGGAGGGTCGCATTGATTGGACTCGCCCGGCGATTGACCTTGAACGACTTGTGCGGGGGCTCTCGCCTGCGCCGGGAGCTTGGTTCGAGTACAAGGGCGACCGCATCAAGGTGCTGATGGCGAAGGAAATGTCAGGCCTCCCTGACACCATTGACCACTCCAACGAGCGCTGGGTACAAGGCGAATTATATGATGATGTTCTGACCGTAGTTTGCGGAAGCAATGCCCTGCGTCTTGAGCATCTTAAAAAAGCGGGACGGTCAGCCATGAACGCGCCCGAATTTCTCAACGGGACGCCAATCCCAAGACGAACTAAATTGTTTCCATGACCCGGTACCGCATCATGGTCGAATACGACGGCACTGGCTTTTCGGGCTGGCAACGTCAAGAAAACGGTCCATCGATCCAACAATCTCTAGAACAAGCGTTACACGGGTTTTGCGGGCAGGCCGTGACCGTGTTCGGTGCAGGGAGAACCGACGCCGGAGTCCACGCCTTGGGCCAGGTCGCGCATTTTGATTTGGCCGATGCGCCCGCGCCGAAAACCGTGCGCAATGCCTTGAATGATCATTTGCGTCGTAATGCAGATGGGCCGCGCCACATCGCCGTTCTGATAGCAGAACAGCCCCCAGAAGATTTCGATGCGCGATTTTCCGCCACTGCTCGGCATTACGAATATCGCATCGTCAATCGCGTGGCCGCCCCGGCATTGGATCGTGATCGGGCGTGGCACGTGTTGCCGGAACTGGATGCTGGTCTGATGCAAGCCGCGGCGGACCGTTTGGTGGGCAAGCACGACTTCACCACATTTCGGTCTGCCCACTGCCAGGCTAAGTCGCCGGTGAAAACCCTTGATGTGTTGAATGTTGACCGTCGCGAAGAAACGTTGATAGTCACTGCCCAGGCCCGATCATTTCTGCACAATCAGGTGCGGGCGCTGACCGGAACTCTGGTGCGCGCAGGGGAAGGCAAAATGTCAGCGGGTGATGTGTCAGAGGCTCTGGCGGGCCGGGATCGCGCTGCCTGTGGGCCCACCGCACCTGCCCATGGGCTGTATTTAGCCCGGGTCGTGTACCCGGATTAAAGCAAGTCCGAGGTCGCTAGGATGACCACTAAGGTCAACAGCATATCTAACCCCACCAGACTGATGGCTATGGACAACGTAGTCCCCAAGGCGGTCTTGGCGATGAAAATCAAATAGATGATCACGAAAATCATCGCCGACAGCCACATGAATTCCAGTACCCATGATGCCCCGGAATATGCCAATACCAAATTTAGCGGAGCGAACAAGGCTGTCTGGATCACTGCTGACCAGTTGTAGGCGACGATATATCCGACATACCGGTCGGTCAGGTTCATGGACCGGGCGACGAAAATCATCACCACAGGGAACAGCACCCAGCCAATCACGTACTGGCCGAATTCCACTGCGGCGATGCGCACTGGGTAGATTTCTGATCCCGCATAAAACGCCAAGATGGTGATTAAAATGACTGGGGCGATGACGACC
>Ga0302127_10001117_pt1 | contig 15642 bp, 13 predicted proteins | sample CB4_SCM_MG_FD_204452 | JGI IMG/M metagenome (GOLD analysis project Ga0302127, IMG submission 204452) | Marine microbial communities from Western Arctic Ocean, Canada - CB4_SCM | ecosystem: Environmental > Aquatic > Marine > Oceanic | place: Canada: Western Arctic Ocean | collected 2017-09-24
CAATCATCGCATGACTAACAATGTCCACAAATTGCCGAAAGGCAAGTGCGTAAAAAAAACACCGACTCACCCCAAGCATGATGACACCCCCTCTCAAGCCACTCCTGTGGAGCAGGACGTGCAGCGGCGCCAAGCCATAGGGTGGCTTTTTTTGGTCACTTTTGTTTGGGGTGGTACATTTGTCTGGATGAAAGAAGCCCTCAATGCTGCAAATGGTTATTTGACAACTTGGCATCTTGCTTCAGTTGTTGCATTCATGATTGTCATAAGATTCACTATTGGGGCAATCTCATTATCCATATTCAATAAAAATGCTAGAAGCGGATTAAAAGATATTGATGCTTGGAATGGAGGTTTGGTTTTAGGCCTCTTATTATGGGGTGGGTTCCTAACTCAAATGTTAGCAATTGACGAGATTACGCCAGCAGTGTCGGCCTTTTTGACCAGCCTTTATGTTGTATTTACCGCTCTAATCGGTCTTGTTTTACGCAAGCATCCGTTAAGGGGTGCTTTGGTAGTGGGGACATTACTCGCTACTTTAGGGGCTGGTTTTATCGATGGCCCACCCCATATATCATGGGGCTGGGCAGAATTGTTTACTGTATTTAGTGCCTTAATTTTTGCAGGCCATATCGTTGCAACAGACATAATCACAAAACGCGTTGACCCTGTAAAGTTGACAATGACTTCTTTCATCGTAGTGATTTCTGCATCTGTATTAACACTCTTAATTTCCTTGCTTTTATCTCCTGCGGGCTCTCCTTCAATCAAGGACTTATTCTCCCTATTGCTCCACTGGGATATTGTTTTGTGGCTATTTCTCTTGGGCTTCCTTGGCTCATTCATTGCCATTTTACTCCTTAATATGTATCAACGCTTTCTTCATCCAGTTCATGCGGCAATCATCTATGCTTTCGAGCCCGTTTGGGCAACGATCTATGCATTACTCGTCGGGTTGAATGAATTCACGTTCTGGCTATTTGTCGGGGGGGGGCTTTTGTTACTCGGAAACCTCATCGTTGAATCAAGACCAAACCAGCTTGCTGATGTTAGTGAAGAATAGGACAAGAATGAAACCGACCTCTCTTCAGGCCCAACTAATGGTGCTACCTGCGAGAACCTATGAGGACGTTGTTTCTGCAATTGGAGACACCCCATTAATCAAATTAAATCAAGTCACTTCTCACCTTAGAAATAGTGAAATTTGGGTGAAGTTAGAACGATGCAACCCTGGTGGTTCAATCAAGGACAGAATTGGATTGTACATGGTTCTGGATGCAGAAAAAAAGGGATTATTAAAAGCAGGCGGCACCATCATTGAAGCAACCAGTGGAAATACCGGGATTGGACTCGCTATGGTTGCTGCACAACGCGGCTACAAGTGTATTTTTACAATGCCAGACAAGATGTCTCAAGAAAAAGTAGACTTGCTGCGAGCATTAGGCGCCGAAGTCCATATTTGCCCAACTGCTGTTGACAAAGAAGACCCCCGCTCTTACTATGAAGTAGCAGCACGGCTTAGCAGAGAAGTTGAGAATGCTTGGTATCCAGACCAGTATTCGCATGCCGCAAACCCCTTGGCTCACATTATGTCAACCGGCCCAGAGATTTGGGCTCAAACAGAAGGTAGAATCACCCATTTCATCGCAACAATGGGCACAGGTGGAACCATTACCGGTTGCGCCCAATCATTGAATACTCTTTCAGAAGAAGAAGGCAAAAAACCACCTCAAATAATAGGTGTTGATCCGATAGGTTCAATCCTCAAAGAATATTTTGAAACAGGAAAAATGGGAGTTCCCCATACTTACAAAGTTGAGGGATTTGGCGAAGACTTCATTCCCCCCGCAACAGACTTCACCCACATTGACGAAATTCGCCAAGTTAACGACGAACAATGTTTCATAATGGCTAGAAAGTTAGCCAGAAAAGAAGGACTATTCAGCGGAGGATCAGCTGGTGCGGCAATTCAAATAGCCTTGGAAGTAGCAGAAGAGTGCGACCAGCGAGGGGAAAATGCAATGATCGTAGTCATCCTTCCTGACGCTGGAAATCCATATTTATCGAAGGTGTACAATGATGATTGGCTGCGTGAAAATGGCTTTGATGTAGATTCATGGGAGTGTTAATTATGGAAAAAGGAGAATCAACCCGCAGCGTTCATGCAGCCATGGACCCAGAAGAAGTGACAGGCTCTGTTCAACCCCCCATTTTCCAAACTTCAACTTATGTTCAAGAGGACTTTTCTGTTCACAAAGGGTACGAATATGCAAGAACTCACAATCCCACAAGAGAAGCATTGGAGAAGGCAATGGCTGAATTAGAGTCGCCGAATTCACCAGCCACAGGGATTTGCTTTGGTAGTGGAATGGCAGCGATAACCGCAGTCTCACAATTACTATCTAGCGGTGACCACATCGTCGCCTGTGATGACCTATATGGTGGAACAGTACGTCTTTTTGACCAAGTATTATCCAGATATGGAATTGAAACAACCTACTCTAAACTTTCAGAGGGGGACCTTGAAAAAGTAGCTCAAGAAAACACCAAAGTTTTGTGGTTGGAAAGCCCAACTAACCCCCTCCTCAGCATTCATGATATCAGGCAATTATCCAGTCAAGCAAAAGCGCGTGGGTGGATGGTAGTGGTTGACAATACTTTTGCAAGTCCTGTTTTACAAAGGCCATTAGATTTAGGTGCAGACATTGTTCTACATTCAACGACAAAATACATTGGTGGCCATTCTGATGTTGTTGGTGGTTGCGTAATAATGCGTGATAAAGAGTTGATCGAGCGTCTAAAATTCCTCCAAAACGCAGCCGGTGCAGTTCCAGGGCCGTTTGATTGTTTCTTGACGCTTCGAGGCATCAGAACTCTTGCATTGAGAATGGAGAGGCATTGTGATAATGCAGAAGAAATTACTGAACGTCTAACGAAAAGGGCAGAAGTAACTAGAATCCTATATCCTGGTTTAAGCTCACACCCTAACCACCATGTTGCAGCCAGTCAGATGAGGCGTTTTGGAGGGATGATTTCTATTGAAATAGAAGGCGGGGAAACAGCAGCGAGAAAATTTGCAGCAGCCTTGAAACTATTCTTAACTGCTGAAAGCCTTGGTGGGGTGGAGAGCCTAATCAATCACCCGTGGACTATGACACATGCTGCAATTCCTGAACAACAGCGGAGAGATGCTGGAATGACACCTGGGCTCGTTCGTTTATCAGTAGGGATTGAGGATATTGAAGATTTATGGGCCGATATAGCCCAAGCATTGCAGATATCTTCACAATGAAGGCAATTTATTTTGTTCGCCGCAAGATTTTCTAAACTTTTCCATCGCTTCAACATATAACTCAGCAGACTTTTTACTCTCATCAAAGTTATCTGAAAGTAATTCTTCAGCAGCAGCCCACAGCCCTTTCAAAGAAGGCACCCATTCTCCTCCTTTGTCTCTTGCTGCCTGTTCGAAATGCCATTCATTCCCCCCCTCTTTTCCATGAGTAGAAAGCCAAGCCCAACCAACCGCGGCAATCTCAATCGATTTACGTAACTTTTTTGCTGCGCTGTTGGCTTTACCCAAACCATTTCGGGCTGCATTCAGGATTAAACTCTGAACCTCCCCACATAATCCCCCAATAGTAGTGTCAAACCACGGGACTCTTGAAATTCTATCTGCTTCTTGTTTTGCAGAAATAACCTTTTTTAGGAAATTATTGAATGGAGCAGGTTTATCCAATTGTTTCTGCCAAGCAGCGGAGGCATCATCTTCACTCAAACCCATATCTATCAATAAGGTATAACCAAATTCGGCCCAACAGGCCTTAAGGAAATTGTGCAGAGTGGTAGAGCGGCTCCGAATCACCGTTTCTTCTTCCAACCATTCAGCCTCACCCTCACTGTCAATAGTAACTCCGCGCCCCTCTTCGTGCAACTTTCCAATAATCCAGTTGGCAGCATCTTTTTCTTCTTTACCGCCACTAAATGATGCAATACACGCATCGATATCACTTTCATGAATCCAAGCGTCTCCGATAACAAAGCCAGAATCGAGATTTGCTAATACTGCTTGTTTCAACATGTTCCAAAGGAATTTTTCTGGAATACTCAATCCCAACCATCCATCTAAGACCTCCTTTACTCTCTCTGCTGCTGCTTCAGGAAGCACTTCACCTACAGGCCAGCCACTGGGTCTCCACATCAATTCCACATCGACAACTTCACTTATTTTTGGCGGCATCATTCCCAGAGCAAGAGGTTGAATAAAACCATCTTTCACCCCCCGCTCTTCGAAAACATCACCCCTTAATCCAACAACTGTGCCATCATTAAAATCCATTTTGATATATCCAACTTCACCAATTGTTGAATTTACTACATCTTCATAATTTAAGTCTCCAATCAATTGAATACCATCATCTTCTTTACTTGGAAATTCACTCCTAGATAATTGGTCCAATACCCAACCAGGCGGAACCTCCGGTTTATTTCCAGTACAAACAAAGCCACCTTTCCAAGAGAACAACCACCATCCTTTCTTTGCATGTTCCTCCCAAGGCAGTAGTCGTAGGCGCGGGTGGTGGACGTGTTGCATCCCAACCATCGAGGCTGGTTTTGCATCACCCTTTCGAACAAATGCTCCATTTCCATAAATTGGATGTTTAAAGGTTGCAAGCATTCCAATATCATCATCTATCGCCGCAACCAAAGAGCCAGCTAGGGCTTTCGCAACCCCCCCTCCCTTTTTTGATAGCATTCTCTTTAGCAACCAACGGCGATCAGTCCGATGGTCGATGACCTTTCGTAACTCCTTCAATGTTTTAGTTACAGGGTCTACTTTCCCCCAAGGTCGTTTTCCGGACCATACCATGTCTGGCATGACCTTTTCCGGCTCATCCAATAACCGTTGAAGTTGCTTCCTCATTCTTATTTGGGCGTCCGCAGATGCTTGCTTTGTTCCACGCATCCGCATTCTTTGGCCCTTTTTTTGACCTGGAAACTCAACACCTGCGGGTCCAGCCATAAGAATCTACACACCTCGGAGAGGCCACCCTCCCTTGATGGCTACGGTACCATGAACTGCAGTTAATGCAACCTTTCCAAGGCATCTTTTTCCATTCCAATTAATTCTCCAGTGATAACAATAGAATGGATTCCAGAAACACAATTTTCTGTTATTTTGGCTAAAGAACCACTCCTAATTTGAGCAGTTGGAGAGCCCAAATTAGAACAAACAACAGCGTGAACCTCCCCCATTTGTTCATTTAATATCGATTTAACAGCCTTCAATCTTGATAAATCACGGTCAGATGAAATATTTTCTAATTCCAGGTGAGGGGGTGGATCCTCCTTCAACCTCTCAACCATTCTACCCATCACCTCAAATGCTTGAGACGGAGTCATTGGCTGCGGTTGTTCGACCCCCATACCTGTTGGGTCGAGGTCGAGTAAGACCAAAGTATGCAGCCCAAGAAATCTGTTTTCTGCAATAAACTCCAATGGCGAGGTCGGTAGGTGATTACCATGGGGGAAAGTTAGACTAACCTGCCTACCAAATCTGTATGATTGCAAACCCAACCCTGCGCAAACCAAATCAATAGCAGAAACGGCGTGATGAACAGATGTATGAATTCCTTCGTCCTTACAACGTAGTAGTAAATCCACATGAGTTGTGGCTTGCATCGGATCTCCAACCACTAACAAAGCCACCGAATTGGATTTGGCAAGTTGAAGAATACGTTCTGGGTTTTCAACCCCTGGCCTTCTAATTATTTCGTATACACCAACTAATTTTTCTAACCTGTTTTCTCCATCTTCACCAAGTAATGAGGTATATCCTTCAAGAAATCTATAATCACACGATGAAGCGACTTCTTTTCCCCCAACAGTCATATTGAGGGGAGAGCCAGCCCCAGTGCCAATGAGGTGAAGCCCTGTTGTAGCCATATTCTCCGCCAAACTCAAAACACCCCCGCCATTAGACCTCTCGAAAGTAATGCGTCATTTGAGCGTGCCGAAGCGCGATACCCAAACCTCCCTCGAAGAACTGAGGGACTTGAATTGGTACCCCGAGGGATATCGAGTCCTCAGAGATGGGGGAAATTCATTAATTCCAATTTCAGATTCAGCCCCTACAGATTTACCAACCTCCTACATTATTGTTGATAGATACCAAGACCCACCGGCAGCAAAAAGTTGGTTTTCATTTTTACCAAAATTCCTAAGTGAAGATATAATTGAAGAGCACCTCGGAACTTGGCCTAATTCACATGAATTATATTCTGATTTACTAATTTTCAAGATAGAGCGAAACATTGAGCAATATGCACAACAAGTCGCCCTTGCTAAAATTCACCACTCTGATAAAATTAGAGTCGTCATGTTAGATGAAGGCGTAAGTGGAGAATACCGAGTAAGGAATTTGAAACCACTAGCTGCAAGGTTTGGAGAGCAAATTATAGACGAAGAAGGGCTTGCAAATTTACCTGAGGAAACAAGAAGGACGCTAACTTCTAGCAATGTCAAAATAAGAGAAAACGGGGTTTCATTATTGCTGAATCCAGCCATCGCTTACTATTCATCTAGATTGGCCCGTGAAAGAGAAAAAACAGTTGAAAGTGCAATTCAACTAAAGGAAAAACTTGGGAGACCGATTTCTGTTGCTGACCCTTATTGTGGAGTAGGTCCGGCTGTTGTGCAGCTACTAGCCAAAAAAGGGTTAGTCGGAGACCTACTTGCAACCGATATAAATCCTGAAGCGGTTGAGATGCTAAAAAGAAATTTAGGGGAAATCAAGGAATCATGGTATTGCAAAATAGCGGATGCGTTAAAATTGAACAAAAACCAAAACTTACTCGGGCGTTTTGATTTATTACTGATGAATTTACCACATTCAACACTTCAACACCTACCCCAACTCTTGCCCTTATTGAAAACCAATGCACCGACTTTATTGAGGGGCTGGTATGTAGTCGAGGAAGAAGAAATACCTTCAGCGGAAGCAGAGTTTGCGAAAATTATACGCCAAGCCCAGCCATTTAATGGCAATTTCAAATTAGAAATCCGCAGGCAGTTCAATGTCTCCAAAGTACTTACAAGATTCGAATGTCGGTTGGGCGGTTGGTAAATAAAACCCCGTCAGACTGAAAGCGTTAGAGCCTTTCGGCAATTTTATGGCGAGCACAAAGGTCCTCTGTAGTTGTGGAAACAAAATCGATATTATCGGTATTGAGCCCCGAATTGGAGGAATAGATGTTTATTGTGTTGTTTGTGGTACAGTGACCAACCATTCAACAAATTAAAGCCTTAATTTGCTTCTTAGGACATACAATTGCTCAACAATAATGGCGCCCGCGCCGGGATTTGAACCCGGGTCGAGGGATCGACAACCCCCCATGATAACCCCTACACCACGCGGGCTGTTGGGAATCCGACGACAGGAAACGTGTATTTAAGGCGCGTGCCGTGGCTCGCTTCGAGGCGCGGCGCATGACAGGAAGAACATCCTCCCAACAGGCTCGAGAACAAGAGCAACAACTTGCTGCAAACGACTTGTTTGCGGTCGGATTTGGAGATGCAGGAAATGTTGTTGCAGTTGAAGAAGAACCAGAACCCCCAGAAATTGAAGCGGTTGAAGAAATAGAGGCCGAATCAGAGCCAGATGACAATGTGATGGCAGCCATGTTGAATGCTGCGAGCGTTGTCGGCACCTCTATGCCGGAGCCCGAGGAAGCCCCAGAGGCCGCATTTGCCGCTAGCCCATATGATGATCAAACTCCTTCAGAACCATCAGGCCCCCCCAGCGCCCCCCCTGGCGGTCTACCTACAGATCCACCAGTTCAAACCCCTTCAGAACCATCAGGCCCCCCTGGTGGCCCACCGCAACAAGGTCCCCCTGGCGGCCCGCCCGCAGCTCCACCAGTTCAAACTCCTTCAGAACCATCAGGCCCCCCCGGTGGCCCACCACAACAAGGTCCCCCCGGTGGCCCGCCCGCAGCTCCACCAGTTCAAACTCCTTCAGAACCATCAGGCCCCCCCGGTGGCCCACCACAACAAGGCCCCCCTGGCGGCCCACCGCAACAAGGTCCCCCTGGTGGCCCACCCTCTCCTCTCCAAAACGAAGTAACTATTGAGCAGCAATTACCACCTTTAGAAACGCCTTACGAAGACAATATTCCGGAGCCGACTCGAGAAACTAATAGCATTGTTTCAGAAGCATTGGATCTTATTTCGAGTTCATCTAATAAAATACAAAACTTAGAACATGAAATTAACCGCCTACGTGCTGCATTGAGTGGTAGTGCTGAAGTAATTTCAGAAATAGAAGAGCAACCAATGCCCCCCCTAGTTGGCCCAGACTATGTTGTGCCATCTCACATGGTTGCTGACTTTGTTAGAATCGGCCGCCAACTGCACAAAGAAGGGCTAGTCCATGCAGATGTCGGTGCAGTAGCAATTCTAAACCCTGATGAAGCAGGACTGATGCACACCTCAACCAAAGGTGCAATCTTAGGCCAAATGACAGAGCAACATATCGCCAGCGGCAGATTGGGTCAAACCGCACCAAGCAACGCACCAGAACAATGGCGAATGTTAGAAGTCCTTATCGCTTCAAAATCGCTTCAAACAAAAGGCCCGGCAGCTTGTATTCACACCCACCCCCCATTTGCCACAGCGATTTCTTGCGAAAAAGATTTGATAGTTCTAAAACCAATCGATAAGGAAGGGATGAATCATCTTGGGAATATTGTAATCGTGGAGTCTGATGCCGATAACCCGGATGATTATTTGAGACAGCTTGCAGAGGCATTGAAGCAAGGGAATATGAAAGCAGTCGTAGTACGTGGGCATGGCGTTTTCTCAACAGGTATTGATTTCGATGAAGCATGGAGATGGGCTTCAGTGATTGAGCACAGCATGCGAGTCCTAATGCACGCACGTCAAGCTAACCTTCAAGTTTGAAGCGGCAATGCTCAACAAAGTTAGCCATCATTTCGGTACCATATTCTGAATCATTTACTTCGGGATGAAACTGTAATCCGAAGCGTGTAGCGTCGTTGTTTTCCATCGATTGAACGTGGCAGGAATTGCTACTTGCTGTGATGAAAAAGTCATCTGGCATGATATGAACTTCATCATTATGTGACTCCCATACAACTTGAGATTCTGGTGTTCCTCGGTAGAGGATACCCCCTGCCCCATTCAAACTTATTTCCATTGGTCCAAATTCAGGTTCAGGTGCTTCCCTTGCATCCCCCCCATAATGTCTAGCCATGAATTGATGACCTGCACATATCCCAAGAATTGGAACTTCAAGTTCAAGATATGCAGCACAATTACCGAGTTCTCCAGTCAACCCTACTCGGGCAGCACCACCTGAAAGGAGCAACCCGTCCAAACCCCTCAAATTTTCAACAGGAGTTGTATTATCAATAATCTGAGTATTGACTCCAAGGCCTCTTAGCACCCTCCATTCACGGTGAGTCCATTGTCCGCCGTTGTCAACAACGTCAATAATTAGGCGCCCTTTTTCATCCATGATGGCGATTGGGCCATTGCAAGCGCCCCTTGAACATGTCGCAGTTTAGATGTGTTTTTTGCCAATAAAGCCTTACTTCTTGATAGGACAGGTTCAAAACAGGGAGTCAGGTCGGCGTTTATCGAGGGACCAGTATGGCTAGTGGCGAAGTTGACTATAAGTGCACTTTCTGTGGAAACATGGAATCATTCACTCCAGATGAAAATGGAATCAGTTGCAAGGCCTGCGGTAGCCGTATTTTCATGAAACCCCGCCGCTCTGGGCACAAAACACTCGATGCAGTTTGAGCCTCCAATATTCCCTAAAAAACATTTTTTGTGTTTTTTAATCAACCGAACAGGTCTTGACCTATTACTCCCTTCCGATAATCGGAGCAGGCATGTCTAGGGAGCGAATCAACACCGGCACCCCATTTGAGCAAGTAGCGGGTTTTTCTCGCGCAATTAGAGTTGGGCAGACTGTACATGTTTCCGGAACTACTGCAACAGACCAAGAAGGAAGAGTCTTGGCTAAAGGAGATGCTGCCGAACAAACTAGAATCGCATTACAACTTATTCAGAAGGCTTTGGTGGAAGCGGGGTCGTCAAGAAAAGATGTTGTTCGAACTAGAATGTATGCTGTAAATGAAAACGACTGCTATCGAATAATGAGGGCCCATGGTGATTTTTTCAAAGAGGTACTTCCTGCCACAACATTGGTTGTTGTCAAGAGCCTGGTCGACCCTGAAATGCTTATTGAAGTAGAAGCAATGGCGGTTATCTCAAGAAACTGAATTGCGTCCCATAAAGAACAGGCAACCACTCTCTCTCCAATCATTCATGTACTGCTGCCGCCCAAGCAGTTTGAGAATATGGCGAGTTGGCTTGAAACCCATGCTCCAAAGAGCTTCGAAGACCTTGCCATACCCCTTGATATTTGGCGAAATTTAAGTTCTGCCGCTGTATCATCAGCCCCCCCGCACATATTGATTGCAGGCCCATCTGGAGTTGGAAAAACTGCGGCTTGGAGATTAGTGGCAAGGCAAGTCCTAGGCCCCGGCTGGAAAAACACCACTCACATATTACAAGCCCGCGATCTATTACGGGCCGCAGGGGCAATGAAAAAATTTGAAGACTTTCTTCGCCCAGGGGGGCCAGGAAAAGCAGGCTCCCTTGCTGGAACTTCAAGCCTAGATGCATTTGATAGAAGTATAGTAAAAGTTGAATCCGGAGACATCGCCCCCGCAGGCTCAGAAAATGACATCTTACTTGCAGGACGCACACGCGCACCAGTAGCACGACTAATTGTAATCGAAGATGCCGATCAACTTGGTACGCTTCGACAATCATATCTCCGTAGAATGATGGAATCAGAAGCACACACTTCAAGATTTATCTTTACTGCTAGGGCTCCAAGTAGAATCCTTGATGCCCTACGCTCAAGATGTCAATCCATCCGTATTCCAAGCACCTCTAATGAACAAATGGAGATTTGTATTTCACTTATTTTAGAATCAGAAAAACACACACTCAGTGAGGGATTACTTGGAGATATTATTCATGTATCTTCAGGTAATTTAAGAAAAGGAATATTCCTATTAGAATTATTAATCAGGGCAGAAAGGGCAACAGAAAGAAGTTCTTTGCACAATTTAGTTGCTTCAACAACTCTAACCCCAGTGCAACAACTTCTCGAACTATCTCTAAGGGGCAGAATTCATGAATGGCACTGGGAAAAATCAAGCAAAGGCAAGAACATCCGCTCTTTGAAAGGGGCAATGGGAAGGGTAGACGAATTAATGATGAAACACGCTTTGGCTGCTGAAGACGTTATTGACCAGATTCACCAATTACTAATCAGAGGAAGGTTGCTACTTCCAGAAGGTGCGTTGGCAGAACTGTTGGACGCCCTAGCTCGTTGTGATTCTTCGCTTCCAAGAAGTATGCATCACCGCATTCAAATCGAAAAACTACTACACGAGGTTTCTGAAATTGGTAAGAGATGGGCTCTTGCAGTTTAACTACGGAGCACATTGGCCGGCAGTAAGGTTCTGCCGCATTAAGTGAATATTAACCAATATAATAACGGGCGTGGCAGGATTTGAACCCGCGGTCCCTGGCTTAGGAGGCCAGTGCATTATCCAGTCTATGCTACACGCCCGACCCGCCGAATTGACGCCCCGTCATGATGCTTGCCCTGATTACTAATTAACCGGTGCCACCATCAATAGGAACCCTTTCCCACAAAAACATGGGTATCGGAAAAGGACTGTCACCCCCTCCCCTCCCAACCCCCTATTCAGGTGAACTATTACCTGGTAATACAAGCGTAAGTAGGGTAAAGGAAATGCTAGACGCTGCAAATACTCAACGTCTAGGTTGGGGCCAAGTATTGATGTGGTGGCCGATGAGGACGTGGAGAAATGGCTTTGGTCTCCTAATTACTCTAGTTGCCACAATCGGAGTCACCTTACCACAATACGCACCACGCTCAACACTTTTTGTTTTGTGTATGTGGATGATATTATTACTCGTTGCGATTGGACCATCGATAGCAGCAGCGGAATGGGCATTAAGGGGAGCATCATTACATAATCAACATGCTAAGAGAAGAGGGCAGAATTTGAGAGCACAGCCCGGCAGTGATAGGATAATAGATTCATTGAGAGACGTTAGACGTAATAATTTACTGCATTTTATTTTGGGAATGTTAGCAGTTCTTTTTATGACGTTCTCCACCCTCACTCCCGCTTCTTCAATCGCTTGGAACATGACCTTAATGCTAACCATAACCGTTGGTTTAGCCATGTCCTTCCACATTCAATTTACTGCGGGATCTCTTGACCATCTTGAGGATGAAGAACCCTTCTTATCATTACATGCGCCTACCCATCACCCTACACAAATCCATCGAACTTTGAGTGAAGTTGTTGTTAATCATTTAGACCCAGCACTAAGAATGAGATGGGAGTCATGGCGCCGTCGCCTATCGGGGTTTTTGAAAGATGGTGTAGAGGAAGGCGAAGCCTTAGAACGAGTTCTCTACATAGTTCATCTATCACAGCAGGGATTAATTAATGAAAAAGGGCTTGACTCCGAATTAGCGAATTTATATGAAGGCGGATGTGAGGAGTTATTGTCGGACAAAGAAGCGGAAATATCCTTAAATTTACTTCATCGCCTAGTTGCTCATGCGAAAGCTTGGCAACCAATTTTCTTTAATTTAATTGACCGACTACAAATGGACTTACTCGATTATGGCGCTACGATTGTAAATAAAGGTTGGAGAATGGATGCTGAATGTGATTACACCAGCACTGACGGCCAAGGGGGGCTATTCATTTTCTTACACAACCAAACTTCTGACTCAAAGAAAGTTAGGGTTGATGTAATTCTTCCAGGGGGGGTCCCCGAATCATATCTCTTTTCGGTTGAGGTGCCGGCCTGTTTATCACCAAAAACCCCACTTCCATTGATTAATTCTTCTGGAGAGGAAGACACAATCCAATGGATGGCACATTATCTTGATAGAACTGTGGTATTGTGGTTGAAAATTACTTGGTCTACTGGAGTAAGTGGTTTACGCCAATTATCAGTTTCATTGAAGGATGAAAATAGCCAAGTATTACAATCGATGGTCATCCATACAAATGTCCAGAAAAGAATTGGTGCCGGAGATAAAAACAGGCGTTCCCGTTTACGTAGAGCGCGGCAATTGGTTAGAACCATGTAATGTAATTCCGTTCTAACTACAACTCCTTTAGGCGTGCCGTTCATAACCGGCCCATGCATCCGCTATTTCACCGGAGGGTCTTGATTGGAATACTGGGATGTATTGGTTGTTGGAGATGGCCCAGCGGCCCTTAGGGCGGCTCTAGCATCGACAAGTGCAGGAGCCCGCACAATGTTGTTGAGTGAAGGAGGCCTTGGCCATTCAGGTATTGGCTTGGCAGAGAATGCAATCGCCGCTTCACTTCTAGAGTCCACAACCAAAGGACACCGAGATGATACAATTCGCACAGGCGGTTGGCTATGCGATCAGGACATCGTTTCTTCAAGAGCCTCTTCAGCAGCCTCAATTATCGCTGAACTTGAACGCTGGGGGCTTGTTTTTCGTAGGGATTCCGCAGGATTACCACACTCTTTCGCTGGATTAGGTCATACAACACCAAGAGTATCAGGTTGTGGAGATGGAACCACACGCGGTGTTCAACAGGTCTTAGAAGAAAGATGCATCAGAGATAATATTCACCGTAGAGGAGAATGCTTTCCACTCAAGTTGATTGTTGAAGAATCACGCATTAAAGGGCTAATTTACTACGATCTATCTCAAGGCCGAATCGATGTAATTCAAGCCAAAGCGATTATCTTAGCGGATGCGGGATTTGAAGGAGCATGGAATGGTGTAAGTAATGGCGGAACCGGCATGGCAATTGCTGCAAGAGCCGGTATTTCTTTGAGGAACTTGGAGTTTCAATCTTGGTCACCTCTCAATGTAGCTGGTACAAATTTGAACTTGCCAAACGGCCTTTTAGCAAACGGAGGGAGTATCATTTCTCCTACTGGAGAAACAATAGGGGCAAAGGGCAGCCTCTCACCAACCCAAATCGCCGCAGCCATGACGGCGGAGGGCGCTGGCTGCGTATTGGATTCAAGACACATTTCAGGAGATGGAAGTGCTTGGTATGCACATACAATTTCATTATTGAATCAACGCACCGGACTAAATCTTGGAAGTGATGTAATTCCGGTACAACCCTCTGTTTCAGCGACTATAGGCGGAATACCAGCCGATGAACATGGAAGGGCCGTGAATGGAGAATGGGGAAATTGGATGTCTGGTCTTTATGCCGTTGGAGATGCAGCAAGTAGTGGTTTCCACGGTGCTTCAATGGCTTGGGGAAATAGGCTGCTTGATGATTTACTTAGTGGCCGTGATGCTGGAGACCATGCAGGAAAATGGGCTGCCGCTAGCAAAGCCCCACCTTCTTCATTACTTGAGGAATCAAGACAGGAAGTTGAGGCGAACATCAATGAGCGCTTACTAAATGATTCAGGTTCTTCTAAGATTGGGGCCGTACGTTCAAGTTTAAGGAATGAATTGAGTGCGGGCATGTCTCTACAAAGAGATGGTGAATCACTAGAAACATGCTTAGCGGGGCTTGCTCAACTCAAGGATATTTCTGCAACTGCAAATGTTGAAGATAGTAGTTTATTGATGAATACTAATTTGTTAGAAGCATTAAGGTTAGAGAATGGGTGCCTCCTTGCCCATATGGCAACATCCGCCGCGCTCTCAAGATGTGAAAGTCGTGGCTCACACTTGCGAAGCGATAATGTACAGCAGGACAATGATAACTGTTTGAAGCATAGCCTAGTTTCGATGGAAGGAGATGTAACAAATCTACCTATCAGAATGAGCGTTGCTGGCGTATGGATTTTAGCACCAGAGGTATAATTTTCACTACCAATTATGAAAAACCGTGAATAAACCACTTCAACCTGCAACCCCTGCCCCCTCTATGAGCGGAGGAGATAGTATCTTCACAAAAATCATCAAAGGGGAGATTCCAGCCTCATTTATTGCAAAAGGAGAAGACTGGTCAGCATTCTTGGATATTAACCCCCGAAGAGCAGGACACACACTCGTTGTCCCCCATCAGCAAGCACAGAGAGTTACAGATATGGAACAAAAACAAATGCAATCACTTTTGACTGGACTAGTAGAAGCCCAAAGAAAGTTAAGCATCTTTTTTGATACAACCGATTTTTCTATTGTTATTCATGATGGCCCTCTAGCAGGTCAAGATATCCCGCACCTTCATATCCATCTTATTCCTAGACAAAAAGGAGATAGGGGTATGAGTTTACTTTCGATGTGGCCCAACGCCCCATCCATTGGATCTGTTGAACCAGATTTTTCTGCTCTTGCACTACTATCAGAAAAAATAAGCAAATTGTGAGTGAACCCTATGTCCAGCCCCCCACCAATGAAAGCAGGCCAAGATGGGGCATTAGACCACCATGGCGAAGCCCTACCGCCTTTATCGAAAAGGTCTGCTAATTTGAAGTATGAAGAATTACTGAATCTACCAGTCCCTAGATTCAAAGGGAAATATCCAGGGTCCT
>Ga0302127_10001124_pt1 | contig 15613 bp, 11 predicted proteins | sample CB4_SCM_MG_FD_204452 | JGI IMG/M metagenome (GOLD analysis project Ga0302127, IMG submission 204452) | Marine microbial communities from Western Arctic Ocean, Canada - CB4_SCM | ecosystem: Environmental > Aquatic > Marine > Oceanic | place: Canada: Western Arctic Ocean | collected 2017-09-24
CCGGGGCGTTTATTTTTATCGGCTATCGGGTATTTGGACGGTACATCACAGGCTGGGGCGCTAGTGCAGAAGACCATGCGTCTGAATGTCTTCAGCAGATTCAGGAATTCTTTGGCGGATTCCGTGAGATCAAACTGGCAGGCGTCGAGGAGTTCTTTGTAGAACGGTACCGGACAGAACGACTATTTCTGGCACAGTCTTGGTGGCGGTATCAGACGATGTCGCAGGCACCTCGACTCCTGATGGAGGGACTTCTCGCGGCTGCTGTAGCAGTTCTGGTCCTCGTATTCACCTCTAGGGGCTCGGAGGCGGCCGGTTTCACAACAATGGCCCTGTTTGGGTACGCAGGATTTCGAGTTTTGCCATCGGCGAATCGCCTCCTCACAGCGATTGGCAACGTTTCCTATGGAATGCCGGCCCTGGATCTGGTTCGACCAGTGTTGTATGGACCAACCGAGACTCTTGGTGGCTCCAAAGAACCCTTCGAGTTCAAAGACCTGATCAGTATCCAAGATGTATCTGTTACCTACCTTGGAGTGGCTCAACCGGCGGTCGCAGATATCTGTTTCCAGGTAAGAAGAGGTGAGTCCATCGGCCTGATCGGACCATCAGGAGAGGGTAAGACCACCATATTGAATGTGGTGGCCGGTCTGATCAGTCCCGACAGTGGAGCAGTACTTGTTGATGGCAGAGACACTGGCGACTCACTCAGCGATTGGAGGGAAATGATCGGACTGGTGGCGCAAACGTCGTTCATGCTCGACGCATCTGTGCGTACGAACGTTGCGTTCGGTCAAAGTGAGGATTTGATTGACGACGAGAGGGTCTGGTTGGCCCTCGAACGTGCCAAGATCGCCGATCAGGTACTGGCGATGCCCGACGGGCTTTTGACATTCGTCGGGGATCGCGGGGTACGTATGTCCGGTGGCCAGGTCCAACGGCTCGCGATTGCCCGGGCGTTGTACATGGAACCGGCAATTCTCATTCTCGATGAACCTACGGCATCGCTCGACAGTAAGACAGAGATTGAGTTGGCGGAGTCTCTGGCAGAGATCAGTAACGATTACACGACGATCGTGGCGTCTCACCGACTTCCAATTTTGCGGCACTGCACCCGAATCCACTGTGTCGCGAGGGGCCGATTAACGCTGGTCGGTACCTTCGACGACCTGATGCAAGATACCGAGCGACTTAGTGATGTGCTCGGCGGATACTAAAGATAGGGGGCAGGTTCGGGTGAAAGTAGTCAACCTGCTCGAGTGGCCTCGGCTCCGCCATGTGGCCAGACACGACGGATAGTCGCTAAAGGAGGCCTTTGGGCGCTTAGCAGTTGCTGCAGTTCTTATGAGATTTGGTTCAAACTGACTTACACCAATACCGCTGGCTACCAAAGAGAAATTCACTTTCCAGAATCTGCAGCGAGCAGCGTTCTAGGAGTGTGACCGCATCTTTGCGATCGAACTCGAACCGGTGGTCTGGATCCGTGTATATGAGTCCACGCTGGAGACTTTCGCGGTGATGGTTGAGCGCATTGTGCTCGAAGTCAGGAACCTCGAAGTAGACGAATCGGCAGCAACGGCTAAGTGTCGCAAGAAGATCAACTGGGTCGTCCAAGTGTTCAACGATATGCGAGAGAACGACGACGTCGAATCGCTCGTTAAGCCCGGTGGAGTATTTGATGGCGTCACCGACCTCGAACGAGAGATTCTCAGCACGGTGGGTCTCTCTTGCCGCCAAGATTACTTCGTCTGAGTAGTCCACGCCAATGACTTCACGGACAAGTTTGGCGATCTCAGCGGTCATGACCCCCGTATTGCAACCGAGGTCTAAGACTCTGTGACTTAGCTCGAGATGCTTGGATAGGGAATTGAGAGCCTGGGAGTAATGGGGTGACGTTCGGGTGGAAATACCCTTATTGAGTGTTCATGGCACAGCCTTGCCAGACACCACTCGAGGTCAAGCATCCAGCCGAGCCTCGAACTCGGGTCCCGTACTGGTATCAGCCGGTCGACGAGGTAGCAGAGGCGTACGATTAAAGGAACAACATTCGGTCTTGGTAGACCAACTCTCATAGGTGGACAGATTAGCTAGACCCGAAGTGGTTCAGAGGGGTTATCCCGCGCAGCAGGAGAAACAATCGCCAACTGCCTGTGGTGTGGCGTCGGGAACCCGAGACAGCATTGACCGGCGGTATCCCTGGGTGCCCTGTGGCTGTCAGAACTGGTCTGACCGGCGAACCGAAAAGTTTGACTGGTATTTCAGAGGCGGCTGACTAGAGGACGGAGATCAATGATGAACTCGCCGGTGTGGGGATTACTCGGCTCGTCCACGACCCAGATTTAAGGGGTGACGTCAAAGTCGAACGACTCCGCGAGCAGGAGCCGAAGGTTGGCTTCGATCACCCAGGAATGGGCAAGATCGGTGCGGACCGAGATCGTTGCATACGACTTTAGATCCTCGAAGCGGCGCTTGAGTCTGTCCATTTGGTTAGAAGTCTCTCGTGACACGACTGTTGCGTCTCCGCTCACTGCGGGCACGGTCGAAAGTCAGGGCGCTGAGAGTCGGCGGCAACAGGTTGCGTCTTGTGCCGACTGGATATCGTTGTCTCTCTCAGTTACTAGCGCGTACGGGGCAACCATGTTCGACTTTCAACGATGAAGGATCTCGTAACCGCCGACCCGGGCTCGATTGGCGCCAATCTTGTTCGGCCACTTATCGACTCGCCAGGTATTGATAGCGGCGTAGTGATCGACGATTTGTTTACGGATTACCAAGGACGATGAGGTTCGAGGCGGCGCTTTGGGCTTTATCCAGACTCGCGCTGCCAGCCTTTGCGCTGACTGCGCAACCCTTGTTGGGGTGCTGAGATGGCACGTGGCTTGGATCTCGGGCCGGTGACCGGTCCGTCCCTATCCGGATACCGGAGCGATATCCAGGGACTCCGCGGCGTTGCGGTCATTCTAGTTTTGCTCTATCACGCAGCGGCAGTTTTGCCCGGGGGGTTCATTGGCGTAGACGTATTCTTTGTGATCTCCGGCTACGTGATAACGGGGTCGCTTCAGCGCGAATGGACTAGTACCGGCGGCATCAGTTTCAGACGATTTTATGGTCGCCGGGTGAGGCGACTTCTACCTGCGCTCGCGCTACTCACGGCGTCAACCGTGTTTGCATCGATTCTTTTCCAATCTCCAAATGGCCCTCAGCAGGAGACAGCGAAGACAGCGCTTGGCGCCACCGCCTTCGTCGCCAACTTTGTGATCTTCCGTTCAATCGGCGACTACTTCTCTCCGATAGCAGAGAACAATCCTCTCCTGCACATCTGGTCGTTATCGGTAGAGGAGCAGTTCTTTCTCGTGTTCCCCGCAGCTATAGCGATTGGCTGGTCCCTTGCACGCCGTCAAGGAACGAACAGGTCGATTGCAGCATGGATTGTGGCGGGCGTGTTCCTAATACCGTCGATTCTGCTTTCGGTTTCAGCCTCTTACAGTCTTGTTGACATTCCACTGATTGGCGGATCCTCCCGCCTCTTTGCTTTCTACTCGTCGTTTACGCGAGCGTGGGAATTCGCAGTCGGAGCACTCCTTGTTCTCTTAGCCCCTCAACTCAGTCGTCTCCCTGAGTGGCTGCTAGCCCGCCTTAGTTGGGTCGGGTTCGTATTGATCTTCGGATCGGCCGCGACCATCTCGAAGGACTGGATCTTTCCCGGATTCGTGGTCTTACTCCCGGTCGCCGGCGCTGCAGCACTTATTCTCTCGGGGTCAACTCGACGGTCTGATGGGCGAACCATGCTGGAGCATCCGCTCCTTGTCTGGATCGGCGATCTCTCCTACTCCTGGTACCTCTGGCACTGGCCGGTGGTTGTGTTCACCCGCTTGTACTTTTCTGACCGGTGGTGGGCCCTGTTGGCTGCAGCCGGCCTGTCTCTTGTCCCCGCATACCTCTCGTGGCGGTATCTGGAGTCGCCGATCATGCGATCCGCACGACTAAGCGGTCGCCGAGTAGTGGGGCTCCTAGTTGTCGCGTTGCTTGTTCCCGGACTAGTGGCGACAGTTCTGGCCGTTGGGTCTAGATCGGGATGGGGGTTGGACTGGCCGATTGGTGCCCACCTAGTTGTGCAGAATGATTGCGATCATGGAGAGTTCAGCCCGTCTGCCTGCACTTGGGCAGTCGAGAATTCAAGGGGAGTAGTTCTTCTAGCCGGAGATTCGCAGTCATGGGCTGTCGCCGATGGCGTCATCGAAGCTGCGGGAGAACTTGGATATGACACGACGGTGGCGACGCTGAATGGCTGTGCGTTCGTGTACCCAGTCGAAGACATGGAGTTACCTGGAGATTGGGCGGGGTGTAGAGAGTTCAGGTCAGCCGTAACTGAGTTTGCTACCTCAACTAGGCCTAGTGCGGTAATCATCTCCAACTGGTCAGTTGGGTACGTCGGCGACGAACCTGAGAGCCGCCGACGTTGGGCTTCGGGCCTGGTTGGCATGTTTGACGCATTAAACGATATTGGGGTGCCGGTAATCCTCGTTTCCTCGTATCCGCGAAGCGATGACCATTCGATTTCCCGATCGCTGATCATTCGGCCTGATGCAGACCGGTCAACCGATGCTGTTCGCAGCCGCGAGGAGCGCGCATGGCTCGTTGGACTTGAGACTGAGCTGGCAGCCACATATGACGAGGTTTATATCTTTGATCCCTACGAGGTGCTCTGCGATCGGAGCGTTTGCTGGACAGCGGTTGGCGGCACCGAGTACTACACCGACGCCAATCATCTCTCGAGAGCCGGGGCGCTCCTACTCGCTCCGTCCCTGGCAGAAATCCTTGGAGGTGAGATTCCTTGAGTCTCCGACTACACGTCGGTTTCTTGGGCGGTTGAGAATCCGTAGACAAAATCAAGAGTGTTCAGGTCCGGGGCGCGAATATACCGCATTGCATCCCTGCGGCCGTTGGCAACGATCTATGACCGGAGATGCGCGTCCGCCGCTAGTCGGACAAGCCCGTCATAGGTCGAGTTGGCATCCCGATAGTTGACCAATATGCAGTTGACTCCGTCTTCCAGGACGTCAATTCCGATGCCCGCACGTGTGCAGACCATGGGAATTCCTGCAGCCATTGCCTCCGCGTAGACCTGACCCCATGTTTCGACTCCAGGTGAGACCGGCAGGTGCATGAGAATATCAAATGCGCCGTAAAGGGCTTGAATGTTATCTTCGTGTTCAACGAGTCGATAACTATGCTCAGGTAGAGAGTCCAGAAGTGGCCGCACTACTGGACCATGAGGCCCGACCGCTTTGGCAATAACGAGCACTGCATCGGGATCGGTGGCTAGGTACCGAGTAAAAGCTTCGACGCCAAACTCGACGCCCTTCCACCAGACAAACCTTGTAATCATTCCCACAACCGTCTGAGAGGCTACGAGCCCGTATCGAGAACGTATGGCTGCAACCCGGCTATCAGAGACCCTACCGAACCTCTCGATATCGAGTCTGTACTCCAGGGTTTTGATCTTGGCGGGAGCAACCTTCTCCAGGTTCTCAAGGCAGTCCGAGACATTTGAACAGGTAGCCATAATCGTTGTTGATAAATAATTCATTACTCGGTCGGCTATGACACCGTGCCTCGGCCCCCCTTCGTGGTGCATGGTCGCGTGGTGACGAGTATGGATCCGTTCTCGGATTCCGACAGTGAGAGCTGCGGCCAGCCCGATCATCGTGCCCTCGATACCGTGACCGTGGACCACCTGAACGTCCTGCGATTTGAGTACCTGTCGTGCCCGCAGGATTGCCAGAAAGAGGCTTTGGCGGGAATGGTATGGAATGAAGACGTGGTCGAGATTCTGCGTTGCTACTGCGTTAATGAGATCAGCGGAGGTGGAAAGAGGCTTACCGACGAACACATGAACGATCTTTCGACGTTCGCCGGGGTCCATAAGAGCGTTATGGACGTGCCAAGAACCGCCGAGTCCGGGAGAGTAGAAGATGGCGACAGTTCTCATGGATGACCGGAGCCCTTCTCAACTGGTGCGAAATGACCAATCACCTGATCTGGACCCTTGGCCCGCAGGGACCGAATCATCGTGATGGACCTGCCAACGCCGACAACCGAGGGCCTACTAGCCTCCGGGGTGTACGACGCCATTGAGACCTTGAGTCGATCGCGGAGGTGGGTGAATCAGGTGTGTGGCGTGTGCGGGGTTTTTCAGCCAAGTAGCCGGATGGCTGATCTGACGTCGGTACTCGAAGACATGACGGTCGCTCTGCGCCACCGCGGGCCCGACTATTCGGATGTCTGGGTGGCGCCCAGAGGAGAGGTGGCTTTCGGCCATTCCCGGCTTGCCATTGTCGACCTTTCTCAAGCGGGCAGCCAGCCCATGTCCTCAGCCGACGGACGATGGACCATCACCTATAACGGTGAGATTTACAACTCCGATGCTCTGCGCGATCGCCTCCCTTCGGTTCGATGGAGGGGGCACTCCGATACTGAGGTTCTCGTCGAACACATCGCAAGACACGGAGTGTCCGCGACCCTGAGGGCGGCAAAGGGCATGTTCGCCTTCGGCTGCTGGGATGCAAAAGAGTCGGAGCTCTGGCTTGCCCGCGACCGGTTCGGCGAAAAGCCCCTCTACTACGGCCAGCATCAGGGAGCTGTCATATTTGCTTCCGAGTTGAAGGCGCTACGGGCCGTACCTGGCTTCAACCCAGATATCGACCGGCAGGCTCTGGCGGAGTACTTCCGTTGGACAAACGTGCCATCACCCATGACCATCTATGAGGGAGTGCGCAAGCTGCCGCCAGCCCACTATCTCTGTGTCAGCGCCCGAACCGGTGTCTCTGATCCGGAGCCCTATTGGTCGGTACTGGACGTTGCCGGATCGGCGTCGTCGCTACCGGACGGCGTTGACGCGGTCGATCATTTGGAAACGGCGCTTGACGAAGCGGTCCACTCACAGATGGTCTCTGACGTGCCGTTGGGAGCATTCCTTTCCGGTGGAGTCGATTCCTCATCGGTTGTTGCGTCAATGCAGCGACAGTCGGCTGATCCTGTCCGGACGTTCACTATTGGGTTCAGCGAAGCCTCCTATGACGAGTCCGGATACGCGGCCGAGGTAGCCGCCGCGCTCGGCACGGACCATACGGACCTTGTCGTCAGCCCTGATGATGCCATGCGGGTGATCCCTGATCTTCCGCGTGTATTCGATGAGCCGTTTGCAGATTCTTCCCAGATACCTACCTACCTCGTGAGCCAGATGGCCCGTGAACATGTCACCGTGGCTCTCTCGGGTGACGGAGGAGACGAGTTGTTCGGTGGATACGAGCGCTATCAGCAGGTTGAACGTCTGGAGCGGTTGCGGCGGGTGCTGCCTGGGAGCATCCGGCGCACACTTGGTACGACAGTTGAACGACTGCCGGTGGATGCATGGGACCGTCTCGGTCGTCTCCTGCCTCGCCCTATGGTGCCGTCCGGCCTTCGCCACCGAACTGGTTACCGGATGCATAAGGTGGCCCGCCTGCTCGTAGCCGATGGTGCACAGGACGTATACGCCTCACTCATGTCAATACAGAACCGGTCCGACGGCCCGGTTCTCGCCTCTCTGGAATCGGTGCCCGAGTTTGCTGAGATATCAACTTCGAAGATGGAGTTCATGTCACCGTTCGAGCGGGCGATGCTCATCGACACATTGACCTATCTCCCGGATGACCTTCTGACCAAGGTCGATCGAGCCTCTATGGCGGTGGGTCTCGAGGTTCGCGTGCCGTTTCTCGATCCGGATCTGTTCCGGTTCGCATGGGGACTGCCTCACGACCACAGGGTCCGTAAGAGGCAAGGAAAGTGGGTGCTACGAGAGTTACTAAGGCGCTCGCTACCGGACTACCTCATTGACCGACCCAAGATGGGGTTTGGTGTTCCAATAGGCCACTGGTTGCGGGGTCCGCTCCGTTCCTGGGCCGACGAACTTCTGGACCCTGTGCTCGTAAAGGAGCAGGGGTTTCTGGATCCAGATGTCGTCCACCAGCGCTGGACGACCCATCGCGATGGGCGAGCCGACCTGACCCACCAGATCTGGTCGCTCCTCATGTTTCAGGCGTGGTTAGTGGAGGAAATGGGGTGAGTCCCCTTGAGGGTTGCCCGGTTCGGATTCTGCGGGTGATCGCCCGAATGAACGTCGGTGGTCCGGCGTGGCAGGTCAGTGTCCTAACTCAAGGACTCGACGCCAGCCGGTTCGAGACCCGGTTGATTGTCGGTGACGTTGGAGAAGGTGAGGCTGATTTTGTGGAGCTTCGTGATCCTGATCTGCCGCTGACAAGGATTCCGACTCTGGGTCGCTCCGTTAGGTTCGGTGATGACCTCCGGGCGTTTATCTCAATCCGACGGGCAATACGCGACTTCCGGCCTGACATTGTCCATACGCACACAGCCAAGGCTGGACTGCTTGGCCGCCTGGCGGCCGTGACGTCTCGGGTGCCAGTGAGGGTTCACACTTATCACGGTCACCTACTCCACGGGTACTTCAACCGCTTCGTTTCGCGGGCCTTGGTGGTCGTGGAGCGGTTCCTGGCTCGTAGTACGACTGCTCTGGTAGCGGTGGGAGTACAGGTTCGAGACGACCTTGTCGCAGCCGGAATTGGAAACCACGACCAGTACACGGTCATCCCACCAGGCGTAGCCCGCCCTACCACTAGCGACAGGGAGTCGGCCCGAGTCCTACTAGGCCTGCTACCTGATGTACCTGTAGTCCTCTTTGTGGGCCGGCTGACGGCTATCAAACGTCTTGACCGCCTGATAGATGCAATGTCGCTAGTTCTGGAGCGCCGCCCTGACGTCGTACTGGGTCTGGTCGGAGAGGGCGACTTGTCGGAAGAAACTAGACTCCGAGCTGAGCCTCTCGGTTCGGCAGTCCACTTTCTCGGTTGGCAACCCGACATCGCAGACCTTTATGTGGCTTCCGACTGTGTGGTGCTCACATCCGACAGTGAAGGAATGCCTGTCACCCTTATCGAGGCAGCGATGGCAGGGGTGCCGGCAGTAACCACCGACGTCGGCAGTGTCAGGGAGGTGGTCCTAGATGGCGTGACCGGCCTGGTCGTCGCTCCGGAAGCGGCAGCAGTTGCCGACGGTATCTTGAGACTTCTCGACCCCAATCTCCGGAACCTGATGGGCGCGGCCGCCCTTGCGAGGGCTAATACTGAGTTCAACACGCAGCGTCTCATTGCCGACCACGCAGCCTTGTACGATCGGCTGATTAGCGCTCTGGACACTCGCGGTCCGCAGGCTGGTGGTGGCTGACCCCATTGGTAGGCTCGTCCAGATGAGGGCCTTAATTACCGGCGGCGCCGGTTTCATTGGATCGCACTTGGCCGACCGGCTACTTGGGCGTGGCGATCAGGTAGTTCTGCTTGACGACCTTTCGACTGGACGACTGTCCAATATCGAGCACGTGAATGGTCGTTCCGACGTCGAGTTTGTTCTTGGATCGGTCTTAGATTCTGACCTTGTTGACCAGGTTGTCTCGCAGGTTGACGTGGTGTTCCACCTAGCCGCAGCGGTTGGGGTGAACCTGATAGTCGAGAGGCCGCTCGAGAGCCTGATGACAAACATCCGTGGCACGGAGACCGTGGTGGAGAGCGCTCACAAGTACAGAAGGCGACTCCTTGTGATGTCGACCTCTGAGATCTACGGCAAGAACACTTCTGACAGTCTCTCGGAAGATGACGACCGGATTCTCGGTTCTCCCCTCAAAAGCCGTTGGTCGTACTCAGAGGCCAAGGCCATCGATGAGATTCTTGCCTACACCTATTGGCGTGAGAAGGGTCTCGAGGCGGTCATCATCCGGCTATTCAATACTGTTGGTCCCCGCCAGACCGGTAGTTACGGCATGGTTGTGCCGCGATTCGTGGGTCAGGCCCTGCGGAACCAGCCTATTACAATCTTTGGCGATGGAACCCAGACCCGGTGCTTTTGTCATGTCAGCGATGCTGTCGGTGGTCTGATAGCGCTCTCTGAGCATGCCGAGGCTTTCGGCAAGGTATTCAACCTTGGTGCAGTCGAGGAAATTTCAATACAGGATCTGGCGAGGCGGATCGTTGAACTCTCGGGTTCGAATAGTGAACTGGAGTACGTCCCCTACAGTTCCGCCTACGAAGAGGGATTCGAGGACATGGAACGGCGTGTTCCCAACATAGGTCGAGCTAAGCGCCTTGTTGGGTTCGAACCTTCTATTGGGCTCGACGAGATCATCCACTCGGTGATTGATGATCTACAGACTTAGGTGATTGGGTTGCGATGAGCGGAGCGGCGTGGGAGTACTGGGTGGTCTTCTTAGGGGCCACCATCTCTTGTATGGCTCTTACCCCACTGGTCATCAGATTCGCAACCAGACGGGATCTGCTTGATCAACCTGGTGGCCATAAGAGTCACGAGGAGGCCGTTCCTTATCTGGGTGGCATCGCCATTGTTGCCACGTTTGTATCGGCAGTGTTGGTGGTCTCAACTCTCTGGCCTCCGAGTGGTAACCGGAAGGAGTTGCTAATAGTTCTTGGACTCGCAACCTCCATCTCCATCGTTGGGTTTGTCGACGATCTCAGGCCTGTCTCTCCGGTGTGGCGCCTAACGACCGAAGTTTCTATCGCTCTCATTGTCTGGTCCATGGGTACCGGCGTGTCGGTGACCGGCATCGAGTCGATGGATCTGGCGTTCACCGTCTTGTGGTTTGTAGGGATCACAAATGCATTCAATCTCTTGGACAACATGGATGGCTTGGCCGCAGGCCTCAGCACGATCATCAGTATGACCATCTTCGCCATAGCGGTATCCACCGGTCAGTTCATGGTTGCTACCGCGGCTATTGGCCTAGCTGGCTGTACTGCTGGTTTTCTTCGACACAACTTCCACCCTGCCCGCATCTACATGGGTGACGGTGGAGCGCTGTTTGTCGGCTTTATGGTTGCTTACCTCGGGATCAAATTACGACCTGATGGAGTTAAGGCTGTGAGTGCCCTCGTCCCGTTGGTTGTGTGTTCCGTCGCGGTCTTCGACACCGGGCTAGTTACAATCTCGCGTCTAGGAAGAGGGCAAAGCCCGTTCCTCGGGGGACAGGATCACCTCAGTCACCGATTAGTAAAGCTTGGCCTTTCCGTTCCTGTTGCGGTCGGGAGCATCTATTTTGGAGCCATCGGAATCGGCGTGCTGTCTTATGCGATCAGTGGCGCCGATACAATAACAGGATTGGTGTTAATCGGCCTGATCATGGTCACCCTAATTGCAGTTGGTGTGTTTCTTCTGTACATGGAGGTTGGCTCAGAGGATTCGCCTCATGTCGACGGGGCCAAGGATTAGGCCAACGAGGATTGGATAAAGGGTTTCCTCTGAAGATGAATATAGACGACAGGTCGCCGGCCTGGTTTGGTGCAGGTGACTACGGAATGGACACGGGTCCTTCTGCAGTCGCCATTGTCGACCTTGCCTGCAAATTGGTTCTTCCGATGAGTGTCGTTGATGTCGGCTGTGGAACGGGTCGGTTTCTCGAGGAATTTGAGGGCCAAGGCGTCCTGTCGGTTCTCGGGCTAGACGGTTTGCCAGCCGCTAAGGCCTTTGGCCCGGATCGGTCGAAGTTTCTAGTTGTCGATTTGACCAAACCGGTGGTGATAGACCGACGATTCGATCTAGCTCTATGTCTTGAAGTGGCAGAGCACCTTCCGCCCGAGTCCGCCGATCTTCTCGTGAAGACACTTACAGATATGGCGCCAATAGTGATTTTTAGTGCCGCTCACCCTAATCAAGGTGGACAGGGTCATATCAATGAGCAGTGGCCGATCTATTGGTACCGGCGATTTGCTCGGCATGGATACGTCGCTTTGGATCTTCTCCGTGGCCCACTGAGCGATATCCCCGAAGTACTCGACTGTTACAGGCGGAACCTGGTCTTATACGTGGAATCGTCGCGAGTGGCTGAAATATTGGAACGGGCCGACGATTTCGACATTCCGGACGCATACGTCTTAGCGCACCAGAGAGGGATCACTGTAGATCTCCTGCACCAACCCTGGAGAGTGCTGGTAGGAACGCTGGTCAGGAAACTGACCAAGCGCCTTCGCCTTCAGAGAGGTGAGACCCGATAAGACCGACTGGCTTTGGTCAGGTCCCGCTGGTTGTCCAGGGTCTCGATTCTTGGAACCATTCAGTAGTCGAGCGCAATCCATCGACAAAGTCGGATGGAGCGACATCGGGGAACAACCGTCGAAGGGCCGACGAGTCGGCCTGTGAGCGAGCGACATCACCCACTCGCGGCGGCTGGTAGTCAATGGTGAGCTTCCGGTCGAGGATCACCTCCAGTTCGGATATCACCTCCAGCAGTGTGATCTTTTTCCCGAAAGCGAGGTTTAGCGGTTCCAGGTGGCTGACCCGGCGATGAATGGCATCGACTATCACTGACACGACGGTGTCGACATAGGTGAAGTCCCGACATTGTGTGCCATCACCGTGAACTGGGAGCGCCTGCTCCTGCATGGCGGCTGAGAGAAACGCGGGTATGACGGCGGCGTAGGTGTGCAGCGGGGGTTGCAGCGGCCCGAAAACATTGAAAAATCGCAGCGCTAGCACTGGCATGCCGTAACTGTGGCCCCAGGCGAGGGTGTACGACTCGGAAGCGAGTTTGGTGGCCGCGTACGGGCTCACAGGTCGTGTCGCTAGCCCTTCATGTTTGGGTAACGATTCATTGGCGCCATAAACCGATGATGAGGACGCCACGATCACCTGGACATTGCCTTGAGAGCGTGCAGCTTCGAGTACGAGTGCTGTGCCTGTGGTGTTGTCACGGTGGGCAGCCAACGGGTCGCCGATGGATCGTGGCACCGATGAGCGAGCAGCCAGGTGGACGACTGCAGACACGCCGCCCATAGTCGACTTCAGGAGGTTTTCGTCGAGAATCGAACCCTCGGCGAAGGTGACCTCTAGCCCATCTAGATTTGAACGAAACCCGAAGGACAGGTCGTCAATGACGACGACCTCATTTATCCAGTGCTGGCCAATGAGCGCTCGTGCGAGGTTCGCACCAATGAAGCCAGCGCCTCCGGTGATGAGGACCTTCATCGCTGGAAGGTTAGACATGATCGCTCCGAGTGCGCAGGCCGCTAAGAGCAGCAACGGTATCTGTTCTGCACGTTGCGGACTTCGTCTCACTGAGTTGAAGCACAGCGATTATTCTGGGTCTGTTCTTGGGTCAACTATGAAACGGTTGATTCAACAGAAGCATCTGGCTCAACAAACCACGCGGGCCGGCTCCAGTCCGCACCCGTGGGATCAATCTCATCGACAAGGTTTCTCTGAGAGGTGTTCTAGGCGGTCCGGGGAAAGAAACCGACGACCTATTCGTGTGTGACGACGATGTCGATTGAGCCGATCAGGCGGCCAGGGCACTGGTAAGTGATTGGAAGGCTGCACAGGCAATCACGGAGACTAATGGCGGTCGATCCGTCGCAGTCCGTCAACCGGTCAACTATCTCAGCGATACACGCCTTGGGCACCTGACGCAGGGGGAGTGCGACGCAGAGTTCGCTAAGCAGTACTCAGCGGTTTATCCACTGATTCGAACGTATGCTCCGGCGACTGGTATTAATTTGTTTTGATTTGTCGCACGTCTTTGATCATGACGAGTTCATCTACATCGACTTCTGCCACGTTTCGACCAATGGGAACGAGTACATGGCAAATGCATTGGCCAAATATCTTGTTATGAGAGGCTCTGAGCCGGATCGGGCGTGAAGTGAACTCTTCTCTAACCATTGTCGGCCTCGGCTATGTGGGCCTGCCGCTGGCTCAGGAGGCATGTCGTAGCGGTCTAAGGGTGGTCGGGCTAGACACAGACCCAGCCGTTGTATCGGACCTCTCGTCCGGCCTCTCCCACATCGACGATATCGACTCGGTGGACCTAGCCAAGATGGCGAGGGCTGGATTCCTGGCTTCCACTGATTCAAGTTGTATCCGTAGCTCCGACGTCGTAGTAATTTGTGTTCCAACTCCACTTGACGATGATGGAACACCTGACTTGGGCGCAGTTAAGGCTGCCACAGCGACTATCTCCGAGCACTTGCAGCCGGGTTCGCTCGTCGTCCTCGAGTCGACGACCTATCCCGGGACGACCGAGGACGTAGTCCGACCCATACTTGAAGCAGGCAGTGGTCTTGTCGCCGGCACCGATTTCTGGTTGGCGTATTCGCCCGAACGGATAGACCCCGGTAATCCCGAATGGGGTCTGCGAAATACCCCGAAAGTCGTGGGCGGACTGACACCGGCCTGCACCAAACGGGCCGTGCAATTCTACGACCAGATCGTCGACACAGTGGTGCCAACAGTCGGTACTCGGGAAGCCGAGTTGGCGAAACTACTTGAGAACACCTACAGGCACGTCAACATCGCGCTCATGAACGAAATGGCGGTTTTCTGCCACGAACTTGGTATTGACCTGTGGGCCGGTATCGAAGCCGCCGGTACTAAGCCGTTTGGGTTCGAAGCTTTCTACCCGGGCCCCGGAGTAGGTGGCCACTGCATCCCTATTGACCCTAACTATCTGTCATGGGTCGTGCGTTCGGTCGGATACCGGTTCCGGTTCGTGGAGTTGGCGGAAGAGATCTCAGCCCGCATGCCGGCCTACGTAGCGCAACGGGTCCAGGACTTGCTTAATGTCGACAAGAAGCCTGTGAATGGTTCGGTTGTGCTTCTGTTGGGTGTTACCTACAAGGCAAACGTCCGCGATCAACGTGAGACACCAGCGCGGCCACTGGCTGCATGCCTATCAGCGATGGGTGCAGAGGTCCGATATTTCGATCCCCATGCAGACACCTTCACCTTTAATGGTCGAGAACTGGTCGGCGAGGACGATCTTGAAGAAGCACTTGGTAAGGCTGACGTGGGCGTCCTCGTGCAGGCTCATAACGAGATAATCGAGTCAGGCGCGCTCAAGCGAGCCAGGCGCATCCTGGACACACGTGGCGTGCTGTCGGGAGACAACGTCGAGAGGCTGTGATGGTGCAGGCGTCTCTGCTGGCGGACTAGTTGGCAGGGCTCAGGCGCTTTAGGAACGTGAACATCTCGGCCCGGGTTACCAGATTCTGCGGGCAGTACGACCATTGGGTGCAGCCGGTTGTGGTGCCGGACTCAAGCAGCCAGTCGATGGCCGGGCCGGCGAAGTGGTCGGTGGGCACGTCGGAGAAGCCAGCGGCCGGCGAACCCACGGGTGAACCCTCGAGGCGCCACAGGAACGCCGCCATCTCGGCCCGCGTCACCGTGCCGGCCGGGCAGTAGTTGGTGGTCGTGCAACCCAGGGTGATGCCTGTCTCGGCCAGCCAGTCCACCGCCGGGCTGTAGGTGGCATCGGCGGGCACGTCGTCGAACGATGCGGCGGTCGTGGCCAGCGGAAGACTCCTGAACCGCCACAGGAACCAGCCCATCTCGTCGCGGGTCACCGCCAACTCCGGGCAGGTCAACTCTCCGAGCGTGGGGCAACGGTCGGTGACCCCGGCGCTGAACGCCCAGTCGACGGCCTCTTCAGCCCAGTGGCCGCGGATTGCTGTTATCGACGACGGCAGGCTTCCGAGGCGGACCACGCCCCAGCCGTGTTTGT
>Ga0302127_10001126_pt1 | contig 15607 bp, 10 predicted proteins | sample CB4_SCM_MG_FD_204452 | JGI IMG/M metagenome (GOLD analysis project Ga0302127, IMG submission 204452) | Marine microbial communities from Western Arctic Ocean, Canada - CB4_SCM | ecosystem: Environmental > Aquatic > Marine > Oceanic | place: Canada: Western Arctic Ocean | collected 2017-09-24
GCTGCATCGCCGAGAAACGCTCATCGTCGCGTAAAAATCCGAGAAATGTTCGCAGCGCCGCTGCCGATCCAGCGAGCGTCCCGTTGATGCCTTCTTCTGCGAGCAGCACGCTGCCCTTAAGTGAGTACTCGATACATTTCGCGCGCAGGCTTTCTCTTAGAGAGCAAAAATCGGGTAGCGAAGTAAAGTGGTAAAACGTGGCGATTAAAACTCCTGACATGAGTTCGAGTAGTTCCTTTGACAGTCTTTTTCCAGCGAGTAGCGTATCACGCGAGACCGAAAATCCGCACGAGTATCCCATTACCGGGAGAAGCGACGTCACGGCTGGAACACGCCGATGAGGAGGTTTCACCAATCTGCGCGATCCCCAGCAATCGAGCAGCATGGCCTGCAAATTTTTTTTATCCTCGCCGGTCAACATGATTAACTAAGGAGTCCTCCCGTTGAAAGCACTGATCGGTTTTATCGTGCTGCTGGTCGGGCTGATGGCATTCGCCTCGACAAAACCGAACACGTTTATCGTCGAACGCGCGTTAAGAATGCGAGCCACGCCGGATGGCATACTTCCGCTGATTAGCGATTTCGCGAAATGGTCTCCATTTGTCCCAAGGGACCCAGCGATGAAAGTCACATTAAGTCAAACGACGACTGGCATGGGAGCGACGTACGAATGGGCGATCGATTCGGCCTTAGGTCGAGGGAGAATGGAGATGACATGCGTTGTGGCACTAAAAGTGTTCGCTATGCGGTGCATCAATTCGAACCATCGATCACTTCAGATGTCGCCAAAATCTCTCTAGAACGTTTTGGCGATTTCAGCTTCTAATTCGCCTCTTCGTTCGCCTAGGTTCGTCGAATCTTTTTCTTTAGCATTGTTGCAGCAATCGTGTAGCCGCCGTCCGCACCGTCGATGAAGTGAATGTGTTGATCGTCGCGGTTGCGCACGTAACAAGACATGATGCTCGCCGGACTCGCATATAAGCCGAACAAAATCGACCCGTCGTCCTCCATCGCCTCGAGTTCGATGGTTAATGCGGCACGCTGATCTGGCGTGCCAGCAATAACGGTATTAATTCGGCCATCGATCGTTAAGGTATCAGACAGCTCCGGTACGCTCGCCACATAGCGCTGACCGTCTGCCGCGTAACGCATAAATGCAGGGCCGATAATCGCCGTACGTAGCCAATGCTCGGTCGCGTAGCGCCAATCGAAGCGGCCGAGCTTCACGCGCGTTTCTTTGGACAAGGCACTCGGACTAGAATCTAAATGTAACTGTTCCTTCGTGATTGGGTTTCGTTCGACGCGAGGGCCGTAAATTGTATCAATGTGATCGATAACTGCTTTCAAACCGTTCGCGGACTCAACTTGTTCTTGAACGTTGACAAGTAAACACACGACTTCGCCGCTTCGTTGAGGCGGCTTTATGCGATCCCATCGGCATTCCATCCCAGAGAGATCGAGTTGCTTATCAGACTGAGTCCGATGGGGATCTTCCGGTCCATCCGCGGCTTTAATTTGCTTCTCAGCCGACAATAACCCATCACCGATTACGACAGGAATTGAAAACGCGTTATTGCGAAAAAGTTTGGCGATGCGGATTGAGCAACCTTGCTCGTCTACATTGCGAATTGGCAGCGAGCCAACCCTTAGCACCATGGAATAATTCTGGCTCGTATTGTCGCTGTGTTCGCGCAACGCAACCAGCACCGAATCCAGGACAATTTCCGGGACGAGCAGCGTTGCGCCGTCACCACCAAAGAAAAACGGGATCTCAATGCCATGCGCATGAGCGATATTTAGAGCAGCAATAATGCTACCGGTAGCAATAAGGTTTATTTCTTCATGATGCCCTGCGGCAACGAGTTCAGTTGATCCTTTTATATCCGTGACGACGACATGCCAGCCTACCGGAACGCTAGCAAAGTGATCGGTATCTCCGAGTAGTTCGCTCACCGAGAGATGATGAACTGACAATTCACTATAGAATGATTCTTGTACGGAAGAATTCATGCGATGGATATCTCTAAAGCTAGGAACATAGTTGTCTCCCGGATCATGGATAATGTTGTATACAGTTCACCCACCTCGCAGACAAGTCTGTTGTTTAAGCAGTTGACATTGCCACGCAATCTCATAGTTGCTCGATATTCCCTTGCGTAGTGTAAACGCGATAGCTCGGCCAATTTCTGGACGCAGTCCCGATATCGGAGTAGCGTATTTTTAGTAGCGCAACAGAACCTATCATGTAATCGTATGGCTTCGGCTCGCGCACTTTTAAGTTCTAAAAACGGAACCCTTAATGACTGCTCGCATCTTGCCTGAGCAGTTTGAAGACCTCGCGCCGCATCTATCGTGGGCTCTGCCAACCGAATATGAACCACGGGCAATGCGTGCCAATCGTCCCATGGCGGATATAAGAATCTTTTACGATGCCATGCTGAAACGGATGGATGAGGTTAAACGGATGACAGCAAGCGGTACAGGCAAAGTTCATAGCTGGACGGTCGCACACCATCCTTATCATCCTGCTTTCGTTACAGAAGTCCCGTACACGCTCGTATTGGTTGAACTTAGCGAAGGCCCACGCGCGATGGGCCGTTTTGATGGCGAAGCCCTAGCAATTCGCGATGAGGTGCAAGGCGCGTTCATTCAGCGCGAGGGCAGCACTGATCTCGTGTTCTCGCGAACCTTTGATTGACTTGACGGCTAAGCGTACAACCGTAAATTAGGGGCGTTCGGGTCGCACGCTGAGATCGATCCTGGCGCGTTGCCGCACTTGGAAATGGGATCACGAACGCGTGCGCGCGTCGCCTTCACTGGTTTGAGGGCACTACAAGGTCGTGGATAATTTTACGACCGCTGTCTAGTAATTCCCGGCAACAAGCACCCCATTCGCGACAAACGCATCTATCTCAGCAGGGTTTTTACCCAGCACATCACGCAACACTTCCTGATTGTGCTCTCCGAGCGTTGGCGCCACGTACGGCAAATTAGCCGGATAGTCAGAAGTTTTTATCGGCATGCCGGGGATCTGAAAAGACCCAGCAATCGGATCATCTATTGTCCGTACCGTGCCGCGTTCTAAAAAATGTGGATGGTTGAGGGTATCGTTTACTGTTAAGACTGGTGCACACGGTACGTTATGCGCTTCTAATGCAACGATTGCGGCATCGACATCCGGGAATGTCTCTAACCACGCATTAATAATGACGTTAAGCTCGGGTTGATACTTCACGCGTTCAAGATCCAAGGCGAAACGCGGATCCTCGATGAGATCCGGCCGTTCCATGGCGCGACACAGATCCGGCCAATGATGTAGAAACCCAACCAGCACCAAGCATTTATCTTTCACCGGAAAAATCCCGACCGGACACACGTAGGAGAAATGTCGCCCGGCCCGAGTTGGCTTGGCCTCGCCCTCTGTTGCACTGGCTTGATGTACTCCAGCCTCGTGATAGTGGTAATAGCAATCGAGTAGCGCGATATCCAAAGCCTGGCCGCGTCCCGTGCGGTGGCGGTGGAGCAAGGCCGCAGCGATTGCAAACGCAGCGTGGGTGCCGGTACTAACATCCCCCAATCCGACGCTCGGCAAGATCGGCAACTCGTCAGGTTCGCCAACCATCGAGGTAATACCTGAATACGCCTGCGCGATGGGGTCGTAACCGGGTTTCGAGGACAACGGGCCGCTTTGACCAAGCGCGGAAATCGAACACAAAATGATGTCCTCACGTAACGTCTTTAAGGTCTCGTAGCCCAAACCCATGCCCGCTAACACGCCGGGTCGATAGTTCTCAACCACGACATCGCATTGCGGTACCAATTCACGGATCAATTCAATTCCTTCCGGTTTACGAAAGTCGACGCATAAGCTGCGCTTGTTAAGATTTTGCTGAATTAAATACAGGCTGCGTTCATTGCGCAGCTTCGAAATTCCCCGGACCATATCTCCGCCCGGGGCGGATTCGACTTTAATCACGTCGGCGCCCATTTCGGAGAATAGTCTAGTGCAGGTTGGACCGGCTAAGACGCGGGTTAAATCCAGAATACGGATCCCGGTTAGTAGATGTTCTGTGCTCAAAACACTCTCCTTATTTTATTAATTGTCTTCGAATTACTCTTCGGGAAAATGCGCAGATTTGACACATGTCATGGGCGTAGCGCCTGACGTAAAAGCTCAGCCGTTAAGCCAAAATATCTGAATGTGCACGCTGCAACCGCGTGACCTGGTCGGTTGCACCCATATCATTAAGCAATCGATGCGCATCGCGAATTTCTTCAGCTTTGTCCCATTCCTCGCCAAATATTTCAGCATAGCGCGCTTGGCGCTCATGCAAAAACGGTTGGGAAAGTCTGCCACCAGATCGATCAATCATCGACTGAACTTCCGCCAACGTCGTTCGAGAGACTTGTAAACGGGTCCGCGCGTTTGTTGCGGCATCGAGATCGAACACCCCGATCGGCGCATCGACACCTTTGATTGTCAAAGTGCCGAGATCCGCCAATTGGAAATAACCCTCGACTAAGCGAGCAGTATGTTCGCTAAGGTATACGTGGCCAGCTTCGGCAAGTTGTTCCAATCGTTGCGCAACACCAACCGTATGTCCTTGGGCAGTGTAATCCATGCGCAAGTCGTCACCGATTTTACCGACCACCACGATCCCGGAGTTAATACCCATGCGCACGCCGAAATCGATGCCTTTCTCCATACGCAGATCAACGGATAAGCGTCGCAACTCATCGCGCATTTGTAGCGCCGCATAGCACGCGCGTTGTGCATGGTCTTCGTGCGAAATCGGTGCGCCGAATAAAGCCATCACCCCATCGCCCGTGTACTGGTTAACCGTACCTTCGTAGCGATGCACCCCCTCAGTGAGCACGGCGAAGAAACGATCGAGTAATTCGTGCCAGTCTTCAGGGTCTAATTGACTCGCAAGCTGCATTGACCCCTTAACGTCGGCGAACAAAATTGTCACTTGTTTTCGTTCACCTTCGAGCGCCGATCGCGATTGCAAGATCTTCTCGGCCAAATGTTTTGGGGTGTAATCCGCGACAGAGCGCACGGGATGAACGACGACGGCACTAGTTTACGCTTCAGCTGCCGATGGCGGCGCAACCGACGACCCGCACTCGGAACAAAATTTAGCCGCCGGCTTCAGGTCGGCATCGCAACTAGCACATCGTGGAATTAAAGAAGTGCCGCATTGAGAACAAAATTTGTCGTTTTCATCGTTGTCGGTTTGGCAGTTTGAACAATTCATTAATTACTAAAGTAAATAAGGCGACCAGTTGATGAAGAGTGCGGTGTAAGCTTCGTGCAATCGAGCTTAGCGATTAAAGAGGCCACCCATAGAGATACGCGAGAAATCGAAGACCTTCTAGTCCTTGCCATCGAGCAACAACGGTAGCATGGCTGCATGAAAATCGTCGCGATTTTCGATCTACCACTAGGCGATCACTGACGAACGTTTGATTGGTAACAATTGCCGCGACGGCCGAGTCGATTATCCGCGTAGACGGATAGGCAAGCTGTCTACCCAAACTGGGCAAGTCTGCGCCACTGTTACTCGCCCAGCTTCCTAGGAGCGGGTGCGGATGCTCGTTGGATCGTAGAGCGGTTTTAGCGACGCTTGCGCACTGTAGGTGCGATCCGCTTGTTCGAGTTGGAACTCACCGGTGTTGATAAATTCTGCTGTTACCCCGGTGTCGTTATTGACGTAGCCCATTGCGGCGCACGCGCCTAGAGTGTGGGCGTAGCCGGACGACAAGGTATATCCGACTCTTTCGCCGTTGCGCAATATCGGTTCGTTGTGAGTCAATATTGGCTCAGGATCGCCGAGTAGAAACTGAACGAGGCGCGACTTTAGGGGCCCAGCGTCACGCTGCTTAAGCAAGGCCTCACGACCGATAAAGCCGTCGGGTTTATCCCACGCCGCAGTAAACCCAAGTCCGGCCTCTAACAATGTTTCGCGTGGTCCCATATCGTGCGCCCACTCACGGTAGGCTTTTTCGATGCGCAGGCTATTAAGGGCGTGATAACCGCAATGCTTTAAATCAAACGCCGAGCCCGCGGCGATTAACTGGTCGTAAACTGGCAACGCCATTTCAGTCGGAATGTACAACTCGTAGCCTAATTCGCCGGTGTAGGAAATCCGCACGGCCATCGCGCTTTGGTATCCGATCTCAATGTTTTGCATGGTCCCAAAAGGAAACGCCTCATTGGCGAAATCGGCGCTTGATATCGCGGACAAAAGTGATCGGGAATTCGGTCCTTGGACATTGAGCATGGCGTAAGCGCCGGTCACATCGGTGAGGATGCAAAATGCGTCCGGCGGGATATTCTCACTTATCCAAGCGCTGACATGAGTTTGGGTAAATGCCGCGGTAACGACGAGATAACGATCGTCCGATAATCGCGTAATGGTGAGATCCGCTTCGACCCCGCCGCGAATATTCAGGAATTGGGTATAGACGACTTTCCCAACGGGTACAGACACATCCGCCGTCGCAACCCGGTTGAGCACGCGTTCTGCGTCCGGTCCTTGAACTAATACTTTAGCAAATGAAGATTGTTCAAACACACCGACCGCATTGCGCACGGCGAGATGCTCTTCGCGGTTATTCTCGAACCAATTTTGCCGACCGAAATCGTATTCGTACTCAGGAGTTTGTCCGGGGGACGCGTACCAATTGGGTCGCTCCCAGCCGACCGACTCGCCGAAGCACGCGCCTGCGGCTGCAAGACGATCGTGGAGTACGGATTTCTTGACGTTTCGGGCTGTTTCCCACTGGCGGTTCGGCCAGTGCATTTGATAAGCAATGCCAAGTGATTCGACGGTGCGATCGACGATAAAAGATTTATTGTTTTGACTCGGTTGAATACGGCGAAGGTCAACGTCCCAAATATCCATCGGTTGCACGCCATCGGTGATCCACTGCGCCATGACGGAACCTGCGCCGCCGCCGGATAAAATACCCAGCGAATTGAAACCACAAGCAACGAATAGATTTTCTTTAAACGGCGCGCGTCCCATTAAGTAATTGTGATCGGGTGTAAAAGATTCCGGTCCACAGAAAAACTGTCTGATCCCCGTTTCGAGGAGGATCGGTAACCGTTGCATGCCGAGCTCGATGTGCGGCTCCATGCGTTCCCAATCCGGTTGAATTTCATCGAAGCAAAAATTGGTTGGAATGCCGTCGACCGCCCAGGGTGCGGCGACTGGCTCAAAGAAACCGAGCATAATCTTGCCGGCCTCTTCCCGGGCGTACGTGCCGCGACCTGGATCGCGAAGTATGGGTAATTGATTGTGTACCCCTTCGATCGGCTCGGAGATTAAATAGTAATGTTCCGCGGCTTGTAACGGGATATCCACCCCCGCCATTAATCCGACCTCACGGCCCCACATGCCTGGACACAAAACGACCACCTCGGCTGCGATGTCACCTTGGTCAGTGCGCACCCCAACTGCGCGATTATTTTCATACAAAACATCGGTAACGGCGGTGTTTTCAAATATTTTCACCCCCCGTTGACGCGCACCTTTTGCTAATGCCTGTGCGACGTCCGCGGGATTCACTCGGCCATCATCCGGGAAGTGAAATCCGGCGACGAGATCATCGACGTAGGCAAGCGGGAATAGGTGTTTAACTTCGGCGGGAGAAATTTCCTGATTGTCCACGCCAAAGGTCCGTGCCATCGCACATCCGCGGCGCATCTCTTCGGCTTTGTCATCGGACATCGCCATTTGAACGGAGCCACAGTTGATAAAGCCGGTCGCTTGTCCGGTCTCGGCTTCCAAATCGCTGTAAAGCTGTAGGGAATATTGTGCTAAGCGAGTCTGCGCTTCGGTATCGCGCAACGTCGTTATCAAACCGGCCGCGTGCCAGGTTGTGCCACTACTGACCTGCTTGCGCTCGAGCAGCACGACATCGTCCCAGCCGAGTTTGGCCAAATGGTACGCCGTGGAGCAACCGATCACCCCGCCGCCAACGACAATTGCGCGGGCGTGAGTCGGCAGTTCTTTGTTCGCCATCTTTGTTTACGTGCCAATCCGGTAGACAGCAGTGTTCGCTTGACGCGTCGTACCCATGATGTTCGCCGGATCGATGCAATTACCGACGAGATAAACTTCATCTGCGCACGATTGCCACTTATTCATCGAATCTAGATCGACCTTGAAACCGTTAGCTAATACGACGCACTTGCCCGGAATCAATTCTTCTTTGCCGTCGGCTGTCTCGACAATCACGCCATCGTCGACGACTTCTTTGTACTTCACGCTATCGCGTATGTCGACATTCATTTTCTCCAGTAGGTCGAATAAAGAGTTGCGCGTAAAAAATCCGACTGTTCCACCGATATGCTCTCGATCGTAGCGAGTAAGCATCGTCACTTTTTTTCCAGCCCCCGCAATGTGCTGCGAAATGTCACATCCCATGAAGCCACCGCCGATCACAATGCTGTCCTGAATTTCGGCGCGATGTTCGAGAAGGTCCATGGTCGTCATGACATTTCGATGATCGAGCCCTTTAAGTCCACGCGGTAAGCTAGATTCGTCACCGTGCCCGCTCGCGACGATTACCGCATCCGCGCCGAGTTCTTTCATCAACTGGGGCGTAGCCTCGGTTCCCGTCATCACATTAATCGGTAAGCGTTTGACTTCGCTGACATACCATTTAAACAATTTATCCAGATCGTGTTTCGCCGGTATCACACAGGCGGGAATTAACAATCCACCTAGCTCTTCGCCTTTTTCAATCAAGGTCACATCGTGGCCGCGGTAATACGCGGTGCGCGCTGCTTCCATTCCAGCAGCACCGCCACCGACGACCACAACCTTCTTCGATTCGCGCGCCGGCTTAAGTTCGTAAGTCGACTCACGCCCTTCGAGAAAATTGACCCGACAACGCATCGGGGTGCCAGGCAAAATGCTGTCGAGACAATCGTTGCAACGAATGCAAGGCCGAATTTCTTCCGGCTTGCCGGCCGCCGCTTTATTCGCCCAATCAGGATCGGCGGTTATCGCGCGACACAATGCTACGAAGTCGGCCTTACCGTCTTGCAAGATCTGCTCGGCAAACTCAGGCTCGTTAATCGCGCCAACGGCAATAATCGGTACGTTAACTTCCGCCTTAATCGCCTCAGCCAGGTGTACGAGATTTCCATAGGGAAAGTGCGTTGGCGCACAAGTATGTTCCCAAACCTCACCGGTACCCCCAGAAACTTCAATTGCGTCGATTCCGGCCTCTTCTAGCCATTTGCAGAATTGAATTGACTCTTCGAGGGTGACTCCATCTTCGACGTAATCTTCCGCGCTTATTTTGTAGATCAATGGGTAACGCGATCCAACCTTGGCGCGCGTTCGGCGCACAATTTCTAAGCCAAAGCGCGCTCGATTTTCTAGCGAGCCACCCCATTTATCGGTTCGGTGGTTCGCTTCACGGGATAAGAATTCCGCCGGCAGGTAGCCGTGCGCGCCGTGATATTCCACGCAATCGAATCCCGCACGCTGGGCGCGGTCCACAGCGTCGGCGAACGCGTCGAGAATAACTTCAATTTCTTCTTCGTCGATTGCGCGCGGCTGCACGCGAAAATAGCCGTCTTGTCGCGGCGAGGGCGCAACAGGCGTCTTTTCTTGAACCAGGCATTGGCGCCCAGCATGAATCAGTTGAATACCGGCCTTTGCACCGTTCATTTTTATCGTTTCTGCAAGACTCCACAATCCGCCCACGGCGTATTCTGAATCCAAGGTCGGTTCGCCATATTGCAGACGCGAATTCACTTCGACCGAGGAGGCTTCAACTAGACACAGGCCGACCCCGCCAGCCGCCTCTACGGCATAATGGTCAAGCAGTAACTGGGAAACAGCGCCGTCTTTAGGAGAGGCATAAAGCGTCGTATTTGCGGCTCGAATGATTCGATTCTTTAGATGCATGCTACCGATGCGAGTCGGTTCGAAAAGCTTGGTATACAATTTCCTGCCCCTTAAAAACTAATAATAAACAAGCACATGCCATCGTCTAGGCACGATTTCACGGTCGCAATAACGTTCGTTGCGTAATTTTTGAAGCGCCAGTATAGTCGCAAAACTGAAAAAAACAGGTCAGTATTTCACTTTAGAGACGCGATTGCGGTTCCAAACGAGGAGACTCTAAAGACGTTCGTTCGGATTAGGTTTAGGTTAAGAATCGGTCCCGGTCCGATTCTAAAAATAGACAACAGAGACGCTTGTTACCGTGTCCGACAAACCCTGATAGGGTTTCATTTAAAACAAGCAGTCAAGCTACTGCAATCGTAGCCTCAGCTCGTAAAAACAAGGAATTTATATGCAGTACGTACTCGGTGTCGATATTGGCGGCACTTTTACCGATTTTTCATTGCTCGATGGGGACGGCCAGATCTCCTTATGGAAAGAGTCTACGACCCCTCGGGATCCGGCCCAAGCGATTCAACAAGGCATACGCGCGCTGGCCGAGCAGTCGGGATCTAACCTCGAAGATTTTCTGCATAAAATCGATTTATTTGTTCATGGACAGACAATTGCGACGAACACGGTCATCCAACGCAATGGGCCGAAAGCCGCATTGTTGTGCACCGAAGGGTTCCGTGATGTCATTCATTTTCGCGACGGATTCAAACCAGAACGTTACAACATTCAACTGCAGCCCCCGGAAGATTTTATCCCGCGGTACTTACGCTTGCCGATCACGGAGCGGACGAATTATACCGGGGAAATCACGAAACCCTTGGATGAAGATTCGGTACGTGCCGCGGCGAAAACGCTGCGCGACGAAGGCGTCGAATCTGTCGCTGTAGCGTTTCTGTGGTCAATAATTAATTCTGATCACGAGCAACGCGTCAAAGCCATTCTCGAAAAAGAACTACCTGGGGTGCCGGTCGTTTTGAGCTCTGATGTGCTACCCATGATCCGTGAATGGGAGCGGACTACTTGCACAATACTTAGCGCCTACGTCCTGCCGGGCATCGCACAGTACATGGTCGAACTCGAAGAATTTTTACACGGCAATGGATTTCAGCACCCGTTGCTCATCATGCAGCTCAATGGTGGCTGCTCAACGGTTAATAAAGTACTCCAGCGCCCGATTAACTCGCTCGCTTCCGGGCCAGCCGCCGCACCTGTAGCGGGACTATATTGCTCACAACGGATCGGCATGCAAGACGTGATCACCGTCGACATGGGTGGAACCAGCTTCGACGTCTCGATGGTAAGTAATGGTGCGCCTGAGCTCACGCGAGAATTACGCGTTCACGACATGCCTGTCGGGGTCGCGGCGGTCGACGTACATTCTATTGGTGCAGGTGGCGGCAGTATTGCCTGGATCGATAAAGGTGGCGCATTGCAAGTGGGCCCGCAAAGTGCCGGAGCAGAGCCAGGTCCGGCGTGTTATGGCCAAGGCGGCGACGCCCCAACGTGTACCGATGCGAACGTCGTACTCGGCTACATTAATCCCGATTATTTTCTCGGTGGCCGTCGCGAGATTGATCCCGCGCTCTCCGAACGGGCGATCGATATACATGTCGCGCAACCACTCGGATTATCCATTCCGGAAGCCGCTCACGGAGTATTTCGGATCATCAATAACAACATGGTCGATGCAATTCGAGTCGTATCAATTGAGCGCGGCATCGATCCGCGCAATTATGCGCTCGTCGTCGGCGGCGGAGCAGGTGCAATCCACGCTGGCATGCTCGGCCGAACCTTGGGCATGAAAAAAGCGATCATCCCACGCTATAGCGGCGTCTTTTGTTCGTTTGGCATGATTGTTAGTGATGTACGACATGACTACATGCAAGCATTTGCCGCTAACACCGGTCGGTTCGACCTGGCCGGCGCTAACCAAGTTATTGCCGATTTGGAACGTCGCGCAATGGAGGACATGGTCGAAGAAGGCTTTCCGGAAGGGGAAGTTACCCTGAGTCGCTTTGCCGACGCTAAGTATCCGGCGCAGATTCATGAACTGACAATCCCTATAAGCTCAGATGGCCAACTCACCGAAGCGTCGATAAAAGAGATGGAACAATCCTTTCACGACCTTCACGAACGAATGTTCACCTATAATGTCAGTGAGAGTCCGGTAGATTTGTTTCATTGGCGGGTTGTCGCGCACCGCAAAGTTGATTCTCCGGATACCCCAGAATTCGCGCAATCGACAAAACCAGTCGAGGACGCGGAAAAGGGCACACGGCGGGTTTATTTCGGCGATATTGATGATTACCGCACGACCAAGATCTTTGATGGTGATAAATTGGAACGCGGCATGAACGTACCCGGACCGGCCGTCGTCGAACAAGCCAATACGACGATTGTCGTATTCCCGGGCCAGCAACTTGAAGTGAATAAATTTGGCGATTTTGAGTTAAATCTTTAAATGGTTTTTCGCGGCGTAAATGCCCACCACGTGGTGGGCAAAATTCGCGTTGCAAATTTGTAGTTGAACCGTGAGACACGACAGAACCGTCGGGCATCGCGGGCTGAAAAAGTATATGGAGAAATAATCATGAGCACTATAGACCCAGTCGATAATCTCGGATTAGGAAACAACGGTATCGGATTGTTGGCCGACGAGAACATTGATCCCATTACGTTCTCAGTGATTCTTAATCGATTCAATACGATCGCTCGCGAAATGACCTTGGCGCTCGAATACACGTCCTGGACATCGATTCTCGCACTGGCCCGTGATTTCTCCTGCGCAATTTACGACGTGCACGCTCGCCAAGTCTGCATGATGGATGCGCTGCCAATTCACACAAACTCGTTGCACGTTATTTTGCGTTCAATGGTTAAAGCGTTCGAGGGCAACGTCTACGACGGCGATGTCATTGTTAGCAACGACCCTTACAGCGGTAATACGCACGTTGGCGATTTCGTTACGGCGTGCCCGGTGTTTTACAAAGGTGAGCATCTCTTTTGGGCCGTAACTAAAGGCCACCAACTCGATTGTGGGGCTTACGAGGCTACGAGTGTTGCGCCCAGCGCAAAAGATGTTTGGCAGGAAGCCTTGCAACTACCGCCAATAAAATTTTATGAGAAAGGCGAGCCTCGGCAAGACGTGATCAATATGTATCTCGCGAACGTCCGCTACAAAGAATTGCTTTATGGCGATCTGAAAGCGCAGCTCGGTTCAATTTGGACCGGCAAGCGGCGCATGATTGAGTTAGTCGATGAGTATGGACCAGAGGAATTGTCCAACTATATCGAGGCGATTTTGGATTATTCCGATCGCCGCACGAGCGAAGAAATCCGCAATATTCCGGACGGCACTTACGAAGCGGAATCGTGGATCGATTCTGACGGCATGGGCAACACAGATCTTAAAGTACGTGCTGCCGTCACCATAAAGGACGATCACATCCACGTGGATTTCGCCGGTAGTGCCCCGCAAGGAGCGGGTGGTACTAATGGCACCCAAGGGGTTATGGAAGCTTCTGCCGGGATCCCGATATTGACCGCAATTGACCCCGATATTCCGCATAACGACGGATGCCTGCGCCACATCACCTGTGAAGCGCCGGAAGGCTCGATTGTTAAGGCGAAATATCCGGCATCAACCGCTATGGCAACCTTATGCCCGGCAGGTCAGGAACAAGAAGTCGTGTGGAAGGCGCTCGCAAAAGCCGCACCTGAGCGATCGTCAGCAGGCTACGGTGGGTTTCATTGCATTCCATCTATTTCGGGGGTCGATGAACGCGGCGAAGAGCCAGCAGGCTGGGGAGCAATGTTCTTCAACGGCGGTTCAGGCGGTGGCGCATCAAAAAATGCCGACGGCTGGCCGCTCATAATGACGTCTTCTGGCATGGGCGGATTGAAGATTATTAGCACGGAGATGAGCGAGATGCTTTATCCAATAATGATGGATCATCATGAAATCGAAACCGATTCGATGGGCCATGGCGAAACCATGGGCGGTACAGGAATTCGGATCGAAGTGAGACCTTATGACACCCCGATGGAGTGCCACGCAACCGGAGACGGTGCATCGAACCCGCCGTATGGCCTATTCGGCGGCACCCCCGGAATCGGTGGCGGCAACTATCGAGAATATCTCGACAGCGGCAAGCGCGACTATTGCTCTAGTAAAGGCTATATGAAGATCGAACCGGGCGAAATGTGGTGTGGTGTTTCCTCCGGCGGCGGCGGTTATGGCGATCCGCTCCAGCGATCGGCAGAAAAAGTCTGTGAGCACGTGCGCGATCAAATCATCAGTTTCGAAACGGGACATGAGATTTATGGGGTGGTGATGGATGCCAAAAACTTTATCCTGGATGCGGCGGCAACTGAGGCACGTCGGGCAAAACTCGCAAACGAGCGTGGCGAAGTTACCGAAATCCAGCCGACCGTGCCTGGCTCTTCCACTTGGCTCAAAGATAATATGAGAGAAGGTGATAACTACCTGCTCGATCCGCTCCCTTGATACAGAGGTGCCGGCGGAACGATGGCTAGCAAGGACCGCCGTAAGCTCTAGGTGATCAATTTAGAGAAGCCGGGTAGCGGGCCGACTAGTGATCCTGCCGGCGACACCTTCGAAACGGGCAGCGATCCGGGCGAGTTCGACGGCGCAGAAGTCCGCTCTCTGCGTAAAGCACGGACTCTCTCATTGGTCGAACTGGCCGAAAAAGCGGATCTGTCTGTTGGCTATTTGAGTCAAATAGAACGCAATATCTCAACGCCGTCGGTCAAAGCGCTGGGTACAATTGCCCGAGCTCTCGGGGTGACGGTTGCCTGGTTTTTCAGCGGTGGCGATTTCGGTCCGATAGAAGAAAAAGGTGTTGTTGTTCGCAAGGCAAACCGACGGCGGATCATTTTCCGAGAAGGTTTTGTCGACTACCTCTTGTCGCCGAATCTAGATGGCAATCTCGAATTCATTCTCACGCATTTCGATCCAGGTGCGAGTACTGGCGACCAATATACGCATCGCGGCGAAGAAGGCGGGATGGTAATGAAAGGCCGTTTGGAAATCACGGTTGGCTCGCGTTCCTTTATCTTAGAAGAAGGCGACAGCTTCAATTTCCCAAGTTCGGAACCGCATCGCTACCGCAATGCTTTCGACGGCGAGACCGTCGTCATGTACGGAATTACGCCGCCGACCTACTAATCAACAGATCCTTCCTCGGCAAGCACGGTTAAGCGGATCTATTTCGCATCGTGAAATATGATCCCCAGCGTGTTGCGATTACCGGATCGGACTCGACTCACGCCGTGGCGCATATTCACTCGATAATACCCGCGTGATCCCTTAACCGGCCGATTGTGAACGGGGAAGATCACCGCATCACCTTGCTGAAGCGCGATTACTTCCGCCCGCGACTGCATGCGCGGGCGTTGCTCGGTCATGACAAATTCACCGCCTTCGAAATCAGTATTAGGATCGTTCAGTTGAACGGCGAGTTGCAGTGGGAAGATCGACTCACCATACAAGTCTTGATGAAGGCGATTGTAATCATCGGCTGCGTAACGCAACAGGAGCGGCGTTGCTTGAGTTTGCCCAACGGCCGCGCAGCTGTTTAGATATTCGGTGAGCCGATCGGGATACACTCGCTCGATACCCATTGCACTGTTCCAACGATTCGCAATAGGAGCTAGCCGAG
>Ga0302127_10001129_pt1 | contig 15604 bp, 12 predicted proteins | sample CB4_SCM_MG_FD_204452 | JGI IMG/M metagenome (GOLD analysis project Ga0302127, IMG submission 204452) | Marine microbial communities from Western Arctic Ocean, Canada - CB4_SCM | ecosystem: Environmental > Aquatic > Marine > Oceanic | place: Canada: Western Arctic Ocean | collected 2017-09-24
TGTTGCCGCAGTTTGGACACACAGCCAAGTTTGTGCTGTTGAGTGCGTGGTGCGAGCGACGTTTACGCTTTCGTGATGGGGATGTTCGTAGTTTTGGGAGCATCGTTCTATACCTTCTTCAAAAAATGAGCCATTCGTAACCATACGTGAGCTCTGGATTGAACGCGGAATTGTAGCAAAAATGGCAAATCATCGCCACCTCAGAGTAAATATCCGCCTTTTTTAGCGTGATTAAATGCTATGCGGCAATGCTACTGCTAGGGCCAAACCCCTGTTACGAAGTTCAGGCCCCTTTCAAGCGTTTTTTTGCCCATTCACTAAAAAGTGAACTGGCATAAACATGGCCCAACGTTCCTTAGTACGGGGCAGACCTGCTGTTAACTTGTCGGGATAAAGTGTAACCATTCGCCAAACAAGAATTCAAGTCGCGCCGCAAGCAATGCAATTCGACCCATCACGGTGTACCCAAAGGAAGCACCGAACGTAATCATAAGGAACCAAATACCTAGACGAGCAGTTTTACCAACGAGACCCTTGTGTTCAATAGAGAAGAAGAAGTACACCATCGCCGAGAACGTCGCCACTGTCAACAGAATGGCGTTAAACGTAGGCCAAAATTCAAAACCACTCTCGCCCGTAATCCAAAGCGGAACAATGCCCGCTCTAATTTGCGCAACAAGATCTGCCTCCACGTACCCAATCATACGGTAGCCAGCAGTAATGCCAATAAAGAATGCAATTGGCCAACGACTAATCCAACCTCCAGCGGGCATCAATTGGAACAAGAGCATAACAATAAGAATGGCTGGAACTATGTAAAGCCATTGCGTACCGCCAGATGCATCCATCCCTGGCAAAAATGCCATTTGGACAAAACCAGGCATAAGCTTACCCCACAAAAGCGGAACAAAAACATCCCACAATCCGATGACCATGACGTACCCAGCTGACGTACCAACAACCATTGCCTCTGCAAATTTATACGCGGGGTTGTCGCCAACGAGGAATGAAAGGATAAACAATGTAAAGATGGCGGACAGCCACAAGCCTATTGTTCGTGACCAACTTAATGTTGCCGAACCACTGTCGATGGCTTCTTGCGTCAACTCGCTATCAGGAACCACGTTATAGGTTGTCCATTTGATGTCGCCAGGTGCTGGCGAATCTGTCGCACTGTATTTACCCTCAGCGTCTGCTGTGAAGGCCTGTTGTTCAGGTGTTATCCAAACTTGCCCTGTGCGAGATGTTGTCATGCTCCATACAAGCATGATTGCACCAACAAGAAAGATGATGCCCCAGATCAGTGCGTTTGATTTTTGTGGTGTATCAGTACTCATTACGCCTGACCTCGCTTTCGACTCATAAAGAAAATCCAGTTACCGATGAGAATCAAGATAATCATCAAACAATGCGCCACGAGCTGTGGCCCCATTCTTCGTTTTGCTTCTTGTGCTTTCGGGTTAGCCGCAATAGATGGATAGGCAATATCAATCGCCGCTTCGTATTCTGCTGCTGCTTTAATAGCGCCAAGCACACCCGCAAGTTGTTCTGGGATGTACGGGTACATTTGCGGCGCTTGCACGCCAGTGCAACCGGATACGGTTTTTATACCAAACGGTGTTGCTGCAAACTGCACCCATTGTTTTGTGCCGGGGTCGCCCGCACTCACGTTAATAATCAAATCCATATCTTGGATATTTTTGACGTTTTTAGTCATTGGAATATCATCAAGCGAAACACCCTTTGAATCCAACTCAAACATACCACGCAAGTCTTGCGTGATCATTCGAATGACTGCTTCGCCACCTGTTTTATAATCAAACTTGACATAGTCTTCGCCGTACACCATGTCTGGATATTCGGATTCGATCGTATCGATGGACAAGTCAACCATCGGTGAACCCAGTGGCCAAAGCGCCATGTAATATTGTTTGTGCCCTTTGACGGAACAATGGCGAGTAAATGCCTGTGCCATTGGAAGCAGTTCGCCTTGCGACGCGGGATCAAAGTCGTACGACATAAGAATACGCGAGCCGTCTGGCAAATCATCAATTGCATCGAAAACCATCTTGGCTTGCTTGGAAACAACTTCTGGAAAAACCGTTTTCATAAGAATTGGAATGGCAACTGCCAAGAGCATGGACAGAAAAATCCAACGTCGGTCTATGTTTTGTAGTGTATGTAACATGATTTAATCTTGCCCCAAGTAGGAACGGTCAACACCGAGAAGGATTCGAAGGGAAGTTGCAACGACGCCAAGTGCGATACCAATGGTAATCGCTCGCGTACCAGCGGTATTTGGAATATCCATAATCCAAACTGTTAAGTTGTCAAATCGCAACCATTGCATGGATTCAGGCAACCATCCATCAAAAAGCCACACGCCTGCGTATGTACGACCAAGCAAGACAATGCCCGCTGTAACAAGCAGTAAGGTTGCTTCGGTGTTCTTCGCACGGAAGGCACGAAACGCAGCCGTCGCAACATAAAACGCCAGCATGGCAAACATCATAGATGTCAACGGCACAATCATGTGTTGGTAAATCCACCACAAACCAGAACCGCTTTCAAGGTAGTAGCCCGACCATGCAACGCTAGGATAAATTTCATTCGGATGCACGCCGATTTTGAACAAACCAAAAATGAGTGTGCCTACAAAGCAACCGATGGTAACGATTGAATAGCCCCAACCCTTTCGTTGCCCTGATATTTTCATCAGGTGTAGCTTGATGAGGTTTCCCCCACCTAAAATCATCGCGCCAACTGCAAGAATGTTAAACCATTCCTGCGCCGTTAAACCCCAACCCTCAGCAAAGGGAATGAAGTTTGCAATCAGCAGGACGAAGCCCGCAACGATTGCAATAATGAGTGGGACTGTTCTTTTCACGAGTCATCTCCCTCTATGTCGGTCTCTCCGCTACCGAAGGAACCAAGTCCCTCAGATCCGAGCATGTTGTACTTTATATAGTTCAGTGCACCAGCACCAAATCCAGCGCTTTCATCCGTTTCTGTCAACGATACTGTCGTTGCAAAGAAAATCCCAATAAGCAAAATCAATACACTTAAAAACTTGCCGTAATCTTGCCCTTTGAGTGAACCAATTTGAAGCGGGTCACCGGAAAGGTATGCCGAAGCTGCGAAGAACTCTTCGCCAATCAACGTGTAGTCACACGAAGCAACGAAGAACGGCAACTGGCTGGGCATCGCCGTGCCCGCAACTTGAATGGCGCCAATATGGTTGCCAGTTTCTGCAAGAATGAGTGACTCCGCATAAAAACCACCCATGTAAATACAGGCAGCAGGTTCTTCACGAACCATGTACCCAGTCACGCCTGCAACAAATGCAAACTGTTCGTCTGTTAAATAATGAATTCGATCTGGCTGGTACGCGTCAGGTGCGCCAGCTGAAAGATACGCGGCTTCAACTGTTTCGCGTGCGGCAGCCATCACCAATGACCGACACGTTGGGACTTCAATTTGAGCGCCGTACTCTGCTGCTGTTCTTGCAACACGCGATAGTACGGTTAAACCTGCAAGCGTTTGGATTTCGTTGATGTCTTGAATACCGAGAACAAACAACACGGGTCTTCCCATTTCAGTTGCTCGTCCAACGGCTTCGTCGATCGCTTCAAGACCTGCAATTTTTCGTACCCAAAGTTTTTTGCCTGTTCGGGCGTGGTTAATAAAGTACGCAATAAACAAACCGAACACCAGCATGAAAATAGCAAGCCATGCTTTTGCCATGTTAAATGCTTGCATGGTCGGGGTCACCGATGCATGTGCATCACACCACGTTGAAGCATCGCCTTGATTATCCACCGAACAAACACGGTAATCATATGACCAACCCATGTGCACACTTCGATCTGTCCAATGTGATTCGCCTGCGCCAGCTTCAGAAACTTTGCGCCAGTTTGAATCTTCATCACTCACATCTGCGCCGTGGGTATTTGCCACTTTACGCTCGATGGAGTATGTCGCAACGATCATTTCTGGATCCGTTTCTTTGACGTTCGTATTAAGCGGATTAAAAATGTCCGTCTCAGAAAGTGCCCAATAAACTTCGACCGATTGGCCGGCATCATTTGGGGTATCGCTAATGACCACATCTGTTGGGGGTTCGGGAGATTGCGCGCCTGCAAGACTCGCAAATGCGAGCAGTGCAAAAACGGGAAGGAATGATGTACGTATTCTCATATATAAGTATTCCAAAGGGTTAAGCTTCAATAAGTTCCACATTTGCTCTGGGCACAATAACCGATTCGCCTGAGTTTAGTTTTACCTCAAGAACACGGGCTTTTGAACCAGAACCAAGCACATGCGGTTCTGCAGGGAGCGCAGTCACGGTGCCAATCATGCCAAAATAAGGATCACGGATGATTCGAAGCGGCAAACCAATATCTAGTTGCCCTCCAACGTCTTCACTTTTTTCTTCGTAATCCCCTGCCTCTAAAGGAATTATGATTTCAGGACGCATCACACCAGCACGAATTTGTGTCGCGCCGTTGACTGATGCTTCGTGGCCTTCAAACCGCTTAAGCAGGTCAAACGTGCGTGTCGCCATCGCGATGTCGCCAAAGCCCTCCGTCAGAATGACCGTAATGCCTTTCTTTTCACTTCCCGTGATCGCGACACCTAAGTCGTATCCAAGAAACTCTTTTAAATCTTGATCGTCCATTCCGCCACCAATTAATGCCGCGACGCCGGCCTTGCGAGCCGCTTCGATTGATTCATACGTAAGACGAGCGCCACCGATGACAATACATCCCTTCATTTCGGATGTTATGTTCGCAGCGGTAAGTGTTTCATCGCAATCTTGCACTGCTAATTTAACTGGACCGCATGTTTCGCCGCCAATACCAAAGATACCTTGGATAAATGCGACATCGGTTTCAATGGTGCAACCAATTTCTGGATTCACTTCGGTCACGGTTCCCTTGACGTATGCCTTTACTTCAACAGGGATGTCTGGTCCACGAAGAATGACTTGCCCAGTCACTTCAGAAACTGTTTCAACTGTGCCTGCATACGGCGAGTTATATTTTTTCTTAAACTTGCCAAAGATGCCTGCGGTCTCTGCGAGGGGGTCGCCTTTTTTGACTTTTTCGCCTTCTTTGCAAAGCATCAAACTCGCCACATCTTTCGGCGGAACAGCAAGGAAGTTAGCCATGTTCAGCGGATACACATCGCCGGGCATGTACGTCGCTGCAACAATTTTGTCTGCGTTGACCTTATCGCCAACCTGCACCATCACGTCGCCTTTAATGGGCAACATGCGCACAATAGTGTGCGCCATTCGATTTGTAACTTTTAGTCCTGGGGTATATGCGTTTGCCATAGTAATTATGCAGTTACTACTGCTTGCTCCATTTTTTCATCTTGACAAATAGTTTCGTACAGCGCCATGTTTTCAACCCATGTTTTCATGGACATTTGGCATTGCTGTCTGTCTTCTGGAAGACCCAGCGGTCGACCACGACCGTCGATAATTAAACCAACCGTCCCGCCGCGAATATCGTGCGACACTTTCTTTCCGTTTCCAGCGCCGAGGTTGAAACCGCGCGCTGGTTCGCATGTCATGGTTGCTGTTTGATCCGGCCCTAGTTTGATAAGTTCAATGTCACCAAAGTTACAAGTGCCAGAAGCATTCACATCACCGGTGAGCGCCCATTTGAAGCATGGCTTGCCTATCTTACCGAGACCTTTTGCCGCAATACACGTGCCCAAGTAAATCAAGCAATCACGTTCAAACACTTGCGCTGCCGCTTCAGGATGCACAGCAGAAAGCACGCCAAGGTGCGGCATCATAAATATGGAATCCTTTGCGAGATTAGTGCAGCCCTCTGGTTCAAACGCATCGACAAGCATCATTGCTGTTTGGTTCATGCTTGGCGCGTGTGAAAGAACGCCACCAGAAGCAACAAGCAAGTTGAGTTTCATGTTGTCAACGATTGTGTTGCCGCCAGTTTGTTGGCTAAACGTATCGCCGACTGTTCGTTGTTGCTGCACGCCCTTAAGGGTTGTTGCAAATTCTTTATGTTGTTTATACGCAAGTCGTAATGCTTCGCGCGCCACTGCTTGTTCAAAGATAAGTGACTCAAGCGATTGCGGAATAGTCGTTGGGCGGATCATTTTATTCTTCACGCGGTTACGAAGTTGCCGTTCGTCCATATCGAAATGCACCCAACGTAAAACGTTGGCCATTGTTGCTTCTGCACAGACATTTGAGATGGAATAACTCATCCCAAGGTTTGCAGAAACGGTTCGGTTGAATGTTTCATCAAAGACACTAAACACGTCCGTCGTTGCGCCCCCAATATCCACACCAACAACGTTTATGTTCTCTTTCTTTGCAATGGTCTGAAGTATGTCGCCAACTGCTCCGGGGGTTGGCATGATGTCTGCATCAGTCCAATCCATCAACATGTCGTAACCAGGCGCGTGCGCCATCACATGTTCGAGGAAGACATCGTGAATTTTATCTCGGGCTGGCCCTAGATTTTCTTGTTCAAGTTTGGGACGAAGATTTTCAACAACAGCAAGGTCAATCCAGTCTTCTTGCAACGTTGCTTCCACTTCATCCGCTGCCATTTTATTGCCAGCAAAAATGATTGGCATTTCGTATTCGCTACCAAAACGGGGCTGTGGTTTTGCAGGCGCGATGAGTTCAGCAAGTTGCACTACTTTTTCAGTTGTGCCACCATCGGTGCCGCCCGAAATTAAAATCATATCTGGTCGAAGTTCTCGAATACGTTGAATTTGTTCGTGCGGACGACGTTTGTCGTTGGATGAAATAACATCCATCACAATCGCGCCAGCACCAAGCGCTGCACGTTTTGCAGATGCCGCGGTCATTTCAGCTATCACGCCAGCCACCATCATTTGCAATCCGCCGCCTGCGCTTGAAGTTGAAATGTATAAATCGCAACCGTCTGAGCCTGAAGCTGGTGATTTAATCGTGCCGTCTTCGTTCGTGAGTTGCCTGCCTGCAAGTTCGGCGACTTCAGTCACTGCGTTTGTAACTCCGATGGTTACATTTGCAAACGGCTTTTCAACCGTTGTTGGCGCTTCGCCTCGATACGTTTGACGGTACTCGCCGTCTACCTTTTCTATAAGAATTGCTTTCGTAGTGGTACTTCCGCAGTCTGTAGCGAGGATGACATTAATGTTTGCTAAGTCGATTGTCATGATTTTGGTTTCTCTTGCTTGTCCTGTTCGTCTGCTTGATTCTCTAACTCTTCTATACGGTTTCTGATCCAATCAACCGAACCACGATGTTCTAAAAACTCTGCTACAGCGTTCCAACTCTCGGTTGGAACAAACGCTGAAATCAGCGGAGTAAAAAAGTGCATTGTCTGCGACCCCAAAAAATTGAGGGGGCGCCCCATTTCCACGCCTATGATGGCTGGAGTGGTTAATCCACGACGAATGATACCCTTACACAGCTTGTCTAGGGCTTTTTTTTGCGTTTCGTTGGGCTCAATCGGCGAATCGTCTTCGACATGAAATGCATATTTGAACCAACCCTTCTTCATGCCACCACATCCTGGCGAAGGTGTGACTTGATTACTGCGGTAATTCGCACTCCTTGGTTTCCGAAGAAGATCCGCATGCCTGAGCCTACAACTGATGCTTTCTTTCGAGTAAACAGGTAGCAGGAATCATTGTAAAATTTTGTTCTGCGAACTTCTTCCCATGTGTAATATTTTGAGTTGAGTGGGTATTTCGCATAAATTCCCTTCGCATCTATTGTATAGGTCGAAGGGAAGATAAAAATCCCGACCGTACCGAGCCAAAATGCGAGTGTTCCGATGCCCGCTACGGCATTGACGTCAAAAATAATAATGACAGTTCCAAGTATTGTTAACCATGCACATACCCCTTTCCATGGCTGCAGAGTTGCTGGGCATACTTTCCACTGCATCTCAACTGGCGATACTTTTTCCATAGCCCCACATTCTAGCAAAATTACCCCTCGGGTAATTTATTAACCCGCGGCTAACCTTAATCTACCCGCGGTAGATAAATCGCCCATAATTCCGTAATCTACCCGCGGTAGATAAGGCAATTGGCACTACGTTTATCTACCGCGGGTAGATTTATCTTGTTTATTAGCAAGAAGTTACGATTGTTGAGGTGGCTGCGGGGAATTCTAGGAGTGCTTCGGAAGTCTGAAGAATGAGAGTATTGCACGGGTCAACACTAATTACCGTACCCTCAACAGAAGTACCGCCCGAACGGATAGTTTGCTTTGTGCCCATAAGAATATCACGTTTTTTCCACTCGCTAACTGCTGTGTTTTCATTAAGTTGCGCCGCATCAAACACGCTGCCGATAGCCACATCCACAACAACAGGCAAAAGTGCATCTGAGCCGCATTCTCTGAGGCATGTTGCTGAAGGGATTGGTGCCTCAAGCACATTGATGCCAATACCGACCAAGTAGCGGTCCGCCTGTTGCTCTATGAGAATTCCAGCTATTTTTTGACCCCTGACGAAAAGGTCATTGGGCCATTTAATCCCAATTTTTTTTTCAGGAATAAGATTGTTTAATTGCGCAGCAAGTGTCGCAGCAAGCGCAATCGACATGTGTGCAGTAATTGTTTCCACGACAACGGTCAAGGCAATTCCACCGCTTGAATTCCATTGGTTGCCACGTCGACCCCGCCCCTGTGTTTGGTTATACGAAACACATGCCTCGCCGATTTGCAAATCATGTTCCACCGCGGCGTCTTGCGTTGAAGTCACTTTATCTAGAAACAAGACCATGCCTTTATGCATGCAGCGCATCCAAGCCAACATCCACCCACGTTGCTTGATGAATCAATCCACCAATTGAAACCCGATCAACACCCGTTTGGGCAATAGCACGAACTGTTTCTAAGTTCACCCCACCTGATGCTTCAAGTAAAATGGATGCGCAGGATGCATCTCGAATCGATACTGCTTCTGCAAGTTCCTCTTTAGACATGTTATCTAACAAAATAATATCGACCGGTAATGTTATCACTTCTTCAAGTTGCGCAATGGTGTCGACCTCCACTTCAATAAACTGCAATTCACGATACTCTTTTGCACAGGTTATTGCTGCGCCAAGCTCTGAATGCAAATCGTCGAACCCCGCAAGGTGATTGTCTTTAAACAGCGCAGCATCGTGCAATCCCATTCGGTGGGCAGTCCCTCCCCCGCATTGCACAGCATATTTATCAAGCAAGCGCAAACCTGGAGTCGTTTTTCGTGTGTCGCACACACTGCAGTTTGTTCCAGCAACTGCATCGACAAACATTTTTGTACGCGTTGCAATACCTGAAGCATGCCCGAGGATATTCAAAATAGTTCGCTCTGCAATAAGAATGGATTGCACTTCACCTTCAAGCAACGCAATGTTTTCGTTTTGCACGACATCACCATCGCAATGAATGGTTGTTATTGCGACATCGCCAAACACATCCAATACAGGTACTAATGGTTCAAGGCAAGCAACAACGCCCATGCCACGGATGTTAACTGCAAAACTACCCTTTGCTCCTGATAAGCCCAATGCATTTGTTGTGACATCCCCAGAAAGTCCGCCATCTTCAGCAAGACACCGCTCGAGTAGTGAACGCATATAGTCTTCGGAAATCAATTGTTTTATCTGTTTATTCATTCGGCGTATTGGTAAGTCTAGCACTTCGAGATAATCCATCCATAAGATGGATGGATGATCCACCACCTCCAATGGATATGACATATCCATCGCTAGACACATCTATGCAGCTCGCTGATTGAAGCGATGGAAAGGATGCAATAAAACCAAGCGTATTCGTATACCAAATACTCACCGTGCCATCTGAAAGGACCGTCGCAAACCGTTTTTCATCGGGAAACAGCACGAAATCTCGCAATAAATCGCCAGCATGCTCACGCTCACGAAGTACATCGCCGCTTGATTCATCGAGTAGCTGAATAGCGTTGCCTGTTTTAGCCGTAAGCAATGCACGCAACGACTCGACATATGCCAACGCAACGACATCTAATTTATTCTTTTGCCTCCACAGTTCAACACCCGAAGCAACGTCGATTGCAACAACAGCCTCTCTACTGATAGAAACAAATAATGTATTACCTAAGTTATCAAATGCCAAAGAGAGTACATTGGAATCAGCCAAATCTAACGTAAGGACCAACGAGTTATTTTTGATATTCCAAACAGTAACTTCGCCTTTCAATGTCCCTGCTGCAACAAATGTGCCATGCACCGAAACGGCAAGCGATGAGATTTGACCTCTGCAAACACCAAGCAAATTCCCTGCTTGACTTGATGCAACATCCCACAAACGAACTCCACCACCAATATCGCCCGTAATGAGATACGAAGTTTTAGGAACATGTTGTATTGCCGTTAACTCTTCAGTGCTTGAAGATTGAATAGTTGTACTCTCTGCAGAAATCGCATCGAGTATTTGCACATCTGGTTCAAACTCTGACACAACACCGAGGGTGTCGTTCCAGATAAATGCAATATCAGCCGCGGGCAATTTGTCGGATGTGCGCAGGGAAACAAGGGTTGGATGTGCGGTTGTCCACCACAGTATTTGGCCATCGCGTGAAACACTTGCAAGCCTTTCATCGTCAATAGAACCGAGAGACCAAATCCAATCATCATGACCACGAAGCGTATCGACAAGCGAGAAATCATCTGTCGACCATAATTGGATAACACCGTCTTGCCCTGCCGTCGCAATAATGTTGCCAACTTCGATAATGCTGTACACAGCGTCCTTACTTGTTTTGATATTTTCAACCCGAGCACTCAGGTTCTTATCCCAAACTCGCATGTACCCATCGCCCCCAACCGAAACAAGCAATCCGTTTGATAAAAACACGAGGTCATACACAGCGTAGTCATGCGCATTTTTATAGACACCAATACGCTCGCCGTTTGCACCCCACAACTGCAGCTCACCGTTCGATTTCCCCAAAGCCAAAGAGCCATCGTTTGCATTGAAGGCAAGAGACATAACTGTACCCTTGCCAGAGTTAATCAACTGCAAGGCCGTTCCGTCAATGTTCCACAGTTGCACCATTCCATCACTATGCCCTGTCGAAAAAACAAACTCGTTTTTCGACGCAATCGATTCAACTGATGCCATCTCTTTTTCAAAAAGCAACAGCGTGTCTTCATCCGTGTCAACGAGGGCGATTCGCCCATCAGCCATACCAATGATAAGCGACGTTCCCCCATCAGAAAAATCCATTGTATTTACACGTTCAGGCATTTGAATTGTGCGCAATACCTCGCGTTTTTCGTCGATAATTCCTACGCGAACACCTTCAAAAGCAACGGCGACTGATTCACCATCGGATGAAGTCACGAGTGAATTAGGGCGGTATCCAACGGGCCAACCACCAATCGATTGGTTAACTAAGCCATGCAAATAGTGCCATTCCCATCCTCGGTATTCACGAACTGCAGTTTTTAAGTGGTCGCGTGCCATTTGCCAAGAATTATTTGCAATCGAGGCTTGCACCGTTGCTATTGTTGAAGTGTACGCACGTTGCTCCGCGACCTTTGTTGCCGTTCGAGCAGTTACATAGAGTTCCTGCAATTCTTTTGATCTTTTTTCAGACTCAACTAAACCCCAGATCAATCCAGTTAACCCAAGAATAATTGCGAGAAATGCAACTATGCTTGCTTTAAACATAAGTTGATTTCTTCTTGCGTACAACTTCAAGCGGCGCACTGGCGATGGCTGCCTTGCAAGAATTGGTTGGTTGCTTAAAAACCGCCGGACGTCCATCGCGAAATCTGACACTGATTCATATCGAGAGGAACGTTCTTTACTTAACGCTTTCTCGAGTATTTGTTCCACCTCAACTGGTATTGTTGGGTCGATCGATCGAAGCGGAATTGGTTTAGTTTCTCGAACGACAAGCGGCGCTCTATAAAGAGGCACACCCTTCATTGAATAAGGAAGTTCACCCGCCAGAAGTTGATACATGATGACGCCAAGCGAATACACGTCCGTCCGAACGTCCACGTCGTGGGGATCTTCTCCACACTGTTCGGGACTTGCCCATTGCAACGTGCCCACAAAACGTCCTGTGATAGTGATAGTTTTTTCAATTTCATCCGAACCCGCCATTAACGCAACACCGAAGTCAATTACCTTAGGCCTTCCAGCTGACGTAATTAAAATATTCGATGGTTTTAAATCACGATGAATAACTCCACGGCCATGCCCGTACTGCACCGCGTTGCAAACAAGCAGAAACAGTTCTAGTCGACCTTCGCGGGAGAGATGTTCATCCTGCGCATAATCTGTAATAGACCTACTTCCAGGAACGTATTCCATTGCGAAAAATGGCAGCAATGTTTCGCCCTGCATTTGATGACCAGAGTCGTACACCTGCGCAATGCCGGGATGTTGAAGACGGGCAAGCATCTCGCTTTCCATTTCAAAACGGTGCAATGTCGCAGGGGATGCTGCTGCTGATTTTACAATTTTCAGTGCAACTGAACGGTGTGGATGTAATTGACGTGCTTCGTAGACATTGCCCATTCCACCGGTGCCAATAATCTGAATAATTTCGAATTGCCCAATTGTTTTCCCTACCCATTCGTCTACGCGCGGAGAAATATTTGACGCAAGCCAATCCTTGCCGGCAGTTTCTCCATCGCATGTTGCAGCGTTTGGGTCAAACTCTCCATCCCTGCTTTCATTGTGATGTGTCGTTGCATCATCCACCATAACCCTATGATACGGCGAAGAGGTAGTTGCTGTTCATTTTCAAAGCGCTTCTTGAATCTCTTTCGCGAGTAATGCACCATCGGTCAGTTCTTGCGTAACCCAGTCAAGCACAAGCCCGTCTTCGGCTGTGTATGTCGGGATAATGTGAAAATGCACATGAAACACTGCTTGATGCGCAATCTCGCCGTTGTTCTGCAAAATGTTGTACGACGTTGCCCCAGTTGCTTGGAGCACTGCTTTTGAGACTCGAACCAATGCAACCCCAAGAGCAGAAGCAGATTCCTCAGAAAGTTCATGCAGCGAGGACGCAATCTGTTTCGGGATGACAAGTGTATGCCCATTACTTAATGGGGACACATCGAGAAATGCTAACACGAGTTCGTTTTCGTACACCTTATGGCAAGGCAATTCGCCACGTATGATTCTAGCGAAAACGGTGGGCATATTACGAACTCTTGATTACCGCTTGTGCGGCAGCAAGACGAGCAGTTGGCACCCTAAACGGTGAACAACTTACATAATCTAAACCCACTGCATCGCAGAATTCAACAGACATAGGATCGCCACCGTGTTCACCGCAAATGCCAATTTTTAATTTCGGCTTCACGCTTCTTCCGCCTTTGACACCCATTTCGACAAGTTTGCCGACGCCATCAAAATCAATGGTTTGGAATGGATCACGGTGGAGTATGCCGTCTTCAAGATAATGCGGAAGGAACGAGTTAATGTCATCACGACTAAACCCGTACGTCAACTGCGTCAAGTCATTTGTTCCAAAGCTGAAGAAATCAGCAACTTCTGCAATTTGATCAGCAACTATGGCTGCACGCGGAATTTCAATCATCGTGCCGATCGGAATGTTCAGCTTGCCTTTGAAGCGTTCTTTCTTGATCACTTCTTTTATTGTATTTAATGCAAGTTCATGAAGCTGTGATAGTTCCTCTTTGATTCCTACAAGTGGAATCATGATTTCAGGTCGAGCATCGATACGTTTCTTTTTGCATTTTATGACTGCCACGACAATGGCTGTCACTTGCATCACAAGGATTTCTGGGTACGTCACTGCAAGACGACAACCACGATGACCAAGCATTGGGTTGAATTCATGCAGTTGTTCTACTCTGCGCTTGACAAGCGATGGTTTAACGCTAAGCACTTGCGCGACGTCTCTTTGTCCTTCGTTATCTTGAGGAAGGAATTCGTGCAGTGGAGGGTCGAGTAACCGAACCGTCACAGGGAATCCTTTCATAGCAGTGAATATGCCTTCAAAGTCATCGCATTGGTAGGGCATTAATTTGTCTAATGCTTCTACTCTTGCTTCTCTCGTTTCTGCAAGAATCATCTGCCGCATAGCGAGAATTCGATCACCTTCGAAGAACATGTGCTCCGTTCGGGTAAGACCAATTCCTTCTGCACCAAATGCACGGGCGCGTCTAGCATCTGCAGGCGAATCAGCATTTGTTCGTACGTTCATTCGGCGTTTTTTATCTGCCCATTTCATGATGGTGTCAAAATCGCCACTAAGTTTTGGTTCATATCGTTCGACAGCACCAAGCATTACTTCACCCGTACCGCCGTCAATAGACAACACGTCTTTCTCGCCGTACGATTTGCCATCGATAATAACTTTCTTTCGCTTTGCATCAATTTGCAATTCGGAAACACCTGCAACGCAACATTTACCCCAGCCACGAGCAACAACCGCTGCGTGACTCGTCATGCCACCAGTAGAAGTCAAAATGCCAACTGCATGTTGCATGCCTTCAATGTCTTCTGGAGAAGTTTCTTTTCGAACAAGCAACACTGATTCACCCGCCTCCGCACGATTTACTGCATCTTCTGCGGTAAATGCAAGTGTACCGGTTGCGGCACCTGGCGACGCAGGTAATCCCATTGCAAGTTTTTTCACTTCTTTTTTACTCTTAGCAGTAAAACTTGGAAGAAGTAATTGAACAAGATCACCAGCTGGGATGCGGACAAGCGCTTCGTCTCGGCTTATCAAGCGACTTTTAACCATATCCACTGCGATTTTTACCGCTGCAGCAGCTGTACGTTTACCGCTTCGTGTTTGCAACATCCAAAGTTTGCCGCGTTCAATTGTAAATTCAATATCCTGAATATCGCGGTAATGGTTCTCAAGGATTTTCTTGTTCTTTATAAGCTCTTTGTAAATCCTGTCGTTCCAACGTTTCATCTGCGAGACTGGCTTTGGCGTACGAATACCTGCAACAACATCTTCCCCTTGTGCATCAATCAAAAATTCGCCAAAGAATTTATCTTCACCCGTCGAAGGGTTTCGTGTAAACGCAACGCCTGTGCCAGAATCTTTACCCATGTTTCCAAAGACCATCGCTTGAACATTGACTGCCGTGCCATTCAAGCCAATGATGCCTTCGATTTTTCGATAGCTTTTTGCGCGACTTGCATTCCATGAACGAAAGACAGCTTCGACTGAAAGCGATAGTTGCTTATATGGATCCTGCGGGAAGTTGCTGCCAACATGTTTTTTGTACGCTTGCTTGTATCGATCGCAAACTTCTTCGAGGCCTTCCGCTGAAAGATCCGTGTCTAGAACCACACCGTGTTTCGATTTCACTATTTCAAATTCATGTTCAAAATCTTCGTGGTTCATACCCATGACAACATCGCCGAACATATTGATAAGTCGGCGATAGGCATCCCAACCGAATCGCGCATTGCCCGTTAGTTCAATCATGCCGCGCACAGCGTCGTCCGTAAGACCAAGGTTTAACACAGTGTCCATCATGCCAGGCATGGAAACCGCTGCGCCCGAGCGAACTGAAACGAGAAGCGGATCGGTTTTTGAACCGAATTTTTTGCCGGTCTCGCGTTCAACTCGGCGAATTGCTT
>Ga0302127_10001130_pt1 | contig 15601 bp, 13 predicted proteins | sample CB4_SCM_MG_FD_204452 | JGI IMG/M metagenome (GOLD analysis project Ga0302127, IMG submission 204452) | Marine microbial communities from Western Arctic Ocean, Canada - CB4_SCM | ecosystem: Environmental > Aquatic > Marine > Oceanic | place: Canada: Western Arctic Ocean | collected 2017-09-24
TCGCGTTAGCCTCCGGTAACGTTTCTCGTCTAACGTTTGGTAATGTCGGCAGCCCGACGATTAATATCTATGCGCTCGATGGCAAGGCACCGACTGCTAAGGTAGAAGTCGCGGCAACGTCGTCGGTCGCCGCACTCGCGCCGAACATTACCGACGGTAAAATTACTTATGGTCAAGTTTGTGCGATGTGCCACGGCGGTAAAGGCGAGGGCGCGCTCGGTCCGAAACTCGCCGGAATAAAAGATCGCATGGATCACAATCGAATTGTCGAGTGGATTAAGAATCCGTCGGAGAAGATGCCGAGGCTCTATCCGTCGATGCTTGATGAGCAAAAAGTGATCGACGTGGCCGCGTATCTCGAGAAATTGTGATCTCTCGAGGCGATCCATTGTTCGGTCGTTGATCCACCCGCTCGCATCGCTTGGCGGCCAAGAATTTCTTCTTGGCATCGGCCAAGTCGTCAACCTCGTCAATACATTTGGATCGAGTTTTTCGTCCGGGTTGTTATTGTTCGACGGCGGCGACAGTCAGGGGATCCGAGAGCAGGAATTGTTGCAAGAGCTAGTCGACAAAGGACTAGCAATCTAAGCGGGATATTAGCGATGCCAGGGTGGTAACCCTGACATCGCAACCGAAGCATTCGGCGTCGTACCTAGTGTTTGTAATCCGGACATTTCTTGTCCAGCATCCGAAGCAACGCTGGCCACGCAAGGGCATCAAGCGACCCGGGAACCATTAAGCTTTTGGCCTGCTCGCGCGTCGTTTGTAGCGATTTTTCCGACGGCAAATGCAACTTCGCGCCTCCCGCCAGTGCCCGAACCTGCATCGTGCATGCACGTTCTAATGTATATAGCATGAGAAAGCAGTCCGATACGGCTTCGCCTGTCGCAAGGGTGCCGTGATTGCGTAATATCAACAGTCGCTTGTCTGCGATATCGGCGACCAGCCGTTCACGTTCACTTAAATCGAGCGCCACGCCTTCAAACTCGTGATAAGCAATTTGGTCGTGGATCACCATCGCCGTTTGCGTCACCGGTAGTAAGCCATCGGCCATGGTGGACACTGCAACGCCGTCGTCGGTATGCAAGTGCATCACGGCTTTTGCGTCTTCACGGGCCATATGGATTGCGCTATGGATACAAAAACCGGCTGGATTGACGTCGTACCCGTTGGACAGAACGACGTTGCCGTCGAGATCGACTTTCACTAAATCCGACGCCGTTACTTCGTCAAACATCATGCCGTATGGGTTGATCAAGAAATGATGTTCCGGCCCTGGAACGCGTGCCGATAAATGCGTGAAAATCATATCCGTCCAACCGTAATGGTCGACGAGGCGGTAGGCGGCCGCAAGATCGACACGCACTTGCCATTCGGCGTCGCTAACTTGTGAACGGATATCGGATGGTCTGTGTAGCGCCTGAGCCATAAGTCGTTTTTCCTTAAAGTTTCCCAACGCCGGATCGGTAATTCTGTGGGCCGGCCTGATTATAGGCATTATGCCAACATATTGCTGCGATTGTTGCGGCGGCAAGCGTCGGATTCGACACTTCTCATCCGCCTTCGAATCGTTTAGCTTATAAATGCCCGTGCCCACCTGAGTATCTGCGAAAGGGCGTTTAAGACCGGACCTTGCCAGGAATATTGCCAATGAGTAATTTTGTTTTCCAAAGGCCTCTCGATGAATCGCCGAAACAAAACCGCGAACCCATATCTGGAAGCTGTAGTGATTGTGGCGCCGAGGAACTCATGCGCTATCCCGTTTTATCAGAGGGTGGCTGGTATATGGTGGTCAAGTGCCAATCTTGCCTGTGTTCGATCAGTCGCGAACCGTGGCATCGACTTGGCCACGTTCGCTTACTAACCGACGATTTAGATTGAGAGGCATGCCGATATGATGGCGGTTGATGTAGGTGGCACATTTACGGACGTCGTAGCAGTCGACGGCGGCATTATTCGTACCGCAAAAATTTCAACCGACGTCCATGAGGTCGACCGTGGAGTGCTCGAGGGCGCGCAAGAACTTTCTGTCGAAAAATCCACCGTGTTCAACCACGCGAGCACCCACGGGCTCAACGCGATCATCACACGCTCGTTGCCGAAAATAGGCTTTTTGACGACCCAAGGACATCGCGATATTCCCGACATCGGCAGGGCTTGGCGCCCGCCAGAGGCGCTGACCGATCCGACCTGGCGGCGTTCGTTTGGTGATGCGAACAAACCGTTGGTCGAACGTTATTTGCGTCGTGGCGTGGCGGAACGAATCACAGCCAGTGGGGAAGTATTCACCCCCTTGGACGAGGCGCAAGCGCGAGCTGAGATACAGGTATTGAAACGATGTAACGTCGAAGGGATTGCGATTTGTTTGTTAAATTCTTACGTCAACGACTCCCATGAACGTCGCATTCGGGAATTAGTCTTGGAAGAATTGGGTGATATCCCGTGCTCGGTATCGAGCGAAATATCGCCGCTTGCCAAAGAGTACGCGCGCGCATCGACCACCTTGGTCGATGTATTTATGAAAATAATTTACGCAGCCTATGCCGAGCGTCTGGACACTGGATTGCGCAAGCTTGGGTTTAGCGGACAATTAAATTTTGCTGATTGCGCCGCGACTTTGGTGCCAGTTGCGGATGCCATGGCGAATCCATTTCGCGTTGTTTTCGCCGGGCCTGCAGCAGGAACCGTCGGCAGCGCGCATTTTGGGTCATTGATCGGCGAACCGAATATGCTCTGCGCGGATGTTGGCGGCACGTCGTGTGATATCTCCTTGGTCACAGGGGGAGAGCCATTTGTTAATACGACATTTGAGATAGAACACGACCTGGTCGTCAACGCTTTATCGAACGACATCTCAAGCATCGGCGCCGGTGGCGGTAGTATCGTTGCCATATCGCCAACCGGAGACGTAACCGTCGGACCACAAAGCGCGGGCGCCGATCCAGGCCCTGCGTGTTACGGACGCGGCGGCGAAGTACCGACCATGACAGATATTTGCGTTCTCGCCGGACTCATCGACCCGGATGGTTTTGCTGGCGGAAAAATGAAGCTGAATCCCGACGATGCGCGGCGCGCAATAGAAAACCTCGACTCCCCGCTCGCATTCCCACAACGAATTCGCTACGCCTACGACATTGGCCTGAATAATATTGCCGAAGGTATTTTCAACATCGCGGTTAAAAACGGTATCGACCCGCGGGACTACACGCTAATGGCATTTGGTGCTGCAGGCCCATTACTGCTGCCTGCGATCGCCGACCTCATTCATGTTCGCCGCGTTGTTGTGCCGCCTCATCCAGGTCTCTTCTCGGCGCTTGGATTGCTAAGCGCCGATCAATCGTACTCAAGCAGTCAAAGTGCATACACGATTCTTGAACCGTCTAACGCGGAATCGATTGATGCAGTTTATCGCGAGCTCGAAGCCAAGCTTTTGCGGCGCCTCGCGAATCCCGACGAAGTGACGATTAAGCGCTCCTTCGACGGACAACTAGTCGGTCAAACTTGGGAGACACCGTTCGTCGACGTACCGTCGGGTCAGATCACTGAAAATGCGATCCAGGTAATGGTTGATGGCTTCCATCGCGCCTATGCGGAGCGCAACGGTAACCGTTTCGAATCGATAGCTGTTCAGGGCGTGACTTATCGAGTGCACGCCGTCGTCCCAACGGAGAAGGTTCGCTACAAGCGTTTGGCGGAGCGGCAAAATGATCCATTAAGAAGTACCGGGACAACGATTCTTCGCTACCTCTCGGACGCTGAACAACTCGCGCAAATTTACCCGCGCGAAGCCTTATGTTTTGGTGACGAGATCATCGGTCCGGCGATCATCAGCGAGCCGTTGTCGACCACTTATATTACCCAACATCAAATCGCGCGAATTGGTCATTACGGCGAAATCAGTATTGAGCGAGACGGGAGTTCACAATGACGCAAACTGCAACCAGCACTTCTGTCGATGGTGGGGTGGCGTCCGCGAGGCTACGAGATTGGAACGATGAGCAGTTTGAATCTGCGTATCAATGTGACCGGTTCACTGCGACGGTGCTAGGCAATCGACTTCGTTATACGGTCGAACACATGGGTACCGGGCTCATGTATAGCTCGTTCTCACCGATTATTCGTGATTGGTACGATTTCGCGATAACCATATCTGGGCCACCGGATCTGGGTTACCCGATGGTCGCCGTGAGCAACAGTCTGATTGTATTTGTCGGCACCATGGAAGATGCGGTGCGTAACACCGTGGAAGAATACGGTCTGGATAATTTGAAACCCGGCGACGTATTGCTGTGTAACGATCCTTATCGTGTCGGGACCCATGTAAACGATGTGTGCTTTATTCGCCCCGTGTTTATTGATGGGAGGCCGATTGCGTTCGTTAATTGCCGAGCCCATCAGCTGGACATGGGTGGGGTTGTCCCTGGTGGGTTTAGCGGTACGAAAGCGAACGTTTATGAAAACGGTTTAGTTCTCGGTCCGACATTATTGTTCGAACACGACAAACCCGTGCGCTCAACATTTTCCCTGGTCTTCGACAACACGCGGCTCGCCGCGTTATTAAAGCCTGACTTCATGACCATGTTTCAACAATTGAAACTCGGTGAGCGATTGCTTACCGAAAGCATTACTCGCTATGGAGAAGCGGCGTTCCGCGGCACCGTCCGATACAACTGCGATGCCTCTGCGGAGGCGATGCGAGAAGCATTGCAAAAGCTACCGGACGGCGTTTATTTTGCCGAAGATCAAATCGACGCCGACGGTGCCGGTGATGACGAGGAATTAACCGTACGAGCAAAAGTAACGAAAGCGCGCGGCCGGGTCGAAATAGATTTAAGCGGTTCTTCTCGTCAAGCACGAACGTGCATTAACGCTGGACCATTGGACGCTAAAACGGCGATATGCGCTGCATTTAAATTACTTTTCGACCGCGAAACGCCATTCACATCGGGTGCGTTTCGTGACATTGATATCGTTGTTCCGCCCGGTACACTGCTCAGCGCAATGCCGCCCGACGGCGCAATAATGCTCTATTGGGAAGTCACTCAAACGCTACTAACGGCGCTGTTGAGGGAACTTGGAAAAGCGATTGGCGAAGATGCATTTGGTGGCGACTACGGATGTGTTGCGGTACACAGTGCGAACGGATTGTCCGATAGCGGTGTGCCGTGGACGAACGTCGCAGTGAGCGGTGGCGAACATGGACCCTGGGGTGCGGATAAAGACCATGACGGCGACAGCTATAGCGTGATTTACATGGCTAACGCCTTGGACCCGGCAACGGAATCTATGGAACAAGAATCTCCCGTTTTAATGTTGCGCAAAGAATACGTTATGGATACCGGTGGGGCGGGACAAAATCGTGGCGGCGCTGGGGTGGCGAAAGACGCACTATGGCGCACCGACGCGGAGCACTACAGTATGTTGGTTAGAGTCAAAAAACCAACCGGTAACGGCGCGTTCGGCGGCGACGCTGGACGAGCCGGCGCCGCCTGGTTCTTCGAACCGGGTGCGAAAGCCCTAGATGATGCCTCAATAGTACCGATGGACGATGAGGTATACGCGGACTCCTTACCGATTGCTGGGGTGCTCGACCCAACAACCCTAGCACTTGATCCGCAAGGAAAATATTTCTATTTTGGCCGCGAACCCGTATGGCGTACCCGAGCTGGTAGTTTATCTCGCTATATTACCAACGGCGGCGGCGGTTGGGGCGAACCCTTTGCTCGCGATCCGGAGCGGGTCTTGCGCGACGTTCGAAATGGATACGTTAGTCAGAATGGCGCGCGAGAAACTTACGGCGTGGTGGTGGTCGGCGACCCTGAATTTGATCCCGAGGGATTAATCATCGACACAGTGGCGACAGCTGTGTTGCGCGCTGGCTAAAGGTCGCCGTCTATTTGACCTGCGCACTGCTCTGCAAGAGGCGGCTTATGTGCCGACGGTGATTATTTGTGGTGCATGGCGCCGCGACTGAATGCCCGAATTTAGTTTGGCCTAGTGCGTGCAATCGAACAAACTAAGTTTGCTTATTCGTGCATTGAATTCCCCTGCACAAATAATTTAACGGATAATAAATCCTTTGTAGCCACTATCTTTTATGTCTTCGCAAATCTTACGATAGTTGCCGACGCCGCCAATATAGGACAGCAGTCGACGCGGCTTGCCGTCAATATTGGAGCCCATATACCAAGAACTCGTTTTGACGACTAGCGTCGTGTCTGCGACTTCATCATGATGTGCGACCCATTCAGCTTCCTTTTCAGTCGTCGGTTCGATCTCGTTGTGTCCGGCATCCCGAACGTAACGAATGCACTCTGTTACCCAGTCGACCTGTTGTTGAAGACAGGTCGTCATATTGCATAACGCAGTCGCTGGCGCGAGCGGACCTGCAATGGTGAATAAGTTTGGATAGCCGCTCACCTGCAAGCCGAGAGTCGAGCTAATGTCTTGTCGCCATTGTTCTGTGAGAGAGCGGCCACTGCGCCCGTGGATATTCATCCGCGACAGCGAGCCGGTGCCAGCATCGAAGCCGGTTGCTAAGATCAGCACATCGAGATCGTATGTACCGTCGGCTGTTTCGAGACCCGTTGCGGTGAAACGCTCAATAGGCACCGAACTCACATCGACGAGTTCAACGTTTGCGCGGTTATATGCTTCGTAATAATTCGTTTCCAGGGGCACGCGATGTAGTCCGAAACCGTGCGTCGTTGGGATCAACTTGTCCGCAACACTCGGGTCGTTTACGCGCGCACGAATTTTCTTGCGCACGAAACCTGAGACCTCCTCATTGATCTCTTCGTCAAAGAATATCTCCTGAAAACTGCCGTGCCAAAACGTCAGCGAACCATCAGCCCAAATTTCCTCGAGAACTTCGAGGCGTTGACTCGGCGTTAAATCGCGGTAAGCGCGCTGATCGAAGTCGTGATCGAATCCGCCGAATGTCGTTTGAACGAGTTTCTTTAGCTCGGGATATTTCGCCCGAAACGCGGCGTGATCAGCGTCGCTATAACTAGGGTTGCGCATTGGAATCGTGTACTGAGGCGTACGCTGGAAGACGGTTAATTGCTCAACCTCGCTTGCCAAGGTCTGAATGACTTGAATGCCAGTCGCGCCCGTACCTACGACACCGACCTTTTTCCCGCATAAATCCAATCCGTCTTTCGGCCAGCGCGCTGTGTGCGTAATCAATCCCCTAAACTTCTCGTGATCCGGAAATGGCGGGGTGACCGGCGCTGAGACCATGCCAGTGCAGCTAATTAGAAATCTTGCGCTAATTTGCTTGCCGTCCTCGCAGTCGATGATCCAGCGTCTATTTTTTTCGTCATAGTGTGCAGCCACGATACGGGTATTGAATTGAATGTCTTTGCGCAGGTCGCATTTATCGGCGACATAATTTAAATATCGTTCAGTCTCCGGCTGGGCGGGGAAGCGCTCGCTCCAAGTCCATTCGTTAAGAATTTCGTCGGAAAACCAATATTGATAAATATACGACTGCGAGTCTACGCGGGCGCCTGGATAGCGATTCCAGTACCACGTGCCGCCGACACCCGTACCAGCCTCGAAGACGCGCACGTTCATGTCGAGACCGCGTAGACAATGCAGTTGGTACAAGCCTGCAATGCCGGCGCCAACGACGACTGCATCGAAATCAACATCAAGGTTGTCGGGGTTAGCGGTGTCGTTCATGGTTCTCTCCAGCGCACGTTCGATATTCTTGACGGCGATTTTAAAGCCGATGAGGCGGCTAAGAATTATATCGGCATTTGGCGGCTGAAGCAGGGCCGAAATGTAAAAATTCAATCAGTACTTTGGCTGCGTTCCGGGGTCTATGGCTTTCGTCACCGACGAAGATGAAACTTATCGAATTTATTTAGGCCGGATTATCCGAAATGGATACTACCGCACCTCAGCTGGGTACAAGATCTACTTCAGTAACGTTTCGTAGCGCTTATCCGTCAGCGTCTCGAGGAAGGCGATGAGCGCTTTGACTCGCGCCTGATCGATTGGTTGCCCTTGGTTTAGTAAATCCAAATCTACCGTTAAGGGAACCTCTGCTTCGCCCCATGGCTTCCCTGTCTCCGGGTTAGTCCGACTTTGTTGATTAATAACGGTGTACTTGTTGTAAAAAAGGATCGCAGTTGAAAGCTCTTTAAAGATTCCGTTGTGCATATACGGGGCTGTTACCGCGACGTTGCGCAGTGATGGAACCTTGAACTTCCCGTCGAGCGAAACGTCATCGACCGACGGATTGCCGAGCAAGCCATGATCGAGATATTCCCCAGCTAGACGATTAGCCGCGCGCAGTCGAATATTCGTGGGTAAGCCGATGTTGTGATAGCGATAGTTTGTAAAGGTTTCGCGTTTCGATGTCGAAGACGAATTGATCAAGTGGCAACTCGTACAGTTCGTTAACGGCGAAAAAAATAAGCTCCGGCCGAATTCTTCAAGGGCGGTCATTTGATATTCGCCGGCCAGAAAGCGATCGTATTTCGAACTAAATGGTGAGAAAAGTTCGGTTTTCTCAAATTCGCTTAAGCTTGCGCCGAGCGCCTCGACAAGTGCGTCGGCGTTGTCAAATAGTTCTTCCCCGTATAGACGGGTGAGAATTTCGATATATAGCGGGTTTTCCATAATCCGCTCTCGAGCCATCGACGGATCGCGAAGCGCGAGTTCCTTAGGATTAAACAGTGGTTCAATGGCTTGCACTCGCAATGAGGCGGCGCGGCCGTCGAGAAAAAAACCGCCGACGTTCTCTCCGTTAGAATTTCGATGGAAGTTTGGGGTAGCCGCGGCGTAGGCCGCTGACGGCGTGTTGCGATCGCCAATGGAATGGCCGTCATCTCCGATCGACGCAGCCCGATCAACATTATTATTCCGCAGATCGACGAACGCGGTGTTTGGATCATGGCAGGTTGCACACGACTGAGTTCGCTGATTCGATAAATTCGTATCGAAGAACAACAGCCGACCGAGATTCGCGAGATCACTTTCCTGGCATTCGCCGGTAGCGACTACGAGCGCTAGCGCGAGGCTTAAGCCGATTTTACGCTTGGCCCACGGTTTTCGCGTACTACCAAGACGCAGGCGTGCTAGCGGCCCACGCGAAACAATGACATTAATCAAATAATGGCGCACCGCACCATTCTAGCGCGAATAATGCTGGAGGGGTCGCAGCCTGTGGTTCCGTCGGGAGCATCTCGGGAAGTTATGCCGCGACAAAAAATTCCCGGAGATTTGCGTAACCTCGAACGGTTTATTTTTTTCGTGAAACGCGACATGATTCACCTTCTCTGTGCGAAATCATTCAACCCGATCAATAACAAACGAGGACCAGATCATGCCCCACGTTAATCGCGATGGCGTCAATGTTTATTACGAAAGTTTCGGCCAGGGTGTGCCGATTGTATTTTTGCACCCGTTTAGTACAAATCGATATATTTGGTCTAACCAGCTTCTTGATTTTGCGCGAACAAATCGCTGTATCGTTTCAGATCACCGTGGACATGGTCTGTCTGATAAGCCTGCAAGCGGCTACTCCATTAGTGCAATGGCGGCGGACCTAGTCGCGATACTTGACGACGCTGGGGTCGACAAGGCGGTTTTAGTTGGCAATTCAATTGGCGGAATGATTGCCATGCAAACGAATTTACTAGCGCCCGGAAGAGTCCTAGGGAATTTAATCTTGAGCAGTGGAACTAACATTGGTGCGGATACGCCGCCAGAAGCCGGAGAAGCGATTCAGGCGGATTGGCGAGGGTTCTTTAGCGGCTTGCTAGAAGCCGCAGTCTCGGCGAAATCGAAGCAAGAGAAACCAGAAATTCAAGCCTTTATGGAAGGTTGTTTTAGGGTGGAAGAGAATTTCACAGAAGCTGTTTTTTTCGGCAGCCTCACCGATCCTGACGGCGTGTTTAACTGGAATATTTCCGATCAATTAAAAGACATAAAAGCGCCGACCATGATTATCGCCGGAGCAGAGGACGGCGCGACAACCGTCGAGGTGAATCAGTTTCTGGCGGACAATATTCCGAACGCGAACATTAAGATATATAAAGATGTTGCGCATTTTTGCCAACTCGAGAAGCCGACAGATTTCAATGCAGATTTGAGAAATTTTCTCGCCAAGGTAGCCTAGGCTTCCAAGCCTAAATAGAGACGAACTCAGCCGAAACCAACGCGAGGGTAGCCTTGGTTTCGGCCTGAGTGTGTCGGCGTCGCTAAGGAGCCAACGGCGGCCGCAATCCGCGCCAGTCGGCCGCTTTTTCCCACACTCGCCCAGCGCGAAATAAAAGCGCTTCTTCAAAATGCCGACCGACAATTTGGAAAGACAGCGGCGATCCATTTTTATCTAGTCCGGCAGGTAAGGTTATTGTTGGCGCGCCTGTCATATCGTCCGGCGCGGTAAAATGGACTAATTCGTCCAAGCCACCTTCTTTCGAACACATCGAGGCATAGGCTTTTAAGGTCGGATTTACTTTCGCGAAAACCGGTTTTATCATCAGATCTATCGATTGAAAAATGTTCTCCATATCACCACGCAGTTCTCGCCGAACGATCTCCGCGTGTCCATACTCGAGGCCTGTCGTCGTGTTACCCATCTCTAGGAATGCGCTAAGCGGTGGCCCGTAGCGTCGCTTCTTCGACGGAAAGGTAGCGGCATGTGCGAGCGCCGCATCTACCCCACACAGTGGTCCCCAAGCCGCGTTCGCCGCATCCATCGAGGGCATTTTAATCGACACGACGACGGCGCCGGCGGCCTTTAGCGCACGGAGCGCACGTTCGATCGCGCGTTTAATTTCGGAATCAACTCCAGCGAAGGCATATTGGCGGTCGATGCCGATCCTCATTCCGCGGACCCCTTGGTTAAGACTTGCAAGGTAATCTGGTACCTCGAGTGCCGAACTCGTTGAATCATTTGAATCTCTACCGGCTATTGCTCCAAGCATCGCCGCTGCATCCTCAACCGAGCGTGTGAGCGGTCCGATGTGATCTAAAGTTTCCGATAACGGAAAGACACCGTAGCGGCTTACGCGTGCCCAGGTCGGTTTAAGTCCAACCAGTCCATTGCAGGATGCCGGAAAGCGAATCGAGCCGCCGGTGTCGCTGCCGAGCGCACCAAATGCCATACCCGCTGCAACTGACACACCGGTGCCGCTCGACGATGCACCGCTCCAGCGGTTGCCGGCCCATGGATTAATCGGCGGAGTAATGTCCGGATGATGTTGTGCTAACGCGCCTTCTGTGAGATGAAGTTTGCCTAAAATTACCGCGCCGGCGTCGCGCAAGTTGCGCACCACAGTCGCATCACGGTCGGCAACGGCATCGCTGCGCACTGGCATACCGGCGGTAGTGACATGTCCTTTCATGTCGCATAAATCTTTCACGGCGACCGGGACACCGTGCATCGGACCACGTAACTTGCCGTTCGCGATTTCGCGATCGGCGCGCCGTGCGTCTTTTAGGGCGTCCGCTTCGAGGACAGTGACATAACTTTGTAGTTTCGGGTCGAGATTTTCTATTCGACTAAGCAAGGTTTGAGTCACGTCCAGCGACGACACTTTTCGCTTGGCAATTTTTTTGCCAATTTCTACCAATCCTGCGTAGGGTAAATTCGAGGTCATGTCAGCGGCTCCTTAGTAGTTCGACGGGGTCGTTGGGTCAGACTAGCACTTCGACCAGGGATGTTGGACATTTATTTCCAGTCCTCAGACACTCGATGACGCGGGCCACTTGGGTTCGCGTCTATGCCAGGCGTGCGATCGAGGTTTCACCACGAAGGGATGTCGATGGCCGCGACAAATAGGCACCACATGTCAACAGAGGCATTGATGAAGTTCGCGACGTCTAAGTGTGCGCTCTAATCACAGGGAATTGCGCAATCAGCATCACGATGATGGGCTCATCTAACCTTAAACTATCATTAACCGTCGACACCAGCATCACGCAGACTTGCCCGTACCAGCGGATCGTCTGGGACGAATGCTGCTGCAATTTGAAGAAGTCGAGATTGTTCGATCGGGTTACCGTCAAGGTCTATGTAAAGTTTCGCAAATAGCGGAACAAACTTCGCGCGATCCTCGCTTTTGGCATAAATTTCGGCAAGCGTAACTTGAAAATCATCGTGATCCGGCAGTGAGTGTGTTGCGTGTAATGCCCACTTAATCGCTTCGGGCCATAATTCCGCAGTAACGCATCGCGCGATTTCGGCACGGATACTTACGGCCCCAGAATCGGAAAGATCGTCAATCGTTTTGTGTCCAGCAGGTTCCGGCAGGTAGCTTTCGGCGCTGTCCGTATCGACTCGTGGATCCGGGGTTTCATTCGTCGATGCTTCGTCCGTGCTTTTCGGCGGAATTACATTTCCTGCCGTCCATTCAGGAGGATCGTTGTCGGCGACGATTTTCCACCGAATCAGCGCGCCGACTGCGCCGAAGAATATGATCACAAGAATGATTTTTAATGTCGTCATGGTATCGTAAGTTTACCTTCGGTTCGGCGTACGGAGAAACATCCCTTGGCAAGATGGGCAGTCGTCTCCGATGTTTAGGGTTTTATTTATCATTTGTGGGTGAAATGCCATATTTAGCTACTTGCTCCCAGCCAACATCGGAACTCCGCAACTTCGCAACTGGCGTCGCCACGCTAATTTCGCGGTTCGCCGGTATTTTTCTTTTGATGAGTGACGGTTACAGATTAATTTCAAGACGCTTAGTTCGCAGGCTTCAGCTGTACCGGCGAGGGTTCTTATTGGGGTTATTTGGTCCACTGTTGGCGTGCTCGGTGAGCGACGATCCGGTTGATCTATTTCATAGCGGCAAATACGAACAAGCGTTTACCATTTTTAGCGATTTAGCCGCGCGAGGAAATACCCAGGCATGCAATTACTTGGGCACGCACTACTATTTAGGAGCCGGGGTTGAGCGCGATTTTGCTGAAGCGGTGCGTTGGTTTACCGTTGCTGCGCTGGCCGAAGATCCAAAAGGCCAACGCAACCTCGGGGTTATGTATCTGCGTGGACTCGGCGTAAAAAAAGATTACCATCAAGCCTATGGTTGGTTGTATTTCGCCCACGAGGGCGGAAACGTCGGCGCGAAAGAGTACCTCGATTTGATGAGCGACAATGTCACACCGAATGCGAGTAATATCGCCCGTCGCAATGTGCGTCGTCGGATCGAGGCGCAGGCGGCCGCATCGAGCAATTCCGACAACAACCCACCGGGTTCGTAGCGAAGCCCGGTGAATGACTTGCAAAATAACTAGCTGCTCAGAGCCCTGAGATCGGCGAGTGTTTTTGATGCTTCCGGACGCACCGAGTAATCCGGATCGATATCCGTCGCGCGGACCGTTCCATCAGAATCTACAACAATTCGCGCGGGTATCGGCAACATCCATTGTTGTTCGCCGCTGCACGCTGGCAAATCAATGCCGAAGCTCAAATACACTTCTTGAAGGTCTGCAGGAAGGTCGAAATTGATATCGAGACCCGCCGTAAATACACCTTTGCTATCACTCAAAATGTCGAATCCCAACTCATGTTTCTCGACCATTGGAGCGCTGAGGGCAGGTATTTGCGGCGTAACGGCGACTAAATTCGCGCCAAGCGCCCTAATTTCTTGGACAACATCTTGTAAAGCGTACAGCTCTACATTGCAGTATGGTCACCAATGACCGCGAAATATCGTCAATACGAGTGGCCCCTGAGCCAACAGATTGGTCGATCTAACGTGCTCGCCATTTTGGTTCGGTAAATCAAAGCTCGGAAGCTTGTCACCAACCTTAATCGCTCGGTCTAAAATTCCAGACGCGCGCAAGTCAGCCGTTGCCCGGGTCATAATTGCACGCTTCTCTTCAGGTATTTGCTTACTCGACGCAGTGCGAATGCCGTCGAGTTTCTCGGCTAAATTCATATTAAACTCATTTGCTTCGTTCGTGGATATCTCGCGATCCTACAAGGTGATAGAACCAGATGCGACTATTTACTTGGATTTCCACATGCCGATTGGCATCGACGAACCAGATGTGGCGTTCGGTTAAGCTTTTTGCTCGATGCGTAACCCGGCCTGCTCGAGCAACGGCATCACGTTCTCACCAAAATATTTGAGCTCTTCGTAGTAGTCTAACCAAGTCAAAATTAAGCCTTCGATGCCAAGTTCGTGTAGTTCGAGCATTTTTTCTACAACTTGTTCTGGGGTTCCGACGAGCGGGTAGCCGCCCCATCCGGCGATAAAGCGTTCCCCGTATTTCTTGATTTGCTCGTTAAACGATCCGCTTTCCATGCCGAGCAAAGCCATAATATTGTTCGCCGCTTCCCAATCGCCCTCGTCAACGATTCGTTGATAGAGCGCTTGCGCTTCCTCCTCGGTGTCCCGGCAGCAAACCAAGGCATAGCTCATCACGCCGCATTCGCGGCTATATTTTGCTGCTCGACTATGGATATCTTTGACGAGTTCGCCGCCTTGTTCGGCGGTGGCGATAGTAATGAAATTAAAATCCATTTCTTGAGCGGAAAATTCTCTACCCTCTGCCGAATTTCCGGCATTCAATAGTACGGGATGAGGTTGTTGTACGGGTTTAGGCGACAGATATCCTTCATTTATCGTGAAATACTTTCCTTTGTGGTTGAAGTCTTGCTCAGTCCACGCGCGCTTAATACACGTAACCCAATCCCTTGCCATGTCATAACGTTCAGCGTGGGGTAGTTGTTCCTTGCCGAACATTTCTATTTCGGGTCGAAACCAACCGCACACAATATTTAATCCAAATCGCCCGTTGGAAATGTTATCAATGCTTGCACCTTGTTTCGCGGCGAACAGCGGATGAGCAGTCGGCGTGTGCGAGGTTGCACAAACCATAATGTTATCCGTGTTACATGCCATCGCTGTTGCCCAGGTATAGACCTCCATGTTGTGCGCATTAAACTGCGTTGTGCCGCCGAAATGTTTCCAACGGCCAACGGGCACTAATAATTCAAAACCGAGTGCATCGGCGAGTTGTGCGATTTTAACGTTATGTTCGTAAGTTGGTTCGAAGCTGGTCTTGGCATGGGTGATCGTGCAGCCATTGCTACAATTTGATCCAAAAATACCGAGTTTTAACGGATTTTGGTTGTAGACGGGCACGTTGTCGTGGCGCCATTGGGCTATATCGTCAGGGTGGTCGGTTTGCATAGGTGCGCTCTCTAATTCTCCAATCGGGTAGCATTTTAACCTCGCTAAACGAATAGAGATATCGTCATTAGCAACTCGTGGCGCTACGCACGCGTGGGTGTTGCTCGCCATCGTCCAACAGTTTTTACCGACACTAGAGATTCACGGGTTACACTAGCGCTCCAGTTTTGCTGTGAAGAATAGATCTTGATCGATAGAAACAACGTTTTGAATATGAAATTAGCAATTGCGGTCGCGACTGCGTTCGCGTTGAGCGCTTGTTCGTACTTGCCTAGCGGCGATACAGAAGGTGAGAAGCGCATTGTCGAAGATGAAGAAATAACGATCGTTAAGGTCTACATTTCGAAAGAACGCGCGCATTGCCAGGATGAGAGCGGTAATGAAGTTGGCGATACGAAATCTCAACTTGAATCAAATAGCGTTCGAACGTATTCCTC
>Ga0302127_10001133_pt1 | contig 15566 bp, 13 predicted proteins | sample CB4_SCM_MG_FD_204452 | JGI IMG/M metagenome (GOLD analysis project Ga0302127, IMG submission 204452) | Marine microbial communities from Western Arctic Ocean, Canada - CB4_SCM | ecosystem: Environmental > Aquatic > Marine > Oceanic | place: Canada: Western Arctic Ocean | collected 2017-09-24
ATGTATCGGGAATTCGCTGGCCTACTGGCCCCTTATTACCCCTCCATCGCTCCCGACCGGCTGGGCTCAGGCTTCTCCGATCACCCCAGTCAGCAATTGTCTCTCGAGCAATACGCCGAGGCAACTATAGAAGCACTAGAGGAAATCGGAGTGCACTCATTTCATATCCTGGGCGTCCATACGGGCTCGTGCGAGGCAATCGAACTAGCCGCCAAGTTTCCTGACCAGGTCAAGAGCATCGGACTAGTCACAGTGCCGGTGTTCAAACCAGAGACACTCCCGGGTTACAAGGCTCGTTATCTCCTCGAGCCGGAACCCGACCAAGAGGGGACGCATCTGGACTGGTATTGGAGGTGGTGGAGAACTGGTGGTTTTGCCGGTTCAGCTGTGCGATCACGCGACTGGCCGCCCGACATCCTCAACCGGCACCTAATCGACCACCTGCTTGCCCAACCCGATGCATGGTGGCCTCATCATGCGGTCTTCGACCACAACGCCGGGATTCTCCTCAAGGAACTGGACCAACCAGTGCTCGTTCTCGACGTCCCCGACGACCTAGCGGAAGAAACCGCGTACGCCCATTCGTACTTCCCAGACCAAACACAAGTGGTCTCCCTACCCACACATACCGACGTCCTAGGCCACTTCACAACTGGGGCTCAAGCAATAGCAAACGAATACCTGAAATTCCTTCAAACAATTGAGGTGTGACATGTTGATGCCAGAGAACAACCGTTACGAGTACGTATCGATCAACGACAGACCGACCTACGACTGGCCGAACGGCACCAGACTTGCTGTCTGCATCTCGAACAACATTGAGCACTTTGCGTTTAAAGCTGGCATAGGTTTAAACGACTCGGTCATCAATGCGCCACCAGACCACCGTAGTTATGCATGGCGTGACTACGGGAATCGGATCGGAATCTGGCGACTATTTGAGATTTTTGACGATCTTGGAATCCCATGGTCACATAACGTCAATTCCGCTGTAATGCCGCTCTATCCCGACATTATTCAAAAGATCATCGATCGCGGTGACGAGATCATCGGCCATGGCCGAACCAACGCAGAACGTACCGACGGCATGTGGGAAGCCGACGAAGCTCGTCTCATTGCAGAGACGACGGAACTAATTGCTGAGTACTGGGGTAGGCGACCCTCTGGTTGGATGGGCCCATATATCGCCGAGACTTCGGTGACCAGCGATCTTCTGGAAGAGGCCGGTTATCGATACACTCTTCAATGGCCCTGTGACGACCAGCCGATCTGGATCAAGACCCGAGCCGGAAGAATCCTAAACATTCCCTATCCAGTTGAGATGAACGATGTAGGTGTGTTCGTTCGTAGGCACAACACTGGCCGACAATTCGCCGAGATGATAACGGATCAATTCGACGAAATGCTTCGACAGTCTGAAAGTGCCCCACTTGTATATTCTATCTCTTTGCACACATTCCTTGTAGGCCAACCATTTCGTATTGGCCCGTTGCGAGAAGCACTAACCCACATTGCAAAACATCGCGATGACGTCTGGCTCGCCAAGCCAGAGGATGTGGCAAAACACGTCGAATCGCTACCTCCCGGAACAGTTCCAGGAGATGACATTTCCCCGAGTTAGGACAAAGGAGACGAAAAGCGGTGCTGGGAAGACTAGAAGCGGTGTTGGCAAGTAGATGTTCGTCTCACCACCCTTCCAACCTTCCCAACGATTCGTCCGAGTACTCGACTAGTCCGTCATTTGGTTCGTAATGGTGTTCAGGTCGAAATAAGAGCGACCGCGGTCCACCTGGCCGTTTGTTAGGTGCACCACATCACAAGAATGCACGGTCACATGCTTGTTCGAGGGAGGCAACTCCTCGCCGTCGGGACCCATGAACGGCCCTGTATTGGTTCCCGTAACCGTGAACTCCGTAATAACCCAATCACCCACCTCGTGCATATTCTCAATGTCGACCCGCCCGTCTGGAAATGCCCGAGCCCACTCCGCGTACTCGCGCAGGAGACCTTCTCGACCATGGAACTCGCGACCAGTCGGCATCTCAACGAAGAGGAGATCTTCGGCTACCCATTGTGCAGCTGACTCAAAGTCCCGCGTATTGAAGGCATCGAAGGTCTTCCGGAGGATGTCGCCATTGGATATCTCGTTCATAGTGATCAGACTCCCTTGTTGTCGTGCTCTACATAAACCGGTTCGGAATTCGGGTACAGGTCATACTCCGAGCATTCCTGCCAGTCTCTGTGTTCGGGCATATCCAACCAGGAGGTTCCATCGTGGAAAGCCCGTTTGATCTCGCTCCCCACCTCGTTTCCCTCCTCATCAAACAGGTCATGGAACTCTGCGCCCATTGGTGCATCGCAGTGAAGCATTAGGAGGCTGCCCTTCGCAGTCAACAGGGGCCCGTGCTTGAGTCCCGCTGGGTTAGCAAGAAAAGAACCGGCAGCATGAGAGCCTCGTTCCGCCATCATTAAGTCACCACTAAGCCAAACCATCTCTTCCCAACAATGCTCGTGAACCTCCTGACGCGGTTCGCCGAACCCAGGGGCCATGTGGATAAAACGCAACATCCCGCCCGGACCTCCGTGTACTAAGCCTTCGCACGGATCAGGCCACCGAAGCGACTTGTGCATGATCCCATGTCGCAAGCCAGGCAGCTCGGTCAGGATCCAATCCACCTCCCAAACCTTGGCTATATAAACCTGATCATCGTAGTAGTAGCCCTTGACCCACTCACTGTCCCAAAAGGCGTAAGCCTGACAGCCACCACTACTACTCAACTCCACAGCACCGCCTCCCTGAGGGATAGCCACGTAACCGCCGGCCCCAAGTTGTTGGCCATTCGCTGTCAGGTCGCCTTCGACAATGAAAATCTCAAGGGTCGCCTCATCGGCTTCTTCAACGTGGCTCCAACCAGCCGGAACCTTCACCATGTAGGTTCCCTGACCGGCTTCCGTCCGCTCCGACATCGTGCGAACATCAAGGCTATGGAAGAACTTCGAAGAGCTCCTCTCACTTCCCGACTCCCACGGCAGTTTCCAAACGTCGAAGAACTGCGGGTTGTCACGATCTGCTTTTTCGTTACTAGTCATATTCTTCCCCCAATACTTGTAGTTGATGATTTGTAATACAGGCCACACTGCTTCTTAAGAGAGCCGGGTACAACACCGTGGCGTTAGTGATTGCCCCCATCCACAATCAGCACTCCTGAAGTCAGGTATGAGGCGTCATCTGAAACGAGGAAGAGGATCGGCCTTGCCATCTCCTCAGGTACAGCTTGACGACCTAAAGGAACCGAAGCTGCGATCATCTCTTCTTGCGCCTCCCGGCCACCCATCGCTGCAATAACCGGCTCATTAAACGGGGTGTCGGTCCAGCCTGGCGAAAGAACGTTCACTCTGATATCCGGTGCCACCTCGACCGCCAGTGCTCGAGAAAAGGCCGAAACAGCCCCCTTAGTACCGCAATAGCCGGTAACCGAAGCATTGCCCCTCAAGGCGGCACCCGAGGACATGAAGACAATGGAGCCGCCGCCAGAAGCCCGAAGCATTGGCACGCCATACTTCGCAAGAAAGAAGCAGGATTTCACGTTGACGTTAAACATGTTGTCCCACTGTGCCTCAGTCATGTCGACAACATCCGCCATGTGCATGAGACCGGCGGTATTAACAAGAATGTCGAGGCCACCAATCAGTTGATCGACATCGCCAAGGAGGTCCTCAACTCTTTCGCCAACCGACAGGTCGCAATGAACGTAATGAGCAGATCCACCAGCTTCCCGAATACTTTCGACAGTCCGAACACCTGGCTCATCGTTGATATCGGCAACAACCACACTGGCGCCTTCGTCTGAGAACAACTTCGCAGTTGCTGCTCCAATACCTGTCGATCCTCCAGTTACCAAAGCCCGCTTACCTTGAAGCTTCATCATTACTCTCCCCTCTGCATTCCCTCGAAGCATTGGACAACTGCTGCGGCGACCTCCTCGTCAACCTCCACTGGACCGCCAGATACCCCAATCGCTCCGACAACGTCCCCTGATCGCTCCTTTAGAGGAATCCCCCCACCGAACAGCACGAGTCGAGGGTCGGTACCTTCGATTCCGTATATCGGCGAGCCAGGACCGGCGATAGAACCGACAACGTCGGTAGGAAGATCGAACGACTTCGCCGTATAGGCTTTTTTTATTGCCAAGTCGATGGAAATCTGTACTGCACCATCTTGGCGACCAAAGGCCACGAGATCTCGAGCCGCATCTATAACCGCGACACTCACGGGGCATTCCAGCTCCACCCCCTTCGCAAAACCCGCTTGAATCAGCTGTTCAGCTGTTGCATGCGAAACATTTTTCATAGAAGTCTCTCATTCCTGAAGTCATGATTCGATTTATAATAACGCATCTTAAGATATAGCAAACTCTTAACGGTCACATCTCATAAGTTACAATGCTTCTTTGAACTAGGCAAATCAATACTTGGATTCCTATCGAAAAATCCAACGGGCTCTAGCTTGAAACCGACACAATGAACTGGCATAACAGGCCAATCCTCCGGCCTGGGTACGTGTGAAACGCCAAAGGTGTGCCACACAACGATGTCGGTATTCTCAATAGGTCGATTCTCTGCTGTCCAAACTGGTAAGCCGCCTGGGCCCTTCCTCTGGTTCGGATATTCCCCGGCGGCATGGAACTCCTCTTCGGAGTATGGGGTTACCCAAAGATGCTTTGTCGCAAAACCAGCACGGTCTCTTATGCGTGACCCTTCAGCTGCCAAGAGCAACTGGCTCGCCTGCGGAACCAAACGAAATCCAACCGGTTGGCCAAGGGAGTTGGTCTTGTTTGGATTCACAATCTTCCAGGTTCGATTCGCAACTGGATCAATTACACGTTGTGCTTGTAATTCCGTCCGGAAAAGGTTGGCAGTTGAGACAATCCCATTCCCCACCTCACAGGCTTCGTTAGCTTCGGCAACAACGTCTACTTCAACTACTGAATTTTCCGGGCCATCGATTTCAAAGTCAAGACGCACATTGAAAATGTGTTGATGGTTCGTACCAACTATGCGATTGTCCACCAGCGCCCCATATGCCGGCGTTGTTGACCCTTCTGCTATCAAATTGGTCTGGATTATCCCAGTTAATTTCACCTCAAACTCGATATGTCCGTCTTGATACAAATACCAGTAGAAGCCGTAGTCGTAGTTGCCCAACGTTGCAATCGATGATACGACAAGTCGACGGCTTCTGCGAGTTTCACTAAGACCCGTATTAATATCCCAATGTTTCCAGAGGATAGAGAAGTCCTCTTCATGCATGCATATAGCGTTGCTAATCTTGCCGGGCTCACCATGGTCATCAGCGATTAGGGCATCGAAGTAGTGAATCTCACCGAGACAGTCACAACCCAGTTCTAGGCTCCCCGTATTACGACCAATGCCATACTCGCCCGCGTCAAATGCATTTCGCCAATAGAACGTTTCCGACGGATCCCCATAAGGAACAACCATCTCTGAGAGGCTCGCCCTGTAAAGGATGCTTCTCTCGATCCCGTCCTCGCTGTAGGCGACTTGATGCAGTACCAACCCCTCTGTTGGGTGTAGTGAGACCCGGAAACTCCAGTTCTGCCATTCGACTACATTCCCCACAACTGCGAAACTAGGTCCATCCGGTTGAGTGATCTCAAGTGGACGGAGGCCTGTGCGAAGAGGCTCAACCGATACTTCGTCATACCGTGCGCCTGTAAGGGGTATTTCGACCACAGGGCCATCAATGACCTTCACGACCGAGCGTTGATTGAGGTCGACGATCGCAATCACATTTTGAATTGGACGCGCATAACCGTTGTCGGTCGGATCCTCCCGCAAGTAGGCGGTCGCCCGCGCAAGCCTCGTGCAACCATTGATACCCTCGATCGGATAGTCGCCAGCAGACCAAATGTCGACCTGCACCAACTCGACATCCTCCACGCCACGCCGGAGTAGAGCTGCGCGCCACTCTTCAGAGTTTTTGACTGCATCTTGCGCTTCCAAAAACTCTTCCAAATAGATTGCCGGTTGTTCTCCGCCCAGGTCTCGGCTGTAGGTGATTTTGCGTTCGTTGAGAGACAGTCGCAGTTCATAGGCCGAGTTAATAGCCGTCAGAATTACAACCGCTGAAACCATGCGCTCGTTCGGATCGCCGTCCCGGTAGTTGCGGGCCATTTGTTTGTTCGGTTCCGCAAGAACCAGAGAAGGAAACCTAATTCCAGAATCCTCACCAAATCGTTCCGTTATTATATTTCGAGCCAACTTGATCTCTGACTCTGACAATGGATCCAGAGGATGATTCAATCTGAACTACCTTTACTTTCAGTACCGGCGTCAGTTTTACTTGCTATTTTGCTGTACTGATCTAGTGTGTTTAGGTTTTGAGTTGCTTTCAACCAGACCATTCCACATCCGTATAGTCGGGATTCGATTCAAGTATTTCGCTATACAGATCTGGTCGTCTACGATCGATCAACCGAAATGGGATATCTCGCAGCTCCTTTGAGTCGGGAAGATCCCCAATAAGAAGTTCTTCGTGACCCACACCCTCCCCGGCCTGGGCAACGATGTTGCCTTCAGCGTCAATGATTCTGCTCATTCCAAAGAATTCAAGATCACCTGAAAACCCAACCATATTGCACATCACCAAATTGATTGAATTATCAATTGCTCGAGCTACTGACATATGGGAGTTAGCAAATAGTTGCATGACTGAGCCACGAGGTGCCGGTGGGACACCATAAAATCCGGCAAACGATCCGCAGACAACTTGCGCACCTTTGATCGCCAGGATTCGTGTGGTTTCAGGCAGTGAAAAGTCTGCACAGATCATGTTTCCTATAGGACCTACACTTGTTTCGGTAACGGCGAAACTATTACCGCTGGTGAAATCAGGTGCTTCAATGGTTGGAGTTAGGTGAACCTTCCTGTGAATATTCTTGATTTCTCCATCCGAGTCAATCAGAACTGAAACGTTCGTAGGTTGTTCACCTGGTTCGGCGCGCGCCAACATCCCAAAGGCGACAACAACCTCGTGTGTTTTCGCAAGATCTGCGATTCGATCTGTAGAGGGTCCAGGCACCGACTCCAACTGATCTAATACCTCAATAAGGTCTTGTGGGTCACCACTCTCTTTAGCTTCACGAATTCCTGCGTATCCTGGTAGATAACCCTCAGGAAGAACCGCTATTTCAACACCTTCTTTTGCAGATCGATCTAAATATTCTTCCGCTTTCTGCAGTGTTGACTCTGGGCTTCCGTCAACGGGACAGATTTGTATTGCTGCCGCCCGGATACTCACGTGACGAGCTCCAGTCCTTCATCGTTGGTTGTCAACTCAATCTCACCCTTCTCAACCAGCGAATAGAAGTTGGCTCCCCGGTTAAACAACTTCAAAGAAGGCCGGCTATGCCTAATTTCGTCTCGCATTGCGGTTGTCGCCGCTGCATCGACCTTTGGCGAGTCTCCATTAGAACTGTTTTCAAAGACCACTCCGTAATCACTTTCAGCTTTTTCGACGGATACCAGCCGCCTCATTACATCAAGTTCAACAGCCTCTGGATCCCGCTCTAGGGGATCGCCCCAACCGCCACCGCCCGGGCTAAGGACCCGAAGGAGATCTCCCTTCTGAACCGGGATGCTGTCAGCCTTCCCTGGCAGGACACGCTCAGACGGAGTATCAGGATTAAGGATCCAAATGGATCCAAGCCCGGCACCGCCGCCCTTGACTCCCCATGGTTGGAGAGTCGCCCGGTCAGAGTGAATCATTATCTCCCCATCAACTCTAAATTCGATATCTTTTGAATACCCTAAGCCACCACGGAACGCTCCGGGCCCGCCCGAATCGATTCTTAGACTGAGAGTTTTGATAATCAGGGGGTAGGTGATCTCGGCCCATTCCGCAGGCATATTCTTTGACTCCGGTGCAACATCCACAGTGTCACAACCATCAGCGAAGGGACGAGCACCCGAGCCGGCCCCTGTTATCTCTCGTACAAGGAAATATTCTCCGTGTTCATCGAATCCATAGAACCCGTAGGAAGATATGGACTCTGAAGGTGCTGGAACAAACCCTCCTGATGCCTTAGCGAGGATGCCCAATCCAACGTCCAGTATCCGCAGAAGAGGGAAGGTCCTCCAACTGCAGGCTGCTGGCCACTCTGGGCTGAGAACAGTCTTTTCTGGCAGGGTGCAGTTGATCACTCGATTAACGCCGTCATTGATGATCATGTCAGGCGCAAACGCGAGGAACAGTGTTCCTAGCGACTTGGCGTAGTAACGCCCATTAGCTGGCCAATTTAGGGAACCTTTTATTTGGCGAGATGTACCCGTGAAATCAAAGTTGATTCCCTCTGGTGTTTTCGTCATCGTCGCCTTGAGCCTTACGTACTTCAGGGACTCCCGTGGCTGGACACCGTCATATTCACAGAAGTCCTCAAAGTCATAGGAACCATCTGGAATCATCGGAAGTACTGTCTCCAACAAAGTCTTTGCACATCTGTCGAGTAGGCCATCAAAGGTTTGAGCAATTGCAGCAACTCCATACCTCTCGCACAGTTCCTGAACACGTGCAACCCCTATCTTGGTCGCGTTTACAAATGCGTCTATATCGCCCTGCAAGTCATCTATAAACCGTGTATTATCCAGGATCGTGTCATAAAGCGCTTCATTACGGACACCACGTTCATAGAGTTTGACGGGTGGAATCAAAAACCCTTCGTGAAAGATCTCATAAGCAACTAGTGGAACACTCCCAGGTGTCAACCCACCAATGTCCTGTACATGCCCAAAGACTTGTACATATGCGACAATCTCACCGTCAACAAACACCGGATTAGTGATACAAACGTCCCCAGAGTGAGTTATCCCGCCATCCGATTTGTAGGGATCGTTATATATGAACACGTCTCCCTCATAAATTCGTCCCGCAAATTTCGACATGACAGGAGTTGGTACAGATGCAAACGATAGCGCAGTAACACTTTCACCCTTTGCATCAAATATTCCTGATCTATGATCGTGTTGCTCTCGAACGATGCTGGACCGAGCTGTCCTCTCTACCTGGATTTCCATTTCACGACGCGCTGACTCAATTGCGCCTTCAATAATCTCAAACAAAATCGGTTCAGATTCTGTGTTATTCACGTTGGCATCCTGATTATCTGACACTGGGCGACTCTCCTATCGTGGCTAGAATTGTTATCACAGATTTATCAAGAGATTGCCATATTGATCAACCTCGGCTTGCGCTCCCGGTGGGATAAGGACTGTCGAGTCATACTCAGTGACTATGGCTGGCCCTTCAAATGCTGTCCCTGAGACCAAGCGATTTCTGTCATATACATTCGTATCTTGAACTCCAACATCCGGGCCAAAATACACGTCTCTACTTCCAGTTTTAGCGTCTTCCGTAGACTGATTACCGCTCTCAGCCATTGGCAATACGATCGAAGGAAGAGGGCCTATCCCGCGAACTCGAACATTCACCATCTTGACTGGTTGCTCGTTTACATAGTGATATCCATATACCCGCGCATGTTCAGCATGGAAGTGCTCGAGAAGTGTTCTAAGGGACTCGTCCTCCACAACGTTCCCCGGTAACGGGATAGTCAACTCGGTCGCCTGTCCTACATAACAAAGATCCATCAGGGTCGTTAACTCAACGGTCTCGGACTCAATTCCCTGAGCCACGATGTCGTCGACAACTCGAACTGAGAGAGCATCGATGGCCTCGGAAATCTTGTCGTGATTTAGGTCATCGATCTTTGATGAAACGGTCTGGACCGCTGCGCTCTGGATATTGGCCGATAGGAGACCCAGGCAGGAGCCCAGCCCTGGTCGAGGAGGAATGACTATCTTCTTGATACCCAGGAGATCAGCCACATCCGCTGCATGGAGCGGGCCAGCACCTCCATAGGCAAAGAGCGAATACTCACGTGGATCCCGTCCTCGCTTAACTGAAACCTGGCGAACGGCACCGGCCATGTTGGCTGCTGCCAGTTTCAGAATCCCATAGGAGAACTCTTCGACGCTGAGACTAAGTTTGCTCCCCATGGCCCCCAATGCGTCGCGGGCCGCTTCAATATCGAGCGACATTTCCCCACCAAGCAGGAACCCTGGTATTCGACCAAGAACAAGGTTGGCGTCAGTGACCGTGGGACTAGTACCACCATTGCCATAGCAAACCGGTCCCGGATCTGCACCTGCGCTCTCAGGGCCGACTCGAAGACGGTCACCCGTCCCTAGAGCAACAATCGACCCGCCACCAGCGCCAATCGACACAAGATCAATTGTTGGCGTCCCCATGGGATAGATATCCAGAAGGCCCTCAGTCGTGATAAGCGGCGCTCCGTCCTCTATGAGGGCAACATCAGTTGAAGTGCCGCCCATGTCAAACGTGAGAACCTTGTCCTCGCCGATCTGCGATGCAAGCCAGGCCATCCCCAAGGCACCAGCACTAGGTCCCGAATACGCGATAGCAGCAGGTTCGGTCACAACACGGTCCGCATGCGCCAGACCTCCTGATGAGCGCATTACCAGAAGCGGAGCTGAATAGCCTTCAGCGGTAAGTCGCTCTTGAAGACTTTCAAAATAGTTTCTCACCAAAGGCATCAATGCTGCATTGAGGCAAGTGGTCATAGCCCGTTCATACTCTCGAAACTCCGGCAACACATCCGATGAGAGCGTTACGAAACAGCCTGGATGAACATCTTCAAAGATTTCTCGAACTCTATGTTCGTGTTCGGGGCGCATATAACTATGGATAAGACAAACAGCCACTGCTTCGATGCCGGCTTCTTTATAGAATTCTGCAGCCTGCCGGGCGTCATCATCGCTGAACTCCTCAAGTATGGAGCCTTCGTGAGACACCCGACCACGGACCTCAAGGACCCGCTCCACAGGAACAACCCGGGGTGGCTTTACCCAAGAATAGATTGCACCCCAATCTCCAGGCACTGTTTGCCGAGCGATCTCAATCATTTCTCGGAAACCCGTTGTGACTATGAGTCCTAGAGGCGGCCACCGCTTTTGAAGAACCGCGTTAAGTGCCACGGTGGTCCCGTAGTTGAGACTTGTCACATCTCCAGCTTCAAATCCACCCGAGTCTTTCAGTGTTTGAAGTCCTGTAAGAAACGCCCGAGAGTCATCATCTGGAGTCGAGAGAGTTTTAGCTGCGTACAGCGATCCATCTTCGCTGAAGGCGAGGAAGTCGGAAAACGTTCCTCCAGTATCCACACCGACTCTTATGTCTCCCATAGAAATACCTCAATTCTAGTTGAGCTCCTGTAGGAGTATATTGCTCCTACTATTATCAGTCAAACAGATTCTGCAAATCTTTTCTTATAAAGAATAAAAGAACGTCGATTAACAACTGGGCTGTGTTTTTTAATGTAGATAATTATTCTACGACTCAAGTTCATCACCTGTAAGAGTTTTGAACATTGTTTGTTCGGCGCAGTCCGACCATCGCACATGGGTGGCTTCTTTCAGCCAAGAGCTTTGTTCAAGATAATTCTCAAACATAGCAGGTTCTACAGGGGGATCATGAAACTCGAAGCCAGCCGGAGAGTCAGTATGTACGAGCATCACACAACCTCTCTGCGAAACTAGCGGTCCATGAATGTGCCCTGGCGGATTAACTAGATGGCTCCCCTTCGCCTGCCTTCCGGTGCCGGGCATAAAGAAGTCACCAGTAAGCCAAAAGATCTCTTCCCAACAGCCCGGATGAGACTCTTGTCGGTGATCACCGATAAAGCCAGGCGCTATACAAACAAGTCTTAGCAATCCTTTCATGGACCCGTGGCGACCATTATTAATAGGGTCTGGCCAACGTAGCGACTGTGACAGAACGCCATGGAGTTGATTATTCGTGGCTAACTCACCTGGAAATTCTGTGACCTCCCAATCCCTGTCTTTGTTGTCAGAGAAATAGAGTTTGCCATCATAATAATCTAGCGGCAGAAAGTGAGGGCTATAGATCACAAAGAGTTGAGTCGATGTCTCAACTCGCATTTCGATATTTCCTACACCCATTGGTATCGCAACAAAGCTGCCAGATGCTACGGATTTAAGACCTACAATCAGTTCTCCTTCTAGAACAAATACTTCTAGGGCTCCAATATCGGCTGCGTATTGTGCCTTCCAAGCAGAATTGATTGTAACAAGTTGAGTACTTTGTTGTGTGGCGCTGTTGAGCGACAGAATCTTCCCCGAGCAGCCAGCAAACACTGACGGTTCACTGACAACTTTAGACTCGATATCAATCGTGTGTCTAAATCTTGCCTCACTATTGCCATCACTAATCATTGTTCGTCCAAATTGCTGCATATCCTGGTTAGAAAGTTATTTAATGACTCTTCACGCACTTTTTGAGACTTTGAATCGTGTGTGGATTTCTCGATAGAGCTTGTTAAGTCAGGAATTGAGAGTTTCTCCTCCAATACCGGCTCCATTAGTTGAATGCGGTCTCGAAGAACCCACACCTCCATTGCAAGAGCAATCATCATGCCTAAGAGTTTGTCACTTACGGGATCCGCAAACGGGCTGTAAGGCGGAATAAGGTCTCCTGAATCTGTCATTTATTTAGCCAGTTTTGTTGCAGAAGTAACCCAGCGGTTCTCCGGCCTAAACTCGGCTGTTCTCATTAGTGCCGCACTTCCCTTAAAAGCCGGCTCCTCGTATTCCAAGGGTCCATCTACAACATCCGAGAACCCGACATCTGTTATAAAAGCTTTCAGATCCGTTGAAAGGAAATCGTCCCAATAGGCTTCGCCATTTCCCCAAGCATCAAACGACTGCAAATATGCCCGCTCTGGTGGCAGAGCCGCATACGGGGGAACATCCAAAAATCTAACGTGTCCTCCCGGACGCAATATTCGATAGATTTCTGTGAGAAGTGTGGTTAGCTGGTCGTTGGGTATTTCGTGCAACAAAAGAAAACCTGTAACCAGATCAAAGTGCTCGTCTTCATATCCGGTCGAAAGTGCGTTGCGTTGTTCGAATATTACGTTTGAATCTCGACCTCTTGCGAGGTGATGGGCCCACCGTAGTGCGGCTTCTGAGAGATCGATTCCAATAACTTCCTCTGCATCTGGGTAGACCGAGCGATATGCCATTGTCAGAGCCCCAAATGAGCATCCGAGATCGAGGACTCTTTGGTACTCAGGTTCAGGTGCGCCTTGAGCAAAAGCTATGAGAGAACCGGGTGGGCTGTCGCTATAACCGCCTCGCCAGTTTGTCCTATAAAGAGCGCCACCCAATTCATACACTGGTCCAACGAGAGCATCGCCCCAATAGCCACCTGGGACTAGATGAATGTCGTCTCGCCCCTGGGAGTCATGGATGGTGTAATACTCTGGAAGCTCTATCGAATCGTTAAGCTTCAACCGAGCGTCCTCGTGAGCAGGCTGGTTTGTTAATATTTCTTCGAACTGGTCGGAACGTTGTTCGACAATGGTCCTAGTTTCGTTCCATCCCATAATCTGTGTATGACGCTGAATCCCACAAGCAAATTTGTATAGAGCATCCTTCGATATCGAATCAGATATTTGGTGATTCTTTCCCCTAGCACCAGCAGCATTACTATCGCCATGTCGCTCGACCAGAAGGGCCACATGCTTTTCGTAGTTGCGAAGCCTGAGCCCTTGGAGGAAATCTAATCGGGCAGCCTCTGTCTGGGTAAGTGAAGCAGAGTCAATCAACGAAATTCTCCCCGTACTCGGTGGAACCACTAACTAGTTGGTTCGCTTGGTGCCGGAAGTGGTGAAACTATCAACCACTCCCGGCACCAGATCAACGAATCAACGAATCAACGAATCAACGAATCAACGAATCAACGAATCAACCTGGCAAGACGAAGTCTTGGATGTTGATGAGACCGTTGCCCGTCACAGCCGATCGAAGCTCCAGGCACGCTGTGTGTGCGTACTTCAGACCTGTCCAAGCAATTGGGTGGATCGGATAGTCAGTGGCGTAGATCTCTTGAATGTCGAGTAGCGCCTGAGGACGCGTACCCGGGTCGGTTAGCCCAACGAGAGCCGCATCCAAGCCTTCGTCGGCATATCCAAACCAGTTCAGGAAACCGCCATCGCCTCCATAGATAAATGCGTAGTACGAAGCATCAAAGAAGGCTGGAGCATCAATCCCGTCTACAAAGAACTGAATTTCCCCTGTCCGTCCATACTTCGAACCATCGAACTGGGCGCGTGGCATCTTGTTGAGCTTGAGGTCAAACCCAGCCTGCTTCATCGAACTCTGAACCAGGATCGCGATTTCCTCATCAATAGGAAGACCCTCGGCGTAAGTAAGAGTCAGATCCGCATCGAGGTCACCCAACACCGCACTTGCAGCATCCAAGTCATAACCCTGGAAGAACCGGTTGTCATAACCTGGAACAACCGACGCAAGGATGGAATCCCACACCTCTGCTTCGCCGCCAAGCGTCACATCGACGATGTCGTCATATGGAATCACCTGTGCAATCGCAGCTCGAACTGCGGGATCATCAAACGGTGGCGCATATGTCAACGCCAGGAACTGTCCTGTCGTAGTGGGAATCTTCGTGACAGTGACTCCATCAGTCTCATCAGCCTTGTTAATGCCCTGAGTCGTGAGTTCACCTGAGTAAACAGCATCACCGTTCAAGAGAAGCTGCAACCGAGCTCCCGCATCAGGAGCACTCCTCTGAACAACTCGCTGAAGAGCGGGCTGTTCGCCCCAATAGTTCTCCCGAGCTTCGAGAGTTACCTCATCACCCCCAGGACCAAACTCGGCAACGCGATATGGGCCATAGCCAGCAGAGTTCTCGTTCAGCCACTCATTGGCCCAAGGATCCTCGTCTGTGGCATGCGACTTAACCTCAACTGAGTCGTAGATCGCAATCCATCCAGTCCCCAAGACCGGCAAGAACTTGTCTTCAGGGTAAGGAAGAGTTATCTGCACGGTGTATTGATCAACAACTTCTACCTGATCAACACTCGACAAGGCACCAACAAGGGCCAGCCAGAACCATCCGGTTGCGTTGGCGGCCAGCGACTTCTCGATCGACCAAACAACATCCTCGGCACTCAACTCATTGCCGGCATCACTCATTACTCCCTCATGCAGATGGAATGTGTAAACGGTTCCATCGTCAGAAACATCCCAACTCTTAGCGAGATTTGGCTCCGCCTGACCCGCGTTCCCGGACTCCAAAGACGCAACAAGATCATCCGCATCACTCGGAATGGCCCAATTCGTCAAATCGTCATACGTGGCCATAAACACCTGCACCGAGGGAAGATTGTTCTGACCAGGCCCATCCGGATTGATAGCCAACACCGGACCTGCCATAGCAATGACAGCCTCATCAGGAACCGAACAAGCCACCTCAACCACCTCAGGCGCTGCGGTAGTAGCAGGCGCCGGAACAGCAGTCGGTGCCGAACCTGGCAAGACGAAGTCTTGGATGTTGATGAGACCGTTGCCCGTCACAGCCGATCGAAGCTCCAGGCACGCTGTGTGTGCGTACTTCAGACCTGTCCAAGCAATTGGGTGGATCGGATAGT
>Ga0302127_10001141_pt1 | contig 15533 bp, 14 predicted proteins | sample CB4_SCM_MG_FD_204452 | JGI IMG/M metagenome (GOLD analysis project Ga0302127, IMG submission 204452) | Marine microbial communities from Western Arctic Ocean, Canada - CB4_SCM | ecosystem: Environmental > Aquatic > Marine > Oceanic | place: Canada: Western Arctic Ocean | collected 2017-09-24
ATCAATTTCTTTCAAGAAAATCTTCACAACCTTTAAATTATTATTGGCAAGAAATCAGCGTATTGACCTTAGTTAGTAAATCAATTGACATTAAAACACCTGTAGATAACGTATTCACATATTTTGCAAGACCGGAGCATGTTTCTGATCAAATCAAAAATGATACAGTTGGAATGACAGTAGTTCCATTGGATATCAAAGAAGGAATGGGTGTTGGCACAACATTTAGAATAATTGGTGACTTTAGCGGAAAACGTTTAGAGTGGGATTGTGAAACAACTGAATTTGTCAAAAATGAGAAAATTGTTGCTAAGCAAATTAAAGGTCCATTTAAGAAATGGGAAATCACAAATGAATTCAAGTCATTAGGTGCTAATCTTACAAGAATAACAATGTCTGTAGATTATAAAATGCCATTTGGTCCGCTAGGAGCAATTCTAGACAAAGCAAAATTTGCAAAATCTGCTGATAAAGGAATGGAAACTGCACTTTACAATGTTAGAGGATTACTTGAAGGAAATGGCTCTATTCCGGTGTACATTACACTAGATGCATATCAAAAACTTCTTGCAGAAAAGAAAAAGATGAATAATGTACCAGTTTCAACTGCACTTACAGCAATTTTAGAAAAGTACAGTGAAATGGAAGCTAAATCCGAAATTAAATAATAATTTATTTTAAAATCTTAAGATTAATAACAACTCTAGGCCTTTTCCACTTTGTTGGGTTTATGGCGCAGCCAGGTAGCGCACCGGACTCTTAATCCGGTTGTCGAGGGTCCGAATCCCTCTAGACCCGCTTTTACTTATTTTAAAAATATTTTTAATTAATTATAAAAATTATATTTTTTTTAATAAAGTAAATCTTGTTTGCTCTTGCCCATAATCTTCGTGCAAGTCTACATCACTAACAAGTTTTATTTTATATTCTAACCATTTTTCTCCCATATTTCGAAATTTATGATTTTTATCAATTATATTTTCAGTTTTTTCATATTTCTCACAATGCATTATCCATTTTTTAGATACTCTAAACATCTCTGCAACCCCTTTTCCTAATACATCATCATCTAGATAATTCATTAATCCATGTGTAAATACAAAATCTATTGAGGAATCCTCAAATGGTAATTTAGTTATGTCTCCTTTTTGAAAATGTACGTTAGATAATTTTTCTTTTGCAATTTCTAATGCGTGTTCATTTAGATCAATCCCATGTAATTGGAATGAATCTGAAAATAATCTTAAATCAATTCCTGTACCGCAACCTATCTCTAAAACACTCTGTATGCCTGGTAGAGAACTGGCTAAATCTCTAACATATTTTGCAAATTCTTCATTATATCTTGATTCATTTTCATCAGCATATTTATTCCAAAATTCTTCATTATACTGCATATAATTTTTCAACTGAAGCTGTATTTGTTATTACTTCTCTTTCTTAATGTTGACATTTACATGGAATTAATTTTGTATCAAAAGTACAATCATGTGGCCCATCTGATTTTCCTTGTGTTGGAATATTTTTCATACAATCATCGTGACGTCCCTTTCTACAAAACCAACAAATTTCTGGTGTATCTCCAGTTGCACATGAATCCATAATTTTTAATATTTTTTATGGATAAAAAAGTTCTTTGAAATTAAATAAATGTTAACCATTGCAAAAATCTTTCATCTTTACTCATTACTACATCTGCATATGATTTTTGTATTGCTCTAGTTGCACTTCCCATCTTTCCAGTTCCAATTTTGACTTTATCTATTTGTGTAACTGATTTTACTTCTGCAGCAGTACCAGTCATAAAAATTTCATCTGCGGTATAGAGATCATCTCTCTCTAGATCACGTTCAATTACAGATCCGTTGTTTTCTTCAATAATTTGTATAATGCTGTCTCTTGTAATCCCCTCTAACCCTCCTGCTGAAAGTGGCGGTGTTTGAATAATGTCATCTTTAATTATGAATATATTTTCGGCACTACCCTCTGCAACTTTTCCTTGCGAATTTAACATGATTGCTTCATCAAATCCATTTTCTAATGCCTCCATTCTTGCTAGAGCTGCATTTGCATAGTTTGATGCTGCTTTTGCTTGCATCGGTTGAGATCTTGAATCAATTTTTATCCAACTTGAAACTTTGCATTTTGCTCCTGAAAATTTACCTGCTTTTGATTCTCCCATTTTCCATTCCCAACATGCAATTGACATGTCCACTTTGTTTGTAGTAGGAGTTAATCCCATTGTTCCATAACCATAATATGCTAATGGTCTGATGTATGCTTCTTTTAGCCCACTAGCTTTAATCGTTTGTAAAATAGCATCTGAAATTTCTTTTTTTGTATATTCCATTTTCATTGAATATAATTTTGCAGATTTGAATAATCTATCTACGTGCTCTGGTAATCTAAACACTGCAGAACCATTTGGAGTATCATAGCATCTTATTCCTTCAAAAATTGATGTTGAATAATGTAATGCATGGGTTAACACATGGACTTTAGCATCTTTGAATGGCACTAATTTCCCATTCATCCATATTTTACCCGTCTCTATCATAGGAAACGAAAACAACTCTGGTAATTTAAAGAATTATTTTTAATATAGTCATATTATATTTGGAAAATACATATCAGATAAACTGGGTATTATAGCATGGAATGGACTTTGGGCTTGATTGGAATAATTCTTTTAACTTTGGGCTTAATTGGTCAGGCATTTCAAATGAGAAAAATTCGTTTGACTAATTACCCAAATGGCGAATTAGCCTCACCGAATGTTTTCATGAATAAGAGTAATTTCAAGTGGTATGCAATTATTGGAATTGGTATTACTTGTTGGTATGCAGCTGAACGTATTTGATCTATCTAGATCAATAATATTTGCTAAAAATTTGTATCAACCCTAGTATATTTTGGGTAACTTCTGACTAAATCTAGATAACGATTCAAGAATAAACCATTTACTGGTACAAATCTGTAAAACGTAATAATTTTACTTGATGAACTTAATATTTGAAATTTCTTCATGTACTGCTTTGATAGCTTTTTTTATGTTTTCTTCTGCATCCTCAACAACAATAATTATGCGTGATGTTTCTTCTTGTGCATCCATATTTAAAATATTTAATCCAGATTCTCCAATCTTTGCACTAGTTCTTGATACAACTTGTTGAACTCTCCACATTTCATCACCAATTAATGTAATTACGCCCCTGTTGTATGTAATTGTAGCAAGGGAATCAAATCCTAACAAATATTTTTCATTTCTTTTTACATAATCTCCATCTAAAAATAATATTCTTGATAATTCAATACCATCTTTTGTAAACGGTGATAAAATAATAAATTCACTATAATGTTTATCTTTTTCTAACGATGTTAATAATTTTTGAACTAGACTTGTTTCTATTCTTATTATCGCACAGTTTTCTTTTCCAGTAACTATTTTTATTGGATGGTTTTTTTGTTTATCTAATTCTCTTTTTATTATAGTTGTTTTTTCTGGATTTTTTATATTTGTAATTCTAATTGGTATGCTAACTCCATACTCTACAATTTCTTTTATTGCAATTGGATCTAAAATTTTCATTCCAAACATTCCTGCAATTCTTGCTTCATTATATGATAATTCATTTATTTCTCTTAGTCCCAAATCTACAATTTTTGGATCTGCTGATACCACAGAACTATCTTTTTCAAAATCTATGCTGGTTTCATATTTATTATGAAATAATATTCCTAGGTCTGCAGCAGTTCTATCTGAGCCTCCTCGCTCATAGGTTGTAGTTACACCATCTACTGTTTTTCCTATAAATCCGCCAATTGTAACTACTTCATTATTTTCAACTAAATTTGAAATTTTTCCCATTTTATCATTTGATTCAGATTTTAGAAAATTTGTAAATTCTATGTTATTGTCTGTAATGATTGGCCAGTCGTCAAATTCTACGGCATCTGCATTAATTTGATTACTTCTTAGAATATGGTTCATCACATGAGACATCAAGATCTCTCCTGAAAATGCTAAAGATCTTGATCGTATTTCATTTGCAAATTCTTTATTTTCAAATGCATCATCAAGTGATTTTTGTGCTTTTTTTAGATGTATGTCAATAACATTTTCACAATTTTTTTTATTATCTTCGTTAACCATTTGAAGAATTTTTTGATATGTTGCCTTTACAATATCTAGTGATGGTTTAATACCATTTTCTGCATTTTTTCCTTGTTCTAATACTACATCTGTCAGTGAACGTCTTTTTCCATCATGAACTGTTAATGGTGCTGAAAATACAGCAATTACTTTGGAATCTTTTTTTAAATTATTAATTCTCTCAATTATTTTTGGTATCGTTACACCGTCTGGCCCTATTGCACTTCCTCCAAATTTTGCAATTATCAAGTTAGTCATAGTAATGTGTTACAACCCAATTACCATCTATTAACTATTTGATTTTTCTTTGATTATTTTCTTAATAATTTCTGATGCCAATCTTGCACCATTAGTGTTTATTTTGTTTCTTTTTTGTTCTAATTTTTCTAAAATTAATGTTTCAAGCCTATTGACATCTTCAAAGATAAATCCCTCCAATTTTGCATTATTTTCTTGTTCAAAATGATCCTTGATTGGAATAAATATTCCTGGTATGCCATATGCTTTAGCCTCATCTATTGTTGATTTACCTGCTAGAGAAATTATTAAATCTGATGCAAAAATTATTTCATGCAAATTATCTACAAATCCTAAATTTTTTACATTTAAAAATTTTTTATTAATTGCTGGACCTGATACTACGATAATTTCAATATCTTGGTTAATTTTTAAAATTGCTTTTATTGCTTTATCTATTAAAAATAGCCCTGCATTAGTACCTCCAATTGAAATAAGTATTGTTTTTTTATTAAATGAAAATCTCTCTCTCATTTCTTCTCTTGAATAATTTATTTTTCTAACTATTGGGCCTACTCTTTTGATATTATCTTGATCATCACCTTCTTCTGGAATTATTACCATATCACAATTTTTTATAATATTCATCATAGATTTGTTCATTTTTTTTTCAATGAATGATGCAATTCCTTTTGTGAATTTTGTTTCTAAGACATCTGTAATCAATATATTTGGAATTTTTAAATTCTGTGCAACATTTAATGAAGCAAAGTCTTCATCACTAATTATCAAATTTGGATTATTTTTTTCAAGAATTTTTTCTGATATATTTTTACAATTTTTATAATATTGATAATAATTCCATAACCATTTTGTTTGATTATTCAATATTCCATCTTTTACATTAAATGAAGGTGGATTATAGACATCATCTACTTTACAGTCTAATTTTTTTAAAATTTTAGCAGCCCCACTACCTGTAACAAAATTAACTGAAATATCTTCTAAATTATTTACTATTGCAATGTCTCTAGTTACATGACCTAATCCAATTGGACTAGAAAAGAAATCACAAACATTCACAGTTTACATTATTTTTAATCAAATTTCTAGATTCTCCTTTGCCTCAAAGTTTAAATGGATTTCAACAAGGTAGGCTTCAGTGGGCTCATAGTCTAGCTCGGTTATGACGTCGCCCTTACACGGCGAAGATCCAGTGTTCAAATCACTGTGGGCCCATTTTTACTCCTATTTATGAAGAATTGATAATATTGATCAATACTATAAGTGATGATTACTAAAGATAACTGGAATGTCTTCTTTCACTTTTTTTAGTTTACAAAAAAAATTAATAGTGTTGGTTTTATCTACAACTTTCATTTCAATTTCTATCACCACTATAATATTTCTAAATTTTGATAACATCTCAATTTTTGAGCTACAAGAAAATATAATTTTAATTGGTATTTCTTTAATGATTGGATTAAGTATTCTTACATATTTTTTGGCAAAACGTCTTTCTGATCCTATCACAAAGCTTAGTGAAGCAACTTATCAAATCTCTCGAGGTGAATTTAATATTAGAACTAATATAAAATCTCGTGATGAAATAGGTAACCTTTCTGAGTCATTTGATAATATGGCAAAAAAACTTCAAGAAGCTGAAATCACTATTAAACAAAAAGAGGAAGTAATTAAACAACAAGAAGATATTCTTCTAAAATTTTCTCAACATACACAAAATGATTGTGTCGGTGTAATTGATATGAAAGACTCTACAAAAATTTCTGCTAAATTATCTGATGATGATATCACAAAGTTATATGAAATTTTTCTAAATTTCATGGCTAAAATTGTTCAAAAATATGATGGAGAAGTAGTAAAAAATATTGGAGATGCATTAATGTTTAGATTTCCAAATACTGATCTTAATGATAGTAAAATAATGAAAAATATTTTAGAATGTTGTCTAAACATGATTGAATCTCATGATGATTTAAAAAAACAACTTGAAAAAGAAAAAATGCCTGAATTAAATTATAAAATTAGTATTACTTATGGTTCAGTAAAAGTAGCTCAAAGTACTACATCCACAACTAGTGATATCTTTGGACCCACTGTTAATCGATGTTTTAAAATAAATTCATTGTGCCCAGAAAATGGTCTTATTATTGATAATAATTTGTATAACAACCTCAAAAATTTTGCAGAGTATGATATTTTACAATTATCTGAAACAGAAATTCACAAAAAATATGGATATACAATTTTTCAAGTTAAAAGAAAGAATTAATTTTTTTGATAAATTATTATCCTATTTTACAACAACTTTTACTCTGTAGTCCTCTAGCAATCCAATAAATTGAAAATATTAGCACTCCAATTGAAATAAATTTTAATTCTAACCCTTGCATTGGAAATAACGATAGTCCTCCAACAGCTCCTAAAATTACGGCTAATGGGGCAGTACATGCTGGACAACCTGGTGTAAATGCTGCAAATACTCCGCCAAATATTGCTGATGAATTTGTTTTAACTGAATTAGATTTTACTGAATTCATTTTTTTCATTTGATTCATTTTATATGCCATCATTGCAAAGTTTATTCCAGCCAGTGTTGAAATTCCTACTGTTAATCCAATTGATGTAATAATGTAATGTGGAGCTAATTTTACAGCTGCATCAAAGTGAGTTGGTAACATTGACATTGTTAAAAAATAATAAATTATTCCTAAAATTATTCCACTAATTATTCCAATCATGGCATATTTTCTCATTCTTAACACATCTGAAATCAATTGAATCTTAGTTTGCATGTGACTTGATTCATATTTTATCATATTTTAAGCATTTTTTAATAACAAAAGATTCTTAGCCTTTAATTTTAGATTATGACTATGACTGAATTTTCATCTACTGAAAAAACAATTTTAGTTCAATATGGAATTAAAAAATATGAAAATGAAGAAATTGTTTTTGAAAAATTAAAAACTATTATGACTGAAAAGGATATTCAAAGAAATATTGACACTCTAATTGCAACTCAGATAGTGAGACGAATAGGGCCTGAGGTTCTTCAAAATAATGAAAGTCATACTGAATTACCTGATTTACCTGAAAATCTAAAATCTGTAATTGATAATTTATAATTTAAAATTAGACAAAAATTCAGTATTTATCGTGGATAGAAGAGATATTTTGGTTGCATGTTCAATTATTCTAGTAGGTTCTATTCCTGTAACATTGATGATCCTAGTGTCTAATGGAATTATCGACTTACCCCTCAGTAACTTTGGAACCAACTAATTACTAAATTATTTCTGATTTTAAAAAATGGCTTTTCTTGTATAATAGTGAACGCTAGTGTGGAGTGTCTTTTTTATTGATGCTTAGATTATTCCTAATATACAGCGAATTTAACACCCGTACACTGCTGTTGTTAGACTTGAGAGAGTTCCGTGGTTGGAATTCTTCTCATTTCTTTTTTTGTAGACCAATTAATGAAACAACAACATTTTTGTAAACTAGTGAATTCATAAAATTACAATTTGCACGCCAAGAGAATTGGTTATTGTATGTTAGTGACTTCGGTTACGAAACAAAATAATTCTCCGCTGGTAACTTCGGTTACCAGTGACATTCTTAATCAATTAATGTAGGTATGAAAAATAATTTGTTATCTAATGCATGTATGGCATGCTTAGGTTGCCTATTGTGTACGAGCACGATACTCTTGGAGCGGGTATGCAATAGGCAGGGTTTATTCTTCATCTTTTTAAGAATTATTTCTAATTTTAAAAATAATTTCTAATTTAAAATCCTCTAATTCCTTGAGGACGTACAATCTCTGGATGTTCTTTCATCCATTCTACTTTATCTAACATTTCTTGTTTATCTTCTGGAAATGTACCTTTTACAGTATATGCATTTGAGCCATGATTTACTCTAAATACAATTTCTTCTTTAGTGTTAATTTGATTAATTAAATCATAAAGTTCTTCTAATGATTCATCATCATTTATTTTAACAAATTCACCTTCCCATTTTTGAATAAATTCTTGTTTAATTCCATTTTCTAGATAGAGTGTTAATGCACCAACATAATTTGGTGAACATGCACTGATTACTTCTGCTGTTCCTTTGATGTGGTCTTTTGAATATTTTTTTCCACCTAAACCTAAAATCACCATACATGACATGATGTAACCTGCTTCCTTTGCTTTGTTGACTGATTTGATTATTGTTTTTGCAACCGCACCTTTAGTTACTTTTTTTAAAACAATATCTGAACCACTTTCAATTCCTAGATAGAACATATCTAACCCTGCTTCATTCATTTTCTTTAATTCCTCTGGTGTTTTTTTCAAAATATTCATGGGCATTGCATAGCATGAAATTCTTTCAATATTTGCAAATTTTTCTCTAATGTATTTTAAAATTTTAATCATATATTCAGAATCAAGATTTAATGCATCACCATCTGCAAGAAATACTCTTTTTGTATCTGGTACATAATTTGCCATCATATCAATTTCAGCTTTCACATCATCCCATGATCTCTCTGAATATTCTTTTGATCTATACATATCACAAAATGAGCATTCATTAAATGAACAACCTAATGTAACTTGAAAAATTAATGACCTAGCCTCTGATGGAGGTCTATACATTGGTGCATCATAATTTAACATCATATTTTAATTCATTTCATTTTGTTTGATTATCTTTTTTATAGTTTCTATTCTGACTATAGGCAGTATAAAATTAAAAATTAGTGTTTATGTTGATGGCTCTGGATGTTCAAATGATGGATTTTGATTTTTTGTAAAAGAAACTGGTGAATCATCTTATGAAAAAAACCTGATATTAGAAATAATCAAGCTGAATACCTGGCAATCATTTCTGCATTAAAGAAATTTGTTGATACTAATAATGAAATTATTATTTGCAGTGATTCAAAAAATACTGTAAATCAATTAAATCATGAATTTGCTATAAATAATGAAAAACTTCGTGATCTAGCCCGAGAATCATGGCTAATTATTGGAAAATTTTCTAATCTATCTATCGTTTGGATTCCTAGAAAAGAAAATCTTGCAGGTAAGATGCTTGGCAGTTAAAATTCGAGATCAGAAATTTCTATGAATAACTTTATTATACAAAATCTTAAATTCACTTTATTATGGCCGAATCTGTTTTCTTATCTCCAAAATCTATTGCAGTGATAGGTGCATCTGATAAACCTGGCAGTGTTGGTGCTACAATTACATCCAATATTATTAATGGCTTTACAGGAGTTGTTTATCCAATTAGTCCTTCAAGAGAAACAGTTTTTTCTAAAAAAGCATACAAGACTGTTTTAGATGTTCCAAAACCAATTGATCTTGCAGTTATTGTAATTAAAAATACTCTTGTTGCACCAGTTCTAGAAGAATGCGGAAAGAAAAAAATTAAAGGTGTAATTATCATAACAGCTGGATTCAAGGAGGTAGATGAAGAAGGTGCAAAACGTGAAGAAGAAATTAAAGATATAGCTAAAAAATACAAAATCCAAATTATTGGACCAAATTGTCTTGGTGTCATGAATCTTGATCCAAAAACAATGATGAATTCTACATTTCTCAAAATCACTCCAAAATCTGGAAAGATTGCACTTGTATCCCAAAGTGGTGCAATTTGTGCAGCATTAGTTGAAGATGCTAGTGCACAAGGAATTGGTTTTTCAGCAGTTGTAAGTCTTGGAAATAAAGCTGCAATGAGTGAAGTAGATATTCTTAAAATTCTTGCAAATCACAAACAAACTGAAGTTATTGTAATGTATCTTGAGGATATGGGTGATGGTCAAGAATTTCTTAAAGTTTGTAAAAATATTACTAAAAAACTCAAAAAACCGGTTCTTGTTCTTAAATCTGGGCGTAGTCCTGAAGGTGCAAAAGCTGCAATGTCTCATACTGGAGCTCTAATGGGTTCTGATGAAATTTATGATGCGTTACTAAAACAATCTGGTGCAATTAGAGTTGATACCATGGAAGAACTATTTGATTATGCAACTGCATTTTCTAAGCAACCATTACCCTTAGCAGGTGATCTTGTAATTGTTTCAAATGCCGGTGGACCTGCAATTATTTCAACTGATGCATGTTCTAAACTGAATATTAAAATGGCAAATATTGATACTATTAGAAAACAAATTGATGCTGTAATTCCGCCTTGGGGTAGCTCCAGAAACCCTGTTGATATTGTAGGTGATGCTGATTTTAATAGATTCAATAATGTTTTAGATCGTGTACTTGCTCATCCAAAAGTCGGTTCAGTTATTTCAATGTGTACTCCTTCTGGAACTTTAGATTATGATGAACTTGCAAAAGTAATTGTTAGTATGTCAAAAAAATACAAAAAAACAATGCTTGCTAGTTTGATGGGATTGGATGAAGGAATTACTAATAGAGAAATTTTAGCAAAGGGTGATGTTCCATACTATACATATGCTGAAGGTGCAATTCGAACTCTTGCAGCAATGATTAGATTTAGAAACTGGATTAAATCTCCTAATGGTAAAATTACTAAATTCAAAGTCAACAAAGTAAAAGCACAGAAAATTTTTGATAAAGTTAAAAATGAAAAAAGACCTAATCTATTAGAAGAAGAGGGGCAAGAAGTTCTCAAAGCATATGGTTTACCGCTTCCTAAAAGTGCACTTGCTACAAACGAAGCAGAAGCTGTAAAAACTGCAAAGAAAATTGGTTATCCTGTTGTGATGAAAATTGCATCACCTCAAATTATTCACAAGTCTGATGCAGGTGGAGTTAAAGTAAATCTCACTAATGATGCTGAAATTAAAGATGCATACAAAACAATTATTAAAAATGCTAAAAAATATGATAAAAATGCTGAGATAAAGGGAGTTTTGATTGTAGAAATGGTCAAAGGCGGTAAAGAATTAATCATTGGTTCTAAACTGGAGCCTGGATTTGGTCCAGTAATTATGTTGGGAATGGGTGGAATCTATGTAGAAGTTCTAAAGGATGTTACTTTCAAACTTGCACCTGTAACTGATAATGAGGCAGATGATATGATTGCCTCAATTAAAACACAAAAACTTCTACAAGGTGTTAGAGGTGAAAAACCATCAGATATTGCAAAATTATCTGAATGTATTCAGAGACTTTCTCAATTAGTTTCTGACTTTAAAGAGATCAAAGAATTAGACATGAATCCTGTTCTTGTGATGGAGAAAGGAAAAGGCTGTAAAATTTTAGATGTTAGAATTGGACTATGACCGTATTTTATTCGTAAAATTACCTATTGTAGCATTTACACTATTTATAGAACTTAAGAATAATTAAGTTATGGCTGCTGAGTCAAAAGTAATTAGATCTGGTGATGATTATATTGAAAGTCTTAGAAATAGAAATCTCAAAATTTATCTTTTCGGAGAATTAGTTAAAGAACCTGTGGATCATCCAATCATTAGACCATCCATCAATGCAGTTGCTGAAACTTATGATCTTGCAATGCGTGAAGAATCACTTGCCTCTGCTGATTCATCAATTACTGGATTGAAAGTTAATAGATTTTTACACATTGCAGAAAGTGCAGAAGATTTAGTTTTACAAAATAAAATGCAAAGAAAATTAGGGCAAAATACTGGTACCTGTTTCCAAAGATGTGTTGGTATGGATGCAATGAATTCTTTACATTCAACTACATTTGAAATAGATGAAAAACATGGAACTGATTATCATAAACGATTTTTAGAATTTGTAAAAATGGTTCAAAAAGAAAATCTTGTAATTGGTGGTGCAATGACTGATCCAAAAGGTGATAGAAGTAAAGGTCCATCAGAACAAGATGATCCTGATTTATTCACACGTGTAGTTGACAGTGATGAAAAAGGAATCTATGTCTCTGGAGCTAAAGCACACCAAACTGGTTGCATAAATTCCCATTGGATAATTTTAATGCCAACTATTAGATTAACTGAAAGTGACAAAGATTGGGCAATTGTAGGTGCAATTCCTGCAGATGTTGAAGGACTAACTTACATTTACGGTAGACAATCTTGTGATACTCGAGCTATGGAGGATGGTGATATTGATGTTGGTAATGCAAAATTTGGCGGACAAGAAGCTTTGATGGTCTTAGAAAGAGTGTTTATCCCATGGGATAAAATTTTCATGAATGGAGAATTTGAATTTGCATCAATGTTAGTTGAACGTTTTACTTGTTATCATAGACGTAGTTATGTTTGTAAAACTGGATTAGGTGATGTCTTAATTGGTGCTGCTGCAACAATTGCAGATTATAACGGAGTGCCAAAAGTTTCTCACATTAAAGATAAAATTATTGAGATGACTCATCTTAACGAAACAATTTTTGCAGCCGGTATTGCATCTTCACACCAAGGACAGAAAATGAAATCTGGTGTTTATCTAAATGATGATATGCTTGCACAAGTTTGTAAACACAATGTTACTAGATTCCCATATGAAATTAGTAGATTGGCACAAGACATTGCAGGTGGATTAATGGTTACCTTACCATCAGAACAAGATTTTAGACATCCAGAAGCTGGTCCAATGTTAAAAAAATATCTTGCTGGAAGAAAAGGTGTAGATGTAGAAAATAGAATGAGAATTTTAAGATTAATAGAAAATATGACACTTGGCAGAAATTCAGTTGGATATCTTACAGAATCTATGCATGGTGCAGGTTCACCACAGGCTCAAAGAATCCAGATTCAACGACAAATGCAAATAGGTTACAAGAAGAATTTGGCAAAGAATTTAGCTGGAATTACAAATGATATTGAAGAACCTAATGAGCCATCTGATTATTTCAAAAGAGTTTTCAAAACAAAAGACTCTGTTCTTTAATTATAATTTTTAATTTATTGATTATTTTCTTTATCTGAACTATCTTTTTTATTTAATTTTTCTGAATCTTCAATTTTCTCTTCAGTAATCTCTGATTTTTTTATATCTTCTGAATATTCTGAATCTGCTTCAATTTTACCAATATCTGATAATTCTTCTAATGTTTCTTTACTTACAAGATCCTCTACATCTTTTTTCTTACCTGTAAATTGTTTAATTATCATAATCCCAATTACAACTGCAATAATGATGTAATTCGTTGGGGGTTGTAAAATTTGTGTAACATATCCTAGTTGTGGGATTATGTATGCAACTTTTCCAATATACTCTTCTTCAGTAATTGGAAAATCTGTTCCAGGAATGGATCCTGGATTTGCATCCCCTTGTGTTCTAATTGTTTTAGGATCTTCATTAGTTATTGATACAACTCTGTGAACTATTACTCTATTATGATCTGAAGGTCTATCAAAAACTATGATGTCTCCTATTTCAACTTCTTCAAATGGATCATGCCCTTGAATAACTATGATGTCATAAACTTGTAAAACTGGAATCATACTGCCACTTACAACTACATAAAATGGACCTCCAACTTTAATTTGATTTCCTTCTAACGTTAGCATTTCTGTACCAAATACTACTTGTATTCCAATCCACATTATTACAACTGCTACAACAACAATTCCAATATCCTTGATTATTGATTTTGAGTTTATTTTTTTAGCCAATTACATTATTTCCTTAGTAATATTCAATAAATTTTTTTAATTACTAGATTTTTGTTCCACAATCTTCACAAAATTTAGACTCATCTTTATTTACAAATCCACATTCAGAACATTTTCCTGACTGAACTACAACTTCTTCTTCAGGTTTTCCTAGTAGAATTACTTCACCAACTTTTTTGATACTAACCCAAGGAATACTTCCTTCTGTTCCATCATTTTTAGTTATAACTAAAACCATTGATTGTGTACTGGCATCAATACCTACTTGTTTTGCAATACCAACTTTATTTGCATTTTCATCTATCACTGCTCTTCCTTCAATTGAACTAACTGATGCTGCAGAACCAGGTTGTGTAACTTCTACTGTAGGTGCTGTTACAACTTCTACTGTAGGTGCTGTTACAACTTCTACTGTAGGTGCTGTTACAACTTCTACTGTAGGTGCTGTTGAAGCGTTAGCGTCTAATGGTTTTGCACTTCCAATTTCGCCTTCTTCATTTGGTTTCTTAAATTCCCTATATTCTGCAATTGAAGCATTACATACTTTACAAATATACTGACCTCGTTCAGCAAGAACTAAATTTTCAGCAACTTCTTCATTTGGATTTTCAAATTCTATTTTTGGTGGACCTTCAAATTCTTTTTCACATGTATTGCAAAAATGTTTAGTAATTTTATCGTCATTTAATCTTCCAATTGGTGCTAAAAATAAATCTGGACCTCCTAAATTGCCTTTCATTTGTTGTTCATCTGTAACTGTGGCCATGATATAGCCTCCAGAACCTCTTAATTTTTTTAATCTAAGTTCTGAACTCATAAATCAGTTTTATCAAAACGTCATTTAAGTATATATGAAATTTAATCTTTGATGAAAAAATAAAGATTTAGAATTTGGTGAACGTTTTTAGGTATGATAAATATTTTAAAAATTTAATGGTAGTTACTCAAATTTCAGATACCAAGTCTTGGGAAGTAGATGTCATAAATTCTGACATTCCTGTATTTGTAGACTTTTGGGCCGAATGGTGTGGTCCATGCAGAATGGTAGGTCCAGTAGTTGAAGAACTGGCAAATGACTATGATGGCAAAGTAAAATTTGTCAAGGTTAATGTTGATGAGGCTGGAGAATTGTCTAAAAAATACAATGTGTTTAGTATTCCGACCTTAATCCTCCTTAACAAAGGTGAAATAGTTAGCCAGCAAGTAGGTGCAGCTTCTAAAGAATCATACCAAAGTATGATTGATAGAGCACTTGCATAGATTACTAAAATACGTTTTTTCTTATTTTTTCATCCTAAAGTAATTAATATTCCAAAATTTGAGTGAGACTATGTCATTTGGTGAAGTAGATACACTTGGAATGCTTTTTGATAAACTACAAAGTTTGTTTGATGAATCTCAAGGATACTATGAATCATTTTTAGACACTAACAACATGTACAAAAAAGGTCAACTTAGTGACAAACAATTCTTTCAAAAATTAGGTGATTATACAGTAGCATATTCTGCATTAGAATTTCTAGCTATCAAAGTAATATT
>Ga0302127_10001142_pt1 | contig 15531 bp, 17 predicted proteins | sample CB4_SCM_MG_FD_204452 | JGI IMG/M metagenome (GOLD analysis project Ga0302127, IMG submission 204452) | Marine microbial communities from Western Arctic Ocean, Canada - CB4_SCM | ecosystem: Environmental > Aquatic > Marine > Oceanic | place: Canada: Western Arctic Ocean | collected 2017-09-24
AATATTTTTTCTAAATTCTAATTTTACTAAATAATATTTATTGCCGCGGAAACTCTCTATCAAGAATAGCATTCCACTCTTGCAATTGAGTTGCTTTACGTTCGAACAATGCAGAATAATTCCCCTCAATACTTATTTTAGTTATTAGATCACGCCTTCTTAATTGATTAACAACATTCTGCCCAGATACGACTTTCCCAAACACCGAATGCAGTCCATCAAGATGTGAGGTAGCGAGATGAGTAATAAAAAATTGGCTTCCATCAGTTCCTGGCCCAGAATTCGCCATGGATACTACCCCTGGTTGGTTATGCTTCAAGATTGTCTCACCGTTAAATTGATAGCCTGGCCCACCCAGACCTGTACCTAAAGGATCACCACCTTGAATCATAAAATTTCTCTCATAACGATGAAAAATCAACCCATCATAGAATCCACGATTCACTAAATTAATGAAATTTGCGACCGTAGTAGGCGCGGCTCGAGCATTCAATTCAAATCGAATATCACCTTTCGAGGTTTCGATTAATACATCCAACTGTTGAGCATTGCTGCTAATGCTATTTAGTAATAAGGCGCTGCACAAGACTACTTTCAGGAGTCTTGTGCTAGTATTTGGAATCAAATAGTCAAAAATTCTATTGATATTTCTCATGATTCTATTTTTATACCTAGTAGATTATGATTCATATTCTAATATAACCGGAGCATGGTCAGAAAATTTCTGCTCAGTATAAATTTCTGCTGAGACAACTTTTTTAGCAACATTAGGAGTTACCACATGGTAATCTAAGCGCCACCCGACATTATTTTCTCTTGCTTGCCCTCTATTTGACCACCAGGAGTACTGGTTTTCTAATTGATTTACTTCGCGGAAGGCATCGACAAAGCCGACCTTGTCGTACAGAGTATCTAGCCATTCTCTTTCTTCGGGCAGAAAGCCAGAATTTCTTTGATTTGGTCGCCAGTTCTTCAAATCAATTTGCTTATGGCAAATGTTCCAATCGCCACAGATGATGAATTCGCGGTCTTGTTTTTTCAGTTTTTTCATGTGCCTCATAAAATTTTTCATAAATGACATTTTACGAAGTTGCCTTTCATCTCCACTTGAACCTGATGGTAAATATAAAGAAGCGACACTTAATTTTCCAAAATCGGCTTGCACGTACCTTCCCTCAGTATCAGCAAGTAAAAAACCTAAACCCTTCGTAATTCTATCCGGCTCAAATTTACAATAGATTGCTGTACCAGAATAACCTTTTTTCTCCGCATCAAAGTAATGGCAGTGATAGCCCTCCGGGTGAAAGATTGGGTCACTCAACTGATCAATTTGAGCTTTAGTTTCCTGCAAGCAAACGATATCGAAATTATGCTGAGAGAGCCAATCGAAAAAACCTTTTCTTGCGGCAGCGCGAATTCCGTTGCAATTCAGAGTCATTATACGCATAAGTTGAAATCTTAATTAAAATTGTCTTAGATCGAATTCTAACTGCAGGAAGAGAGCGAAGCCAGAGCGTAATAGAGACTTGAAAACTATTCTTCCAATTTGGCAAAAAGTTCTTCGCTTGCTCGAACCATCGGTTTCATGAAGTAGCTTCCACTTGGCATAATTTCGACTGTACAGCCGAACTGCTCCAAACATTTCTTCACTATAGGGCCTATCGCGGCGACCTTGGTTGCCTTTAAGGAGGCGGTTAACTGTTCTCTATAATTTTGCTGAGTAGCTACAGCAAATAATCGCTTCACCTGAGCCTTACTGGTAAATGCGATGAGATCAATTTTGCTAAGGTGCAATCTTTCAATAAGTGCGAAAACTAAATCTCCATCACTTTCTTGTGCGTATTTGTAAGGCGCTACTGCGGTTATATTTTTAGCTTCCACGGTGCTCAGGTAACACATCAAAAAATCATTTGGATCCTCACCATAGAGTTGAACTGATATTGATTTGCGCTTGAGATTCAGACCTCTAAGAGTCTCCACTATACCTGCACTAGTTGGACTTTCTCCTAGATAGTCAGCCTGTAGTTGTATTTCTCTTAGTACACGCCCTGGCTTTGGCCCTCGGCAAATCAAAATAGAATTTGAAAGGGCTCTAATGAAATCGGCTTCTAATGCGATCCGCCTAGCCATATCCAGCAATCTTCTTAATCCCTCTCCCGTTAGTAATATAAAATAATCCGGAGGAACAGCAACAAACGCCCTTATCCAATGGCCAATCTTTGCTTGATCTGGAGCATCGATAATCGAGACTAAAGGTATACGATCTACCGATGCGCCACGCCTTTCAAATAGCGAAGACAGAACATCCAACTGGCGACTCTCTGGGAGAGCTATCACTTTGCCTTTTAACGGAGATTGCAGCTGTGGTTTCTTGTTCATAAATCATTTTATCGAAGTTAGTCTGAAAGATCAGAAACACAATAATTAAGCAAAGAGCCATGGCTGATAAGACCATTGGCCACCGAACGATCGATTTTTTCTGAGAATTGGCTTTAATTCTTGAGGTTCCCCGCTTCCTCGGCCAACCTAGGAAACCAAACTAGATTTATCAAAAGCTGAGTAAAGTCTAAGCTTCGCTAATTGGCGCCTATTTGATACTTATAGTTACATTTAGAAAACTCAAAAATACAACTAGATTGTTGAAATAAGTCAAAATTAGATATTTTATCTTTTATATCAATGCTTTACAGCCTCTTTCTGGTTAATATACTTTCGTAAGCAGGCTTCATGTTACTGATATAACGGTCTGTTATTGTGAGATATTATTCTATCTTTAGAGATTGTTTTCAATTATGTTACTAATAAGAACATTATATAAATATATGTTACATATATATACACTATATGTTACGATACGCGCCATTGATCATTTGAGACAAAGATCAGAAATAAACAAAGATTATAATTAACCAGATTGGGAGAATAAATATGAGTAAGACAATAGCGAGACTGCGGCCTATCGCTGAAGCAACTGTCGTGAGCCTAGTTTTAGTACTAGCTGCCCTCGCAGTTCCTGCTGTAATTCTTTACGCCTCTGCATAAACACAGCAATAACCAAATTAAGCACTAACTGAACGCTGGTCTAAAGTCCTAATTCTGGACACCCAACTTAGGCCGGCGTTATTTTTTTGGCCCCCTAGCCCGGAAAAGCCATCTAGGCTTTCTCACGCTACAGCCCTCCCCTTAAAAATATCGATTCTGGCTTTAATACATTTTTAAAACATCCAGAAAAATAATTCGCACCTACTAGAGCCATTAGAATTCAAGACAATATTGATTAATAAGTGATCGTTATTTTTAACTCTAAGCGTTCTCATAGAATTGAAAATTTTGGGATAGAATTAGCAGAGTCTATTTCATCAACAATAATTCGTGGAACCGAAGCAACTGAGAAAACAATCAACACATAATTTGCCCAGAGGCTAATCTGCGAAAGCGAGCGAATCCCAAAGTTGGCTCGGGGCCGACACCTAGTTTTGAAGGCCGCCCACATGCAGCAAATCAAGATTTAAAACGGAATTAAGGGTGTTCCGCAATAACAAAAGTGGAAGCGAAGAAATAACGGTCAACACAAAACAGACTAATAGATACAAATACCTATAATTATCCTACGGAGTAAATTTTTAAGTAGAGAGCTTATCAGTAAAATTGCAGGGTTTATGGCTACTGTCTAGTTGCTCGACTATTATCTTTTCCCAGCCTGTCACACAAGCTCCTGGTGAGCCTGGCAAGCAAAATACAATTGTACCATTAGCCAAACCTGCAAATGCTCTAGATTGAATCGTAGAGCTACCGATTTCTTCGTAAGATAGTTGGCGAAACAATTCCCCAAAACCATCAATATCTAGGTCGAATAGTGGTTTAATTGCAGTATAAGTATTGTCTCTTGCTGTAAACCCTGTGCCTCCAGTCATCAATACAGCATGAGTTTCCTTATCAGCTATTAGGGAGGAAACCACTGCACGCAATTGATAAATATCATCTCTAACTATGAATTTACTCGATAGCTTATGCCCCACAGCCTGTAAACTGGAGACTAATACGGCACCTGATTTATCTGTGTCTTCAGTTCTAGTATCAGATACTGTGACTACTGCGATGTTTAGGGAAATAGTAGTAGTTAAATTCATCTTATCAGCCTAAATTAGCCTCCAGTCATATTCATCAGCCGAACCGGCTGAGGGTGGTCTTTATCATAGAAGTAATGACGCTCGGGTTTAATATCCATGGCTGCTACTAATGCGTTTTTTAAGTCGTCTATACCCAGAGATTCGTCTCTGAGGATTGCCCGCAGATCTACTGAATGTTCATTTCCCAAGCAAAGAAGTAATCGGCCCTCTACGGTCACTCTTACCCGATTACAATCTTCGCAAAAATTGTGAGTAACTGGAGAAATAAAACCAATTCGACTTTTTTTACCCACAACTTTGACATAGCGTGATGGACCCGCGGTTGTATCAGCGGTGTTTTCCAAACTATATTTTTCTTCGATAACCGAACGCACCCATTCATTGCTGCAAGTCGTATCTTCTCGATTATGATCTGACGCTTCACCAAGCGGCATTTCTTCAATGAAAGCAATATCAATTCCACACGCTATTGCGTAGTCAGCCAGAGCAACAACTTCATCTTCGTTATAGCCCTGCATTATGACTGTGTTAAGTCGAATACGATCAAAGCCTGCTGCGATAGCAGCATCGATTCCTATTAAAACCTTGTCCAATTTACCAACTCGGGAAATTCGTTTGAAGCGGCCAGCATCCAAAGAATCAATACTAATATTTACTCTATTAACTCCAGCTGCTTTTAAAGCTGAGGCATATTTATCTAGCTGCGCACCATTTGTTGTAAGCAAGAGCTCTTCCAATCCTGGAAGCGCTCCAAGCCTTTCGACAAGATCCATAACATTAGTACGAACTAACGGCTCACCACCTGTAAGGCGAATCTTGCGCACACCAAGCTCCGTAAAAGCTTGAGCGACCTGATAAAGCTCTTCCAAAGACAGAATTTGCTTGCGCGGCAAAAACGTCATGTCTTCGGTCATGCAATAGACACAGCGAAAATCGCAACGATCAGTTACGCTTAATCGAATGTAGTCGACATGGCGCCCAAACTTATCAATTAGTTTAGTTGGGTGATTTATATTGCTCATCAAAGAATTCAATCTCTAACATGACATTTAAGGTTCAGGACAACTATATCGCAGTTGAACCCTTTCATGCACCGTATTTAGGTCCATAAATGCAAAAGCTTGTCCTTAAGCCTAAGACCTATTTGGTAAACGCCTTAGGTGCTCATGGATATTTGTAGAGCTAACAAAATTAGAATAGCCCCCATGCCACGTTCAACCCAATTACCGGTTTTTATAATAAACGCCCGTACGTTTGGGCGACCCAGTATTTTGGAAAGCATCGAGAACCATAGAAATGTTACAATTGCCAGATACAGGCCGTATACAGCTTGTATTGCACTCGGTGTATTTGAATCGATAACTACTGTAAATAGAGCAAGAAAGAACAAAGTCGCTTTCGGGTTTAATCCATTAGTTAGAAACCCAACTACAAATGCCTTCGACGGAGAAATTGCTATCTCACCTCCAGAATAAGGAGCGGTATCTTTTAATCTGAATGAATCTCTAATAGATTGCACACCCAAATATAGGAGATAACCAGCAGCAAGGTATTTCATACTGTTGAACAATGTTGTCGACTGAGCAAGCAATAGAGCTACACCCAAAATACAATAAGTTACATGCAACAGTATTGCCGAACTAACTCCCAGACTAGTCCAAACCCCTGCTCGAGTCCCACCAATCATGCACTGGCGAGTCACTATCGCAAAATCCGGACCCGGGGATGCAACCGCAAATAAGTGCGCGACAGCTATAGTGAAAAATTCTGACCAATACACGATTAAGAAAAAGCCTTAATTTAAGTTTAGAGCCAATATTTAATAGGTGGAGAACTTATTTAACTTGATCTGAAATTAGCAGATCAATCACTGTATGCTGACCATTGTGGGAAAAGTTTTCTGAAACAACACGATAGTCGCCAGTCTGAGGATTCGCAACGCCAGCAAAAGAGACCAGAGCGGATACATAGACTGTATCGGCGGAAGCTAGATTAAAGGGACCAACAGCTGAGCTGTTATCGAGCTGAATCGTCATTGGTAAATTGCTAACTATCAAGTCGGTCGCGGCCAAAGGCGGCATGCCTTCCCTAGCTGAATTTCGTGCTGCAACAAAAACCCTAAGATTCCCATCCAATACGACTCCATCAGCTATTGATAAATTAATCTCAACAATCGGGCCGACATCAACTTCTTCGCCATTCGCTGCCAGTAACTGCTGTGCTGTGGCTATATTTTGTCGCAGCATCTGGGCTTGTTCTGAATTTGGGTTAGCCTGAATAAGCAATCTCCAATATTGTATTGCTACCGCATAATCTTCCCGCTGCTCTGCATCTGCGGCCAGCAGTTGTAATATCGATATCTCGTTAGGGTTTATTGCACGTGCCAACTCTATTACATCAAGAATTTCCTGATTAAACTCGAGTCCCGAATTGATATATTTAGCAAGAGCTACGCGACCGAGTACTAAAGCTTTTTCTGGCCCTTCATCAAGCAGCGTTGATGACCGCTGATATGCGATCTCAGCTTCAGTAAACATACTCAAATTAGCGAAATTTTCTCCAAGGAAATACCAAGCCCATGGGCGCTCCTCATCGGCTTGCACAGCCTCGCCAAGACTTACAATCAGAGCCTGTGTAACCTCAACGTCACCTGTATTATTTACAGTGCGTTGAAACAAATCCATCAACTCAACATCTTCTATATATCCCCATCGGTCATACAAACTATATGCTAGCAAAGGGATCAACAACGCTAATATAAGAGGAATAATGTTTGTAGGTGATAACCGTGAAACCAAGTTTTTATTTTTTCTATTACTTACTTTATTGAAGGATTTTTTGTGCCTTGAGTCTTCTACAAGACTCTCAGCAATGACTGGCTCGCCTTGCTCATTAAACAAAGTATCTGCGAGCAAACTTTTTTGTAGTTCTAACAGTAAGGAATCAAATTGACCTTGATCTAAATTACCGGAAGACAGGTCATTTTCAAGTTCAACACTACGCTCATGGAACAAAGCAATATTTGCTTCTTTTCTAAGTTCAGCTGATCCTCCATCTTCCTCTCGACTACTCAACCACACAGGGAGAATAATGAAAAGCGAAGCGAGCAAAAAAAGAACTACAGTTAAGACCCAAAACACATCTATTCCAACTTGTTTAATGAGTTAATATTTATTGCGAAGCAATTCTTGTAACTGGGCTTCTTGCTCAGGATCAAGCGAAGCGGACTCAGCTGTGGTCGAGCTCGCCCTTCTCCATATTCCTAATGCCAGATAACCACCGATTAGCAGAAACATAGGCGGACCAAACCATAAAAGAATAGTTTCGGCGCGAAGTCTCGGACGGTAAAATATGAAGTCTCCGTAACGATCGAACATAAACTGTTCTATCTCCGTGTCACTAAATCCGTCGATTATCATGCGATGAACTTCTCGGCGCAGATCTTCAGCCACTCCTCCGGTAGACCCTGACAAATTCGTATTCTGGCACATGGGGCAACGCAGTTCATTAGAGAGTGTTCTAAATCTTTTTTGCTGTACTTCGTTTTCAAACTCGAAAGTATCAACTTGGGCATTTAAAGTAGAGATAACCAAAACACTTAGCATTAACAGTAGCGCTGAAATAAGCTGGCGGCTTTTAAATAGCCATGTGAATTTATGGAATGCGCCCATTACTGTGCGTAGCTCTCTGCTTGTAGTTTATTTATCGCTGGAAGGAAGTCTTGTTGCCAAACACCCTCATCTAACACACTAACATGTCGATACCGAATTACACCGTCGGCATCAACTAAATAGGTTTCTGGAGCACCGTAGACACCAAGATCAATACCAAAACGACCACTCTCATCGAGAATACTAAAAGTAAATGGATTACCATTGTCTCTCAACCACCCCAGCGCCAATTGTTTTTTATCTCTATAGTTTATCCCTATCACTGGAATTTCACCCTCTTCCGCAAGACGCATCAAAGTAGGATGTTCGATTAGGCAAGGTAAACAGTAACTACCCCAAACATTGAGGAGAAACATTCTATTAGGTAAATCCGCATTACTAATCTCATTCCCATCAACAGTAGTCAGGGCAAACTCAGGCATAGGTTTATCTATCAGCATGGAAGGAAGTTCTTTGGGATCGAGATATAACCCCCGCCACAAGATTAGTGACAATACAAAGAAGCCAATCGCCGGAATAAAAAAGTTGAATCTACTCATTTAAAAATCAGGAAGCTAGTTGCAAATTTATAGCTGAAGCCTGCTCCTCTCTTTTTAAGTAACGCTGTCGAACACGACGATAGCGTTTATCGCCGGCAGCAACTGTTCCACCGAAAGCCATAAAAATTGCCCCTAACCAAATCCATCGAATAAAAGGTTTTACATAAATAGTCATAGTCCAAGCGTTATTTTCTTTCTCTTCGCCTAATGTGACAAAAAGATCTCTGAAGAAACCGGCATCAATCGCCATCTCAGTAGAAGGCGTTCCTGTAGCAAGATATATTCGCCGTTCTGGGTTGAGGTTCCCCAAGCTATTACCATTTTTACTGACACTAAAGTCAGCTTGATTAGCGACATAGTTTGGGCCGGTAATTGATTGAGTGTCGTTAAAAATAAAATTATAAGACCCTACATCGACACCTTCTCCTGGAGCTAATAGAACACTTTTTTCTTCACTAAACTCACTAGTGAAGGCAACACCGATAAGCATCAGCGCCATGCCAAAGTGTGCAGTCTGCATACCATAATAACTCAACGATAAGCCACGTAAACCAGCTAACCTGGTAGCTTTGTTTGAAGTCTTATTGGCCATGTCTTTAAGCATAGATAACACTATCCAAGCAGCAAGCGTCACCGCCACTATTGCCACCCATGACACTTGCAAAAGAATTATAGTTGGCAACATAACTCCTATTGCCAAACTTGCCAGCGCGATTTTTCCCAATTGCTCTATCAGATAACTGACCGATGTTTTTTTCCACCGACACATTGGACCTACCCCAAGCACCAAAACCAATAATGCCATTAATGGAATAAAAATGGCGTTAAAATATGGTGGACCAATGGAGATTAAATCATCAGTGATGGCTTGATAAAGCATTGGGAATAGAGTTCCCAAAAATACCGATGCGGAAGCAACCACTAAGATTACATTGTTGGTCAATAACAATATTTCCCGGGAAACTAAGTCAAAACCAAAATTGCTTTTCATTAATGGTGCACGAAAAGCAAATAGGATTAACGAACCACCTATTGCCAAACCGAGAATACCAAGAATAAAAACACCCCTTGATGGATCACTAGCGAAAGCATGAACAGATGTTAATAGCCCAGAACGGGTTATGAATGTACCTAACAAACTGCCGGAAAAAGCAAGAATAGCCAGTAGTACAGTCCAGCTTTTAAATACGCCACGTTTTTCCGTAACAGCTAACGAATGAATCAGAGCGGTTCCAAAAAGCCAAGTAATTAATGGCGGGTTCTCTACTGGATCCCAGGCCCACCAACCGCCCCAACCCAATTCGTAATATGCCCACCAACTTCCCAAAGCAATACCGATGGTCAGGATCGCCCACGATACATTAGCCCAAGGCCTAGACCATCTTGCCCAAGCCGCATCTAACCTGCCACTTAGTAGCGCGGCTATTGCGAATGCAAAAACGACAGAGAAGCCCACATAGCCCATATATAAAGTAGGTGGATGAATGATAAATCCAATATCTTGAAGCGCAGAATTAAGGTCTGCGCCATCTTGAGGCGGTAACGGTACAATGCGATCAAATGGATTAGATGTCGCCAACATAAAAAGAATATAGGCCGTGCAAAGTATTCCAAGAACCCCCAAGACCCGCGCAACAAAATCTATTGGCATGCTCTTACTAAAAATACTTACTGCAAGCATCCAACCCCCAAGCATAAAAGTCCACAATAAAAACGAACCCTCGTGGCCTCCCCAAACTGCGGTCATCTTATAGCGAGCAGGAAGTAAAGTATTGGAATGCTGAGCAACAAATTGGACTGAAAAATCATCGGTGACGAACGCATAAGCAAGTATAAGAATGCTTATTGATAAAAATACAAATACACCCGCAGTAAGTGGGCGAGCCAAGCTCATCCATAGTTGGTTGCCTTTAGCTGCGCCAACAAGAGGAACGCTACCCAACAATATACTCAGGCAGAAAGCCAGGATTAGCGAGAATTGCCCTAACTCTGGAATCACTAGTATTCAGCCAGAGCAGGTTGGTTTTCTATGTTGACTCCAGCCGCTTCCATAGCCGCTTTTACCTCGTTAGACATATAATTCTCATCATGTTTTGCTAGCACTCTTGAGGCTATAAATAAGCCACTGTTATTAATAGTTCCCTCCACAACAATGCCCTGTCCCTCACGAAACAGGTCAGGCAAGATCCCATCAAACTGTATAGGTACCTCATTTACATAGTCAGTTGCCGAAAACATTACTCTCATACTGTCGTTAGCACTCTCATAAGATCCTTCTTTAACCATACCACCAATTCTAATTTGCTGACCAATATTGACTTCACCAGCAGCAACCTGAGTAGGTGTGTAGAACAAATCAATATTTTGGCTTAGTGCGAATAAGGTAAGCCCTGTTGCCATACTTAAACCGACAGCAATAAAGGTAACAACAGCAAGTCGTTTACGTCGATGTGGTTTCACTAATTTTCTCCAATAAGATAACTTTTTTTATAAAAAGTCAGCATTTTCCCGATCTATTTTATGTCTATTCGTTCAATATTCTCTTTCTGTTCATTCTTTATTTATATTTTATTCTGGATTTTGATCATTATTTCCTGGTAGCGGGTTTTTATTCACCATTCTTCGACGTTTCAAGTCTTTTAGTATTTGTTTTTTCTTAAACATAGGAACGAGCAAGTTTGCTGCGAAGAATATTGTAAATAAACCGTATACACTCCAAACATTGAAGGCATAGCCTCCCATATTGAGAAACTCACTAAAGCTAGAAAATTGTATAGCGTTTATCATAAATCCAATATTGCATTTCTATAATCAAATAAAATTCTGTTCCACTCAAGAAATCATAACTTATCGATTAGCTCTTCAACCCACTGAGATCGACGTTCTGTTTGTAATATTTCATTTCGAGTTGACATTATCATGCTGACTGCAAAAAACAGGTACACCGCACCAATCATTAAAACCAAAGGCACCCATATATCAGGGCCGTTAGCTTTATTGGAAGAAAGCACGAAATCTGTTCCAGGTTGGTGGAGCGTATTCCACCAATCAACAGAGTATTTAATCACCACGACATTGATGCAACCGACAATTGAGAGCAGAGCGCAGGCTTTAGCAGCGGCATCACTATCTTCCAACGCCGATCGTAAAGAAACTACTCCGATCAAGAGGAAAAATTGGAAAAGGAGTGAAGTAAGCCTGCCGTCCCAAACCCACCAGGTCCCCCAAGTATCAATACCCCAGATTGAACCTGAGGCCAAAGCAAAAGCAGTAAACCAGGCTCCCAATGGCGCCGCTGTCTTCACTACAATATCTGCTAATTTCATTTTCCAAACTAAAGTAATGGTGCCAGCTATTGCCATAAGCGGGAAGAAAGCTAAAGAGATACTGGCCACAGGCACATGAACGTAAAATATACGATTAGTCAATCCTTGCTGATAATCTTGCGGCACAAAAAGTAGTGCCCAAACTATACCTACAAACATAAAGGCAAACATAGCGGTAACCAGCCAAGGTAACCATCGACCTGACAATTCATAAAACCACTTGGGTGAACCCAGCTTGGAAAACCACAACCACATTATCAGATACCCCTGATCAAGTACTGCCGGAACACAAATATACCATGCCCAAAAATTGGGCCATGTTACGTATTGTAACCCATTGTAATTACGGAGTAATAACTAAAATTACCTTGTTTTGATTCAATTCACACTTATTCTTAAGGCTGCCGCCGAAGCTAGCGGCGCCAAAGCAATAGAAGCCAGCAACATTGCACCGAGAATCGCTAGATAAAAAGCTAAAGCGTCGCCATTGAGATTCTGTTGAACTGCCAGTGTTCCGGCTATCAGCACCGGCACGCTCATTGGCAGTGTTATAACAGCTAGAATTAAACCTCTACTTCCTAAACTAACCGTCAAAGCGACACCAATTGATCCGAGCAAACTTAATACCGGTGTTCCCAGCAACAAGGTTAAGAACAGAGTCATGTAGGATTCGGCCGGAAGGTTTAACATATAAGCAAGTAAGGGCGAAACCAATACCACGGGCAATCCGCTTACTAGCCAATGACTAATATTCTTTGCCAAGACCATGAAATAAAGTGGATGTGGACTGAGCAACAATTGTTCGAGCGAGCCATCTTCATAGTCAGCCCGAAATAGATTATCCATCGACAACAATCCCGCCAATAGGGCAGCAACCCAAAGCACACCCGCTGCTATTTCTCCTAATTTTTCAGGATCGGGACTAATCGCGATAGGGAACAAGGAAACAACAATAAAAAAGAACATAAAGGGATTAACAACATCGTTCTTCCGCCTATAAGCGATAAGCAAATCTCTTTTTAGCATCGATAAAAACGCAGCAGAAGTTGAGGTGGGATTCGTGACCATCATCAAATTCACCCGAGATCTAGTTTATTGAGGTTTGTTATTTTTAGATCATGATGAGTCGTAATCATCACCGCACCACCAGCACCGGCATGGTCGGCCACGAAATTTTCTAACTGTTCTACGGCTCGTAAATCTAAAGTTGTAAAAGGCTCATCCAATACCCATAGCTTAGCTGGGCTTACTAATAATCTTGCCAAGGAAACGCGCTGCTGCTGACCGGCAGAAAGAGTGAAACACTGAGATTCTTCAAAACCACGTAAGCCAACAATTGAAAGTGCCTCCATCAACCGCTCATCCTCAATTTGCGTTTGAAGGCAGCAACTCCAGCGGAGATTTTCAATTGGCGTTAAAACTTTATTCACTCCAACCCGATGGCCAATATAGAGCAGTGATTGATAAAAGTTTTCAATCTGGTCAGAAATCTCCTTGCCATACCAAGAGATCATTCCTCTGTAGCCGTCGTTAAGACCGCAAAGAATCCTCATCAAGGTTGTTTTTCCGCTGCCATTGCTACCAGTAATTTGCAGCACCTGCCCCTCTTCTATCTCGAAATTGAGCCCTTGGAATAGGATTCTATCGTCTCTTTCGCAAAATAAATTCGCTGCACTTAGCATTAACTGCCTGGAGCCAGAATCAGCACTATCCTGTCTTGATGCAATTGTCATAATAAGCTTTACTGGATTGAATGAGAGCTGAGATTATAAAGGATACATGCTAAATCGGCACGGAGGTAAATTCTGGCATATTTTGCGGCGAATGAAGCCAAGGCCAACGCTCGTAATAGTGCAAAACCCCATATTGGAACTCACTATTTTAGCTGAAAAAGGAAAGAGTTAGGCCTTCTGGGTATTCTCGAAGCGAAATCAAACTCACAAATAAGTTTGATATTCATAGTTGAAATATTGTCGTTACTATTTATGCCCAGCTTAGAGTTCGCGCACCTGAGTCTTAGCTCATAGGCAATGGTTGTTTTAAATAGTTGGTAAGCAATTTTCTCTTCTTGAAAAAATAATTCCTTATTTCGTCTATCAAACATTCAACTTGAAGTTTGTCGAACATATTTTAACTTTTCTTCATTTTACTTCTAATTTACTTAAGAATTCTTAGCTACTCCATTATAACCATACAATTTTATTCGTATGTTAATTCCAGTCAGCAAGTCGTGACTTGAGTCGCGTAGCGGCCTGGCTATGAATCTGGCTAACACGAGATTCGCTGACACCAATAACTTCACCTATTTCTTTTAGGTTTAACTCTTCATCATAATATAAGGCTAACACCAATTTTTCCCTATCAGGCAACCCATCAATAGCTCTTGCAAGTTGTTCTTTAAAGGTAGATCGCTGGAGCCCGTCGCATGGACCTGGAAGTTCCCCTACAGCCAACTCAATAGCCGAGTCATCCCCCTCCATTATATCGTCGAAACTAAAGAGCCTGCTACCACTGGCATCTTGCAATATTGCATAATAAGCGTTTAGATCAATATCCAACTCTTGGGCTATATCTCCATCTTTCGCATCTTTACCAGTCCGCGCCTCGATTGCCTTAATCGCTTCAGCCACTTTTCTTGATTTGCGATGAACTGACCTAGGAGCCCAATCGCCTTTGCGTACTTCATCAAGCATCGAACCACGAATTCTAATTCCTGCGTAGGTTTCGAAACTCGCCCCCTTCGACACATCATATTTCCTCGCCGCTTCGAGTAAGCCGATCATGCCTGATTGAATCAGGTCATCAACTTGCACGCTTGCTGGCATTCGTAATAATAAATGGTGTGCGATTCGTTTTACTAAGGGCGCATAGCGCTCAACCACTTCGGTCAATTCTTCCTCTGCCGCGTCAATTTCTAAAGGTAAATTGCTGTAGACTGAAGTCCCTGTTGTTGAAGTCATTATCTGTAATCCCTTTTTATTTTAATGCTAACTACACCCACACCCAATTGGTTGCGGATAATATTTAGTGGTCTATGCATGCCTGCTGCGTAAAAGCATGCAATAATCAGGCTCTAGCATGCTTCCTACTTTTATCGAACTGTCGTAATTCCGTTTAAATCAGTTATCCCTCTAAACTAAATTCTATTTCTGACGATCTACTTGAGTAGCCGGATAGCATTCGTTATTTCAGCCAAGTTAAAGTCGTACTTGATCCTGTTTACAATCACAAAGAGGTGACTAAAATGTCTCGCCTGTGCCTCTTCCTCAGTTATTGTTGTTTAGCAATTAACTTGACGAACTATCGCAACCTGACCATCGATGCTGTCAAAAATCGTTAATAGCTCGTTACTTCTTTAGTTAGCAGGACAATATTCTCCAACGATAAATATTAAAGATCACGAAAAAGCTTAAGATTTACCTCAATGACAGAGCTAATTTGGGATCTATTATGATTGCATCTCACTTAGCAAGGCCTTCGTTAAAGAACAACTGTAACTGTTTAAGCAAAAACTGTTCCAAATCAGCGCATAAGGAGACAGCTTACCGTTCAGTCCTCTCGTCATAGGGGCTTTGGCCAGTTGCCTGACTCAAAGAGATCCGCGCCATCGAGACCAAAACGCCAGAATTTTGACTTTCATTGTCGTAACCGCCAAAGTTTTCGCTATTGTGGACATATCCCTTGCAGTGCTTGTTCAGAAATATCTTAAGCGCAATATTCGTACTTACGCTTTGCCGAAATTCTTCAGTTAGTTTCGAGCATGGTTGAACCAACAAACTCAAACCTGTTGAACCTCCGCATGGTCGGGTATCTCATTTACATAGTCTTAAAGGGAGTCTTTTAAAAACCATACTACTGCCAGCTA
>Ga0302127_10001145_pt1 | contig 15521 bp, 15 predicted proteins | sample CB4_SCM_MG_FD_204452 | JGI IMG/M metagenome (GOLD analysis project Ga0302127, IMG submission 204452) | Marine microbial communities from Western Arctic Ocean, Canada - CB4_SCM | ecosystem: Environmental > Aquatic > Marine > Oceanic | place: Canada: Western Arctic Ocean | collected 2017-09-24
ACGAACATACAGCAACAAAAACCAAAAAAGTTCTAATCACTCATTTCAGCAAGCTTTCTTTTTCTACGAATGAAAATAAATGATTTTATACAAATTACTAAGTATAGACCTCCTGATAAACTCATAAATAATTTAGATAAACTTGCCCAGAAGCTTGCACCCAAGACTGTGCCTGAAACTAAACTTCCTATAACACTTAGTCCGGCCAAAAATATAATTAGACCAATAAGTACGTTTATATGCATGATTAGTTTTTGTTTTGAGGGCACTCCAATCGCGATTAGGCCTAAAATTAGAATAGGGACGCCAAACATGGCGGGAATGTAAGATGTGATGGACTTACTGCCACTCACAAATGATACAAAAACAGCAAAGAGTACCAAAACTACTCCATAGATGACTGAAACTCTGGCGGTGTTTAATCCTAGGACTTTATACTCATTTTCTGACATTTTTCAAATTTCTTTTTTAGCTTAAGAGACGATTATCAATAATTAATATAGCATTGGATCGACGCAAATATAGCTGTTTTAACTAAATAAAAAACATTTTTTTTAAATTTAAGATTTTTTGCATCTGGCTGCCAGTGCTGCCGCATGTTTGGGTGTGGTGAATGATTGGAAAAGTTGTCCGGTCTGCAGGTAAAAGACCAGCGACATGCTGCCGTCGCTTAATATAAGTCCACTATTATAGCCGTAGAAATCAACATTGAAATTCATTGGATGTGTATTTGAAAACTTTACACTCCCAAAATCTGAAGCGTTATTTTCGCGCTCAATTTTCATGGTGAAGCGGTTAAAATTTGAGTAATTATGGACTTTCTCTTCGTCGGCACCTGCAAAATTTTGGATTAAACAGTAAAAGGTCTCAGTAAAGGCGTTAACCTGTGTAGCCGTAACTATTAAGAAAGCTGTGATTAATAGACGCATCAGTTACCTCAAGTGTTAATTTTTATTTAACCAAAATTACAGTTTTTGTGAAGCCTTAATCTATAACGATCAAAAATTTTGTGCCTGTCGAACAGTTCTTTAGAGCCTTGATTCATAAGGGACAGTAATCAAAGCAAAGGTTCGCACTACTCAATATTAATGAACTGAGCCTTAGCTACGTGCACCCAGAATTGTATCGTAGCGGTCCAAGCTGATATTTGATCCACATGCTATTAATCCTACCTGCTTCCCAAATGCGAAGTCCTTAGCTGGACCAACTAAGCCAGCCAGGGATGCGGCGCAGGCGGGTTCCGCGGTAATCTTTAAGATATCTTGGTAGGTTCGCATGCTGACGCGAAGTGCCTCATCTTCTACCCTAAAGATTTGATCCACATGGCGGCGAACAAATTCGTACGAATAAGGCATTGCTAACGGCGAACCTAGGCTATCAGCGATTGTATTAACTTCATCCAATCTAACTGGGATGCCGGCGTTAAGGCTTTGGAACATGCTGTCTGCACCGAAAGGTTCAACGCCAACTATTGTAGCCTCTGGCTTGATTAACTTGATTGCCATGGCCATTCCACTAATTAGTCCCCCTCCACCGACGGGTACTATAAAAAGGTCTATTTCGGGATGTGCCATCACAAACTCTGCGCCGCAGGTGGCGCTTCCAAGAGTCATGTGCCGACCCTCAAACGGATGCATGATTGTACGCCCCTCAGTAGCAGCATAAGTTTCCATTTTGGAAAAGGCATCCGCTATATCAGTGCATAATATTACTTCTGCACCCAAGGCTTGGCATCCACTTACCCGCATGGCATCAGTAGCTTCTGGCATCACTATTTTTGCGGAGACACCAGCTTTTTTTGCAGCCCAAGCAACAGCCAACGCATGATTACCACCGCTTGCTGCTATTACGCCTTTTGATTTTTCATGCTTGGAAATTTGATGAATACCTAAATACGCACCCCGAGCCTTAAACGATCCTGCTTGTTGGAAAAGCTCCATCTTGATTGCACCGCCTTTTATATCTGGCAGTATGCCTTCCCATCTATCAGATTTCAGCTCGACTGTTGGTGTTTTTACAAGCACATCTTTCAAAATTGCCTGCGCCTCTGAAATATCTGAAAGAGAAATTAGATCCATAATTACACCTGTAGAGCGGAAAATTTTGCTGTTTCTACCAATATATCTACCATAAATGGAGACGGTAACCCCAATTTCATCTTTGCATCTTGGTGGGTGTTTTGTCTAGTTGAACAGCACTCACATAATGAAAGTTTGAATGGGCCATGAGTTGGATTGGTGAACTCAAGAGACTAATCTTTGTTTAATTGTAACATCTCGATCTTAAAGTGTGAAATGGCTTGGTGACAGCATTTCCGTAACAGCTTTAGCACCGTTGAAATTATTTTCTTGGGCAATAAGACCAGGAAATGCGACGCATTCAATATCTGCAGCTAATGCTGCTTCCATGCTAATCTCAGTATCTTCTATCGCTATAGTTTCTTTTGGCTTAACGCCCAATTCAGTTAGTGCTATTTGATAAATTTCAGGATTTGGTTTTGGATTAGATACTATTGTTTCATCGCCTATGAAGTTAAAACTGCTGCGCTGAATTTGCTTATCCAAGGCAAAGAATAGAGCGTCAACATTAGCTTTTGAAGTTGTGGTAACAAATGCAAGATACATCTTTGCGTCGATGGCATAGTTGATTACCTCAGAAACTCCCGGACGGAGTGCCAAGGTTTTTTCAGCCATGGATCTGTTAAAAATTTCTGTTTTGCGCTGATGTAAAGAAGGCACGTCTACATCGATGCCGTTTTGGGTTGCATAGTCCTGAATTCGGCTTCGACCACCTGATTTTTTCAGCAACTTTTTATACAACTCAACATCCCAATGCCAGTCCAGTTTTATTTCTGCAAAAGCCTGATTGTATGCACGCCGCTGAAGATCTGAGGTTTCAGCTAGCGTACCTATTGATCCAAAAAAAATTGCTCTAGGATTCATTTCTGTACCTTTTACACGTTAGCTGAGAAAATGATTTAAGATTGAAAGTGTTTTATTTCACCCAGTGGCTGAGGTAATTAACCCGTAGCTTGATCTTAATCCTTAATTTTTTCGTCGAACACTAATATAGTTCGTTTAGATTTACGTTTTGAGAGCCAAACTCACTTTAACTCATCATTTTTACCACAATTATTGTGACTAGAGAATACAACGCAATACCCCCACCAATCAGAAATACTGCCCAGTTTTTACTCACTGTGGCCGTTGCCATTGATTTCATCTGATACATTAGGTCTGGCCAAGTGTAAGACACAAAATCACCCTGAGTGAATACTGCTTTTATATGCCCTTTGCTGTCGACAACTGGAAGACGTCTAAAACGTTCGTTGGACATAATTCTGAGCCAGTCAATTAAATCATCAGTTTCACGCGCCAAACGCGGGTTTGGGGTCATTATATCAGCCACCAATGTTTTTTTTGCGGTTAGTTCTTTACCCACAACTTTATTCATCACATCTCGCTCAGTCACGACACCAATAACTTTCTTATTATCATTGATAATAATTATGGCACCGTAGCTCTTTTCTGACATCATCAAAACAGCGTCAAACACAGTGGTGTTTGCCTTACAGGTCAGCGGCTGCTGTTTTAGGCGGTATTCAGGACGATCCATCAGACGATTGCCTGGTCGGATAGCTTTTTCTGGCATCATTTAACCCTTAAAAAAATTTGTTAGCTCGGGATAGCTTTCCGCCGCTATTATTGCAAGCGCAACCAAGATATTAAAGCCGCTGATGATGACAAAACCCCATTTTATATTTAGTGTTGGGCTACGCACATTTTTAATATTTCTCAAAAGAGCAACGGCGAACTTTGGTCAAATTGCAGTTGTAGAGCTTTCTATTACAATTAACTTATTGTTATAAAATAATTTAATAAAAAAATAGGCAAATTAACATTTAGAATTATGGTGTCAGCCATCTGTGTCAAAGGCCAAAGTTAAGTGATCTTTTTTTGAAATGAAACACAATTAGGCAGCAGTTTGACTTTGGTTTTTTGTCAGGGGAAGGTTTTGCAGCACCCTTTCATTTTAGTTTTTTTGGAAAATTAATGAATAAAAGTATAAAAACAATCAGTTAAACAAATGTAGTTTCGTAGCGTTAGTCACAATATTTTGCAGTTTAGTGTTGAAATTTTTTTTCGTTGAAAATACAAAGCGCGTATAAACATTGTTAATAAGCATTGTTGGTAAGGCTGAATAACATCGGCCGGCATTTTTGGAGGAAAGAAAATGAAACAAATATTTGGTCGAGTTAAAATACTGATGGCGTCAGCAGCGTTAGTTGCAGCACCATCTTTGGCATCCGCCAGCTCAAACCTGAAGTCAGATGACTACGTCGGAATTTCATTCTGGCTAATCTCTATGGCTTTAGTTGCGGCTACAGCATTCTTCTTTATGGAAACCCAACGGGTTGAAGGTAAATGGAAGACTTCTCTGACCGTTTCAGGTCTCGTAACACTCGTTGCAGCAGTGCATTACTTTTATATGCGCGACGTTTGGGTCGAAACTGGTGCAACACCGTTAGTTTACCGTTACATTGACTGGCTAATCACAGTGCCACTCTTGATGGTAGAGTTTTACCTAATTCTACGTGCGATTACGGCAGTATCTGGCGGCGTGTTCTGGCGTTTGATGATTGGTTCAATTGTCATGCTGGCAGCTGGTTACATGGGCGAAGCTGGAATAATTAGTCCAATACTAGGTTTCGTAGTAGGTATTGTCGGTTGGGCATATATCTTATATGAGATCTTCTATGGTGAGGCTGGGAAAGTCGCTGCTGAGAAGGCTCCAGCATCGGTACAGTCAGCATTTTCAACAATGCGTTGGATCGTAACAATCGGTTGGGCTATTTACCCTCTCGGTTATTTCATGGGATACTTCGCTGGGTTGGATTCAGCATCAGCAACAGAATGGTTGAATATTATTTACAACCTAGCAGATGTACTAAACAAAATTGCGTTTGGTGTAATCATCTGGAACGTTGCAGTAACAGAATCTGATAAAGCCTCCGCTTAAGGTGGCCTTTGAGGTGGCCAAATGGCCACCTCATTCTAATCTAAAAGCAATGTTCTTCATCAGAGGATGGTACGGACTATGCAGAGCAAATATGGGCTCATTCGGGCCAACGCTCAAAGCGAAAAAAAATCTACAGAATTTCACTCTGAAATAGATGAAAAACTTCGCGGTTTCATATTCGATAGATTACCAAAAAATAAAACAGTTTTAGCTGATAGTTCGCAGCATCATTTTGCTGTACCAGGTAAAATGTTGCGAGCTAAAATGGCGCTTCATGCGGCAAGAACACTCAAAATAGATCCTACTGCAGCAATGCACTGGGCAGTGGCTGTAGAGGTACTGCACAATGCATCCCTTATACATGACGATGTTTGTGATGACGATAGGTTTCGTCGTGGCCGACCATCAGTTTGGTCAAAGTATGGACGAAATATGGCTTTGACACTTGGCGACTGGCTCGTAGCTCTAGCCTTTGAGTTGGCAGCTGAGGCTGGTCAACGATCACAGACTCCATTGCTGGTAAAGATTTTAGCACAGCACATGGCTACAACTTCCGCTGGGGAAGCTGCTGAGTTCGCTTTGCAATCGGCTCCTAAGTGGGAGCGTTATGTTGAAATTGCAGCTGATAAAACAGCGCCGTTTCTAACAGCGCCACTGGACGGTGTAGCGGCAATGGCTTTACAGCCAAATTCAACCTCTTCAATTGGAGCTTATTTCAGAGGTCTTGGAACAGCTTATCAAATAGCGAATGACATTATGAATTTCCGTGCCTTGGATGGAGCTGAGGGTCAGGGCTCTGACCTTGCGCGACGAGCGCCAAATGCCGTTGTAGTGCTCTATCGCCAAGCTTTATCCGTGGAGCGTAAGCGTGCCTTTGATGCTTGGTATGTCTCTAGTTCTAATACTGAGATTGAGACATATCATCAGGATATTTTAACATCAGATGCGATGGCTATGAGCGCTCATGAAATGCAAAAAATTCTTGCGAGAACTGACAGTGCTGCACAGGCTCTACCAGTAGGATTGTTAGAGGCAATTTTACCTGTACAATCACTGCTTGAGCAAGCATGTCTGAAATCGGTAGCGCCGATTAATTGCTAGTTAACAATACAAGATATTGAGACAATGAAATCAAAAAATTTGCATAATAAAAAAGAGACCTCTGCCAAAAATCTGGGAACTGTGCTAGTAATTGGAGCAGGATTTGGGGGAATTGCTGCAGCGCTGCGTATGCGCGCTAAGGGATTTGATGTTACATTAGTCGATAGATTGAAGGCGATTGGCGGACGGGCTCAGGTGTTCGAGAAGGGTGGTTTTCGACATGATGCGGGTCCCACTGTTATAACTGCTCCGTTTCTATTCGATGAGTTGTTTGAACTTTTTGATGAGAAACGTAGTGACTATGTTGAGTTTCGTTCTCTGGACCCTTGGTACCGGTTTTATTTTCATGGTGGACGACAATTTGATTACCGTCGCTCAATTGAAGATACAAACGATGAAATAAGAAAATTTGATCCTGTAGATGTTAAGGGTTATGAAAAGTTGCTGGCCACCTCGAAAAACATATTTGACGTTGGGTTTGAGAAACTTGCTGATCGACCATTTCATAAAATAAAAACAATGTTGGCCCAAATACCAAGTTTGTTACGATTAAAAAGTTATTACTCAGTGGCTGGCATTGTAAATCGCCACCTAAGGCACCCACTACTCAGGCAGGCCTTTTCAATTCACCCCTTACTGGTGGGGGGTAATCCATTTACGACGACCTCAATCTACGCGCTAATCCACTATTTGGAACGTCGGTGGGGTGTGTATTTTTGTATGGGTGGGACTGGTAAATTAGTAGAGGCATTACATTCTTTACTCATACGTGTTGGTGTTACGGTGGAGCTTGGTGTTGATATTGATGAAATAACCTTGGACCAAGGTCGGGCAACCGGCGCAATTACTAGGGATGGACGGATATTTCCGGCTGAACGTGTAATTTGTAATGGTGATCCCCCCACAGTGTACGCGCAGATGTTGCCGTCTGACGGCAATCGGCGCAAGCGACTAGCTTCTGATAAATTCACGCATTACTCAATGGGTTTGTTTGTTTTGTTTTTTGGTGCCAAGCGGCAATATCCTGATGTGGCGCATCATACAATTTGGATGGGACCTCGCTATAAGGAGTTATTATCAGATATTTTTGATAAAAAAATCCTAGCTGATGATTTCTCACTTTACGTCCACCGTCCGACTGCAACTGACCCTAGTTTTGCGCCTGATGGCTGCGATAGCTTTTATGTACTGTGCCCTGTGCCAAACTTACGGGGTAAGGTAGATTGGGCGTCCAAGGCTCCAGAGCTGCGTGACAGGATCGTTAAAGCTTTATCTGAGACCATAATGCCAGATCTAGATAAAACTATAACAGAAGATTTTTGGATGACCCCTGAGGACTTTAAATCTGACTATCGTTCCATGCATGGCGCTGGATTTTCAATAGCTCCCATTTTTACACAATCTGCGTGGTTTCGATATCACAACCGCGACCCCCATATCCCCAACTTATATTTTTCTGCAGCGGGCGCTCACCCCGGTGCTGGTATGCCAGGGGTATTATGCTCAGCCAAAGTGGTTGAAACTTTGATTGATGAAGAATTGAAGGGGTAGCCGTATTATGTGCCTGGTAACTCTTTGATGCATTCCAACGAGCACCTTTTCCCGGAGCACTCGTTAGCGCAAAACGGTAAGAGCTTTCACTGGGCCAGGCGATTTCTTGGAGCAAGAATTGGTGGAGATGCAGCGCAGCTTTACAGTTTTTGTCGTATTTTGGATGATATGGCTGATGGTGATATTGTTAACGGGCCAAAAAGGCTACACCAAATTCGTTGTGGATTAATTGATCCAACAGTTACAGGTGACCCAATCCTTAATGACTTACGTGGATTTATATTTTCTAAAGGCATTTCGGGCGAGATCATGGTAGCGCTTATAGAGGGCCTACTCCAAGACCAACAAACGGTTGCTTTAGTTGATGAGCGTGAATTGCTGCGATATAGTTTCAGGGTTGCGGGAACAGTTGGCTTAATGATGACTGCAGTTCTTGGCTGCTCTGACAAGTTGGCTTTAAGGCATGCTGTTGACCTAGGGATTGCAATGCAACTCACTAACATTGCACGCGACGTACTTGAAGATGCACACATGGGACGACGCTACATACCAGCTAGCTGGGTGGGAGACATGACGCCTGATGAAATTCTTGCTGCGGCTTCAGGCGACCACTCACTAGAAAAAATTGCTATGTCTGGAGCGGTAAGACGGTTATTACAATTAGCAGAAACATACTACGTAAGTGGCATTGACGGGTTGGCTTATCTTCCCTTGCGGGCGCATTCAGCGATCGCAGTTGCGGCTCAAGTTTATCGTCAAATTGGAGTACAAATAGCGTCAAAAGGTTACCGCTGGTATCAAGGCAGAGAAGTTACGAATAAAGGTACAAAGCTAGCGTGCACCTTTGGTGCCCTACATAGCCTGCCCTGGCGCTTGCGTCCATATCCCATACATAATGTGAGTTTACATGATGCGCTCCTGGGCTTGCCTCATGTCGGATAAAGCTGCCATTACACCAATACAAAAAGTTGACGTTGCCGTTATTGGCGACGGCTGCGCCGGGCTGTCGCTTGCCGCACAAGCAGCATCTCTGCCAGAATACCAAATTAATGTGCTGTCACCTCAGTTTAAGGTCTCTAACCTTGATCATGTTTGGGGATACTGGCAAATGGATTGGCTTCAAGATGTAGTTCCGCTTGCGATCAAAACCTGGCACAAATGGGTAATACAAACCGCTGATACTGAAATAGAAATGGCCGCGTCTAAACACCCATATCAGGCCGTAACTCGCCAAAAGTGGTTAGCCCACTGTCGCAGACGTGCCGAGGCAAACGGCGTAAATTTTCATACTGATATGTCGATGATTGACAATTTCTCCTCTGATGCTGTGTTCGATAGCCGGCCGCCAAAGACTAGACCTAATATGATGGTGCAGCACTTTATTGGTTGGGAGGTGCGGGCTGAGGCTGGTAGCTTTGATGATGGTAAGGCTATCTTGATGGATTTTAGATGTGATCAATCCCGTGGAGTGCATTTTATCTACTGCCTACCCTTTTCAGATAGTGAGGCCTTGGTAGAGTCTACGCTGATTTCACCTAATATTGAACCGGATGGTTTTTATGAAAGCGCAATATCAAATTGGTTGTCTGATTGCGCTGGAGTGACACTCTTTGAGGTTTTGCGGCGTGAGAAGGGGGCAATACCACTTGGTCTGATGCATCTCCATGACCCAGATCTTCAGGGAATTGGTAGTAATTGTGGCGCAGTTAGGCCTTCAAGTGGTTATGCATTTAGTTTTATTCACAAACAGATTAGGAAAAGTATTAAAGATGTAGCTGATGGTGGACAGCTGAGATTTGTTTCGCCTCATAAAAAAATTGATCTTTGGATGGATAGAATATTTTTATCAGTACTTCGCTACCAACCGCATTACGCCCCAAAGATTTTTTCTGCTTTAGCCAATAGTCTCACTGGTGATGAATTTGCCCAATTCCTTAGTGGTGAGGCAAATGGAAAAATGCGTTTAAAAGTTATCATGGCCATGCCTGCTTGGCCATTTATCTGTGCGATGTTTCGTCCTGAGGTAGGTGTCAGATGATTGAAAGTATCTTTTCAATTAATCCAACTCTGGCAATAAGCTTTGACTTGGTGTCATTCATAGCGTTGGCAGCAATCGTCCTAGTTGGCTTGCCACACGGTGCTTTTGATGGGGCTGTAGCGCTTGCGTTGGGGTATGGGAAAACACTGCAATCAATGCTTGGTTTTATTCTAGTCTACATTTTAATTGCTGCCTTAGTTGTAGTTTTCTGGGTCAATTTTTCGCATATTGCGTTATTGCTGTTCTTGGCAATCAGCATTTGGCATTTTGGGATTGGAGATAGTCTGCCGGGCGATCTTTTTCAACGTGCTGTCCAAGCTTTGGGACATGGTGGATTGGTCGTTGTTGGAATTAGTGTGTTTCATACTACAGAGGTTGATTTAATATTCGCTCATTTGGTGAGCAGTGAGACTGAATGGCTGTGGCAGTTTATTTATGCAGGTGCTTTTATTCTGGTAATAGTTTTGGTGGCATATCTTGTTCTTGCTTGGCGAAAGCCAGAACTCCGTGTAAGATTTTTCGAGCTTTTGGGTCTTGGGACAGTGTATTATATTCTTCCTCCTTTGGCTGCGTTTGCTCTATACTTTTGCGTTATACATTCGGCCCGTCATCTTGGCTATACTTGGGGTAGGCTCCGGGCACTTGCGTATCCGCCCAGTATATTAATCCTGCTCGCTGTATCTTTTACACTCGTCACTTGGGGAGTTGGGATAGTAATTTTTTGGTTAATGCCAACTACAGAAATTATCGATGGTGCAATTTTGCAAATAATTTTTATTGGGTTAGCCGCCCTTACGGTACCACATATGCTTCTAGTTGATGGATTGTTTCGCCGCTCGCAATAAATGTATGTTAGTGACTGAATGAAGATTTTTTGATATAGTTGACTGCCAAGTTTAACTAAAAAGCTTATCACTTTGTAAGTATTAATTTACCAGCCCGCGTAATGCATAGAGTGTAAACTTGATCTTCCAAGGTAATATTTGCCTGTGAACCACCTTGGACAATGTCTGAGGCGTAGTAGATTGGGACTGTATTCAAAGTATTTGGACTCGAATTTGGGAGAGGGGTTGCTGTGCTCATGGACCATCCTCCTGGCACGCTATCGAATAATCTAGTAGCCACTCAAACTGAATGTCATTTACTCTATCTTGGGTGACTGGTTCTTGTATTTCTGAAATTAATATCAGGCCAGCTTCGTGACTGTTAAAATACATAGTGCTCATTTGTTTAATAGAATGCTGCATTAGTAAGCCCTCATAATATTTGAGTGTTGGGCTTCCCCTGAGTTTAACGTGGTGTGGCTGCACTTAAAATATATCTTTTTTTTTGGTAAGGTATGTCAAATAAGTTTGTCAGAATTATTTCTGGTGAGAATAGGCAGGCTCACACTCTCCATAGCGACTAAACAAATAATTTTTGATGGATTACTTGCCTTTAATATTAGGGCGACTAATTGCTACCGTATGGTATTGAACGATCTAATTAATGGGAATTTAAGCTAGTATCAAACTTATGGCGAAAGTAAAAAATGACAGACGGGCCGTTTCTGTGCCACACGGTCAACTGACCCGATTTGGACATATGGGCGTTATGGCGGGGGCTATTGCTGGGAATATGGTAATGCACGGGCTTGCACAGCTAGGAAAAGGCCAGAGACCATCCTTACCGGATCTGATGCTTACGCCGCACAACATAAATAGGGTCACAAACCAGCTGGCAAAGCTTCGTGGTGCTGCCATGAAAATTGGACAACTTATCTCAATGGATACTGGAGATTTTTTTTCTCCAGATCTCGCTCTTATAATGGCCAGGTTGCGTGAAGATGCAGATAGTATGCCGCCTAACCAACTCAAGAAGGTTTTGAATACAGAATGGCCCAAAAACTGGCTTAACGCGTTTGAATCATTTGATGTGCATCCAATTGCCGCCGCATCTATTGGACAGGTGCATCGCGCCCAACTTAAAGATGGGCGCTGCCTTGCTATTAAGGTCCAGTATCCTGGCATTAAAGACAGTATTGATAATGATATTGAAAATGTTGGTATCTTAATAAAAATGTCTAGAATTCTGCCCAAAAACTTTGCCTTGGCTTCCTACTTGGAAGAAGCAAGCAATCAACTCCATCTGGAAACTGATTATGAAATAGAGGCTGGCAATCTGAGGCGATTTGGCAATCTTCTAAATGACACTCCAGAGTTTATAGTACCTAAAGTCCATGCTGATTGGAGTACCCCAAGTATTTTAGCAATGGACTATTTAGAGGGCTCTTCAATTGAAGACTCCGCCACTATGCCTCAATCAGAACGTGACAAAATTGCGCTACGTTTGATCAAGTTGAACCTTCGTGAACTATTTACTTTTGGTGTTATGCAAACAGATCCAAATTTTGCAAACTATAAATACCAAGTTGATACACAAAAAATTGTGTTACTGGATTTTGGAGCGACGCGAGATATTGCGCCGCATGTTGCAGATCAATATCGTCAGTTAATTAATGCTGGTCTTTCTAATGATAATGTTGACCTCCTGAAGATTGCTCAGGAAATAGGATTTTTTGATGCTACAACGCGGGGTGAGCACTGCAAAATAATCTTACAAATGATGCAGTTAATTTTTGAAGTTTTACGTAGGAAGGGTAAAATAAACTTCAAAAACCATGAGATTGCTAAACAGCTACAAGTTGAAGGCTTTGCTCTAATTAAAGATCAGTTCATTCCCCCGCCCTTGCCAATCGATATATTACTCCTGCAACGAAAATTCGCAGGTATGTTCCTTCTGTGCGCAAAACTGGGCGCGTCTGTAGACGTCTTTGGGTTACTTAGTTTGCACCTTGAGTGTCAAATAAAATGAAAAAATCAGCTCAAATTGTCTGGTTCAAGCGTGATTTGAGAACTGCAGACCATGCGCCTCTAATTGCCGCCGCACAACTTGGCACACCCATAATACCATTGTATGTTGTTGAGCCACAATACTGGCGTCAACCGACTGCATCGCGAAGACACTGGCACTTTATTCATGACTGTTTGATAGATTTAGACAAGGAACTGACTAGCTTAGGCCAGCCCCTTATCGTAAAAGTTGGTGAAACTTTGGAAGTGCTTAAATCACTTTGTACCGACTATTCGATTGCCGCGATACATACGTTTGAGGAAACTGGGAACCGCTGGACATACGAACGGGACATAGCAGTCCGAAATTTTTGTACTGAGACTAATATTGAACTTTATGAGTACCCGTCTAATGGGATTGTCCGTAAACTTCGCAGCCGTGATGAATGGTCAAAAATTCGCAATGCACGTATGCTACAAAAAATACTGGCCAGGCCTAAACGTATTACTTCACTAGCCGACTGCAAATCAGAGCATTTACCTAAAAAAGATGCGGCCATGTTTGGTTCAGCGTTCATAGGAGAAGTTCAAAAGGGAGGCAGGGAGGCCGCAGTGACCGACTTGCGTAGCTTTCTTAACCATCGATCGCACGCCTACCTAAAAAATATTTCAGCACCTCATTTGTCTGAGGTGTATTGCTCTAGGCTATCAACCCATCTGACGTGGGGCACGCTGTCGGTGCGTGAGGTTGTGCAGTCTATTACCAAACGGCAAGCCCAACTTTCATCGAATGAGAAAAAAACTTTTAGTCGCAATTTGGTAGCATTTAAGTCACGTCTTGCATGGCGATGTCACTTCATTCAGAAACTTGAAGACCAGCCTGAAATTGAGATGTATTGTATGCATCCAGCATTTGAGGGTTTGCGTCCGAATGATTGCGATGAGTCACATTTCATGGCATGGTCGACAGGCTTTACTGGCTACCCTTTCATTGATGCATGCATGCGTAACTTAGTCGCCGGTGGTTGGATCACATTCCGTATGCGCGCCATGCTCGTAAGTTTTGCTAGTTATCAACTTTGGATTGACTGGCGGATAACGGGAGATTATCTGGCGCAGATTTTTACTGACTATGAACCTGGTATTCACTATAGCCAGCTCCAGATGCAGTCAGGTGTGACAGGCATAAATGCAATGCGAGTTTACAACCCAATAAAGCAATCCATTGAGCATGATCCATCTGGTATTTTTATTCGGAAATGGGTTCCAGAGCTCATTGATGTGCCTAATGAGTTTATCCATGAACCTTGGAAACAAAAGAAAACACTTCTTGATAATAGCGAATTCTTGCCCAGTGAGGGTTATCCAAAGCCAATTGTTAATCAGGAGATTGCAGCACGACTTGCAAAGCAGAGAATAATGGAAATCCGAAAAGGTAATAACTTTAAGGACACTGCAACGTCTGTTTTCCTTAAGTTAGGCAGCCGTAAAATGTCTGCCCGGAAAAGAAGCAAACCCAAGGATAGGGACTTGGGTCAGTTATCATTATTTTGACGTTTTGAGGCATGACGTTATGCTCAGAAATTATTAAATTTTCAGAAAAATAGAGTATGTGCAGCTAATTGGAAAATACAAAAAAATACTAAAGGTTTGTATAAATTTTTTAATGCACAGTATTTTCAATATCTTTCATTAGTTGCAGTATTTTAATGTCAAAGTAAGCTTGCTTTTCGCTTTCATCGATATAAATTCTTTGCATGACAAGTCAATCTGATTTTCCGGTTAGCGTCGAGTTAGTAACCAAGCCGATGGGAGTACTACAATCGTTAGCTGCAGCACGACGCAATGTCCTTTCCATTATTCCTAAGATTGCGACCCAACAACCAATCATTTCTGGTAAAACTGGAAAACGGTGGCACATGGTAATGGAGCCGGCTGCCCTTCGTCATATCTTTTTAAAAAACATAGATAACTATCCAAAGTCAGCAGTGACTAAAAATCTTTTGAAACCTGCTATTGGTGAGTCATTGTTTGTTGCTGAGGGAGCCCACTGGCGGTGGCAACGTCGTGCTGCGGCTCCTGTATTTTCGCACCGTAATGTAATGAACCTCAGTCCGATCATGTCTTCCGCTGCGACGCGATGCTGCGAACGAATTGGCAAAAAAGAAAAGTGTCCAATTAACTTTTTTGATGAAATGATCACCACAACTTTTGATGTGATTTCGGATGTAACTTTTTCAGATGATGAGGGGTTTGACCGGATTGGAGTACATCGCGCGATCGATGGCTACATTGCTGAGGCGGGTAAAATTTCATTGCCAGACATTCTTGGTTTCCCAGATTGGGTTCCACGTTTAAGTCGGATAATTTCAGGTAAAGCGCTCAAGCAAATGAAAGCACTAGCAGATCAGACCATAGATCGAAGGCGTGATGGTAAGAGCAAAACACCGCCAGATTTATTAGATCTTCTACTAGCGGGCGTAGATCCAAAAACTCAACGAGAAATGAATACAGGGGAGTTACGAGATAACTTACTCACTTTTATAGTTGCTGGCCATGAAACTACGGCTTTGACGTTGTCATGGGCTCTTTATTTACTGGCAAATGACGATAGGGTTCAAGATCGCGCGCGGCAGGAAGTTTCTGAAAAAGTTCCAACAGAACAAGTACAGGGTGAGGATATTGTTAACTTGCAGTATTTGCGATCTATTATTGATGAAACCTTACGTCTCTACCCGCCAGCCGCCCTAGTGTCACGAACAGCAGCTGGCCCAGATATTCTTTGTGGACGAGAGGTTCGGTCTGGTGACACTGTTATAATTCCAATTTATGCTTTGCATCGCCATCACACGCTCTGGTCGAGGCCAGGTGATTTCTATCCAGAACGGTTTGAAACTGATAGCCCTATTGATCGCTACGCCTATTTGCCATTTGGTGATGGCCCAAGAGTTTGCATTGGAGCAAACTTTGCAATTAATGAA
>Ga0302127_10001152_pt1 | contig 15472 bp, 14 predicted proteins | sample CB4_SCM_MG_FD_204452 | JGI IMG/M metagenome (GOLD analysis project Ga0302127, IMG submission 204452) | Marine microbial communities from Western Arctic Ocean, Canada - CB4_SCM | ecosystem: Environmental > Aquatic > Marine > Oceanic | place: Canada: Western Arctic Ocean | collected 2017-09-24
AAACAGCCCAGCTGGCGCAATCCGCCCTCAAATCTTGAGGCGGAGCAGGCTTTGTTAGGTGCTATTTTGGTGAACAATCGGGCGTTTGAACAGATTTCCGACTTCGTTAAACCTGAGCATTTTGCCAATCAAGCCCATGGACGCATCTTTGAAACCATCGGGAAGCAAATTGAGCGTGGTCAAGAAGCCAACCCGACAACCCTGCAGTTCTTTTTCGAAAAAGATGAAGGTTTAGCGAGTTTAGGGGGGCATGCCTATCTCGCCCGTCTAGCAGCCAGCGCCGTTACCATCATAAATGCCCGTGATTATGGGCAAACCATTCACGACCTGTTTCTTCGACGGCAGTTAATAGGGCTGGGCGAGGACACGGTAAATGAGGCCTACGACCCCGAAATTGATGATGCTGCCCTCAACCAAATTGAGCGCACCGAGCAACGCCTCTATGACCTCGCAACTGCCGGTGACTATCAAGGGGGCTTTAAGGACTTTGCTTCCGTTTTAACGGTCGCGGTTCAACAAGCCGAGGCGGCCTACAAAAGAGACGGCAAACTTACCGGCGTTGGTACCGGTCTGACGGATTTAGATGCCCTTCTTGGCGGTCTACATAAGTCTGACCTCGTTATTCTCGCCGGACGTCCCTCGATGGGCAAAACCGCCCTCGCAACAAATATTGCTTTTCACGCCGCAAAGAACATCCGGCGGGAAACTGATGAATTTGGTAATGAAAGCGTCGTCGACGGTGCGGTTATAGGGTTCTTTTCATTGGAAATGTCTTCCGAACAGCTAGCGACACGTATCCTCGCAGAAGAATCGGGTGTGGGCTCAGATCTCATCCGGCGTGGCGCAATGGGGAACAAGGAATTCGGACAGCTGGTTCAGGCCTCTCACGAGCTGCAACGTGCGCCCATATTCATAGATGACACCCCTGCCCTGACCGTTTCAGCGCTCCGCACCCGTGCACGGCGCTTAAAGCGACAACACGGACTTGGAATGATCGTCGTCGATTATCTCCAGCTTCTCAGTGGTAGTTCATCACGACAGGATAACCGTGTTCAGGAAGTATCAGAGATTACCCGAGGACTAAAAACACTCGCTAAAGAACTAGATGTGCCTGTTTTGGCGCTTTCGCAGCTATCTCGTCAGGTCGAGCAGCGCGACGACAAACGACCACAACTTTCAGACCTCCGCGAATCTGGATCGATTGAACAAGACGCAGACGTTGTTATGTTCATCTACCGCGAAGAATACTACGTCGCCCGCAGAGAACCGCGGGAGGATACGCCAGAACACCATATGTGGCAGGAAGAAATGGAAAAGGTCCATAATGTTGCTGAAGTGATCGTCTCCAAGCAGCGGCATGGACCAACAGGTCGAGCCCTACTCCACTTCAACGGCTTGCTGACCAAATTTGGCGACCTCGCAAGAACCGATTATATGCCAGATGACGATTATTCCTAATCATGATTGATACCAACCGTGCCGGAGCCATCCTCACGGTAGACCTAAACACATTGGCTAAGAATTATGCCTTTCTAAAGGGCCAATTGAGCGGCGGCACCATTTGTGCAGCAGTTGTTAAGTCAGATGCCTATGGTCTTGGGCTTGAGCCGGTTGCCATTCGTTTAGCCGATGAAGGCTGCAACTCGTTCTTTGTCGCTTTAATGGAGGAGGCGATTTCGCTTCGCACAATCCTCAAGCAACACAACAAAGAAGCCGAAATCTACCTCCTCAACGGAGTGGTGGAAGGAAGTGAGAGCGATTTCGACCATTTTGACATAACGCCGGTTCTAAACAGTCTTCCTGAAATCGAACGATGGTCCTCTCACGCAAAAAAGAGTGGCAACCGCAAAGGCATCCTTAACATCGACACAGGCATGTCACGTTTGGGGCTCGATACCAGGGAACTAGATACTTTCGCTGAAAAGCCTGAACTGGCTGATGGAATTGAGATTACTTACGTAATGAGTCATCTCGCCTGCGCCGATGACAGAACCTCAGCAATGAACCCGGGGCAGCGCAGCCTCTTCGACGAACATCGTATCCGCCTTGGGTTAAAGAAGGCGAGCTTTGCAAATTCTGCCGGCATCCTTCTTGGTCCTGAATATCATTATAATTTAGTCCGACCCGGCGCAGCGATCTATGGGATTCAGCCTATCACAAATGAGATTAACAAAATTTTACAAGTAATTAATTTAAAAGGGAAAATACTTCAAACACGTACCGTTGACACTGGCGGAACCGTTGGCTATGGTGCGACCTATCAGGCGCCCCGTACATCCAGACTGGCGACAGCTGCAGTAGGCTATGGAGACGGTTATTTCCGGACACTTGGCAATCGTGGATTTGGTTACATTGGCACGACCCGCGTTCCAGTCGTCGGACGGGTTTCCATGGATCTGATTACTTTCGACGTCACCGATCTTCCCGAACATGAAGTGGTCCCCGGCACTATGATCGAACTTATTGGTCCACATTACTCGGTCGATAAGTTAGCGGAGGATGCAGGGACGATCGGATACGAAATTTTGACGGGTTTGGGTGCCCGCTATTCCAGAAACTATATCGGGTCGCCATAGACCATGAATCCACTTGCATCTATTGGCAGAACGACGATCTCTTTTTTTAATACGATCGGTCGTATCTCTCTATTTTTCGGCCGCGCCCTATATCATTGTTTCACTCCACCTTTTTATGGGCGTTTACTTGGACGGCAACTGATTGAGATTGGGTACTATTCTCTCCCCGTAGTCGGCCTTACAGCGATCTTTACCGGCATGGTCCTCGCGCTACAAAGCTATACAGGCTTTGTCCGTTTCAACGCGGAGGGCGCCGTTGCCAGCGTCGTTGTCTTGTCCATCACCCGTGAACTGGCGCCAGTATTGGCCGGTCTAATGGTTTCGGGCCGTATAGGTGCCGCCATGGCTGCCGAAATCGGTACGATGAGTGTCACAGAGCAAATAGATGCCCTCACCACGCTCTCTACTAATCCTTTCAAGTATCTCGTAGCACCAAGACTAATCGCCGGCGTTTTAATGTTGCCGCTGCTGGTCCTTGTCGCTGACATCATTGGCGTGTTTGGCGGTTATTTAGTCAGCGTTTACAAGCTCGGCTTTAACCCAACCGTTTATCTTGAACGGACTTGGGACATACTTGAGCCTCTCGATGTTGTCTCCGGCCTCGTGAAAGCGGCTGTTTTCGGCTTTTTGATTTCCTTAATGGGCTGTTATCATGGCTATCACTCCCGCGGTGGTGCGAAAGGCGTAGGTGCAGCAACAACTAATGCCGTCGTTTCAGCATCCGTGTTGATACTGGCTTTCAACTACATAATCACTGAGCTCTTTTTCGCGATTTGATGATGGCCGACAAACCGCCAAAAATTTCGATCAAAAATCTGCACAAGCAGTTCGGAGAAAAGATCGTCCTCAACGGTCTCGACCTTGAGATACCTGACGGACAATCCGTTGTTATCATCGGCGGTTCGGGGACCGGAAAATCAGTCTTGCTCAAGAATATCCTTGGCCTGTTATCACCGGAAAAAGGCAGTATCCTGATTGATGATCAGGACATTGTTGGGATGAATTGGCCGCAGCGAGAGAGTATTCTGCAAAAGGTTGGGATGCTCTTTCAGAATGCAGCACTCTTTGACAGCCTTACAGTGTGGGAAAACGTCGCCTTCGGATTAATCGAGGGGCGCGGTATAAAACGAAAAAAAGCACACGAAATCGCCATTGATAAACTCGCTGATGTCGGGCTGGGCTCGGACATTGGTTCACTATCCCCATCAGAGTTGTCCGGCGGCATGCGAAAACGTGTTGGGCTGGCCCGGGCAATCGCGACTGACCCTGAAATCATTTTCTTTGACGAACCGACAACCGGGCTCGATCCGATTATGGGCGATGTAATCAATGACCTGATCGTTGATCGGGTTAAACATCTGGGTGCCACCACTCTCACAATTACGCATGATATGGCGAGCGCCCGAAAAATCGCCGATAAGATTGCGATGATCTATAAAGGCAAGATTATCTGGGCTGGCCCTGTCACCGACATAGACAACAGCGGCAATGACTTTGTTAATCAATTCATTCACGGTCGCGCGGACGGCCCTATTCAAATGGATGTTAGGGCAGGCTAATGACGGTAGTATCGAGCTCTTTCGGGATGAAAGGACCTCCAGTTGGCTAAACAAACCACCAATTTCTCCTGTCAGAACTGTGGCTCGTCCTATGGCAAATGGGCGGGGCAATGCGACAGCTGCGGTGAATGGAACACGCTGATCGAAGAAAAGGGCGCTGAAGTCGTACCAAAGGGCCTGGGAAAGGCCAGAGGCAACACGATCGAATTCTTCGGCTTGCAGGGCTCCACGCCGGAAGCTCCCCGATTAATCAGCAGGGTGAAGGAGTTTGACCGAGTTTGTGGCGGGGGGCTTGTTCCCGGCTCCGCCATTTTGGTCGGGGGGGACCCTGGTATAGGCAAATCGACACTCTTGCTACAAGTCGTTGGCATGCTGTCTGCGTCGTCTGAGTGCATCTACGTCTCCGGCGAGGAATCTGTCGACCAGGTAAGAATGCGCGCGCGCCGCCTCGGCCTCGGCGATCGAAAAGTCTCCCTGGCGGCAGCAACAAATGTTCGCGACCTCATCACAACGCTTGAGAAGAACACCACAGTAGGTGTTGTCGTCATCGATTCAATTCAAACGATGTTTGTCGATTCACTGGACTCTGCGCCTGGAACGGTTGCTCAGGTACGAACAAGCGCCCAGGAGCTCATACGCATTGCCAAGCGCCGTGGATTTTGCCTTCTTCTAGTTGGGCATGTTACCAAAGAAGGAACAATTGCCGGCCCTCGTGTTCTCGAACACATGGTCGATACCGTCTTGTACTTCGAGGGAGATCGCGGACATCAGTTCAGAATTCTTCGCGGTATTAAGAACCGGTTTGGCCCAACTGATGAGATCGGCGTCTTTGAGATGACCGAAGCCGGGCTGATGGAGGTTGAAAACCCCTCCGCCTTGTTTCTCGCACAGCGACGAGGCGACGTCAGTGGTGCAACGGTGTTCGCGGGCATTGAAGGTAGTCGTCCGGTTCTCGTCGAAATACAGGCGCTGGTTGCCCCAAGCGCCCTCGGCACGCCGCGTCGCGCAGTAGTTGGCTGCGACTCTGGTCGCCTATCCATGATCCTTGCCGTGCTGGAAGCCCGCTGTGGAATTTCCTTTTCAGGTAAGGATGTCTATTTAAACGTCGCGGGCGGCTTGAGAGTTTCAGAACCTGCGGCAGATTTAGCTGTTGTCGCGGCTCTTATTTCTGCACAGAACGACGAGCCAATGCCCTCGGATTCGGTTGTCTTCGGTGAAATAGGACTTTCCGGTGAGGTACGTCCCGTTGGACAAGCCGATTTACGCCTCAAGGAAGCACAGAAACTTGGATTTAGCCGTGCCTTTACACCTGGTTGGGACCGTAAGAAAAATCCCCGCGTCGATGATGGCATGCAGTCTAGCGAAATAGAAAATATTGGCGACCTTATCGATCTACTTCCGATGAATGAGAATGCGTCGAGCAAACAGGCGGGGGCCGCATGAGTATAGTCGACATCGCGGTTATTGGCGTTATCCTACTGTCGGGATTAATGGCATTCTCAATGGGTTTTGTGAGGATTGTTTTAGCGCTTGTTGGCTGGGTCGGCGCAATATTCTCGACATTATATCTATTTCGTTATGCGCAGCCCTTCGCCCGGAAGTGGATCTCTGTCGAGATACTGGCTGATGGTGCCGCCGGGCTAGCTGTATTTCTCGGATCGTTGATCATCTTTACGATGATTAGTCATACGATTGGTAGGCAGGTACGGGCAAGCGGGCTTAGTGCACTCGATCGCTCAATAGGCCTCGTATTTGGATTAGGGCTTGGTGTCGTTTTGGTCTCTATGGGCTATATAGGACTGGTTTGGACAATGGATTTACCGAAAGAAACAGCGAAGCAGCCAGAATGGGTTCAAGACGCAAAATTCCGTCCGCTACTCAAATGGGGAGCGGGTCAATTGCAAGGGCTGGCACCAAAAGGTTGGGTCTTAAAACCAATAACGTCAGATGATTCTTCGGAATCGTTAAAGCAACGATTTGAAAAATTAGTAACACCGGAAACGAAAAAGCCAGCTAATAGCCAGCGAGATGGTTATAATCAACAAGAAAGACGCGAAATGGATCGTCTGATTAAGGGCCAGCAATAATGGTAGATACTTCCACGATCAGATCACATCCCTTCGACGATGATAAATTGCATGAAGAGTGTGGTGTCTTCGGCGTCTTTGGTCATAAAGACTCGGCTGCCTTAACCGCCCTTGGATTGCATGCCTTGCAACATCGTGGTCAAGAGGCAGCAGGCATCGTCACCTATGATGGGAAACAATACCATGGCCATCGCGCCCCAGGTCATGTCGGTGACATCTTCAGTAGCGAAGAGGTTATCAAGAGACTACCTGGCGATCTGGCTGTCGGCCACAATCGGTACTCAACGACTGGGGAAACAGCACAACGCAACATCCAACCGCTCTTTGCAGAATTTGAATCTGGCGGCTTTGCCCTCGCCCACAACGGTAATCTCACGAATGCCCAGATTCTTCACCGCGACCTTGTTAAACGCGGCTGCCTATTCCAATCGACGACTGATACGGAAGTCATCATTCATTTGATCGCCATTAGTGATCAGGGTTCCGTCGTCGACCGCCTGATTGACACGCTAAAGCGCGTTGTTGGCGCCTATTCGCTAGTCGCAATGACCCACGATAAAATGATTGGGGTTAGAGACCCAATGGGAGTTCGCCCCCTCGTCCTGGGTTCCTTGGATGGCGCCCACGTTCTCGCCTCAGAAAGCTGCGCCCTGGATATCATCGGCGCTGACTTTGTCCGAGATGTTGAGCCCGGTGAAATGGTGGTTATCGACAAAGGCGGGCTGACAAGCCTTAAACCGTTTGGATGGACGCCGCCGCGCCTTTGCGTATTCGAATATATTTATTTCGCTCGTCCCGACAGTATCGTTGATGGATCTGGTGTCTACGAGGCGCGAAAACGGATTGGGGCCGAACTCGCCCGTGAAAGCCATATAGACGCAGATGTCGTTATTCCAGTCCCTGACTCCGGTGTACCCAGTGCGATGGGATATGCGAACGAAACCGGCTTACCTTATGAACTCGGCATCATCCGCAATCACTACGTTGGCCGGACCTTTATCGAGCCAGCAGATAATATCCGACATCTCGGCGTAAAACTTAAACACAATGCGAGTCGGGCGGTCATTGAAGGGAAGCGTGTTGTCCTCGTCGATGACAGTATCGTCCGGGGAACGACATCAGTGAAAATTGTCGAAATGATGCGCAACGCTGGAGCTAAAGAGGTCCATATGCGTATTTCCAGCCCGCCAACTACCCATTCCTGTTTTTATGGCGTCGATACGCCCGAACGCGATCAACTTCTAGCCGCACAACACTCGGTCGAAGAAATGCGTGAATTTATGGGGGCCGACAGCCTGGCCTTTGTTTCGATCGAAGGTCTCTACCGAGCCATGGGGCAAACCGGCAGAGATGAACAAACGCCGCAATATTGCGATGCCTGCTTTACGGGGGAGTATCCAGTCAGCTTAATCGATAGAGAAGGCGGCGAGACGATTCCCCAGCTCTCCTTTCTAACCAACCTCGGGTAAATTCGTATGGCGGATCGCGGAAACCGCCTGGCCGGCAGGGTTGCCCTCATTACTGGCGCTTCCCGTGGAATCGGCGCTGCAGTCGCTAAACGATACGCCGCTGAAGGCGCCCATGTCATTCTCACTGCTCGTACCGTTGCCGGGCTCGAAGAAGTAGATGACGCCATCAGAACGGAGAGCGACGGACAAGCTCAGGCGACATTAGTACCGCTCGATCTTCAGCAAAGTGACGAAATCGAAAAACTGGCCCCTGCTATAGGTGGCCGTTTCGGCAAACTGGATATTCTGGTTGGAAATGCTGGCCTGCTCGGTGAAATGACTTTCGTTTCGCAGATTGAACCCGATAGCTGGCAGGACCTGATAAATGTAAACCTCACGGCGAACTGGCATCTGATTCGGACACTGCAGCCTCTCTTGCTCGAGTCTGATGCTGGCCGAGCAATTTTTTTAACAACAGGGGTTGCCGGTGGGCGAGCCTATTGGGGAGGCTACGCCGTTACCAAAACTGCCCTCGAAGCGCTTGTGCGAACCTGGGCAGAAGAGATGTCAGAGACGGCTCTCAAAATAAATTCGATCAATCCTGGAGCTGTCAGAACATCGATGCGGGCTGCCGCCTACCCGGGCGAAGACCCAATGACTCTGCCTGCACCTGAAAACATTACCGATATTTTTGTCGAATTGGCTGAAGCAACGTGTTTACACCACGGCAAAGTCGTCAACGCCCAGTAGCTGACCTACAGCGTCACTTGTCTTTTACGTAAGGGTTCTTGCCACCGCGCAGATTGAGCCGAATAGGCACGCCATCAAGGCCAAATGTTTCCCGTAAGCTGTTCACCAAATATCGGCGATAGGATTCCGGAAAATCGGCCGGTCTACTGGAAAACACGGCAAAGGTCGGTGGCCGTCCCTTAACCTGTGTAATATAGCGCAGCCGCAATCTTCTTCCCTTTGAGAGCGGTGGCGGATGATTGTCCAGAATATCTTCGAGCCAACGGTTTAACGGGCCGGTCGGCAATCTGATCTTCCAGATATCAAATGCTTTCCGCACCGCCGGCATCAATCTGTCGATGCCGTTTCCGGTAAGAGCGGACATTGTGACAATTGGAATTCCGCGCACTTGCGGTAATGATCTTTGCAGTCGGTCGGTCAATTTGTTCAATGCCGCTGCACGGTCATCTATGAGGTCCCACTTATTCACCGCGATGATCAGTGCCCTTCCCTCCTCGACGACATGTTCTGCAATCGTAAGATCTTGGCGCTCCGCCATTACTGTACCATCAAGAACCAGTACAACGACGTGAGCAAACTTTACTGCCCTCATGGTATCGGCGGCAGAGAGTTTCTCCAATTTTTCTTGGACACGCGACCGGCGGCGCAACCCAGCGGTATCAAAAACTTTGACCCGTTCCCCCTGCCATTCCCAATCTACCGAGATCGCATCCCGGGTTACGCCAGGTTCAGGCCCGGTAATCACACGGTTCTCGCCCAACAGGCTGTTCAGGAGCGTCGATTTTCCAACGTTGGGCCGACCAACGATAGCCATCTGAAGCGGCCCCGTCTCTTCAACAAAGGTGTTTTCTAAATCTTCATCGGCAAATTCATCAACAGGCTCCTCAGCCGCATCGATTAGGGGTGCAATAACTTCATACAGATCGACGAGCCCCTCACCATGCTCTGCGGATATGCCGGTCGGCTCACCGAGACCAAGTGCAAATGCTTCATAGAGCCCAGGCGCACCCGCCTTGCCTTCACATTTATTCGCAACGAGAAAGACCGGAATGGTAATCTTCCGCAGAAGATCAGCAAAATGCCGATCAACCGGTGTAACGCCGGCACGCGCATCAATCAGCAGAAAAGCCGCGTCTGCATCTTCAATTGCAGCCTGCGTTTGATCCTGCATAGCCCCTTCCATAATACCATCAGGGGTTTCCTCAAGTCCGGCAGTATCAATGACCTGGAATTTTAAATCGCCTAACGAAGCTTCACCTAGGCGGCGATCTCTTGTGACACCGGGTGTCGGGTCGACGAGCGCCGCTCGGACACCGCACAACCGATTGAAGAGCGTAGATTTTCCGACATTAGGCCGACCAAGGATAACCAACCTGAAAGTCATGATATTAGCGAAGGGCTACAAGCTTGGCGTCGTCAGACAAGATATAAACCGTATCATTCGCGACAACCGGCGGAATAAATACCGGGCCCGATACTTTGACCCTGCCGAGAATACGGCCAGTATATGGAGAAATCGACCAAACTTCTTTATGGCTGCCACCGATCAACAGGCGGTTGCCGGCAAGGATGGGGCCCGTCCAGAAGACCGGGTCTTCCTGATCTTCTTCATCTTCATACCGTTGCAGCTGGGTTACCCAACGGACGCCACCGGTTCGTCTCGACAAACAGATCAGTTCACCAAACGCCGACAAGACATAGATAAATTCACCCGCAACCCAGGGACCATTGCCCGCACCGACACGTTTTTCCCAAACGCGCGCGCCCGTCCGAAGGTTGATTGCGACCGTCCGTCCACTATTCGCTGTGACAATGACCTGCCCGCGATCAATAACGGGCCGCCCCCGAATATGGGACAGTGTAGACAGCGGACTTGATCGTCTAATTACGGTCAGCAAATCCGACCAAATGACCCGTCCATTTTCGATCCGCAGCGCAAAAACTTCTCCTGATGAGAACGAACTGACGACTACAGACCCCGCCGCTGCCGGTGCAGCTCCACCAAGCAGACCAGTAGTTTCGGTGATACCAATATGGGTCCACAATGTCTTACCATCGGAGTCATTTAAGGCGTGCAGCTCATTGGCGATGGTCACCGCGAAAACGCGCCCTCTAAACACTGTTGGCGCTGCCCTAATCGGCCCGTTAAGTGTCCGACGCCAAAGAACCTTACCGTTACCGGCATCCAACGCGATAACCTGCGCAAAACCTGTAGTTATAAATAATTTCCCGTTCGCGACAGCAAGCCCGCCACCCAGCGTGCCGTCATCCTCATCCTTGGGCGCAATACTGACACGCCAAATCGTTTGCCCGGTAGCGGCATCCAAGGCCTGAACTTCTGCGTCGACATCCATTGTATAAATACGGCCATTAGATACCACAGGAGCCGTAATCAGTTGAGCATCACCATCAGTGCCATCACCGATATCAACTTCCCACACCTTACCAAGACCACCAGGAGCGGCAAGATGATGCATGGCATGGCTCGGCGTACCCCCAGCTTGCGCCCAGTTCCGATTCTTATAAGGACGCGGCAGGCGAACTGCCAAATCAGATAATTTGGGATCGGGCTCAAGCGACGTTTCAAGAGATAGCACTGAAATGCGTTTCCCCGGCAGACCTTTCTCTTCCTTTGAGCCGAACCAGCTACCGCATCCAGAAATCAACATAGATGACAGAATGACAAGAAGAAGACGGGGCATAATGAGCTTCTGTGCCTTCCGTTACTTGGGGATGACGGCAAGAATTTGGGACGCACGCGTCCTCATTCGCTGAGGAGCCTTAAGATCATCAGCAATAATAGTAAATCGTTTGCCGGCGACAGCGGAATCCCCCGCTTGAAGAGCAAGAAGCCCGCTCAATTCATTCGCTGAATGGCGCCATGGACTAGCCTTGCCCACCAAGGGAGCCAGTTTGTTCTCCAACGCTGCACGATCAGCACTGCCGCTATCGATTTGACGCGATACGCTGAAGATAACAGCGGCGTCCCTCAAGGAGCTATCAACACCATCGTCGGCTGATATCTCATCATACATCTTAGTTGCACCAGGTATGTCACCGATGTCCGCCTTTATCGCGGCCTGCTGGAAACGGGACAATACGGCGTACCCTGCATTTCCATCCTGACCCAACCCCGCGAACAATGCCGCCGCTTCGGTTTTTTTACCTTCGGCGAGCAAATTTGATGCCGCCGCATATTGGGCGCTTTGGGTTTCCCGCTGTTTCGTTTGATAATGTTCAAAAGCCTTATACCCGCCAACTGCTACAACGACGGCAACTGCAGCACCAATAACGATTTTACCATAGCGTTGCCATAGTTTCTCAAACCGCTCTTGCCGCAGTTCTTCATCAATTTCGCGAAAAATATCGCCCACATCAAACTCCTAGGGACCGGTACAAATGCTTTTAAAAGCGGCGTTACAATAGCCATGCCGCGTCAGCAAGGCAAACACCCTTATTTGGCAGAAAAATGGCGTCAGATCGCTAGACGACGCTCCCGTATAATGAATATAATCTTTGAAAAAAACTGAACCAAACTAGGCTGGAGCACTAGGTGGGATGATGCCCAAGATTGTTCGACTCAAGGATTTTAAACTTAAAGACACAGTGTCTGTTTATTTTACCAAGATCGAATTAAATCAGCTTTTATCGCATTACAGTCGGCGCGTTATCAGTGGTGAATGGAAAGATTATGCCATTGATCATGGCAAGGGGATGTCCGCCTTCTCAATTTACCGGGATACCGGGACCCATCCGGTTTTCACCGTTTTCAAATATGCCAAAGGAACGCACCGCCACGGTGACTACGTCGTGGGCGCCGGCGGCAATATGCTGAAACGGGGGAAAAAACTTACAGACGTTCTTTCCGTCTTTGATCGCCACTTGAAACTCGTATCTCGCTAAAACACGCCCCGGAAGCAGCCCCTACTCATCAAACATGTCGTGAAATTTTCCGTTATGCTGGAAATAGGTAACCGTCCGCCGTTTCTTTGGGGCGGGTGGATTCCGAGCTAGATTTTCAACAAGTTCCATCACTCTGGTCGTAATTAACGGCAACTCGAACTCTTTTGTCTCGGGGATCGGTATATAAGAGAGCTTCAGAAGTTCTCCGTCGCCACCAAGCTCTCCTTCAACATGCTGATGATCAATCATAAAAAACCGCGCATTAAACCTGATTGGACGCCAATGCGGTGTGACAGCTCGAGCGACATAATTCAGATTTTCAAAGCATGGCGCCACACCTAGATCAAAGAATGGCCGCCAATTCTTGGGCACTGAACGCTTTGGCTCAGCATCGGGTTTACCGATGATAAGTCCGGCTTCTTCAAATGTTTCTCGGACCGCCGCCGCTGCGAGCGCACGAACCCGAGCCGGTTTCGCCCGGCGTGAAAGCAACTCTTCCACGTCTGGACGTAATGTCGTCGCCGTGCGTACCCGGCTATCCCGTGCATCAACCCGGCCACCGGGAAACACATATCGCTGCGGCAAGAATTTATGTTTGCTATGGCGTTGTCCCATCAGGACTTCCACATTCTTACCTGCGAATCGATAAATTATAAGTGTTGCAGCATCCTTCGGACGAGGGGCTTTTGTTCCAGCTTTACGAACTGGTTGTGGTGGCACAGCCATAGAAACTCCTATCAAATACGCAATCTAATATGACACCGGAATGCAGACAGTCTGCATTCAGCAACTTAAAGATCAACCGTAGACCAGTCATTTATACGGCGCAGAGGGGCGCGAGTTAAGTCTTCCAGATTTTTCGATCCTGTGCAAAAGGCGACAATTTTCAGCTCTTCGATCAAACACTGTAAATGTTTAGTTACAGTTTCAGTATCCTCATCGGCTGCACCCAGCGCGGGGGCCGCCACACCACACAATGTTGCCCCTAAACGAATAGCCTTGGCAACATCGATGCCGGTCCTCAGCCCTCCGCTGGCAAACACCGGCAAACTTCCTGCCTCGCGGCGCACTTCGATCAAAGAATGGGCTGTCGGAATTCCCCACCCGGCAAAACTATGCGCCACCTTTCTAATCAGCGGATCAGACTGTCGATTGGCTTCAACTTCGCTCCAACTCGTTCCCCCTGCCCCAGCGACATCTATTCCTGCAACGCCAATTGAGATCAATTTCTTCGCAAGATCAGCCGATAGACCATTGCCGATTTCCTTAACAACGACAGGGACCTCAATTTCCCGAATCAATTCTTCAAGCTTTGTGATAATACCCCGCCAATTCCGGTCCCCTTCGCTCTGAACGGCCTCCTGAAGCGGATTGAGATGAATAAACAAGGCATCTGCTTCAATCATATCCACCGCGCGCCGCGCCTGCTCGATGCCATATCCATAATTCAGCTGAACGGCACCTAAATTAGCGAATAGCAGAATATCCGGCGCAACATCTCGAACCTTATACGTATCAGCCAACTCAGCTTTTTCGATCGCAGCCCGTTGCGAACCAAGTCCCATAGCCAATCCAAGTTCCTGGGCACATTCGGCAAGACGTCGGTTGATCACGCCGCCCACAGCAGCACCACCAGTCATACTCGAAATCAGAATCGGCGCTCGAATGTTTCTGCCGAAAACAGTCGTCGACAAATCAATGTTGTCGAGATCAAGCTCAGGCAAGGCACAATGCTCGAAAGCAAACATTTCAAAGCCTGTCGTGACACCCTTCGCCGCCACATTCGTGTCGAGGACAGTTTCAATGTGCTCCCGTTTGCGGGCTTCGGTGCCAGCACCGACAAATGCTTTAAACGAATCTTTTGATTTTGCCATTCTCTGTCCCAACTAACCTCATTCGATAAGGACTATAAGGATAGCGTTTCAAACTAGAATGGCAATCTAGTCGCTACGTTGCCGTCTTTGCCTTACAGCGTATAGTGGCCCGAACGAGGATCCTTCAATACAAGATTTATGCGCAACAAAATATTTCAATCCATTGCGAGAGCATACCCCACCCACCGGATAGATCGTAGTCGGCTGCTTTCCGCTATTTGGAGGGCCTTGTTTTATCTCTTGCGACCTACACAACCATTCGCGATGCGCACGCGGCATTATCACCTAATGGCCGCCCCGACACGGGATAATCTAACGCGTGCGATAATTCGGCGCGGACACTGGGAACCACTCGAGACGAAGGTATTTATTGGCCTCCTCAAACCAGGCGCAATGGTTGTTGATGCCGGCGCAAATTTTGGTCATTACGCCCTAACGGCAGCAAATGTTGTTGGTTCCAACGGCCAGGTAATCGCTTTTGAACCTCACCCTAAAACATACGGTCTGTTAGTGGCAAACGCCGCGTTACTTTCCACAGATAATCTAAGAGCCATTCAAGCCGGCCTCAGTGATACGAGTGGAAAAATCACTCTATATTCAGATTCCGCAAACCCCGGTGGCCATAGTTTTTTTGAATGGAATCTTCGCCGCAGTGATGGGCACAAGGAAACCGTTCCCGTATATTCACTAGACGATTTTCTTAAAAAGGAGCTGCCCGGAAAACGGCTTGATGTGCTGAAAATGGACGTTCAAGGTTTCGAAATGAATCTTCTCAATGGCGCCAAAGAAACAATCACAAAAGACAAACCATCGGTGCTGTGCGAGGTAACCCCTGAGGCACTTCAACGCGCGGGGTCGAGCCATTCAGAACTCCTAAAATTCTTCAAAGACTTAGAATATCAGATGACCGTCGTCGATTCCGAAGCCGAAAGACTGGTTCCCACAAGCTTCGAGGCCTTGGTAACTGCTCTAACTAACACCGACGCTGAATATTTCGACATATTGTTTCAAGCAAAAAGTTAAAACGCCTATTTGTGAAAGTTTTGTGTAACTATTTTATAGTTGTTATCCGTCGTCATATAAATTGGAACACGTAGCGGCCTGATCTAAGAGAGGATCTGGCTCATCTGGTTTATAATATTAAGCGGCGTGTTTGCGGTATTGCAAGCGCCAGGTCTCCTTGATTTTTAGTTTGATCCTTTCCCGTTGTTTTAAAATTTCTTGGCTATGCCCAAAGTAGACGTCTGCGGGTGTGAGATTATTGATACTCTCTTG
>Ga0302127_10001154_pt1 | contig 15453 bp, 11 predicted proteins | sample CB4_SCM_MG_FD_204452 | JGI IMG/M metagenome (GOLD analysis project Ga0302127, IMG submission 204452) | Marine microbial communities from Western Arctic Ocean, Canada - CB4_SCM | ecosystem: Environmental > Aquatic > Marine > Oceanic | place: Canada: Western Arctic Ocean | collected 2017-09-24
AAGTGGGACGGGAGTGGTACAACCACTTGACAACCACATGACAATGTCTATCGGTATGCACATGTATAGGTCTGTCGGGTAGTTGTCGGGTAGTTGTCAGGTAATCGTCCACGACCCATACATGTGTATACCCGATAGACATTGTCATGTGGTTGTCAGGTGGTTGTACCACTCCCGTCCCACTTCCGGAGGGTCGACCCCCCCCCCTTTTTGCATGTGCATGACGAAACCGTATGGATATGCATTGTCGAGATTTGTCCAGATTTATCCAAATGTCTATCCGGGTTACGGCATGTATATGCAAAGGGGGGGGTCGACCCTCCGGAAGTGGGACGGGAGTGGTACAACCACCTGACAACCACACGACAAAACCCAAAAAGTCAAACGACTTTGAAAATCCTGGGGGTTGTCTGTGGCCCACCACCAGTGTCCACCCATCACACCACAGACATCTACAGGTACAGAAAGAACACTCAATAAACGATGTACGGCGGCGACGACGACGATGACGGCTACGACTCGATTGACGACGAAATCGAGAGTTGCTATCCTGGGGTAAAGGACCCGGCGGCGAAAATGGCACTGCGCCTCAAGTTGATCGAGGAGTATGCGGCTGCTCGCCGGGCTAAGGAGGAGCGGGCGGAGTCCATGAAACGGAAGGCCGAGTCGACGGAACCGCCCGCCAAGAGACAGAAGGGCAGCGCACCACGCGTCAAGTTTTACGCCCGCGAAGGAATCCCCGCGTTTGGCACCGTCGTTGATGGCCCCGCGGGGTACGGCGAGTGGCGCACCGTCCCCGGGTTTTCGGCCGACAAGCTGCGCGTGAGCAAGACGGGCTGCTACCAAGTCGTCCAGTATGGACGGTGGCTCAACCCGTCGGCGGGATCCGAGAGACGCATGGAGGACGGAACGATGCGGCACATTGCCTCCATCGACAAGAACAAGTATTTCGTCTACCATTTTGTCCTGCGCGCCTTCAAGGGGCCACAGCCGCCAAAAACGACCGCCGAGCACAACGACCGCAACACCAGCAACAACAACGCCGACAACCTCACGTGGGAACCGCACTCGAAGCAGAGCAAGAACCAGCGCACCGACAGGAAACCCAAATCGAACGGCAAGCCGGTGCGGATTCGGCACAAAAGCTGGCCGGTCGACCGCGGCTGGGAATCGTTCGAGAATGGTGGTCTCGCGGCCAAGAAATACGGGCTTAACCAAGGAAACGTGAGCGGTGTCGTCAGGGGCGAATGCACGCACACGAAAGGCTTCTACGTCGAGTTCCTCCCTGCCAAGGAGTCGCAGCAACCGCTGGCCATCGGCGACGACTCCAATCTCGAAGCACCGCCGCTCGACCCTCCGCCCGCGGACAAGCTTGGCGCGGGGCCGTCGACGACAATCGAGGAGTGGAAGTTTGCGCCGGGCGTCACCAATCTGCGCATGTCAACGCGCGGTCGTGTGCAGACCAAGGAGGGACGCGGCAACGGGTGGAGCTACATGCACACCCCCGTTGCCGGTGCCGGTATGACCTACGCGACCGTCAAGTACAAGAAGAAGCCCATCGTTGTTCACCGCTTGGTGTGGATGACGTTCGTGGGGCCCATTCCCAAAGGTATTACCATCGACCACATGATTCCCGACCGCAAATTCGACAACCGTCTCTCTGCGCTCCGTCTGGCGACGATGAGCACGCAGAACCTCAACAAGAACTGGAAACCGATTTCCGAGCGCAATAATTCGAAAAAGACGCGCGTCCGCGGCCGCCCAGAAGACGGCGGTGACTGGGAGGAATTCAAGTCCCAAAACGATGCCCAGCGGGTGCTGCACGCGCGCTTCCCGGAGAAGACGTTTAACCACGGAGCCATCTGTGCGAGCGCGCATGCCGCATCGGAGGGAAAGAAACGGAGGGTGATGTACGGGTGGGTTTTCGAGTTTGTTTGAATGAATGCGCTATGTGGGGGTGTGTTCCAGCACTGAACCGATATTTCAAATCCTTGTAGCTTGTATTGAAAGAAGCTATCAACAAAATGGACGTGCGCAAGGCGGGAATGGCTTCGTTTAAAAAATCCAAGTCGTCACGGGTCAGTCAAAACCCGTTTGGCCCGCTCGACAGTCGCACGGGGGATACTTTTGTGAATCAGCAACAGCAGAGTGCAATCCTCCACCTTTACAACTCGAACCCATCAATCCAAGCCGCTCGATCCGTAATCGTGGGCCAGCTGCTCTCTTCGGGGTTGACGGTCAAGAGAGGTGGAAAAGAAGTTAAGCTAACAGCCACATTCGAGGACCACCTGAGAAGCCGTTGGGTTCCCTTCGCCAGAGAAGTAATCGACGCCACGTTGTGCTGGGGGTTTTGCCCTGTGTCTTTGGATATCGACGACGCCGAGCCGTTTGCCGCTCTCAAAACTGGGAAAAGATCCCGCGACGATGATTCATACGGCGCTTCGCAGGACAAGACTGATGCCACCGCAGCAGATGTGTCCGTTGCACCACGACGGCCAGGACCTCGGACGGCTCGGAATTTGATTCCGTTTGTTCCGACGTTTGGCACTTACGAAATTGTGTTGTCGCCTCATGGACGCGGCGGATACAGACGCAAAGCAACCGTCTTCACAACTTCTCAGGCCAACGCGCACCAAGTTGACACATACACGGAGGTTTTTTTCCGATCAATGCCTGATTCCCATGGCAACATCGTGTCACCCATAGCCGCTTGCTTCGACTATGTAAGTTTTGTTTCGGCTTTGAAGGAGTTGGCCCTGTCTGCGGAACTTGTACGTGCGACTCCGACGCTCGTAACGCAGTCGACACCGAACAACCACGGCGCCCAGTCGTCTGGGATCGACCCGGCAGCGCTCTTCTTTGATTCCGAGTCTCGAGCGATCCAATCGTCGGCGGAGGCTGAGGACTCTGGCGATCGCACGAGGAGGCTTGATTTGACGGTGAGGTTAGCCAATGAAATCAATCGCATGAGAACGACGGTGCAGGACGCGGGCGGCGGTGGCCTTCCGCCCCCTTCACACCTTCCGCCAGAGGTTCCTCCACGACTGTTTGCGTTGCCTGAGAAGCAGCAGTTGGTTCCGGGGGCGTTGCAGCCTCAGTCGAGGACGGATTTGGAGCAGTTGATGCGCCTGTCGAACGACCACGTCGCCGCGGCTTTGGGTGTGCCCGCGTCGGTGCTCTTTGAGGGGCGTTTCAGCTCGAACACGGTATCGCAGATCCAACTTTTAAACACAACCGTTGCCGCCATCGCCAGTCATGTGAATACAGTTCTGAGTTTGTCGTATCGAACGATTTACAACTCGGACGACGACGAGCTGGCATTGGTGGTTTGTCCGATTTCGTCGGTTACCGAAGTCCAGGGGTTGTATACCTCAGGAGTGATCGACTTTGAAACTGCGCTTCCGGCGGCGATGCACGCGCTTGGGTCCACGGAGCGTGAAATTGGGCACGCGCTCGAGCGCCGTCGTACGAAGGAGAAGAAGCTTGAGGCGGAGAGAGAGGAGTTGGCGAAGACGGAGCGGACGGCTGTGGGCCTGGGCATTTCTACACCAGGCGGAAACACGTCGGCCGCTCAGGCGGCAATCGACAAGGGGTTGGAATCCCGTAAGCCGGACAGTGTGGACGGGGATTGAGCACGAAAAACGAGTTACGGGATAAGCGATTTTACGGTCGCTAGAATTACTGGAAAGCAACGTTTGTGAGCACTGTAAACTGTGTGTGTGTGTGCCCCGTACGCGAATGGCTACCGTGACTCCAAACTCTGATGGGTTCCGCGGGGGTTCGAGGACGATTTTGGGTCGCCCCGATCTGGTGTCGGGGACACTTGCGCCCGCAAGTGTGGCTGCGTCGGTGCTCGGCGGCGTCTCCCCAGGGGAACAGCGTGCGGCTCGCGGCGATCGTGGCACTAACGTAACAATCCCGTATGCACGAGTTGTTTTCCATGCTGGTGCGACGACGGCGCTTCCCCGCGTTGGGGAGGCTGCTGCGTCTCCTCTTGTTGGGCTCAACGGTGTGATGCCGAGCACAGAGTCAATTAGTGAAACGGATTACCTCGGCGCCGGGACGGTTGGCTTTGTGCTCGGTCGCCGGGGAACGGGCTATGATACCGAAGTTGCAGCCGTGATGGGCCTGGACACGCAGGAAGGCACAGCAAACCGCCTCTTTTCGCGGGACCAGGACCGTCTTGCGCAGTTTGCGCTGGTGGGCGGCGGCGTCGACACGAACACGGCACAGCGCATGTGCAGTTTCGAGTACCTCGAGTCGTACTTTTTCCATGTTCTTCGCAAGAAGGTGGTCGATGTTGGGACTGGGATTGTACCCACCGAGTCGAAGGTCATCAAACGGAGGTTTAAGAATGGCAATGTCCCTGCAAACGTTGTTATTGACACCATGGCCCCTTCTGGATTTGACGTGGATGGTGCGGTCGGGGCGATGTTCACACCAACAGCACCGACAATCTTCACCGGTGCCGGTGCTGCAAAGAAACAAGGCGTCTTCGCCGGCGACTTGGGTCCCTTCCTCCGTGGCTACACGATTGATCGTCGTCGAGTCAATGGCACGAGGCTTGCTGTAGGCTTCGGTGATCAAATCGCGTTTGACGTTCTGCAGCAACGCCTGATGAAGGCGGGCCTCTGCGACTGGACTCCAGACGGTATCGTTCATTCCAAGCTCTCGTCGGGCGACGCCGCGACGGACTACGAAATGGACGCGCGAGACGGGCAGCTTTTCAACGTCGTTGTCAAGGGTTCGGCCATCTGCGTCTCGTGGACGTACGACCGGTACCGGGACATCATGCCCGGTGACCAGCTCTTCCTCGTCCTCGTCGGCGACATGTGGGAAGAAGACAGGGCCACTGCGAACACCCACTGGTCCACTGACAAGCCCGACGAGAGGTACAAGACCGACAAAGACGCTGCGTTTGATGTTGTTCCTGATGACGTCACAGCCGTGGCCACCGCGCAGACGGCATACAATACGACGATTGCTGCGTTGAAGGCCACCTTGGCGACGGCAGTCAATGCACGCAATAGTGCAGGTTCTACTCAGGCGGAGGTTACAGCCGCTGACCAAGCTCTCGACGCGGCCAAGGCAGCGTTTAAGACGGGTTCCGACGCGGCTGTTGCCACCCTCGTCGTCGTTCAACAACTCGACACTTCGCGGTACTATGGGCAGGAAGCGACAGCAAAGCTCGCTGGTGGTGGTGCGATTACCGAAGCCTGCATCACCAACATCCATCCACGGCTGATCACGTCGACGGAGATGATGCAATATTCGGCCGTGACAAAACCAACAAACGAAGCGGACCGGACGTCGCGTTTGGGCCTCCGTGCGAGCACTACATGTCGCGAGTACATCATCGGCGGCTGGTCGATTGGCAACGTGATCGACAACTCGGCCACTCGTCCAATCGAAAACCGATCGGCGCTGGGCGTGGCCAAGCGCAACAAGACGTCGCACGCGTGCAATGTACTAGTCAACGTTCGGTGGTGGTCGGCCGACCGCATGTACCGCAATTTTATGAACAAGGAGGGTGCCCTCCGCTCTCGATTCGACGCATCCAAGAAGGTCATGAAGAGCACCGAAAACATGCCCGCGACCAAGCGGCCGTGATGGAGTTTGTGCACACAGTGCGCACGGTTGGGTCGGGAAAAGTGTGTTGCGCATTGAAAATCGAGACGCGCAACACGAAACTGTAGAAAGACGGTGCACACTTGGGCGCTGTGCAACAAACACATGTTCCCGTGGTGGTGTGGAGGGCGGTAGTTAACGTGTCGATACAGAATTGTCACAAAATCATAAACTGAATACGGTTTTGAGAAGATAGAAACTGCCCCTCTGTACGCTAGGAGACGGTCCCACGACGCTCCAAAGTCCGTGGTAGAAGGCCTCCGGACATTGCTACGAACGTGCAACCATGATTTCTATGCCGGCTCAAAACTACCAGGGACCCACCGACACTGGGCTCCGCTCGTCCAACATGTCCGGCTACTCGCAAGTGTCGCGCATCGGCGAACAGGTACTCAACTCCTTCGTCGACAGTTACGAGTATGGTGCTTTGCGCGAGTCAATTTCCACCGCAGAGCTGACGGGCGTGGGGTACATTAACGATGTTGGCAATCTGGCACTCGTCGATAATACTGCGCCCCCTCCAACGCCGCTCCAGTCACACCCCGTAGAGCACAAGCCGCACTTTCACGAATGGGCAACGGCGTACGTTGGCATGATTGCGCTTTCCCGCCGCCTGCGCACCAACTTCCGTAATCACATGGCCGCCGAATCTGCTGCTCCGACCATCGTATGCGCTGCCGGAAAAGGGCCGCTCGACGAGGTGGACTTCCAATTCGCAGGTGTTGTCAGGTCTAACAGCGTCCGAACCATGGACGACGGCGTCGGCCCGACCGTGGACGAGTACTTCACTCTGACCACCTCCGGGATGATGACAATCCACAACAACTCGGGCACGGTCATCCACAGCGGCGACATGATCGCGTGGACATTCGAGTCGACCGAGGCCTCGTCGATGACCACCCAGAAAATAAGGCTCCCCAGCCGCAACGCGCCGAGGCGCGTGGGCATTCGCGTAGCCGATTATCACGACGGTTCGTAAAACAACGATTCGGACGCAACGTGACCCTCTCTTTCACTTGCCATTCACTTACTGTTCGACTCTCATTGAAGCAGAGAACGTCATCGGCCGCAGCCTGGGGTTCGCCAAGCCTGGAGCCGTGTTTGACGTGATTGTGAGTTTGGCCTCAAACCATACATGTATACGCAAACCACTGATCGGTCGTTTTGTTGTTTCTGACAACAGGTTTCGCTTGTCTAGACCAATACTCTCCACGACGAGCAAGCAAACACAAGAACAAGACCAAACGCAACAACAACTATACACCACTTCGCGGAACCATGAGAGGTCTCCGCTTGATGTTGAATGTGTGTGTGTGTATCGTTCCAAAACTAACGTATTGAATAAAATTAAGACAACAAAACGAGGGCCGATAAACACAACCCTTCGAACCCGCGCTTGGCGACGTGCACGACGGGCGCTCCGCGATGGTCAAGAGAGTACGTTACCCATGTCCTTCTCGCAGGCAACAGCACTATTCGCATGCCATTTTCTGGGGGCTTCGTCTCCAAGAAAGGCAGCTGCACAACCCCTCCGAACGCATGAGATCGCCTCAACATGTCCTGATCTTTGTTTGTTGTTAACATTGCCAAACCCGCCAGAAGCGCGCACGTTGATTTGAGCTCGTTGTTACTTCCAAAGGCCGCCGAGATGCCTGCCATCGCCGAGTCGTGCGAGAGCGCCACGATGTGGGCAAACTCTCGCGTTGCCCGTGTCGACGACTCTCTGTCGAGCAGCAACACGCGTCGTTTGCCGATGAAGGTTGTAGGAAGCAGGAACGAGCAGAGCAAATCTCTGTATGTAACCATTCCGCTCTCTGAGTCCGCGTTCAACGCGAGGGTCTGCAGCTTGGTGGTGCTCTCCTCGCTGTTGACGTCGATTCCGGAGGCATGCAGGGACAAAATATCGTCGTCGTTCTTTGGACACAAGAACTTGGTCTGGAAAGATTCGGTGGTGGCACGTGCAAACCGCAGTGCCAACTCGTCAAGCAGTCCGACGTGGTGGTGGAATTGACCTCGGCGCACAACACGGCCGCCCCGCGCGAGGTGCTCCCGCGCCAATGCTTGGGGGCTGTGCAGCAGCGCATTCCACGTCGAACTGCATGGATTCATGTTCCACCCGAGCATAATCAAGTCGTCAAGCTCCCTCTTGTCTTGATCCATTTTTTCCAACGCCGTAAGAAGTACGGGCTCTGACGCTTCGACACCCGCATCTCCGGCGTTGGCGTCATCGTTGCTGTCCTCGTCCCGACTTCGTTTCTTAGAAGCCTTGGAGAGGTGCTGCCACAAGCACGTTGTGCTGCTTACGCAATCTTCGTCGTCGTCTTCGTCGCCCGAATCGTTGTCGTCGCCGTGTCGTACAACAGAGTTGGCATCGACGCGAGCAATGAGTAAAAATGTAAGCATGAGCGTCCGCTGGAACGCAACGGCTTCGATTACAGATTCGTCATCTGGGTTCAATATGGCTTCTTCGGGCGTCGTAACACCGTGCACAGAAATTACCCGACGCAAAAGCGCCAACACTACAAACACCAATTTTGTTGCACCTTCCTGCTCTACCGTCTGTTCTGATTGGCAAGCTTTCCTCAATGCCACAACCCCGCGGCTGTGCGATTTTAGTGGTATCGGTCGGTCGTGGCCAAGGTATGAGTAGATACGATCGATCAGGTACCCAATGTCCCTCCCCCCGGCAGCGCTGCTCCCACCGACGGACGAATCGCCGTCGTCGTCCTCTTCCCCGCCCCCCACCATTGCGTTCACACACACACGCGCACACATGCACACGAAAATCAAGCTCCAACTAGCGACCGAACTACTTGCTGACTTCCATCAGCGTGAGGGACGCGGCCGATACGATTGCCGACTCTGCGTATCCATCGTCATCGTCGGACTCGCCGCGCCGAAGTAGCTTGAACTGGAGCACGTTCAATTTCTGCAGAACACTGCGCACGTCCGCGGCGCTCGGCCGCGCAACGCGGCTCGACTTCCCGCCGAGGAGCAGCGTCTGGAACGCCGCACACGCGTTAAACACGTCGATGGATTCGTTCTGGAAGTTTGGACGGTCGACGAGCACGTAGCCCAGATCCGCCAACTTCTTGAGGACCTTTACCCGTGACTCCAACACGGGAGCGCGCAGAGACTGCGCCGTCGACGTGACGGGCGCGGTCGTGCGCTTGCGCTTATCCCACGACGCTTCTTGTGGCTTTTTCTCCGTTGGTAAGTCGGCAACGACGTCGTCCTCGTCGTCGTCCTCGTCGTCGTCCTCGTCATCCAGTTCGACGTAAGATGGTTTCTTGACACCCGACGACGACGCTGCTCCCGAGGACACGCGCGGCCGGAGGTTGCGGCCAGGTCGTGACGACGAGTCGTCCTCCTCTTCGTCGTCGTCGTCGTCGTCGTCGACGACGCGCTTTCGCGTTCGCTTCAGGGGCAACGATCCCGAAAGCTTGGCGGCGTTAAGCGACATCTCCAAACGATCGTAAGCCGCCTGCAGGAAGTCGATGTTGTCAAACGAGTCGGTGGACACGTCGGAGAACTTCCCGAAGCGCGTCAGCAGCCGCCCCCAGAAGACGTCCGAGCTCCAGATTGGAACGGCTTCTACGCCCACAATGTCGTCCCATCGCGTCTGCAACAGCTCGATGCGTTCTGGTGTCGCGGTGTCACCAAGCTTGCGGCATTGGCCGCCTGCATGGATGTTGTACGTCTCGTAACACATGTCCAACAGCAGCGTCTGCGCCGTGAACAGCCTGGTGATGTGCTTCAAACACTCCTCTCCTGGGACCACCACACCCAGATAGGGGGGTGCCGGAAACTCGTCGTCCATTCCCGTCTCCTCCGTCTCCTGAACCTCCAGGTATCCTCTGTAAAAGCTGTCAAAGTGCTCGCTCAACTTGTCTACGCGTGATGTCTCCCAGTCGCGGGCATCGAACGCAGAGCAGTCAACGACGTCCTCGACAGGCGACCCCGCCAGGTGAATGACCGCATCGGCGTGCTTCTCTTGCTGGCCGCAGATGGCGCATCGGAACTTGCGCGTTCGTATGCATTCCTTCGTCGTCTTGTCGATGGGCATGAGCCATGCGGAGTGGGCATGCCGCATCAACGTAACAAACTCGGGCTTCCACCTTTGCGAGGTGCCATTGGCGCGCATGCTGCGCATAGTGCCCACAAACTTGTCCATGTTCTTTTCGATTCGTTCGCGCTCGTCATCGTCGGGGACGTGCTCTTCGAGCGTCTTGTCCGACTCGTCCGTCACGATCTCGACACACATCAGAACGTCGTTGAAAAACTGATTGTCTGGCATAATTGTTGTTGTTTCGTGTTCTTTCCTCGCCTGGAGAGGCGAGCTGTGTTAATGGTTGGTGGTTGATGTACTAGAAGTGGGCAGCAGTCAAACCCCAGGAGCGAAAGGTAAAAAAATCAAATAAAACCAATGAGTCTAAGCTGGTCCCGTGTCACTCCTAGTTGCTCTTTCACGTTCTCAGCCGTCAAGCCTAGCTCTACGAGTGCCAACGCTCTCAGTCCGCAATCGGCAATAACAGAGAAGGGGACCCCTTCCAGACAAGTTTCACGTGGGTTGAGCTGTTGGAGCACGTTCTTCGCCTCCACAGGGGCGCCAGCACACGTCATCATGAGCGCAGTGGTTGAGATCCCAAGCTGTGACGCGGCGTTGCTGCTGGCAAGCATTACGGCATCGCCTGGTGATGTCAAGAATGCTGAGACGACCTCACGTGCGCCAAACAAGCGTATAGACTCTCCCACGAATTTGGCGTCTCGGACCAAATCGATGGCGTCAAATCCGATCTCGCGTAAATCCATGGCGCTCGTCAAGCCGTGGTTCGCATGCAGCTTCAACGGCCCCACACCGGCGGCCGATAGGCACACGGCGGACGAGTTTTCCTTCAAGTAGTCGAGCGTGAAGGTGTCGTCGGACACGGCTAAATCGACATGTCCGACACTGTGCATGATGGCCAGTTTTTGTTTGGACGATAGAGCCGTATCTGAAGAGAACGGCGTCATTGACACCGGTCTGAACGATGTCATTTGCAGAGCAAACATCTTGTACCAACAGGGGCCATAGCGACCATGAAGCACAGCCAGATGCTGAACATCATGCAAACGGATATTTTGCTGATGATCGTGACGCTGCTCCGTCGTTCGTCGCCACTGTCTGGCATGCTTTTCACCAGTACGTGTCGTTTGCTGCGCGATCTTGGAAAAGAGATACCCATACGAGTTCTAAAACTCTCAATGTTCCGTGGGGACATCTTGCTTGCGCACGCCGAGCACACTAGAAACAATCGATTCAAAACGAGTGAGATTACGTACTGTGCGCAAGCCAATACATCAATCAACACGCACCACTTCTGGCTTGATATAACAGGTACGCCACTCCAGCGACAGACGACAAATCTAACCGATCGACCTTGGTACCAATACGAAGGTGGGAGATTTGTAACAAAAAAGATTTGCCAGCTCCTCTTTAATCCAGGCCGTCTTTGTTTGCCACCACGGTTCAGCCTGAACGAGAACAACAGTTTTTTCCACTACCATCCGTCGAGCAACCCCGAGGCTGTCGGCCTAGGCTGTGCCAAGCGACTGAGAGACTGTCTTCACGCGGGAGATGGCAACAAAGCCATCGAGGTTGCGGGGATCATGGCCTTCAAGAACGACACGGTCCTCGTCTCGTTCACGTTGGATTGCGTGTACGAGCGAAGGCTGCCGGAAGGTCACAGCTTCAACAACGGACATAACGATTTCATTGTTATGAGAAACGCAACAATTGTGAGCATTGTGCTGAAGAAGCCCCCACCGCCAACGGCTACAACGACTTGAGAATCCCCCTGAGCTTGCCGGAGTCGATGCCGGCGATTGTTACCAGCTCGGGTCGCATCTTGATAGCCTGCAGCTCTGCCAGCCCGAGTTCGCGCGCAAAGCTCTGCACAAACGACTCGGGAGCATGCGACCCGAACAGACCGAACGGTTCGATGTTGGGTTCGGCGTGACCTCCAAAACTTCTGTTGCTCCACGTAAACCTGTTTGTGAGCCAGTCTCTATCTATGTGAGCATTTGGTGGGGACCCCCTATACGCGGCGGTTACTTGTTCGGACATCTGCTTCCCAGAGTAGAGTCGCTGTGTGGTAAACGGTATCGTACTCCAGCACTCGTTCCGTAGAGCCGTTTTGTGGCCACCGGTCTTGTCCAAAAACATGACCACGCCCTCCGCCGGATTTGACAACGTAACCAACCCCTTGCTGATGGTCGCATCGACCCCGTTTGTCAGTTGCCAGCACGACGACGCGCATTCGTCGAGCTTCCGCAGCGTGTTGACGGTAACGTCTATGTCGACAACAGCTCCACGATACTTGTTCTTGGCGGCCGCGTCGCCGATCGTGAGGACAGACAGCCCGAGTGCCACGGAGACATCGGCGATGATCCTCGTTCGGTTTCGCGATGACGCGGTTGCGAGGCGGCGCAGCGCTTGTGAGCCCGGCGCTTTTGCTTCGCTCTCAAGAAGAGAATCCAACGACGTTGTCGGGTCGGTCCTGAGGCTTGAAAGCAGCCTGGAGTGAAAAGTGGAGGCCGAGACGCCGGCACCCGCGCGACAAACGATGAAAAGCTCCCGATGCACTCTGGACATCCCTGTGTGCCCTGGGTCTGGTGATCGAGACGTCTCGGCGCTGTAGATGCCCACGAACGACGATGGCCCATCCAATCCGCACGTCCAGTCGTCCACGTCACGATCACAGTCGTCGCATTTCAACTGAGGGCCCACCTCGAGGTCGGTGGACGCCATCTCGGATTTGACCGCGCTCTTTAGCTTTTGGAGCATTGCTTTGCGCTTCCCAACGTCGTTGAGAGCGGTCTCCACTTTGGCAGCGTCGTGCGGCGACAGTTTCACGATTGAGATACCAGTGAAGAGGTCCCGCGGGAAGATGGATGCGTTCAACCCGTCCTCGTTTCCCGCGAGACGGAATACGATGTTCTTGTAAGCATTTGACTCGATCGACTGGCCCGCTCCAGGCAAAAGAATTGCCTCGTCTTGTGGCCTAAGGGTTTGCAGCAACGTGTTTCGAAGCTTAGTACTAACATTTTCGATCGCGAGGAGCCTCGCCATGCGTCGTGGCGGCTTTGAATGTAAGTGTGATACAAACGCGTCTTACGGCATAGCGACTCGTCTTCGCAAAGTATTGATTTTGCGTTTCCTGGTCGATTAAGGTGAAATGAACATGGAACATGAGTTCGTAGACGTGTCCGGAGACACCGTCGTGACGTTGCAAGAACGGCCAAACAACATGGTGGCGCTCGTCGGCGTCAAACAAGCAAGCAACCGGAAGGCCCAGCTCTCCGCACCAGTGAAAGGAGTGGATGGCGCCGCTCGCGTGTTTTACGACTACAGAGTTGGTGTCTGTAGAACCGACCGCGGGATCGAAGCGACCCGGACGCTGCTGATCGCACTCCACAACCAGCAAGTGGCCACGGTGCATGTCTTGCACGGCTACCTCGTGGCAGATATTGTTTTGTAAACAGCTTGTTTAGTGAGAACGAAAACATGGACTCTCCGGAGATCGCGCCGTCGTCCTTGTTGGTTTTGGGCTCGGTGTGTTTCGCCCTGTTCGTGGCCGCCGCAAGTCACTTGTCGTTGTGTACAAATCAGTTCCAATGTTTAAACGACGGAGATTGCATCGTAGCATCGAGCTCGATGTCGGCTTGGGTTGGTGGAAGTTGTTCTTTTTCCAACGTGGTTTCCGTAACTTCACTTGAGCTTGCAAACATGTCTACATTCGCGTCGCTCGCGTCCATGTCACGCGGCGTGTGCTCGCCTGGGGAGATACAGTCGGTCCGGAGCGCGTCGGGGGTGATGCGGTGCTCGCGGCAACCAAGCTTCCCTGACGCGTTTGTCTCGTCCGCGGGGGACACGTCGGCGGACTCGTTCCACATGAGGGCAGCGGGGAAGTGGATTGCGTCCAAACGTGGACAAGAAACGTCGTTTGGCTTCTTTGACGCCGAATCAATTGGTGAAATGGTTCAGGACGACATCGTATATAACTTCGACCCCCGTATGGCTCACACAGACTTTGATCGCTTCCGGGCCGTTTGCGAGACGACTATAGCAAACGGCGCGATGGCCTTTGACGCATCGACCGCGTACACATTCCTCAAGAACGAGTTGACGGGTCTCGACGTTCTCAAATCGGTTGGAAAGCTGTCGAGCTACCTTTGCGACACTCCCCTCAATTTCGCGAGTGACCTCAACGCAGACGGCAGCGGCTGGGTCGCGAAAGCAATCGACGGCAACATCTTTTCAACCGAAACGATCGATTCGGCGCTGTACAGCTTTGGAGATGGTTTTTTCACACGCCAAAGGGCACGCGAGTTTGCGGAGACGGCATCGGGAGCAGACCTCTCCGACCTGTCGGTCATCGAGGCCTCGCAAGTGAACTCGGCCTTTGAGGCGTCCGTGCTAGGAAGCGACATCGACGACGCCGTGGTGATAGGGTCATACACGGTGTCTTTTACGCAGAACCTGATCTCGTTCGCGCGATTCCTACACGCGCTCAATGTTCACGGGGCCGTCCATGCCAAGGCCTACCTCCGGGGGGTGAATGCCATGTGTGTCTCGGCCATCCGTTCGTCGATCACGGGCGCCTCTGGCCTGGAATCTCCAATCGCCGACGCCCTCCATGCAATCCGAAGAAAGTCCAAGTTTACGGCGGTGGCAATGGGCAGGTTTGAGTTTGATCTGTTTCAGGAGCCATCCAAGGAGCACGTGACTGCGTCGCTCTCCATGCGACCGTCCAGTCTCTTCTCGTTTGCCAATGTCGATCTACCAAGGAAGAGCTGCTTCGACGCCGCACAAACGCTCTTTCCGGAGGCGTACGACAAGCTCGTGTTCGATCGATTGGTAGGCTCCGAGTTGCATACGAGGCTGAAAACGTTGATCTCCGAGATGAAACTACGTGTGAGTGCCGAATTCCTCACCGGTGAGACACGCTTTTTGATCGCAGCGGAGGCCGATCGAGCTCGCATCGCCCTGCTCGCCTCGACGGCGGTGGTCACAATTCCAGGGTCGAGTGCCTCGACACCACTGTCCCTTTCGTCCAGTGAAGGACCCGTGACAATCGTCCTCAAGCAGAGCCGATCGGTCTTCTTAGACAACATGGGGCTTGCGCTCGACTTCCGGAGCGTCTGCGAACTGCCGGCGCTGATGGCGGCGACGACCCGCAACGCCTATATTTTGTCCTATAGCAACTGCATCTTCTTGCTTCCAGGGTTACTTGTACCACCGCTCGCATCGACACGCTACGACGATACGTCCATGAGGAGTCTGATCGGCTATGTCATCGCCCACGAGCTAGGCCACTTGGCAACCTTCAACCCGTTGGCGCTTTGGGACTGGGGGGTTGCCGAAAATCTTATGCAAAACTATAGCAGCAGTACGTACACGGAAGCGTCAGCCGACCTGATCGCAGTCTCGTCGCTGAAAGGACTCGTTTCCGACGACGACCTTTGCTTGTACACAAGCCAGCTATGGGCCGCGAGCCCTCCTGGATACGCACCACAGGGCCGTTCACCACACCCCGTAATGAACCTCAGAGGGGACAATCTGTGTTTTTTTATCTTCCGTTGACTCTTACACACATGTATACATCGGATAGACATTGTCATGTGGTTGTCATGTGGTTGTACCACTCCCGTCCCACTTCCGGAGGGTCGACCCCCCCCCCCTTTGCATATGCATGCCGTAACCCGGATAGACATTTGGATAAATCTGGACAAATCTCGACAATGCATATCCATAGGGTTTCGTCATGCACATGCAATGGGGGG